>Ga0307509_10003446_pt1 | contig 23998 bp, 20 predicted proteins | sample 10_EM_MG_FD_202245 | JGI IMG/M metagenome (GOLD analysis project Ga0307509, IMG submission 202245) | Populus trichocarpa ectomycorrhiza microbial communities from riparian zone in the Pacific Northwest, United States - 10_EM | ecosystem: Host-associated > Plants > Roots > Unclassified | place... | reverse complement strand
CATGCTTATCGACAAGGCTGACCACGACGGACGTCCTATCCCATCGTCTTCCGTATGTTTAGCCTAATGTTTAACTGTGCGAGAGGTCGCCATGGTGCTTCTTGATCCCCTCCACGCGCGATCAACGTGACCTTCTAGCTGATGTCTTTGACGTATACCATAATCCTCTCCGCCCGTCGTCCTTGGCGTCCCGACGAGTGGACCGTGCGCAACTCTAGGTTGACAACCTGTCCGTTGCGGGAACTACCGTAGTACGTATTTCGGTTTCTGTGACGAAGATGACGTTGACATCACCTAGTTTCACTCTCCTCCGTGAGGCAGACTTTACGTCCATACGCTGCGGATGTGCCGAACAACGCCCCCTCTGCCCAGGCGGGAACAAAGGATTGAGCCTCGATGGCTCATGTGCCTTGAGTGGCCACCCGCAAATGAACTCTGATTTCACGCACGATTAATGGCTCTGGCGTTTGGTTTTTGGTATGGGTTTCCGCCGCGTCGGGTTTCCCCCGGCTGGGTGATGCCGAAATACCCGCAAAGTCGATTCGACACTGAATTCCCCGCTCAGCGCGGGCATCGAAGGCGCTGTGGTCAGCCCCGGATCCCCGCTCAGAAATCTCTTGTCTCCAGGAGTCTATCTATTTCCCTCCGCTTTCACGGTGAGTATGGGAGCCCGGAGCGGAGTGGCGTCAGTTGTGCAGCCTCTGATTGCCAACCCTCGGATTGGATTACATTCCATATATCGAGTCTCCTCCGCGTTGCAATTGGTGCAGTTTCCGCGGGGCTAGTCCCTAAATGGGGAATGGCCCGCTCGGTTATGTCCGCCAGTGACCTTGGAGGATCTGCCTCTTGTCGTCATGAGCTTGAAGGCATCTCACTGTTTCAGTCTGTGGATAGAGAGGCTATCGTAATTTATCTGTTCCACGGGAGCCAATTGGGATCCTCTGCCGTGGATATTGGACTGGTCCGGCATACGGGGAATGAGGCTTCCAAGCAATCGAGGTGTCGCCGCCATGGCGTTAACAACTTATACCCAAATAGTTCCTACATTGTGCCGACCTCCAAACCCAAACGGGGGCGGGCGGGGGTAACCACTTCCATTCGGTCCTTTTTTACGACGCGTCGCTGACTGCCACACGCCGTCAAAGGCAGCTCTTCACAGCAACGAATTTGGCCCTGTCGACGAGTGTGGGGAAATTCGGTACCCCCGCTCCTCTAGTTTGTTCCCCAACGGAAACTTCTGCCGTTGGGAAGCGATCACGCTCTGATAACCTCTTCCCCCCCGTACTTGGTCGGGGGCATTTCGGGGGGTATCCATCGTTGTTCGGATTTACCTGTGATTGAAACGGGCGGTGGCTAGTGCCTTTTGTATTTTTAGTGTCCGGCTTTGCACGCGAACGGTGACTGTCTGTGGGAGTTGGCCCGCTTCCAGAACGTCGTTGGCGGGTGCCGGCTACCGTGGTTCGAATTTCGTGTTGCCCGCTACCCGACGGAGAGGTTGGCCCCTGAACCCCTTTTGAAAATCCTCAGGAATGCACCTGTACACGCGTGCGCTGACCTTACAGACGGTCACCCGGTTAGGCTGACCGGATGATTGTGCTGCTCACCACTGGGGTTTCCCGAGTTTGAGTCGCCTCGTCCAATTCCCGCAGGATGGGCGTTTGCTCTCCTGTTTCAGATACTCGATCACTCCACAACGTCCTGGCAAAAGCTTCCGCGCCTTGAATAACCGTCCCGTCATACGCCAACCGACCGGGCATTCGCATCAAGATCTGGAGTTCCCCCTGTTGCGTGCCCCTCGCTCTGCATCCGCCCTATGGGATGTTGCTGCTATGTCCTTTGCCGTTTGATTGTAAATCCCATCGGTTATTATGGGGTGCGAGGTAAAGTGGAATAAATAGCAACGTACTTCTAGGCCCCCCTCCCATTTTTCGTAATCGGTCATCTCGGATTTTGGCCGATTATCCGTCGTTCGTGTTCCCATCCTCAAGTTTCGAGCCGGGCTTTTTCTATTTCGCTTAGACGAAGTACGAAAGCGTTTGGGCTAGTTGGATATTATAATCTCTATGGAACTAAAATAGGATATTAAGCCGAAGGGGGATTAAAGATGGGAAGGCGAAAGGCAGCCAGATATGTCACATTTCATCGGAACACGCGCCGAGGAACCAGCGAATGGCGCGTGATAATTCGCAAAACGCTCGCCAGAGTAAGTTGGACGATGGCGGACTGGCGTGGGGTATTCGGGAACTCACCTCTGTTGTTCGCAGGTGCCTTAAACGGGAGACAACAAGCTGGGCGTCCCATTCGGTTTAGTGTGGGCGGGTTGTTTCTCGTGGATCGGATGAGGAACGATGGCGATCTTCGCGGGTGCGCTGAGATCTGGTCGTAGGGATGCCCCAGATCGTCATGTGCCTCCCGTATTTGCTCCCGTCGTCGAACAAGGTATCCTTAGTAACGGATGGGTCGTCATGGGTCAACGGATGAACAGGTGTTGACAAGAGGATAACCAGGAGGGCATTTGATAGCGTTTGTTGATCGAGGTAGCGGAAAGTGGCGCGGTCAAAGAGTCAAGGGACTTGACCCATTGTTCTCATTATCGACCGTCGTTTGTTGCATCCGAGATTAGATTAGTTTCCACCACACCCGGATGTTGGGCGATATGCACTTATCCTGAGAGGAGCTAGTGCCGACTCAACCCCGTAAGACATAAAGATTATTCCATTCGAGGGCCGGAAATGAAGTCCGAGTGCGGATAGCCAGCCACGCAGGCCCGAGCAGTAGAAAGTCAGAAGACAAAGCCGCGCGTCGCGCTTGGCTTGCACTGAATCGCTGCAGAGACTAAAAAAGAGCCAAGGTCCGGTTGGGCTTGGTCGGGACCCCAGGAACACCCCTTACCTTGAGTCATCCGAGGCGAAAGGAGAATGAGACACGCAACAAAAAGCACAGGCTGAGACAAAACAAGGCTAGGTACCCCGCACTGGGCACAGCAATGGATGACGGTCGAGTGCATAATGGGGGGGGGCAGTTTTGATTCCCAGGTCCGACACCTGACCAGCCCTCCTCGGTTCGGCAAGCGCCGATCGAAGGTCATCCCGGTGGCCATGGGCGCATTCATTCCTCGAGACGTGCAAGAGTTCCTGGACGGCTATCCTGACCTCCGCGATGACCGTTCTCAGTCAAACAATCTCAAGTTCTATTCAAACGAACTGAAATGCCAGCCAGACCGCAAACTGATCTCCGAGATCCACGACGAGTAAGCTGCCTTCGCCTGCGTTTCCTCCGCGCCCGCGCCGTTTTAGGAGGGGGCATTGACTGACATCTGTTTCGTCCTTTCCTTCGTTGATCCTAATAGATGGGCTGGCGACTACTCGAAGCTTGAAGCTAAACATGGTTACATTCAATGGTTGTAAGTGAACCCGCACTCCCGCAGGGTTACTTGGATATTAGCTTAACCCCCCTGACCTTGTTACAGGTTCCCAATCCGAGAAGATGGGGTAAACTATGCTGCGCAGTCTCTCCAGAAACACGAGGTCAAGGCCATGAGGGAGAATGAAACGATTATGCAGCGGGTTCTCATGTCTTACAAGCTGATGCTTGACTTCTACGGGATGCGGCTCGAAAATGAAGCCTCGGGCTTGGTTTCGCGGTCCGATAATTACGCGTCCCGGTATAGGAACCTATCCAGTATGTGCTTCTGCCCAGATCCCATTTCTACATTCCTCTTGGCTGGGCCACCATGTCTTGTCGTACGCTCTACGAGAGCCTCCGTGGTCTCAGAATCTTACCTTACCCATCCGTCCACCTCGTACACCCGATGATGGGCCGATGATGACGAGTCTGCTGCCCTTCAATCACTATGTCGTGTGATTGGCTCTTTCGCTTACCCTCTTTGTTCCTTCAATAGGGTCGCCTCATAATAACCTTCGCATCTCGCGAATACTCAAATGCCTTTCGGAGTTCGGCTACGAATACCTGAATTACGGATTTCTATTACACGTCCTGAACGAACAGAGCGAACATGGCCAGCTCAATACGTCAATCCTCAGGAGTAGTATGGACCGTTGGTGGGCGAACTGCGTTCGGAGACTCCGGGAACGTGATTGGATCAACCAGAAGATAGCCACAGCGAGGGACAAGGATGTTGATGAACCATTCGTGTTCACGAGGGAGCTGTACGAGGAGGCAATTAATAATTGGAACAACGAAGGTCGTTTCTAGCTCCAAACGCCTGCCCCCTTGGCGAGATTACACTTCAGTGAGTCAACGCGGCCTCCTCGTGTCCTCCTGGAATATTGATTAACAGTGACTCGCCTGTGTGGAGCTCTCGGGCTTGCTTGAACTTTTTAGAGGACCCCTGGCGACGAGGCATTGATTCTGTGAGTAACTTACCATCCACCCATTCCCGTCTGCCAACGTGGTCTTCTTATCACCGCTTAGCAGTCACGTATACAGCCGGCAGCCCTCCCGTGGCCGTAACGGCATCCCCAGAATATACAATGTATTCCTACAGTTTGGACAATCAACCAGCATTCACGAGAAAGAGAGTGCCAAATTGCCACGGTATCCTCAGCCGAGCCAACAGAGGGTATGTAATACTTCAACACAGTGACGTTGATCACAATCCCCCAGGCCCTTTCCTCCACTCCTTTGATTCGTTGATCGGTCCTATTGTATTGGTGTATTGGTTCCTTGCAGCGTCCCGCTCGTCCCTGCCCGTTCGTCTCCTCCGCCGACCAATCAGAGCGATATCGTCCGCGGTCCCATTGGCCACGGTGTCCTAACGAAGAGCACTCCGGGTACCATACTGGCTCTAGTGCACCGACGCGGGGATTGTGGTACGACAGTGGGGGGGGATACGACGGTAAGTCCGACGGCGCCTATCTCACATTTCCTCGCGTTGGGTGCGTTTTTCACAGAATGGTCTCTGGGGGGTTTCATGCGGTTGAGGCAATAACTCAACGGATGCGTTCGTCAATGGGTTGACCGGGTGGTCATTCTCCCCAGAACCGCGCTCTCCACCATGTGCTGTCTGAGTGCCACCATGATCCGGTCTCTAACCTTCCCTCTTCCTCGATGGGTTGGATCCTAGGTTATCTCCTTTTGGGGAGTTTTACGGGGTTCTCCGGCATTCAACCTCCCCCGGTCATCACTCCCGTGCATGCGAAAATCACAAGGGGTTGCCTCGGTGTCATTACACCTGAGAATCCCTTGAATGGTTGTGCCTCGTAGTGTCCATTCCTTGCAATGCATTCGTGGAGCTTCAATGGGCGTGCCCAGTTTGTCAACTTGATCCAGGCACGTTAATATCCGTATCGGGTGTCGGAGGGCGGAACGATTGCGTTTCAACCCGTCACCGATTGCGGTCCTTGAGCACCTTTGGGTATGGGTTCCCTAATTGTTCCTATATTACCCTCATTCGTGGCCTTTGGTGGGGATTGCGTGCTTATCAGGTTCTCCTCGAGGTCCCACCTTTTGTTTGTCTCGCTGACTTGGGTGATGTTAGGTTTTGGACACGAAGTGGAGTTGAAAGCCTTTTCGGGATTCGAGCGCGGGAGCTTATCTTTGGCGGCTTATGTTCGCGCTTTGGTATGTGGTCCCGATACTCGGAGCTTCTAGTGGGAGCCACGGGTTCCCGGGATCGTTCGTTAAATCCGGATACTCCAACTCCTCCGTGTGGGCCTATCACAGCTCTCGTTTTGATTCTGCTTTGATTCAGCTGGTCGATGGCTGGGGTAGCTGAGATCATCACAGTCCGGGGATGCGGAGGGATCAAGGGATCGCAGAGATCATCTGTGAAGTTACCGTGGACCCCGACCGCGCACCACCACCCGAGCATACGATACCTTCGCAGCCAGGTTCTCGTGTTTCAGATTTCGGAATTCGGTTGCGTGTGGAGAGCCGGCTTGTTAAACTATTTCGTTATCTGGTGTGAGCCTCGAATCCTTCGCCTCATGTTTCGTCTTTCCTGACACCCCCCGCTAGCGCGATTAAGATCGTGCAGGTTTCTCGTGCCCTCATCCATTGTATAGAACGTGTGGCGTTGTTGAGCGACCAAGCCAGTAGCTGCGTGGCCTGCGATATGGTTCCGTAATATTTCGCATCTTTCCGCGATCGTTCGAGACAAGTTTCTATTGCGAAGAGGTACGATCTTACTTTAGAGCTTTGAATTTGGGATTGAGTATAGTTTTTCCACATAAGTGTGTCCATATGATAGGTCGGGATTGATCCCTCCTGATCCCTCCGAAGCATCCCTCCGGAGGATGCATGGTAGGTATCTTGCACCGCGACCCATGTCGACCCGTGCCTCTACCTCTGATTATCTGCCTCACGGAATTTGATATTAAGGTGTACTAGGACGCACGTCGTCGCTAGCTGTACGCGTGTCCTTGGGCACGTTGTCCGTTTGGGTTGACACGAGGCGTGTTGGGACTTTACCGGGGATGGACTTGTCCTGTTGCGTGCCACAACGTAAGTTTGGGAGCGGGTTACGGATTCGCGATCCGGGAGACCGTAGTCAATTAATTTTTTGCCCCCGCACGTTTTACCTGCGCCAGGGCGATCCTGTGTTGGGAAAAGGAGATGTAAGGTTTTCGGCAATGTGCGATCAGCCCTTCATCGATGAAGACCGATCGAGGAACGTCAGCGCGGTTGTTTTGCTCATTCACATGGGAGCGTACCGCTTGCCATATGCGCTCGTCGCTCGGGATTCAGGGAAAGGTCGGCCAGTTTCACCCTGCCATCCACATCTATAACTCAGTCTCGGCTGATCGTTGAAGAACTGACCCGTTCGTATGCAGTTGGGATACAACACGATCAACTCTCGATTTGACTTTACCGCAAGAGGGGTGCCATCAGTCCGCCCTGGGATGTACCGTGATTGCCCCCCCACGTTTGAATGGGTGTCTCGTGGATTCGTTCGGACGAGGTTGTGGAGAAGTGCGCTTGGTAAGATGACTGTGCATTTGTTCCGATATTGGCGGATGGCTCTGACAAAAAGTATCCTTGCGCGTTTAGCCAAGGATATGTGTGCATAGCTTTGCTCCAACAGACGAGGATGAGTCAGGATCGGGAGCTCCTCGATGGACCCGTGGCCTGCTGAGACAACGCTGGCTTACAAACAAAGCGTTCCGAGTGCCACGATGCCCGAGACGACCCCCAAATTGCTTTTCTCATCGGCGACCAACCAGGTGCCGGATAGCCAGCGGTCGAGCGGATTGGTTGGTTCATGATCAACAGGCGAGTAAATCAACCTTGATCGGCTTTGGGGGCGAACGGGGTGAGTGTGGGTAACCCTATGGTCCTTTTCTTATGGAAAACCCATAGAACAGGGCTGTATTTCGGACCAGTATCACCCTTGCAACGCCGCGAATACCTTTTATCTTTTTTTCGCATTCACTTCAAAGGGGCGGATCGCAGGGACAATCCAATCGTGGCGCCTTTACGATTCTTTCCGGTAAGCGTCATTCAGGGATAAGAAAATTGAACTACGGAAGCTCATCCCACCTGCCGATGCCATTCATCTGCCGCTGGACTAAAACAGGTCTCCGTCCGTGATTGGTGTGAGCGGATGTTTTCTCAAACGTCAGGCGGTCTCGGTAATCTAATTATTTGCCGTATCTCCGGCGAGGGTTTCCTGTCGCCCCTCGTTCGGGTGGGGTGCAACACGCACACGCGCGGGGGTGATAACACTCTCTCTGGGTTTCACGGCGAGTACGTGTATTTTGTGTATACAATGACGGTTCTTCCGTGCGTTTGCTTGCGTATTGGGTGCTCCATGCGGTTCCGTCTGGCCTTGGGTCGTCCGTCATCTCCGGGCTAACTGCTTCGCACACACTCTTGCTGCGGGAGTTCAAAATATGCTCCTATCGTACGGTCTCTCAGATCTTACCGTTGATGGCAACCAGACGGGTCAGGCGGGGGAAACAAGGATGCGGAAGATGTGGGGTTTTCACTCGGAGGCTAATCACGGCTGATCGGTGGGTCTTCGTTTTTGCTTTGATTCCCTCCTCGAATGCTCTCGCGGTGGGATAAGAGGAGGCGTGACCGCTTTGATTTTGGTTTGGTGGCTGACCCCGACTGCAGGTTTTAGGACACGAAGGGGACGAGAGGGTGGAATGTTCCATTCACGCGTTCCTGTCCATCGGAATCAGTTCAAACACTATCGCTCTATCGCTCATCAGCAAGTATGCCTCTGGATGTGCGACGAACGTGGAGATAGCGAGAGGAGGGTACGAGATGCGTGCGCGTTGGTACGCTCCTTATCATTGGTTCCAATGTATGTACTCTCGATGTTCTGTTCCTCGAGGCGGCCCCGAAAGGGTTTTATTCGTTCGTTTATGTGGCTATTTGAAACAATTTCACTTGTAGAGAACGGATCCGACGATCTCCCGAACAGAGAGAGTGATACAGAATTTTTCACTGTGGATGCGCCTAATCGGTGAGCAGTCACTCAAAAGTTCGGGTGCTAACCAAGTTCGAATTCAACGGCCTTCGGACGCGCCGCGCGTATTCACCTCCCGTTTTTGTCACCGTCTGGGTGAATCCTGACGTGCGAGTCCGTACACGACCACCGATAGATACTCGTTCATTTGAAAATCCTCCCGTCCCAAAATCTTCACACGAACGACCCCAGAGGCCGGGCGTCGGGAGAAGAACAAAATATATGGAAGCGTTCAGAAACCGCGCCCAACCCAACGCCTTACACGTCGTCGGTGACACATCACACCTATCGTATACGACGTGATTAACCTCTGTCGAACGAGGTGAAAGATTTAATAGAAAGTGGTACGTGATTCCCTCTCGAGGAAATCCGCCAAGCCAACGAACGCATCTAGCATGCATTCAGAATGGATCCGAATCGCCCACAGGGTGTGGAAGAATAGTGCCGTCCTCTCCCGCTGCCATAACCCAACCTGAGCAGGGCTTAGACTCGACGAATATTTCGCTTTCGTTGTTGCGTGGAGTGTTCCTTTGGTTGGGGAGGGGGGGGTGATCAGCTATTCACCCTGCTGCATCTGTTCTGAATGGTGGCTTTTGTCAACTTGATGGCTTTGGGAACGCGGATCGTGAGCAGAGTCTCGCGCCACCTGGAACCCACAACCACCACACTCATACATCGTCGAACAGGGAGGATGGGGGTTACTTCTCAATAACCCTACTCTCAGTTGGGAAGTGAGGTGGCGGAGCACCGTGGGGGAGGAGGAGATGGGGGTGAAACGAGATGCCGCCATTGCTGAAGGACTTGGTAAGCGAGGCTGGGGAAGGGGGACATTATATTAGTAGGGTAGGTTGTGGGGGCTCGCGACAACATCGTAGAGCGTATTGATTTTGGTGCGCTAGCGGTATATTGTGGTGGAGTGTGGTAAAACGTTCCACCGTGTTACAACGCGTATTGCTATCATGATTTTTTCTGATGCTTGCCCCGTTAAATCCCGTCTTGTTCATGTTCTGTTGGGCTTAGCGAAGTCCATCAGTTCCCAAATGGATACCCGACCATCTTTCCCACCTGCAATGAGCCACCGTTTCTGTGCTTCAATCTCGGAGCTGCTAAACTCCTCATCGTCATCACCATCACCTACAACATCTCCTTCCCCAATCAAAGCTGGCATAACACCCCCAACCCTGCCTTCCCCACTCTGGTTTTGGGAAGGAAGAGATATGTGTGGAGCACTTTGTGCAGAGGTTATGGCCTGAATTCCATCCTTGTGATAGTCAAGGGTCCCAAGTGGTTTGAATGCCTTGATTGAATATAGTTGTATCCTATGCAGGTGGTGTAATCAAAGTGAGCAACAGGTATGACTTTTAGGTTGTGGTTCACCCCAGGGTGGTGGGATTGAGGGAAGGGAGTGAAGGACATACTTGCCATCCCACCCACCCAGTGCACAAACCTTTCCAGAGTCATGGATTGCAATGGACCCATTCCCAGGGTGTTTTGTCCGGGTGATTGTACATGATGCTTGGACATCACTTGGGGTGTTCTGCATGCATTGGTCATTGAGGTTATGTGAGGGTAGATGTTTGATAACTCACCTTTAGGTTGTAACATCCAACAAGGTGGTCAGCAGATACACTGAGAGCAAGAGTTGAATCTTGTGAAACTGCCATCGCCATCACTGCACAGAATTCAGGAAATCAGTTAGCGCAGGTCTCCATTTTGGTGGTGGTAAGGTTGGAGGTGAGAAATAGTAAGACACAAACCAGACTCAGTGTGAAACCATATGTTCCATAGCTGTTCCCACCCAATGCCTTTGATTGAATGTGATTCCCCATGTGTAGGTCTGAATGCCCAACATTCAATGTTACCGGCTTCAAATGCCATCAGAATCCTCAATTCTGCTGCAGTGGAGGTGAAAGGATGATGTGCCCAATGGAGATGCAGTGACATGATAATTCCTATGAGCATCTGGGTCAGAACTGTACATATACCCAACTGGAGAGTGTACCTGTTTCCACCCTCCTAGGGAGCATGGGACTGGTTGGTTTGTTTGGTTCTGCTGCACCTTTGGTGGTGATCTCTTTGTTGACCTCTTCTGGTCTGGCTTTACTATAGCAGTATGGAGATGTTGACAAGCTGGGAGGACCCAAACATCTGCCTTTCAGTTTTCAGTGTCAACATGGCTGGCTGTTGGGCAGTATCCAGAGGAGAATCCATATCCAGCATGATTCTACAAGATTTGGTACAGCACTGAGAAGTTCATCTCTACCAGCATTGTTGACCCCCAGTTCAGAGAATGGACAGAAGTTCAAGGCATTGACATCCAATGAGTACATCAGCTCTGGGTCTGGGATCCCCAGTGGGGAAGCTGCAGAGTTTCCCAAAGCCTCTATGTTTGAGGGGACATCCCAGACCTTCTTCCAGACATGAAGCTTGTTATCTCTGCCATGTCTGTTCAGTTTGTGGGAAGATGATCAGTTGTGAGTTCTGATTTCATTTTACCACTTATGAGATAACATATTGCTCAACACCTTCCCATTCCTTCACAGAGAGGATAGCATTTACATGAGCTTTCCATGTAACAAGTGTTCGTAATGTTCGTGTTGCAGTCAAGGTGACCAATCCAGTGATATCTCCCAAGTAAAGGCTTTCATTATGGCCATTTACCCGCTGATCTCTTTGACAATTATCTTTAAAATGAACGCACAACGCACCCCGCGGGTTCAGCCTGTGCACATCGCGAACGGAATCTAACATCGGACAGCCGAATTGGATGTATGTGCAACTCCGGTCTGGTCTCAAGAGGCGGGGGGAGATGCGGCTGCCACAGACGGTGAGTCGGTTCTCGGTACACAAGACACGGAGCGTTCGACCTGTATATGACACAGCAAGCCAGCCACACCCGGTTAGACCACTTTAGGGGCACCACTTGGGTCGATAGTCCGATATCTCTCGGATCTTCAGGTGCTGGATAGCCCGCTCCGCCGTCGCGAACTTGACCCCTTCCTTGCTCCCGTGTCCTCGCTACTCCGCCCCTCCACTCGTCTCCAGCTCGTCAATGGTCTCCATCATTTCTTCTGCCTTCTTAGAGTTGTTTTTCGCCGGTTTTATCTCTTATCCCAATCGTGTACATGATCCTCCTGTCCGCGATCTCGAGGCGGTACTTGTGCATTTTCTGCGGTTTCGACTTTGCTGCCCAGTGGGCCAGGCGAGAAACTGGGTGAAGAACGTCCACACCATCTACCACAATCCTCCCCAACATGGGTAAGACACCAAAGGTCCTCAGAACCTCCCGAATGACCTCGCCCAACAGACTCTCCAACAGGTCACTGAAGGGTTTCGGGGTTTGAAGGGCTGTCAACGCCGCCCACCGAAATCTCGCCCCCCTTCAACGCCTCCTTAACCGTGTCTTTCCCCTTCTCGTACGTCGTGCATGTGGCTGCCATACCCTCCATAACGTGCGAGTTCGACTGTAATAAGCTCTACCAGAGGTACACCAGGTTATCTTCACGTCCCAGAACTGCCGTCTCATTCTCCAGTGTGCGAGCCATGAATGAGTGCGTCGGTGATCGTGAATATATCAAGGCAGACGAAAGCGAGGAAGTGTTGGTTAACGACGGCGACTTTGCGGAGGTACATCTGACCGGGATTGTAGTTCTTTCCAGGGGCGTGGTAGAGGAAGTGAGAGACGACCATGTCCAAAACGGCATCCCCGAGGAATTCCAGTCGATCGTATGGTCGGGTTCGGACGCCGAGGTTGTAACTCGGGTATGTGAGGGCCTCCACGACGGGCGTTCTATTGGCGAACTCGTACCCGAGCATCTTCTCGACGGATGAAATCATGTCCATGGGAAGCTCTCCGTCATGCAACACCTCCACCTTCGTGAAGATCTTCTCCACTGACTCTTTCAGTGACTCCCACTCCATTCCGGGTCCGAAGAGCTTGATAAACTCCAGCCCCAGCTCGAAACCCCCATGAACGTGGGAGGCGCCGATCAACGCCTCGACGACGTCCGCGATGGTCTTGGTCGATAGATCCACCTTCTCCTCCTCCTCTTTCTTCTCTTCCTTCTTCTCTTCCTCTCCTTCTACTTCCTCGTCCTCGGGGACCTCCTCCTTCTGGTGGAGCGATGGTAACCATCTGGTGGGAATGAATCGATCACGAATGATCCACTGGGGAAGTCCCTTCTCTATCGCCGCCCTCGCCAACGCGACATTAGCGACAACGCGGTCCTTCCGCGCAGTCAAATACCCCTCGTGCCAGAAGGGATGATCAGCCATGACCTGTACACTTGCGAGAAGCTGCAGCACCGTGTCTCCCAACATCTCCATTCGTTCGTAATCGGTTGGCGCCATTGCCACAGGGTCAGAGAATCCAACGGAATGTCGTAAATGGTGGTGGATATAAGGAGCGTATCACGGAACGAGATGGAGGTATAGTTTATGGACATCTGCCGAAGGAGGGAAGGCAACAAACTCGCCCAACGAGAGCGGTCTGGAGAAGCCAGGAACAGCCTTGTCTGGCTTGCAGCCAGGAATTCTGTCTCGGGGTGGTAGACGTCTGATCTGACTTTATTGCTGCCAACCGGGAAGGGGATGGTGAAGTCCTTGCGACCGACGGGCCGAACCTCCAACAGTGGGTATGTGATCTCTACGTCAGGAATCTTCCTCTTCGCGTACTCGTAGCGTATTCTCTCCCCTCCTTTCTCCGAAAGTGGCTCGTCCCGCCACTGGATGAACCGATGGTCGCCGCGCTTGCGGGAAACCTGGACGTACGTGATGTCCGTCGGGTAATTGAACTCTCTCCCGAACACGTCCAAGACAAGGGATCTATCATCAGGCGGTCCATCGGTGTCATTGCAAGCCCACCGCCAGCGTTCATCCCAAACGGATCCTCGACTTGTCCAAACGGGTGAAGGAGGTACTCAAAGTCGGTTCCTTCCATTTGGGGGTAGAGCTAGAACTGGGCACACGCCAAAGGAGACGACAGGTGAATTTCCTAGCGTCTTGCAGCGAAAAGCCTAAACCTTCGGCACGTCCGAGGGTTCGACAATGACTTTTACTTCGCCACGACCCGGGACATACAATATGGGGAGTTCTTCACCAGAAAACCGGGGGAGCTCTCGTCTGACGATAAGAACCATGTCCTCCAACCTGTCGATACTGAGCTTGAAGGCCCACCAACGCAGCTCGTCACTCTCTGAAGACCGTGTGCCCATCTGAACGGCGGCGGCGGCGGCGGCGGCGAGACCCTTCCGCTTCTCGACCCCAGCTGCGAACAACGCTTCCATACCCTCTCCAAGGTGGGACAGAGGCAGGAGGTTATCGTTCAACCACTTCTCACCGGGAAAGTCGTATAGCGCTTTGTAAGCATCGAAAGCCACGTAAGGCCCAGAGATCATTGTTTTTGTAACACCTGAACCAGCTCCCTCCACAGCCTACGTTCCAATAGTACACTATACCATCAACCAGTCCGTCAGGAAATGAAATGATTCATCACAGTACAATCCATCACTCACCAAACTCCAAGGCAGATTCCTACACATGAAACGCCGACCACAATATGGTCTCTCTGAGGCAGGATCTTCGGTGGGAGGTGCTCATACATTTTCCAGCTCCATCTTGTCACCAAGTAAGACCAACTGAACACTCCAAGTACACCCCTTGGGGGTATGGTAACATCCAGCCCAAAATCCACTCCTCTCTCCCTAAAGAACTTCCTCGCAAACGTCCAGCAGTACACCACCCTTAAGAGTAGGTTCAACACATTTGCATATACCAACCCAGAATCTCCAAACCCAAGTTGGTTGAGAAAGTATGCGGTGAGGACGAAAACGATAGAAAAAACTATCATCCATCGGCTTTGGTTTCTTAGCTCCAGTGGGGTGGATGTAGAGGCGAAAAATGCTTCCAGGACGCCGTTGAATGCCATCATTGGAATGTAAAAAATGTAACCCCGGAGGATAGATGGTGCCGATGTGTTCTGGAAACGGGGTGGGAGCAGGAGGGTGGTGGCGATCGAGAGGTATGGAGGTCCAAACGTCACCAGCAGCAGCAAGAGGTGCGCGAAGAGGAGCAGGAGAGATGAGAGAACCTTCGACGCATTGACCAGAGATGCTTTCTGTGTTGTGTCAAGGTTGTCACCGTCCCGGTCTTTCGGCCTTGTCACCTTCGGGGAGGATGAAGATAACGATTTGGAGAAATAAAGCCTCGAAGTCTCTTCGATCGGTTGGAAGATAATACGTGCCACCAACGAGCCTGGTCGCCATCGCAAAGGCTCAGCGTCAGATTCGTTCACGAACAAAACCAGGAGAATGGAGGGAAAGGACGTTGCGTCGAAATGGAGTCGGTTAAGAGAGGTTCAACGTACCGTAATTAGATGCAATGGCGTACCCCCCTTGGTCTTCCAACGGGCTCAATCGCGAGACCAGGAATTTATCACCCTCAGTCAGAAAGTGCTTGACGACAGACTGTCCGGTCATTGCTATCGACAGATTCAATAACTCGGTATCGAAATACGAGGTCGCGGTGCTATTTCGATTAGGGTCGATTTGAATACGCGTCAGATCAGGTGATGAAAAATGCAATGGAGCGGAGGCACGTACTTGTCATGCAGCTTCGTCTGAACACGTTTTGGTACGTAGTTGATATCGCCCTTGTACACCCCCCAAAACGCGACCAACAGTGATAAACCGTACGCCGCCTGACCAACAGCAAAAGCCACTAATGCCCATTCGCCGGAGGCAAACGCAAGGACGAGGAACGTGACGACCGCCTTTGACACGACAGCAGCACCCTCGGCTCGTACCCTGACGTTCAACCTGAGTTCGTTCTGGGCTCGAATGTAGAGCGGTTCGGAGAGAAGTTCGAGAATTGCCGCGAGAATGTAAACGGCGACGCTGAGGTGGAAATGAGGTTGGGATGCGGTTGTCGTAGATGCGGATCGGACGTAAACCAGAGCGGTCAATCCGGAGATTGGAACACCAAGGAATACGGGGATGAAAGAAATGTTTTCTGTCAATGCTACGTTTGAATCCTTCTTCTGGTCCTTGACCGAAGACCGGAGTAATGCGTTCCTCACTCCCTCACGAGAGAGGAATAGGATCGTCGACAGCAGGAGCTCAAATTGGATCGCTGCGGTGCCGAATGTTTGAGGTGTCGCGAGGCGGACGAGTGCCTGGTTAAGTCCGAAGGTGAACGCTCTGGAGAAGAGCTGGAGGAGGACGAGGGAGGAGGCATTGGTGAGAGAGCTTTTGCCAAGCTGTCGCTCACTCATCGGAGATGATCGAGTTGGTCGACGATTGGCACCGCACAAATACGGTAGAGCATCCGCGCATACATCATCGGGTTGCAACAGATTGGGATTGAAACTTGAATGAAACCGAAGCACAGGCGGGCGGAGGTGGGAGATCCATAACCCCCAATGCATAACGCTCCGACGGCCCTCCGCGTTGGATTTCCAAACAGCCGCCACCGCTTCAAGTATCCTGACTGTGATCTTTTTCCTTCCCGCAGACACTACCGACCAAGTCATGGCCGAGACGCCAGTAAATCCAGTCATCGAGAGCTCTCTCTGGGCATACAAGGTCTCTCTCCTACCCTAACTCAAAATCCCCGAGAAAACTGACGCATATATTCTCCTCGGCAAAGGCGACCGACGTTGTCAAGCTGGACAGCGTTTCCCTCAAGGAAGCTGCCAAACACGTACGCGAGAAACATCGTCCTCTTATCATCCCGTCATGATGTCATTTAACAAGAACCAAACACACCATCTAGATCCACACCAGCATGCTTGCAGAAGGGTACAACCCTCGGACGTGGCGAACAAACCCGCTTCACATGCTTCCACCAGAAGCAGAGGAATTTTCGTGGGATGATCCGAGGACAATCGCGTCATTGAACTGGATCTTCCTCGTCTCCAGCCTCAACTTCAGTTTCTGGTCAGAGAAACACGGCTCGGAGCGGTACGGCGTCCAGTGGCGCGAATCCTGGACCTCTAGGGAGAAAGAGGGAGAGAGGCTGAAGGTGTTTACTGGATACTGCAGCCTGGTCGCTGCCATCAACAGAGGTCTTTTTCCCCTTTCAATGCCGATTTTTGAATGATCGTTTTTGACATTAGGTTTATCTTTCCCGCCACTTTTCGACGTGCTCCTTCCCCTCCATTTCCCCAAAAACCTGCGGTGCCATTTTTGCCGTGACCAGCGTTAGAAGAAGACATCCCGTTCATTGACCCCGAATTTTACTCGACATGCCCTGACGAAACGATCGAGCATATATTCCGCCCTGCACCCCGATCTAAAGAGCCACTTCCTCTCCTGAAAGAGCGCATAGCGATCCTACGCGAGAACGGGGCGATACTTGTAAAGGTAAGATCCATTCCCGGGAATCGTTTGTTACTTTGGTTCGTACTCATCTTTGCACATCAGAAATACGGTGGCTCATTTGCCAATCTCATTCAGGATCTTCAACAGAAGAACCCGAACTTGACCGCACTGGACGTCGTGCTGAAAGTCGTCGAAGTTTTCCCGTCATTCAGGGACGCGACGACTTACGAAGGCCGAGAAGGTTCGTCTCATCACCTTCCCCCCCGCTCTCCCCACCTCTAACGCATCGACTCTCAGTCCACTTCCTCAAGCGAGCCCAAATCTTGGTAGCAGAGACATGGGCTGCGTTCTTCCCCTCTACACTACGAATACCCCACCCCATATTTCCAGGTGGAGGCATTCACCAATTGACCATGTTCGCCGACTACCGCGTCCCACAAATCCTCCACCACCTCAAGATCCTCATATACCCACCTTCCCTCCTCGCCCTCCTCGAATCAGGACACTACTTTGAACACGGATCCAAGGAGGAAGTGAGCATCCGGGCTGCGAGTGTCGTCGCGGTAGAGCAAGTTCGAGACGAGATCCTCGCCCTCCGACACCAGGATAAGGAGATCGCTGACGCCTCGACCACTATGGAGCACGGGATAGACGTGCCCGTGAGTAGCGTCCTGATCGATTTTTACCTGTGGGACACCGCGAAGCGGATTGAGGAAGGTGAGGAAATCGTCGTGCCCCCCCACAGGACTCGGAGCATTTGGTATTAAGATTCGCCAGAGGATACCGAGTAGCAGGTACCGTACTGAGTAGGGATGTTAGAAGGCTGTTTACTAGAATAACGCCGCCTTGGTCGGCAGATATGAACGTAGATATGTTGTGAGATGTATGGGCGTCCATGCTCGGCATTTAGTAGCCGGAAAAATGAGCAGACCACGGATATCTGTGCGGTCTCTCATACACGCGCCGCAGCTATAAGTCCCTTCTTTTCTGCTTTCTTCCGCTCCTTCGTGAGAAAGCGAAAGTTCCGCTTCTCCGGTTGGACATACTCCAGTCCGATAGCGGCCAAGACCTGCTCCTCCTCGATGGTTTCGAGCTGGACCCAACGCCCCTTATCCGCCTTGGTCTCGCTTCCCCACATCGCACCCAGAGTGGTCCTTTCGTAGGGTGCATCGGAAGTCTGGAACCGGGAAAGGGATTGCGAGTCGGGCTCCCATTCCCATAGCCCCCATTCATTGAGGTAGAGGCCGGCGTGAAGGGCTTTTCGGGCGCAATCGAGGACGTATTCATTATCACCTGTGAGGGCGAATATCGCAGAGCCTCGCGATTGCTTAGGAGCGTACCTACAAAAAGAAGACGGGATCAATGATTACACCCTGAGAGCAGACTCGGAGGATGAGACGTACGTGATATTTAGCAAACAAAAATCCCCGTTCAATGTCCGAATCCCGTCGAGCCTCTCCTTCCTCGACTCCCACGATTCACCCTTCTTCGGCACCCTCACCCACCCTTGCCACCCATGCACCCCTGGGGTGATCGCATCGGCCACCACACCTAGATTCTCCAACGGCCTAACAATATCGCGCAACAACGGAGCCTTTTCATAGTCCTCTTTATTCGGGCGCACTCCCCGCAAGGGTTCGAGTAAGTCTGTGGGTTTGAGAGTAGATGGGTGTGGGAGAGTTGGAACGGGAACATCAGTAGATTTGTCAATGATGAGAAGTTCAATGGGTTTTGAGATAGTGGATGCGCCTCTTCGACTGCCCATGCAAATGTTAGCCTCAGGCAGCCGCTTATTGTCGACGATTTGCTTACTAGTCACCAGCGAGGATAATTTCGTATCCGCCCAATGGCAGGAAACGTCTGCAAAATTCCTGCGAATGTCGGTCGTCTTGAACTCGTGATCCAAGTACGTGGGGGAACAGTAACAGACCAAAATCGTCTCTGCATTCTCCCTCGGGACCGGGGCCCCCAAATACTCGAAATACTTCAAAGCCCTCCTCACTCTAGGTTTCAACATTTCGCTGTACTCTTCGAGGCGGAGCTTCGCGACCGTATCACATCCGGCGTCGTACAGAGCCGCAGCGAGCAGCCTCCTAAAATCGACATCAATACAGAGAGGATCTAGGAGGGGAAGAAGATGAGTTGACGTACCCTACTCCCGGGACGGTCCTGAGTTCCTTGAGAGCATTCTCCTTGAGCGATTTTTCGTGCGATTTGGATATACGGGTCCTCGTAGGAGGCATCTGAAACCAGAATAGGTGGGGGCATCAGCCTTTCGCGTGCAGTTGAAGGTGCAACCCCAACCCACGAACTTTGTGGCCCAAGAACGCGTTAATCCTCTTCCTGGTGCCCGGCCCGACACCTTTGACCTACAGAACAGAAACAAGGTCAATCACCAGGTCTGTGAATGACAGCCCGGGAGGAGTAGGGCGTACTTTCATCAGCTCATCACCATGGTGCACCTTGAAGTCCAATTCCTCAATAGCAGCGGCGGCCTTGTTGAACGATCGAACCTTGTAGTAGCTTTTGGTAGAGGAGGAAAGCTCCTCGTCTGCACCTATCCACCGGCAAACCGACAAGGGTCAGAACGCGGGCAGCGGGGTATCCGACGAATAGAAGTCGAGTGACATACATTCGTTGAGCATTTTGATGATATCCTTGTTCTGGCCGGTGGCATAGAACCGTCTCGACGCGAGGGAAGGCCCGACGGCAGGACCAACGGTCGTGCGACGCGTGCGCAAGCATCTTGCCAGGTTTTGGAACATGCGACGGACTGGTGACGGAAGCAGCCTGGGCGCTTTTTTCCAGATGCCGATCAGCTCGGCGGTCGGACCGTCCCGTCACTGGCCCGCTTGGCCTCGAAGGTGCCACGGAGCTGGGGATAGATGGTAAGACGGGTTGTGCTCCGCCTTCGTGCTGTCTGATATCAAGGAGTGGTGCTGATACGAAGAACCGAGGGGTATTATTAGGTTAACACAAGCCGGTGGACCCGCGGACCAGAAGGGTACCATGGGTGCGTTTTTTCACTTGCGCCTCAGCCTGGAGCGCCACCGCCCCGCTCCTACCGGTGGTAAAAATCCGATCCTCCAGTCAGTACCTGCGGCAGCCTCGGAAAACCAGACCCCTGCTTGAGGAAGGGTCTATGTATACATTGCGACATTCTGGATGAGGATCCATTCCGCCTACTTGTATCGTTGTCGGGCGTTTCTAAACGATGAGTGGGCTCCCATGACCTTTGTAGAACGGAAAGGGGAACCGTTACTGACCGTTTCATTTCCTAGAACGAGGTGGCCGAAAGAATTGGTGGCGTACATTACCCGTGCCCTCTAAACATCAATACCCCTCGGTCACCCTCCCTCCGTGGCCCCCTCATTTCTACCGCCGGGCCCGAGGGAACGAAATTCTCCGGAACACTCCAACGGCGAACCTAAGAGCGTGGTTCTGCCAACCATCCAACAGGAGAGCATCTCACTACCCGTCGAGAGTGGTGACAGACGGCTGCGCACCCCGTGAGCAACGCGATCAGGTCGTAGTGTCTGGGACCCTGCGAGGCCAAGGCGTTGCGATCCCCGAGCTGCGTGCAGTCGTACCGGTCCGGCAGGAGCAACTCCCCGTCAGCCTTGAGCCATGGGTTCGGTATCTTGGGCGATAATGTGCGCGCCACGTCGAGTGAAGGAACTGCCATGTGTTGTCCGCGATCCCACACGCCGTGGCGTCCTTCAATTTGCTCTAGGTTTGGGAGCGGCACGATGTGTGTTCGGAACAAGGAAAGGGAGTAGTTATCGTGGAAGTGAACATCTCCTTATAATCTATTCAAAGTTCATGAAGTCTTGCACTCCCGAGAAACATCACCGCAATACCTAAAGCGCCGTGTCAACACCTGTTAGGTGGTCAAGAGACAAGAAAGCGTGGTTGTTCGGACCACCTACCAACCTCTGCGCGTATATCCTACACGTGTTGCAAGTCCCACCCCACCTTCGCAGTGGAAGGTGCTCGCCCATTTTCCCGCGTTATCAACCAAACACCCCGATTCCACCTCTCGGAGGCACACCCGTACCCAACCACAAAGCCCCCCCCAAGCCCCTCCTTGCGTGCATCGAGCAGGACACCATCCCCAAGGTCGCGTAGCCCGATCCACTTGTATATCAGTGAAAGCCTAAATACGAAATGACAAAAGTTCAACTAGATTGTACCGGTTGGCCTATATTTGTCGATTACAGACTGTCCAAACTTTTCCATAAACACCCTGCGCAACTCTTCCCCCATCGCGACCTCTTCCTCTATCCGAGGATCTCTAGCATACCATTGCCTATGATCCAAGAACACAGGGCGGTACCTAGGGGGAAGTGCAAGTTCACCCTCCGCGTCATCCCTACCACCGCGCCTAGGCGTTGATTTACCCCTTGTCCGTGACCCCGGCGTCCGTTTCGGAGTGGAAGGCATGGTCCGGCTTCGACGTGGTGTGGTTGGTACAATAGCAGCCGGCGTAGTGATTGGAATGAGTGACGGCGAATCGACTTGCATGGGGTTTTCGTCGTCATCGGGTAACTGGTCTAGGGTCTGCCGTGATGAAGATGCCCGAGGCTGAGACCGGGTTCTTGCCGGGGTTGGTCCTTTCTCCGACTGGAGCTTGGCCATTGGCGTAACGGTCGCGGTCACCTCGTCGGCGAACAGCCGTATTCGCTGCTTGCTCGGCGTCTCCATGGCCTCGTCTTCAGAAGACTCCCCTTCATCGACCTCAGGGACAGACCTCATGAATGCCACGCGTTTCGAAGGCGTATTCTGTTCGACCCCATCCAACGTTGAAAGCTTTCGTTTCAAGGCTGACTTACTCGGTGACTTCGAAACCGAGCGGGGTAGCGAGGAGTTGTCGTGGTGTGGTTTGGATGGGGTGGGGTTTGCGGATGTGGGTGTACGGTTCCTCAAGAGGGCTTGTCGGTCCCGACGGATCTGAGCTTTGATATGCGAACACGCTGCGGTCATGGCCCTCGTGAGATCGTCGAAGGTTCCGCTCGGGAGTTCAAACTTCAGTCTGACAGCTTCCGATTCTACGTGTTGAGACTTGAGGGGAGAGACGCAGAATTTGAGCTCAAGGATAGTCATTGCGATACGCCAACAGGAGGTCATACCTTGGAGACCTCGCAAACCCAAGCGAATACCACACATCTGAGGAGCGTTACGTTCTTAACCGCCTTCAAATCCGAACCACGTAGTTCTCCGCTGGCGAGTAATGCAGCTTCCGCACTTTCGAACCACCCAAGTAGGACCGACTGGTAGTGTCGGAGCCTGAACACTTGCATAAGTTCCGTGTAGGTCATGGCGTCACCATCACATTCTTCAGTATGAGGCTTGAGCGGTTCAATTTCCACGAGGTCCCGAACAATCCCGAGGGTCTTCTTGAACACCACAGGGCGGATGCAGGAAGCACTCGCGGCGGTGTTGTAATCGACATCGCTCGAATTAAGGCTGAAAGGAGACTCGGTCACGCATGAGCGAAAGTACACGGCCGGGACGAACGTACTAGACACAAGCTAAGTAAGCAGCAATTGCAGGAATGCCTATTATGCCCGCTCCGAGCTCGTGGCCAGACCCGGGCGCGGTCTTGACTTGGATCTGACGGTGAACCTGTTTCGCCAAGTCAAAAACCTCCGGGTCGAGCTGGAACCGTCTGAGTTGTGCTTCGACAAGGTGTGCCATCTTGAGAGTTTGACGGAACGAAGACGAGAGGACAAGCGAATAAAGTGATGTAACACCAGGCAGGGTTCAGTCTCAAACTCAGAGGAAGGGAAGGAGGCGTTTGGGGGAGGAGAGGAGTTTGGTTTGATCGGTTGCTGGAACCCGTCGGCGAAAAAAGGGATTTCGGCCCAAGCTCGGTGTGCCGAGGACCGTGGGAATAGCACCGGATCAGCGATATGCCGCGACCAAGGGTCCAAGGTCGATGCCGTGAGGACCGAGTGGGTGAGTTTGGAAGGGGGTTAAAAAATGGCATCTCTGGACACGGTTTTGGAATCCTTGGTGAGAGCGCCGGTTCTCGAGGATATGAGCAGGGCAGCCCGGAGAATATTGGATTTTTGCCACAGGCAGCGGCGATTGCCGAATCCGCGCCTCCTGGCACCAGGCGACGGTGCTCCAGGCTGAGACGAGAGTTGACCGAAGCACCCACACACTGCAGACTTGTTTCCCTTCCCCCCAGCCCGCCCCTCTCCTCCTTCTGACTGCCGAGTTCCCCCGAGTTGCGCCATAAATACCAAGAGCGCCTCTCGGCTCTTTATATCAGCGCGCCCCGTCCTCGATATCAACAGTGAAAAGGTCTATGTGATGATCACGACGCTCACCCCGACTTGTCTCTTCTTCCTCCTCCTTCCCTGGGCTTCCCCCTTCTCCTTCTCTCCCTCCTTCCTCGGCCTCCCCTCGACATCCGCGCCTCCTCCGACCCCCTTCCTGGCACACGCCTTTCCGATCCGCGACAGCCTCTTGTTCCGCCTCTCTCAAGTAAGGACCCAGGCCTCCGAACGCGGTATCTTCTTCTCTTGGTGGGGCCTCGATAGCAGCGTATCCATCGTCGACCGATCCCCTCCCATCACTTTCACCGCCCGACCCGCAAGTTTCGGTCTTAACTTGGAAGAGCCGTTGCTCGGTTATGTCATCCCCCTCGATGCTTTCACAGTCCCCTGCAACGAAGGCGACCCAGATTCGGACCCGGGGGTCTCGGTTGATGGCGTGGATAAGGTCGTTGGAGGCGGAAATTCAACAGTTAATGGTCTCGTGAGCGACAAGCCAACGGATACCCCGGACAACCTCGGTTGCCCGAGGGTCTGTGTGGGGGGCCCTTACGAACCGGACCCGAACGACCCCTGGATCGCGCTTGTGCAACGAGGAGGGTGTCAGTTCGTCGACAAGACCAGGGAAGCGCAGCGACTGGGTGCGAAAGCCATTGTTGTTGGAGGTGACAATCCAGAGCTTTACGGGAATCCGGATACCTTGGTAAATATGTATAGCCCCGGTGCGCATATTCTCTGGTGGTACGTTTCGATTATTGACACCTGGCTGGTTTGTAGAGGATGCGTCGGATGTGAAAATTGCCGCAACGTTTATTCGCTACTCGGATTACATCGAACTCTATTCTCTCATCGGAGCGTCGAACACTTCCCACAACGGTCTTCGAACATTATCCCTCCTACTGAGCACCGAAGCCAGCGCGTGGGAGTGGTACTCGTACGTCCAATCGCTCATTGCGTCATAC
>Ga0307509_10003445_pt1 | contig 24000 bp, 23 predicted proteins | sample 10_EM_MG_FD_202245 | JGI IMG/M metagenome (GOLD analysis project Ga0307509, IMG submission 202245) | Populus trichocarpa ectomycorrhiza microbial communities from riparian zone in the Pacific Northwest, United States - 10_EM | ecosystem: Host-associated > Plants > Roots > Unclassified | place... | reverse complement strand
CTTAACTATATTAAGTTTTACCGTTGATTCTTTTGAATTATTTTACCTCATCTTTATCTTCTACTTTGAGTGTTTGGTGCGGTCGCAACCTTAGAGTTCACCTCTCTATAGGGTGCCCCCGTTACAACAAGTACGAAACCCGACGACCACTGATAAAAACCCTGTTAGACGATAAGTTCATAAACGAATGGAGGGATTGGTGGACACATGACAAATACCTGGGAATGGGGATACCGACGACCTTACCGGAGCAACTGGGGGTAAGGGTGATGTTCGGCAATCCATTTGACTCGACTATAACAATTTCGAGGAACGGCGAAACGGTTACTGAGCAGATCAAACAACTCCCGTACGAAGGATCTGATAAGATCCATGTGGGTGCGTGTGTCCGGAAGATGACAGACATGAGGGGTCGATGGTTTTTCGTTAAGGAAACGGACACGAGATGCGGCCACTGTGGGGCTAACTTCGGTGGTGGGAGCAATGCCAGGCCCGGGGGATCGGGACTGAAGGGGCATTTGCAGAAGAGAAGGGACAGGTGCGAGAGGGCACTTGAAATTGAATATTGGGAAACGGAAGTTGGCAACAAAAGGGACTGGGATGAAGAATTCCGGGTTGCCATGGTGAATAAGTGGATTGAGAGAAATTGCGTGGGGATTAAGGTGTGCTGAGGGTGCGATAGATTGTTTAAGCACGTTAGCGGGTTGAGACAGCATGTTAGGTCTCATGATATTTGTTTTGAGGTTGTGGAGAAGATGATGATGGACGATCCGGCGGGTACGGATCGTGATTAGTTTGTTGTATTGATGTTTTGTTTTGTTTTGTTTTGTTTGTTGGGAAGTTGTTTTTGTGATGGGTTGGCTTGCCCCATGGAACGCAACGCTGTAGGATAGAGGACCCGGATGGGTATGCTTCCTGGTAGTTAGGTACCGAAATTTTGAATAAATGTCAACTTGTCAAACTAAACTTATCATGGGCTGATGCAGGGATTGTCCGGGATTAGAGGTCGGGCGGAGATCTGGATAGTGGATTTCACGAGTTTTTACTGTGGTGAATAGAGGAGGAATGGGAAGATTGTGTCGACCTTTCTGAAGCTGGAAAACTGCGAGTAGGGAGGGTACTCAGTAGAGTTGGACTAACGCAATCTTTCTATTCCTTTCTTGCTCACTACTAGGAGATTAGAAGCCTGGGCGGAGATGCTTAATTCTTTCTAGTTTAAATTTAATGTGGTACAGTATAATACCGGTATCCCATGGAGGTATGAGAGGTGCAGATTCCCCGCCTTTCCTACACTGCAACTTGTGTGCTGTGGCTCAGCTAAGAATTTCATTATTTTCGTCAGGCCAAGTAACTGGGCCACAGCCGGATTAGGAAGGCGGGGGGGGGGGGAATCTGCATGTCTGATTATCCCATGGACGTAGACTGCTCGAGTACGGTACCATATCCCATGGATGCAGCTGGGTCTAACTTACTCCCAACCAGAACATCCCACTTTTTCATCAAAACCCTCCTCCCCTCCTCCCCTTCTCCCCTTTCACCCCCATCCTCCACCAACACATCGGAATTCCTCTGGGACCAGTTATGACATTTGCACTAGGTGCCAATCCCTTAACCAACAACCTCCTTTCTCTGTACCTCGGGTAGGAACGGAAAAATCGGAGGACTTATGGTGGCAGGACAAGGACTGGGGGGATGATCCATGTGGCGGCGGGAGAAAAAGCGATCAGGTTTCAGGTTGCGAAACATCTTAAACCTGCATGTCGCACACCGTGATTGGATATCCCATCCGATATGAAGCCTGTTCGGAATCCAGTAAGGTTGGATATGCAGCAGATGGTCAAGTTCGCGGAATAGTCTAGACTCTGGCAGCGGAGCATTTCCTTCCCCCTGCACTACATCATCATCATCCGGCTTTCTGATGTCTGCCAAGCCCATTTTATTTATAAAGTGCTTACCTCTCTACTGGTACCGGTACTGTACTCGTACTAGTACTAGTACTTTGCTCACCGGATCATCATTGCTAATGATGCAGCTAATCCCATTTTCTCGTCCCTACCCGAGTACTCGTACCTCTTCAACCTTTTCCCTCGCACACTCCAATTCCCTCCACCCTCTCCCTCCTTCCCTCCACCTTCTCCCTGATCCTCCTCTCTTCCTCTTCCACCCCCTTCCTTCCCCGGCATCAACAACCTCCCTCCTACCCTCCTCACCACCACTCCACCTACCTGCAGAACGCAGCACCCATTTGCACCTCGAGCACCTTTAACCCGCCCCTACCTTTCGTCTGTTAGAACTCAGTCCCTTCCATGTCTACCCTTACCATACCTCGTTTGGCCGCCGGTCGTGGTTTGACCCTGACCAATAAGGATTTGGCCCTTCGTTCGAAATTCATTTGGGGGCATAGTTCAATTTACCATGTTAGACATTTGGCAATTATCCCTAGGGTGCCAAACCGCAAGCATTCTACTGTTGTCGAACCAGAAAATGTAGGCGACCCTTCGGTTTTCACACCCTTTCCGAGAGCCCCATTGGGACCCGATAGTGTTTCCCCATCAATTCGGCAGTACTTTAAGGTGGTCGAAACCGAGTTTGAGGAGCCTGTGTCCATTTATGCCCCTTTGGATTCCTTCCAGAGGCGTCATATTGGGCCTAATAAGGAGGAGACTCAGCATATGCTTAGATCTCTTGGCTACGGCAGTCTGGATGCCTTTGTGAACGATGTTTTGCCAGCCAATATTCTTTCTGAGAGGAAGTTGAAGGTCGAACCGGATAATGGTCTGAGTGAGACTCAGCTTCTGGCGAAGCTGAGGACTATCGCGAGTAAGAACAAGGTCATGCGGAGCTACATTGGCACCGGTTACTATGGTACAAAAACTCCGGCGGTAATCGCTAGGAATGTCTTGGAGAGTCCCGAGTGGTACACATCTTACACACCTTATCAACCAGAAATCTCTCAAGGTATGCATTGTCACGTCCCCCTTTTCCTTTTCTTTCTTTCTTTCCTTTTTTCTTTTCTTTTTCTTTGGCGGTTTTCTTTTTTCCTTGCTAAATTTGGCTTCTTCTTCAAGGTCGCCTCGAATCATTGATCAACTTCCAAACTGTTGTCACTGATCTTACCGGCCTTGCTATCGCCAATGCATCTGTCCTTGATGAGGCGACAGCTGCATCTGAGGCCATGACTATGTCCTTGGCATCGCTTCCGGGGTCACGCCAAAAGCGCCCAAATAAGACATTCTTTGTCGACAACAAGGTTCACCCCCAGACAATCGCGGCACTTAACTCTCGCGCGGAAGGGTTCGGAATTAGTGTTCAGATCGGAGATGCTTTAGATCTTGCGTCCGTTGAAAAGTTGGGTCAGGACTTGATTGGTGTCTTGGTTCAGTATCCGGCAACCGATGGAAGCGTCAACGACTATTCTAAACTTTCCGAGTCGGTTCACAAGCTCGGTGCGCCACTTTCCGTAGCCACAGATCTGCTAGCCTTGACTATCTTGAAGCCCCCTGGAGAATTTGGTGCGGATATCGCCTTTGGCAATTCCCAGAGATTTGGTGTGCCAATGGGGTACGGTGGTCCTCATGCAGCCTTCTTTGCAACCTCGGATAGCGGCAAGCGCAAGATGCCTGGAAGACTTATCGGTGTCTCTAAGGATCGCCTTGGCGATAAGGCTTATAGGCTTTCGCTCCAGACAAGAGAGCAGCACATTCGCCGCGAGAAGGCCACCAGTAATATCTGTACTGCTCAGGCTCTATTAGCAAATATGAGCGCTATGTATGCAGTATACCATGGGCCCAAGGGTCTCAAGGAGATTGCCGAGAGAGTTTATGGCTTGGCACAGATTCTCAAGGAAGGCCTTCTCAGAATGGGTTTCGAGGTCGATCCCGGGAACAAGTCTTCTGGAGCAAGCTTTGATACTGTGGTTGTCGAAGTCAGAGATGCCAAGGATCTAGCTACCAAGTTCGTTGAATGGTATGGGATCAACGTTAGAGTTCTTGATAGCCAGAGGGTAGCAGTCTCGATCGATGAGACAGTCAGCCAGCAGGACATGCGGGATATCTTTGCAGCGTTTTCGGCATTTTCCCGGAAGATTTCAGGTAAACTGGACTGGGAGCGATTCTGCCAGGAGATTGCCCACGACTTGGGGATCAGACCTGGCCACCCTGCTAGTATCCCTAAGGCGTTCAAGAGAACTTCACAATACCTTAGACATCCCGTATTCAATAGCTATCACTCGGAAGCGGAAATGCTGAGATATATTCACCATCTTCAGTCGAAGGATTTGTCATTAGCCAATTCTATGATTCCTCTTGGGTCATGCACCATGAAGCTTAACTCGACCACCGAAATGATTCCTATCTCTTGGCCGGAATTCAACTCCCTTCATCCATTTGTGCCTCTCGAGCAGGCGGAGGGTTACAAGCAACTAACTACCGAACTCGAGGCTGACTTGGCCGATATTACTGGCTTCGATGCCGTTTCCCTTCAGCCAAACTCTGGCGCCCAGGGCGAATTTGCTGGGCTTCGCGTTATTCGTGCCTATCTTAATTCGATTGGCCAGGGGCATCGGGACGTCTGCATCATCCCTCAGTCCGCCCACGGTACCAATCCAGCATCTGCATCTATGGCCGGGATGAGGGTTGTCACTGTCAAATGTGATCCTAAGAGTGGCAATTTGGATATTCTTGACCTTGAGGCGAAGGCTGAGAAATACAAAGATACACTTGGCGCTTTCATGGTCACTTACCCAAGTACCTACGGTGTTTTCGAGCCAGGTGTCAAGAAGGCTTGTGAAATTATCCACGCGTATGGAGGACAGGTCTACATGGATGGCGCCAACATGAATGCTCAAATTGGCCTCTGCAGCCCTGGTGAGATTGGGGCTGATGTCTGTCATTTGAACTTGCACAAGACCTTTTGTATTCCTCACGGCGGTGGGGGGCCCGGTGTTGGCCCTATCGGTGTCAAGGGCCATTTGGCCCCATTCCTGCCTGGACATCCTCTTGTCAAGACTGGGGGGGAGCAGGCTATTGCACCAATTTCAGCCGCTCCTTGGGGATCCGCAAGCATCCTACCCATTTCCTGGTCGTATATTAAGATGATGGGTAAGGAAGTAACCCCTTTGTTTGCTGTTACGTATGATTAATTGGTGCCATAGGCGGTCGCGGCCTGACTCATGCTACCAAAATTACATTGTTGAATGCCAATTATATGGCCTCTCGCCTGGCTCCTCATTACAAGGTTCTGTATACTAACAACAACTCGCGCTGCGCCCACGAGTTTATCCTCGATCTTCGGGGATTCAAGGAGAGTTCCGGCATTGAAGCTATCGATATTGCCAAGCGTCTCCAGGATTACGGGTTCCATGCTCCCACTATGTCCTGGCCCGTTAACGGAACTCTCATGGTTGAACCTACTGAATCCGAGAACCTCCAGGAACTGGATCGTTTCTGCGATGCTTTGATTTCCATTCGTAAGGAAATTGCAGCGGTCGAGTCGGGCGAACAACCCCGTGAGGGCAATGTTTTGAAGAATAGCCCTCACACCCAGAAGGATCTCCTCACCGATGAGTGGAGTCGTCCGTATGGTAGAAGCCAGGCCGCATTCCCGTTAGCCTACTTGAAGGATAGAAAGTTCTGGCCCACCGTGACTAGAGTCGATGACTGTCCGTATATCTTTAGCCCTTCTGATGTGTTTGAACTAATGGGTGTCACAGCTTTCGGTGACCTTAACCTCTTCTGTTCCTGCGCCCCTGTCGAAACTATCGAATAGACTCTCCATTCCACACACACACACAAGTTGTGATACTGGGGTTTGCGTTGAATTTCAATGTTGTCCTTTCTTTTGTCCTTTTGCTAGGGGCTTCCCCCATAGATCTTTTCTATCTACTCTTCTTCCATAAACATTTTACCCAAACAGCTCTCTAGACTCACTCGGTATTCATCTATTCGGTGTTTGGTCTTTTATCTTTTTCTTTTTAAAGGGCGGCTTTCTCTCTTTCCTTTTTTACAATGGGATTTGGTGCATGGTGGGACGAGGAGTAACGGACTTTCAACCAGTCTGCTTTTTAAATGCGGGGCTCTTTATCTCTAGTTTTCTTTTGTGTCTTGGGGATATCGTATTTTTAGTGTCTTCGTGGGTCATTCGACCTTCCGCTATGCGCGATATCACTACACCGTGGTGATTGGCTCAATAATAGCTTTGCGGAATAAACGTTACACCATAGAGGACATCTGTGGTTCACGTCTTGGGGGTATGTGTGAATATGGCTAAACAAAACATTGAGGGCGCGGGACACTTAGGGATCAGCAACTTTGGTATGTACCATGATTCTCTCTCCCTCCCCTTCCACGCCTAGTCCGAGCAGAGCGGGGATTGCCTACACGATACCATACGACAAGGCACGACTTTGTAGTGAAAAACCTCAATACCGTAGGAAATCTCGATGACCAACCTACAAGTACCAGGTAAAGTTAGCCAGTCGCCATCGCTCCAGAAAGCTACGGTAAGAGGGAAAGAGAGAAATCTATCCCGTGCCGCCCGTGGTTCTAAGGTACAAAAGCAAACTATTGCTTTTTTCACCTTGGTTGTCGCAACTTTGGAAAACATACGTTGTCGGGCTTTTTTTTTGAAAGAGTTTTTTTTTTGCCGCAATCTTGATTACGCCACTGGGTAACTTTGGGAACTGTAGGGACACTTCTAGCCTTTCCTCAGCAAATATTAGACGTTTTTTCCTGGGCACGGCCTTGAGCAGGCTTCGGGAAAATTAATCTAAGAAGAAAAAAAACACCACCTGTCGAAAAAGAAAAAGAAAAAAAACAGCAATACAGTGAAAACCTCCGATAATTCCAGCAGGTACTCGAGTACTTGTAGGGAGTAGCGGGGGGGGTGGAAAGAGGAGAGGGGGTCTTGGCACAGGGGCGGCCAGACATGACTGGCCTTCGAGTGATATCTCGTGATGGCGAAGAGAAAAGGAAAATTTGCGTAGAACTTGGATATGATGTACAAAGAAACTGAGTAGAGAGTATGAATTCAAATAAGAGAGTGCAGCCGAGGCGGACATAACTAAACACTATTTTCCACCATGAGGTAGGATACAAGACTACTTTTCCTGGAATTAAGATCCATGGAATGTCCTGGAAACAGAAACTATAAGGGGCCTAGAATTTTCAGAGGGATTTCCCATACATCAAATGTCGTGACTCTGCAAAACACTGGAATTACTAGAGGGTTGGAAGTCTTGGAGGTGGGAAATATCGGAGGTTTCACTGTAAGTGTCTTTACCAATAGTATCATTAAATTCAGTGTCCTACTTGCCCCACGACTTCATTCTCAAGAGCCTTCTTGAGATCGCCCCCTCTGTCGGGCCACTACTCGTAGGCTGTTTCGACACCTATTTCGACGCCTTTTTCGATGCCTTTTCTGGTACTATTTTCGGCACCCCTATTACCACCTTTTTCCGTGCCTCCTTTGGCACCTCTTTTACCACCTTTTTCGATGCCTCCTTCGGCACCTCTTTTACCACCTTCGATGCCTTTCCCGGGCCCTCTTTTGACACCCTTCCCGATACCTTTTTCGGCACCCCTATTACCACCTTTTTCCGTGCCTCCTTTGGCACCTCTTTTGCCACCCTTTTCGATGCCTCCTTCGGCACCTCTTTTACCACCTTCCTCGATGCCTTTTTCGGCCCCTCTTCTGGCACCTTCGATGCCTTTCCCGGGCCCTCTTTTGACACCCTTCCCGATACCTTTTTCAGCACCCCTTTTACTACCTTTCCCGATGCCTCCTCCGGCACCCCTCCAGCCACCTTCCTCGATGCCTTTTTCGGCCCCTCTTTTGACGCCTTTTCCGGCACCTCTTTTGACACCTTTTCCGATGCCTTTTTCAACGTCTCTTTTGACACCTTTTCCGATGCCTTTTTCAACGTCTCTTTTGACACCTTTTTCGATGCCCGCTTCGGCGCCTCTTTTGACACCCTTCCAGATGCCTTTTTCGGCCCCCCGTCCCTCCTCGCCACCGTACCGGCCTCCGGCGCCCCCCCCCGCTCTTCCCCGGCGCCCTTCTCCGTCCCCGGCGCCCCCCCCGCTTTTTCAGCCTCCTCCACGATCTTCGGCGGCTCCACACCCGCTTCTCTGAATGGCAGTAATGTCGTGTCAAAATCCTTCTTCCAAGCTTCGTTCGATGGTTCCTGGTATCCCTCTTCCGCGTCAAGGGCTTTGAGCGATAACATTTTTTCCTCCTTTCCCTGCGTACTGTCGCGACACAGATCCGGTCGGAAACCTTCTCGTGGAGATTTGTATTTAGAGCCTGGCTCTTGGACAGTAAGCATGTCAAATATTGAAGCCCTTCCCGGAGCCTCAGACTTGCCGGGACCACGGCCCTGGCCCCATCGAGACTTCTTTAGGGGTTCCCGGTATCCATCGTCTGCGTTGTTTGTTCTTGCGGGTAACCTACTTGCTCTCCTTTCCTGTGCAAAGTCTTCTTGCGGAGACCTAAAAATAGAGGAGTCCGGGGCCCGCGATGAGAGCGCAGGATCCCTAGAGCCGTCAGGGAAGGGAAGGGCCAACATGTCTGGCAGGTCTGGTAGGTCGGTCGAGGGCTCAAGCTGGGCTTCTTCCGACGCCCACTTTGGTTGCTCTTGGGGTGGCCCGAATAGGCCACTGGGTACCTGGTCAGACGACGGCTCTTTCAAGGGGTCAGAGAGTGATGGTTCTTGCATGGGGCCGGGTCCAAGTGCAGCATCCAAGAGATTGAAAGCGCGGCCCGGAGCGGCCCGAGGACTCCTGGGTTTTATGGGTTTGGGCGTTCGTGCTTCCGGCCCGCAAGGATACTCGCCGGCTTTTCCGTAATAGTCTTGAAAGTGACAGCCGATCTTCGCAACCATCAATCCCTCCTCCAGCCAGGACCAGTTTGCGCGGTCCGAGCCATCATCCGTAATAATCTGAGGGCTCATGGATGAAGGCCCGAGTCCAGAGGCTGGGACTGCATGGTCTTCCAAAAGTAGACTTACTACCTTTCCTACACCGCGACGCACCCCGAGTCCGAAACTCCTCGGGTCCTTGACATCCTTCTCGAGTGTAGGGAACGGCCATCTAGCTACTCTACCGCAATAGGCAGTGTACTCTCTTGCCTTTTGAAGGCGATGTAAGATGTATAGATGGAAAACCCCGGGGACGTCAAGCCCACGCGTAGAGGCCGAGCCAGCAACCCATACAATCGTCTCATCCCGACAGGCGCCTCGCTCATTTCGCTCTTTGTAGTATGCCCTGATCTCGGGATCGAACAGCATATCCGTTCTTCCTATGGGTATCCGCCCCTCCTTTTCCATATCTCTATTCCAATCGTCTACAGTCAACTCCCTCGCATTGATACGTAGTTTCGCGCATTCCTCGATAAACGCCCTAACACTAGCCTCCGCGCCAATAGCAGCAATTGCATTCCTTGGCCATTTGTCGTGCTCTAAAAGGTTTTGAAGCGCTTCTGCAGCGATTTCGGGAGGGTATCCAGCTCTTTTGGCGCGCATACTAGACATATCCCATGATTCCAGCGGCATGAGGGCCAAGGAATCTCTCTCCTTCTTGAGAACCTCGGCCCGATAGTTAGATTCTGCATTCTCGGCCTCGTAGATCTTCAGTTCCTCCAGCTTCTGTGTTATGTGTTCGGTTTCCCAGTGAGCCGTCCTCGGAATAGGAGCGTCTCTCATAAACCCGGTACTAATGTCATAGGCTACCGCATGGTGGACGATATTGTCACCAACTGCTCTTACAATCTTACCGACCCCGGAGCTCTCGTCGCCGATAGCAAGCAAGTGAGACGCTTCGGGTAAGTCGTAGAGGCTAAGAGAACTCTTTTCTCCTTCTTGACCTATCCACAGGGGATGCTCGACCTGGATGAATTTGGTCATCTGAAGTGTTGACAATGTCGCAGAGGAGAGTACCAATTGTGGTTGAACAGGTTTCACCTCAAGCGCCGAAGCCTCCATTTTACGCCGTTTGAAAACCCAGTCAAGTAGTATCTCAATACTGGCATGTGGAGCCGATGGTGGTGCGGGAACCGGCCCGCGAATACCGGGGGGGAGTGTCGGCCATCCTCTGAACCGGGAGGGGTGGGTTCTCGGGATTAAGGCATCAAACTCGTCGAGAACAAATGCAGTCGCCCGCGAGAAATCCAATAGTCCATTGACGGAATCAGATTTATGAGAGATGATATCTAAAGCGGCTGCGGGCGTGGCGATGATGATGTGTGGATTTGGTTTCTCCAAGAGTAAGTTTATCTGTAATTCCGTATTGCTTACTCTCCGATGCAGAAGCTGTACGAAGGAGTCTAGAGACGAGCTAATAGCTCGGGAAGACGATGCTAGTAGCAAATTTTTGATCATTAGGTAATATTGAATTCCTAGATCAGCATTGGGAACAAAGATAAAGGCAGTGGTGGTTGGGGATAATCCCGAGCCCGGTCTTTGGTCTGGTTCTCTCATAGCTCTTTCAAGCCCCAAAACCCAGGCAGCGATAGCGAAACTCTTCCCCGTGCCGGGGAGATCCCGAACAGCAACTGAGTGACGGGCTTTAAGCCCCTGCAGGATCCTTTTCTGTATGTCGGTGGGTCTGGCGGTATTAGGGTATGTATCCAAGAGCACCTTGGCCACAACAGGTCGCACTCCTGCCTCCTCCCATGTGTCTGGGAGCGCTTGGAGGGTGCGGCGCTGATTATCGGTTTTCCCGATACCAGGCGCGGGACGACGAGGAAGGGAGGTATTGCTGAAGGCACTCTCGATAAATGAGTCCACTAGAGAGTCCATGTTGTCATCAGGAGCACCCCCGTGTTTCGGCTGTGCCCCCCCCTGGGCTAGAAAGGTCGAGTTGTTCCGCCGTGAATTTGTGACAAGTGAGAGGTGAAGGAGTCCTGGAGCGACATTCCGTAAAAGATGGGATCGGCATTGGGCGCAGATGTAAGACGATCGGGTTATGGCGGAGAGCATTATGGAGGCTCCTACTAGAGCAATTGGAATTGACCGTCCGGTGGGAGAGGCGGGCGGATTGCGATCGGTGTGGCGAGTAGGTAGAGATTTTTATCAGTTTTGGTGGGGTTGCTCCCAAGCATAGGGAAGAAGAAAAAAAACTAGTCAGTCCTAATCGGGTGGATGCCAAGAAAGAGCCTCACAAGTGCTTGCCTCCGATGGGGCCAATGATGCACCGGCTTCTCCCCCAAAATGCCTACCGTAGCCTCCTCTTCATAGATTAAGAGTAAAACCCACTCGTATTATAGCATCATAACCCAACACCAGTCGCATTTATCAGGACAGGGTCTTCTGCCTTCTTGGCCGAGATGTTATGTTTTTCATTGGGTGTCTCCCCTAACCCAAGCTGGAGCGGAAGAGGCCATACTGGCACGGTTCCACTGATGCCAAACCCACATTTCGTGGTGATAAACTAATGCTAGGGCCTATTTCGGGAAGAGATATACACAGTAGGTGTAGAAATTAGAATTAGTATTTGACATGATTCCAAGTATAGTGAGCACAATGGGAAACGACATATCCCCCGATGAGAGTTTAGTACTCCTAGCAATGCAAGTGATAATCGTAAGAAGAAGAAGAAGAAGAAGAAGAAGAAGAAGAAGAAAAACTCCTTAGGCTGGCCACCGTCCGCACACTATGGCAAACAAATCAAACCTCCCTTTCGATCTCAAGTATATGACTAAGACACTTCTCCATAATACTCTAAACGTAGAAACTTCTCCCTACTCGTCCACTTTTTAAGAGCCCTGATGATACTGCATGTAAGAACACTCGGCCTTACATGTTGTGGAAAATATTGAATGGAACGATAACGCAAGATGTGAAGAGGTTCTTGATTGCTTGAGAAAAACAGAACACCAAGGGAAGGGCGAAAGACCCTGACTATCTACTAATAGGGAGCAAGACAAATAGGTCGAGCGAACAATAACAATAACAAACAAAAGTGGAATGAGAGAAATGTAAGGAGGTGTCTTCAATAGTGCAGGAGGTCTGAATGTATGATAAGGGTTGATGTAAGGAGAAAAGGTAATAGTACGAGTGATACCACAGTAGACCAGAAGTATGTTTCAACATTACACCTAAAGCGTACTACGAGTGATATATCATGATTGCCAAGTGCTCGCGACAAATACTGCCGACACCATATTAACCCCATCGATAGCAACCGGCTTCAGCACCAACAGCCAAAACCCCAAAACACCATGGAATCCCCACACGAGCACCAGCAAGGTATCTTCCCACATCTCCGCTTCCCCCTATTGTCTTTTTCCCGGCCGAGCTGGAGCTAATATAATATTATACCTCACAGGGCTTCTCCTTTCCCGCATAATCACGAATGTTGTGCGTAACCGGCTTCGCCTCTCTCCTTGCCTCACCGCTTCCTTTACCTGACACTATGTAGGAAAAACTCAACGAAGCCGTGATGACGTTGAATAAAACCTTGCATGTATAGCTATTTGGAACCGCGGGGAGGTGGGCGAGAGGTGCGAGGCTGACCACGGTTTTGAACAGGAAATCAATGTGCAAAATATGAACACCGAGCTAGTCGCGCAGATGTTTAAGAATTACCAATCGAACGTTTTATTCCATCTTGAAGGTGTATTATTATTTTTCTCTCTCTTTTTCTCCATTACAGGAACTGGAAGTCGTGAATAGGACTAACGGAGGTTGTGGCACAGCTACCGAGAGTTTGAAGGAGCCGGTTTAGATTGGGCGGATTCTGTGATATGGAGGGAAGGGGGTCTGAAGTGTTCAGTTGAACAATTGATGCTGCGATTGCGATAATATTATGGTTATGAGAATGTGCGAATGAACAAGAAGATGTGAGCCCAAGAATCGAGGAGACTAGATTAAGCTCCAAGTAGCTTTAATGGATCCTATCAATGATGTCGGCCTCGTGGGATAGGTAATGTCAATTCGAGCCTGCCTTGTTTCGGGCTCCTGTAAAACAAACAAACTCGGTAGATATTAGTCTCGACAGACGGAACAGCTCCTCGAGCCAATACCCTACTGTAAGGCCCTGTTCAGCGTGTCACAGTATAAATATATCACAATATAAGTGGTAAATGGCATATATTCTAAAATAAATTTATGGCATACTTCAAGAAATATATGTGTTCGTTTGGGTAGCTATAAAATAAATAAATAATCCAAGACACTTCTTAACCTGCCCCTGATACGGTAGTAGAGGAGTACTGTAGGCTCATTAATCTGATATCTCTGCGTCCTAATCGTATCAGAAGATGTCATCTCGATAGCAAAGAGCCTCCAATCGCGACATCAACCAAGCCCAAGGCGGCCGTTGTACAACAAGCTATCATAGCGACATCCCCCTGCAGTAGCGACTACCGGATGAGGCGTGGAACCCAATTCCAACCTCACAACCGCCACTATTAGCGGTTGACCACTCGACTTGACCTTATAGTAAGCTCACCGCCACCTCCGATCAACTCTACAATAAAACACGACACACCTCCATGAACTAACCATCCTACCACTGCCATCAACACCTCCGAGGGAAACCAAGATCAACGAAAATGCCATCTCCCTCAACACCCCCACGAGAATCTACCCCCTTACCACCTCCAAAACTCTATGACATCCGCGAAGCACCAACCTACCCAACCTCAAGTACAACAACTTGGAATGACTCTTACAAAAACAACTCTGAAATCGCCATTGTGATCGACAATGGTACCCCTCCTCCTCCTTCCTCCCATTTCCTTCCGCTGGCGCCCACATGCTGACATTGTCACAGGCTCCTGGCTGACCCGCGCCGGCTTCTCTCATGATCCCCTCCCACGCTTAACCTGCCCGCCGATGGTGTCCAAGTACCGCGACCGCAAGGCGCAGAAGACATACACGGTGGTCGGGAACGACGTGTTCGCGGATCCGAATTCGCGCGGGCAGGCCAAGAATCCGTTCGATTCTAATGTTGTTTCCAATTTTGACCAGATGGAGACGCTGTTGGACTATTGCTTCATCAATCTGGGCGTTGGTGAGGAGGGAGGCGGTGGGGTGGGCCATCCAATAGTTATGACTGAGGCGGTTTGCGTGCCTGGATATAATCGGAAGAGTATTTCTACATTTTATTCTGGTGTGTAATGGGAGTAGGCTGACAGAGAATAGTGATGAGTGAACTGCTCTTTGAGTGCTACAACGCGCCGTCGGTACTATTTGGTATAGACTCGCTCTTCTCGTACGACTACAACAATGGGAAAACCGGCCTCGTCCTCTCCGCCGGACATACAGCCACACACCTCATCCCCGTGGTGGACGGGAAAGGTCTTGTGAACCTCTCCACAAGACTAAACTGGGGGGGCTCCCAATCTGCGGACTATATGCTCAAGCTTATCCAATTAAAATACCCCGGCTTCCCGGCAAAGATTCAAAGTTGGCAAGCCGAAGCACTCATGAAGGACCACTGTTATGTAAGCTCGGACTACAAGGAAGAAGTAGCAAACTACCTAAAACCGGAAACCCTACTAGAGAAAGACAGAATAATTCAGTTCCCCTTCACCGAGACAATAAAAGTGGAAAAATCCCAGGAGGAACTCGACCGCATCGCCGAGCGTCGCAAGGAAAGCGGCCGCAAGCTTCAGGAGCAAGCGGCCAAGGTTCGTCTCGAGAAACTCATCAAAAAGGAGCAAGAGCTAGCCTTCCTGAAAATACTCCAAGCGCGGCAGGAGACGGACTCAAAACGTGACTTCAAGCGCCTTCTCGAGCAAAACGACTTCCGAGACGAGGCAGCGCTGGAAAAATCTATCCGAGAACTGGACAAGACCATCCGCCGCGCACGCAAGCAGGATGTAGGACCGGAAGATGACGCAGCGAATAGCGCCGTGCCTTCCTTCCCACTGCTTGACATACCGGACGAGGAATTATCGGACGACAGCAAGAAGATGAAGCGCCACCAGAAGCTGATGAAAAGCAACCACGAAGCCCGACTCCGCGCCAAGGCCGAGAAGGAAGCCGAGCGTCAGCGCCAGGAAGATCTGGAACGTGCGGACGCCGCAAAGCGAGAAGCAGACCTACCCGCCTGGCTATCCACCCGCCATGCCGCGCGTGCAGCCGTCCTAACAAAGATAAAAGACCGCACACGTCTCCGTAACGAACTCTCGGATCGTAAGAGCCTCGCGTCACAAATGCGCATGAAGTCCATCGCAAACTTAGCCTCCGACTCCCCACCCTCTAAGAAGCGCCGTCGCGGGGCCGGCGGTGCACCCGGAACATCAGGCGGACCCGGTGGCGGGGGCGGCGGCGACGACGACAATTTCGGCGCAAACGACGACGACTGGAGCGTTTACCGCAACATAACCCTAGGCACAAACTCGGATGAGGACGAAGAGGACAACGAACTCGCCAAGGAGCTCAAAGCAATCGAGGACCAACTCCTCCTGCACGACCCACACTTCGACCGCAACGACACACAGGAGGCCAAAAGCGACTGGCGCGCCTCCCTCATGCACGCCTTCACCCGCGGCGTGCGAGAGCACGACCCCGAGGACCAAGCCCAGGGCAGCCAAATCCACCTGAGCATCGAGCGCATCCGCGTCCCCGAGGTCGTGTTCCAGCCCGGCATGGCGGGACTCGACCAGGCCGGCGTCGTCGAGATCGCCGGCGACATACTACTCCAACGCATAGCGGACGAGCGGGTGAGGGAGTGCGTGCTCAGGGACGTATTCCTGACCGGCGGTGCCGTCGCCTTCGAAGGATTCGATGAACGCGTTAGCCGCGAGGTCCGGGAGATTATCCCCGCCGGGAGTGAGTTGCGGGTCCGCAGGGCCGGGAATGTGGTGCTCGATGCGTGGAGGGGCGCCGCGAGGTTCGCGAAGGGGGAAACGGGCGGGACGGGGGTGGGGTGGGTCACGAAGGGGATGTGGGAGGAAGCGGGGGGGGAGTACATCTTGGTTCGTTCCTCTTCTCGTGCTTGCTGCGGTTGTTGCTGATGGGAACTGACCAACTGATTGGAACAGGAACATCGGCTTGGTAATGCTTTTTGAAGCACTTTTTTTTTTTTTCCATTTCATCGCCGCCTGTCCGTTTGCTCGCTCGCTAGTTTGCTTCTCTGTCTGTTCACACTTGCGGTCGATAACAATCCCGTCCCCCCTTCACAATTGTACCCTAAAACACACCAATTATCACTCGCTCTCCCATCGAGCCCAACCTAAAACTCGAGCCGTATTTGGATGGGAAAAAAATTAAAACCCGAAAAAAATTAAAAAATTTCAAGTCCACGATAGTAATAATAATAATAAAAAAAATCGGTACATTTCGTGATATATATAAATTAAAATAAGAAAAACAAAACCTGCGCCAACAAAGGAGAAAAGTCTTCCTTCGTTCACTTATTGTCATTCACTTCTTCATTGATACCGTAGAAAGGTGAAGGAACTAAAAAGAAGGGACACAAAAGAAAACTTCATATGTACTAATTATCACCTGCTCAGCTTCTGTCGCTATCTGTGTGCTTGCATCGATATCACTTCGCGTACACCCATTCTACTCCGTTCCATTTCATTCCATTTCGTGCGCTCGCACGTCATCAACTAAGGAAGAAAAGGAGCAAGAAAGAAAGAGAATAACTACTCACTCCATTCCCTTCGCCCCACCCCTTCCTTTCCCATCCCATCTCATCCACCCAGCCCGTCATCCCATCTTCAGTATCAACAATTATATCCCAGACTAAAAAAAAAAGGAGAGGAGGAAACCAAGGAAAGCAAAACCAAACAGGAAAAAAAAAAGGGGGGGGAAACCCCTCCACCACTTCCACCCCAATAACTCCCTTCCGGAATCTGCGCAGAGGTTCCGAGGCTAGGCGCCATTAACACTACCCTCATCCCCATTCTTCAACCTCTTGGCTCCACCGCCACCACCGCTTCCAGCTCCAGTTCCTGCGATTGCAGCCGCAGCAACAGCCGCCTGCTGCTGCTGTAAAAACCCATTCCCGGCCGCCGCCACGTTTTGCAAAAAGGCGTTGGCCGCGTCTTCCTCATGCGCGCGCTTCGCACCCGCGGGATTATTCGCCGAGGGGTTGGCTGCTGGATTGCTCGAGAGCTCGACGACGGTGCCCATGTTTGCTGTTGGCGCCGAGGGGTCTGTAAGAGGAGAGTGCGGGGGTTGTTGCTGTTGTTGGGGGAGGGTAGTAGCGGTAGTGGGGGTAGGTAGAGTGATAGCGCCGGCGGCAGGGGTGGAGGAGCCTATTAGGGGTAGGGGTGGCGGTGGGACAGCTTCCTCGCCTTGGTGCTCTATTAAGCGAGACTGTAGGTTGATAATGTAGTCGCGGAGTTGATAGTTCTCAGCCTGTATCTGCTTATAGGATTCTTGCATCTGATTGAAGTCCCTCACTTGTTCTTCCAGCTTTTTAATGTAACCTTCTTTGCGTTGACGAAAAGCTCTCTGTGGTCACTCATTCCGTCAGACCCTCCGCCTCCTCTTCTTACTGTTTTTTGCGTCTGGAATGGATAAAACATACCTGCGCCGCACGATTCTGTGCTGCCCGTTTACTCGTTGACAATTCGCGTTTCCCACCACGGCCCCTGCCAGCAGCAGATCCCTCTGCCTGTGTCTCCTCCGCACCGCTATGCTGGTCCATCGCCGCCTGCGAACCCGGAGACATGCCCTGAATCGCCATTGTCGTTAAACCCGGACTCTGCGGAACACTACTCACGCCCCCGGGTGCGCCGACACCACTGATAGCTGGATCGATGTTCAGGTCGGGACTTGCCGAGTCGGTTGGTTTACTATCGGGGCTCGTGACGTTCTGCTGTTGCTGTTGGACCTGCTGCTGTTGTTGTTGAGGGGAGTGAATGTGTGGGAGTAGATGTGCACGAAGAGCTGTAGCGCAATTACAAGATATTTGATTCGCCGTTAGCCACCGCGCAACAACAATTTACTCGTGAAACAAAGAGGAAAGATTAAAGAATAAGAATAAAATGAATTGAAGGATTTCGGGGGTGATGTGCACTCTCTGGGTAGTAGTGGTAGTGATAGAACTGGTTAGGAAGTGAGGAGGGTACCAACTCTGCTCTGCAGTATTCGCTGCTTCCTGCACGAACCACCAATGTTAGCTGTTGCGCGCCTTCAGTGTGTTGAGATGAGATGATGGCGATGACGACGATAGAGGGGAGGGGAGGGGAGGGTGGGTATGGTAAGCGTGCAATAGGTTCAAAGGGTGAGAAGGTAAGGTGAGGTAAGGCGGAATAGCGGGACTAATGACAGAGCGGAAGGGAAGAAAGGGAAGAAATACCTGTGCACTAGGCGACTGTAGCTGATGAGGAGCCGGGGCGAGTGTTGGCTGCTGCATTTTATAAAAACGGGCTACTTTGTGTTTCGTTGTTCCTCAAGGTTTTGCGTAAGAGAAGTGCCTGTTCCCGTGCTGTCCTGTCTTGTCGGCGCGGGGGGGTAGTTTACGGATTGGGGGTGCAGGATTATTATTTGACTAATGCTTTTTGTTTTTTGTTTTTTTAAAACCTTCTAACTATCGTCAGACAGGGCATTTAGTCAGTCAGTCACTTCAGTCGAAATCAGTCAAAATAAAAGAAGAAGGAAAAAGTGGATGTCAGGTTCGGGTCGGGTTGGGTAGCGGTAGTGTCAATCTTGGAGAAACCAGCACCAGCACCAGCACTACCAAACCAAAACGCGAGGGGAGCAAAGGAAACCCCCCCCCTCCAAGTACTAGTAAATGATACTGGTATATCCAAGGGGAATAAATAAATAAATACCTTTCTCGAGTTGAAAGAAAATACCCTTTTGCTTGGAGAAAGAAGAGGGAAGGGAAAAAAAAGGAAAAAGCGAATAATGTTTTTATCACACTTTCGTTCGTTCGTTCACTCGCCCGTTGGCTCGCTGGTTCGTTCGTTCGTTCTTTGGTGAGAGGGAAAAGGAAAAAAGGATGTGGTAAGTTGTGAGTAAGACGGCGGGAAGGGGTTCAATGATAACATAAGGAAAGAAAAAGAAAAAAGAAAAAAGAAAAAAGGAATGGAATTTCGAAAATGATGGATCGATTAAAAAAGGAAAAAGAGGGGGTGGTAGGGATGAGCCCTGATTGGTTGGGGGAAAAAGCCAGGCTGATTAATCCATATCGAAAGAGGAAGCGATTTGTCATCGACCCACACACAAGAAACAATCAGACGAGAGAAGAAGGGCAGACAGACAGACAAGACAAGACAAGACAAGACCAGACAGATGGACAGACAAACAGAGAGAGAGATGGACAAGACAGACAACACAGCCAGAGAGCCCCCCACTGAACACAGCAGAAAAAGTTGTTGTTCTTGTCGATCAGTAATCGCCGAGCCCTGCGCCCTTTTGTTCCTCTCTGGACCCGGGGGTTGCCATAGTCAGACAGTTATCGTGCTTGTGCTGTAGGTATCATAACTTGGCTATTTCACGCCCCATGTGTGAAATCTGGAATGGAAAGAGTGGGAGGGAGGTGGAAGCGAACGAGTTTTCGGGCATAACGGTACGGTACCGGTACCCCATCGTTCTTGAACCGTACGGTACTCGAGTACACCCAAATTGCGGGGGGGAGGGGGGGAGCAGGGCTGAAAGGGAAGGGACATTCGGTGTTAAACATTTACTGCACGAGACACCGATAATCCAGATAATCAGGGTCCCTCCATATCCCGCCTTACTCTACCCTGCTCTGCTTCGCGATACAAACCATGGCATTATAGACAATTCCTCAACTACGGCTTGAAGCCTGGATGGAGGAGAAAAGAAGCGGACTTTATCGGTGATATGGACAAGACATTCCTCACATTCCATCCATTCCATCTATTCAACAATGCCACCACCACCACCAGGAGGGTATCATACCCTCCCCTTCCCAGTAACTAATATGACTCTGCATACATTCACGGCCCAACGCAATACCGTAACTACAAACCCCCCTGTGCGCCCAGCCAGTGCCCCGCCTCACACCGGCTCACTCGCTGACAAAGACAGCAAAACAAAATAAATAAAAACAATAAAAACAGCCCTTTGAGAGAAGCAGGTAATCACACCCCAATGTGGTAAATACGACAGCATTTGCGCAGGGCCATCCTGGCTGCTTATCTCACCGCTTAAAAATAGGAGGGGATGCTTACCCGAAATACATGTCAGCAGGTAAGTGTATGAGCACTGTAGGTGGGTGGTACAAGTACGAGCAATTGTGGTACTGTACCGGTTTCCTGCATAGGTGGAGTGCTTTTGGAGGACAGTACCCGTACCCTACTCGAGCACATGGGGAGAACAGTTCCGTATTGTGTGCGAGGATATAAGAGAGGGCGAAATTGCTTCGTGTTGCACCGTAGTCGTACCTGGCCAATGCAATCGGGCAGTATATGCTATTGCAGTCCTACAGCACTTGTGGTACCGGTATTTATATGGGTACGTACTGTACTGTGCTCGAGTACGAGCATGATACGGTACTGGTGCCGTACTCGAGCACTGGAGTATTACCAGTAGCGGTGGGTCAGATTCTGTTGTTATTTCGGTCGCAATGGATGAGTCATGATTTGGGCGGGAGACTCCGCCATATCAGGTTTGTATTTGCCAATATCGCACCGTGCAAATAATACCATTGCTGTACGGTACTTGTGTTCCATTGCTGCTGTACTGGATGACACTCTGTATAATAGCACAATGCATTGTGCTTGGGTGTGATATAGCGCACGGTAGACAGGGGGGCAAACTACCAGTATCACTCTGATAACCGTACCGGTATCCTGCCGGTAGATGTGTACAGTACTAATACTAGCATCGCACCGTCAGCGATCTGCCCTCAATCCACATTTATCACTCGGTCAGGAAGTGAATCCCCCCCCCTTTCTTGTTTTCTCCTTTCTCTCTTATTTTCTTCCCTCACCCTCTTACAAAACGCTCATGCTGTTGCCGAATCATCACGTCCTGTCACAATGATATCTCATGCTACGCTCACTCGAATGCTCGCCATACCGCTTTCTACAAATACAAATGTCTACTTATCGCTTACCAATAGTCCATCGCCATCAAGCCCTCAAATCGATATATTGAGCGGACCTGTTCAACGTAGACGCAAGCACCATAGCCGGTGGTTCACAGAGCTAGCGGTGACCGCCGGGTAAATAGGCGGTGACATTCACTGAACTCACTCAATATATCATCTCTGCCATAAACTTTCCTAACCTATTAGGAAGCTCCCGTGCGTTCCAGTCTCGAACCACTCGATGTGCCTCTGCCGGGTCCCGACACCGCACGATCCACTTTGATTCTGCTCCTCTGGAACTCCCATCCGCCCTCATTTTCACCCTGAATCCACTATCAGTGATACGAAGCTGCAATATCCTCTGCACCCCAACTCCTCCGTCTTCCTGGTCTCCGACACAGAACCGGACATCCGCCTCCTCGAGCATTTGCCTGACTTCTTCTGTCCTTGGGAGTTTGCCATTCTCCTTCGTGTCTCCACCTAACCCGGAAGCCACTAGCAGCACAGAGCTGCCTAACTGGCACTCTCCACTGGTTAAGGTCCCGCGCAGTGTTCGCAAGTCATTCTTCACTTGCTCAGCCGCCCGAGCAGGGAGCGAAAACTTTGGGGCAGACGCTGGAGGAAGAGTGGTTGTAGTCATGGATGACGGATTCGCCAGCCGGTAGTCAAGGTTAAGTGAATATACAAAATTTTCGGCACTGGCAGCATCAGAAAATTCAATCGCGTACCTTGGCCGCTGATGCAATGTGACGGGATGACGATCTGGGGTGACTAGTTTTTCGTGAATTAGAAAAAAACACAATTCATCACCCGTTGCCCGTTAAAGATAGAGAGGGGGGAGAGGGGGGGGGAAGAGGAGCCCATACTGCGAAGAATACCGAGGAATTTCCCAAACCCCGGAAGGCTGGCTTCTGACGGAAGAAGACGGCTGATATCACTCCCGAGCATCGTGGTCCCAACGCCTTTCAAGAATACAACTGACGCTTGTTCCGTCTGCACTAGATTAGTGTAAGTTGGTAAGAATTGAAATAATACCGACAGAATGTCAGCCCAACAAAGGGGAAAATCATCATCATGCTCAAACAGAGTTGATACACAGCTCAACTGAAGCAGCCCGGAAACACCATATCGATAATTTCAAGGGGTGGAAAATGTGAGGACGAGGCCGTGGAGATGAAGGGAGCCCGCAATTGTAGCCAGAGAGGGAAGGAAGAGAAAGGGAAAAAGAAAAATGATAAAAGCTCTGAGGGGAAAAAAAAAGAAGGGCGGAAATTTTTTTGGCTGGGAAACTCTATGGGGGCTGGGGGAGATCCTACGTGTGGAGGGAGCGGTGGTTAGTCTGCCTAGCGGCTTTTTTCTCTCCGACTCCAATTTTCTGTTGCGAGACATCCTTTCTTGGGGTCCGTATGCTCTGGGCCTCGCCCAATTCCCAGCGTCCGCTCTTCTACGACGTGCCAGCCCCTCCATCGGATCCGGCAGATACGTGGAATCCTCAGAGATGTCTAGTCTGCCGATTGGCTTACGTCTGATTGGCCTAGAGGCACCCTCGGGGAATAGGGAATCAAAGAGAGAGGATTTCCAATTCCCAATTCTACTGCTTTTGATAGTACCGTTTCTAGGATTGCTGTTGCTTGAACCGACAGCCCCTTTACCGATCACGCTCCCGTTGCCTTTATCTCTCACCTGCGATGACTCCAATTCTTTTGGCACTGGTGAGGCATTTTCAACAGACTGAGGAGAGGAAGACGATGTGGGACGATGTGAACGGGATTGGGGTACAGTAGCGGATGAGAATGAGCAGCGGAGGAGGGAGGGCGGAGCAAAACCAGAGGCAAAGGCAGACCCTAAATCAACGACGCAGGGGAGGCGGAGGGGCCGAGGAGGGATAGGCGAGCGTAAGGCGTGCATGTGGTCGGCGAGCCCGTGACGGAAAGAATATGATCGGTCGGGAGCGATGTAAAGATGGAAGCTATGGTTGTGTCTATCGTAGTTGCCGTGGTGGTCCAGAGATAGATTTAGTGTTAGTGGTAGTTGCAGTAACGAGGGGGTGTGGGTGGGGGGCAGGTGGTGGTGGGGGGGGTGGGAAGGTTGGCGGGGTTAGAAGAATCATCGTTGGGGGGGTTAGAAAGGGAGTGATAATCAAAGGGTACCAATTTACGAGTATGGCGATAATAAAATTTAATAAAAGTAAATGAAAAATAAAAACTCAAATGAGAGGACGGAGATCGCCAACCAAGACTCGGAGACCCAAAAATACCGACACCTGATCATGGCCCAATGCAATCCCAATCATCCTATGTTTACCGTTCTGTCAAGCAAATAATTGCTCGCCAGCAGCATTGCAGCTATCGCTACTCCGGCCGGCTCTTTTGTTTCTCTCTTGACAAACTCTACCGTGCTTATGCTCATTATTCCCCGCGCCACTGGTAAAAGTTCTGCCGCCGGTGATACACAAATGCTTGGTGCTATCGAAAGCTGCGTGGCTGCGGTGAAGAGGGCGGGGTGATGGCAGAAAACATGGGGTGGAGTAGGCGGAGACTGGTTGGCGGTCTTTCGCCTGGAGAAAATACCTTTTGGCTACTGTACTGTACTCGAGTACTGTACCCTATTCTGAACGACCCTGATCCCGCATCCAGTCTGAACCATGAATCTCTCATGCCCATTCCAAATCCTTATTCCAGTTCTGTGCTTGTACCCGTACTGTACCCTGACGGTAACGTTGAGGCTTGGGCTTGGAGCAAAAAGCGAGGCACTTCGTTGGATCATCAGGATCAGCGAGGAACGAGAGAATAAAAAAAGAAAGAAGTGGCACCGGATACTGTATGTCAGGGCCCAGATCACACCACGCTTGGAATATCCCAAGTTAGTGAGGAATAGCGGGTGCGGCTCTGGAAAATGCGCTGTCTCAACAAACCATCCATGACTAGTGCGCACTCGTTCCGATCCGCCGATTGACTTCCGCAGCCCGCCAACCGAAGTCACAGCCGCAACTTGCAAGGTTCCTGTTTTAATTTATCCTTCTTCAAGTGAAATGCAA
>Ga0307509_10003444_pt1 | contig 24003 bp, 23 predicted proteins | sample 10_EM_MG_FD_202245 | JGI IMG/M metagenome (GOLD analysis project Ga0307509, IMG submission 202245) | Populus trichocarpa ectomycorrhiza microbial communities from riparian zone in the Pacific Northwest, United States - 10_EM | ecosystem: Host-associated > Plants > Roots > Unclassified | place... | reverse complement strand
TAAGGGCGTTGGGAGGCACCAGGCGCATGGGATGAGAAAAAACATCCGGCGGACGGTCAGGGCGCACGGGACGCATAGGGCGGACGCAATCCGTCCGGACGCGGGTCGCGTCCGCCGGACGTAAATCATTTTTTTGCTGATGAAGCCATCAAGATGACCCCAAAAGAAAACCTCAAAGTTATACCAAAGAACTATTGCATCTATTCTAACTTGACCTGGCATATGGTAGCCGACTGTTAGGATTTTCACAGGGATTACCTCTCACCAGAACCTGAACAATCCGTTGGTAAACTGCCTCCACCGCCTGCATCTGCACATCCACCATGTGACCCGCTGTAGGAAGAAGAACCTGTTCATCAATAGTTGGACGGCTATCATATGCCAGGGGGATCAAATGGTGGAAACACGGGAGACTCTGATGTTGAACAACCTGCCAGAGGTGGGATCGTCCCTGGTGGACATAATCTGGGTGATTCCAGTTCTGTTGCTTCTGAAAGTGATGGTTCTGATGCCTGACCCCCCGATCCGGGAGACTTCCTTGGCAGCTGCAAGCGCAATTGGAGCCAAGCAAAGAACGAAAGTATAATACATGATATGCTGCCCTGAATAGGTTGATTCAGCAGTGTCATAAGTCTAGGAAGTTATCTCACCCGCCTAAGAAGCCACAGCAACCTGGAGTCAACCCCGGCAAAGTGGACCACAAAGACATACAACACTTGGTACACGATGTTGAGATTAAGCTGGACTATTTCCGCGATTCCTTCGTCAACGAAATCGACAAAGTCAGCCTTGTCATCCTTCTCTTGAAAGATACCACAAAAGAATGTTATAATGGAATCCACCAGCATATTAATCAAGATGTGGCTAAATGACAAGGATAAAGTTTGCTGCCAAAAACGAGTTGTGAACCTGTGAAGAATTTTGCAAGTGTTTGCAAGGAAGCTTTGGCTGTCACTCAGATAGGAATCACCGTCTGAAGGAATGGAGCCAGTTGTATATGAGGGACGGAAAGGGTGATCGCTTTATCGACGAACCTATCTGCCATGCAGGACGGTTAGTGTATAGTAGGGAGTTTGTTAAAGACAGGGCAAGAAGGGGCATGACAGAGGTCCTCCATGCTACCTGGTCCATGAAAAACACCCATCTAGTAGCTTATATGGATTACCTAGACCTGTTGGGCCAAACTGGACACTAGCTGGAAGATGGATTGAATTTTCATACCCAGGTACACAAGGAATCTCAAACTTTGAAGCGAGCGAAGAGCGACGAGAGGCATACCTGAAAAGGAAAAAAGCAGAGGCAGGCGAAGAAGACCACTGGGCCATGGCAACAGAAGCCCCGCAACTGCCCACCTTGGTTTTCAAAACTTGCAGAGACAGAGCAGGCAAGGATGCATCATAATGTGCCCTATACTCTAATTGCCAAGCGCAAACTGTTGAATCAATGTTCTCAATGTTGGCAAGAAGGTGATTATTGGCCAAAGTTTCTATCTGCAACCCCAGTTGTTGCGTGATCACGAATTAATTGAAAGCAAGAGGCTGGCAAAGGTGGAGACAAAGCGACCCAAGTCGGAAAATGGAGACGCATTGAAGCCACTCCTAAGCATGCTGTGAAGCAAGTAGTTGCCGAAGTCTTTGGATCACCACCTCATAATTTGCATATCTTGGAGATTGATACCTACATGGCCTGACAGGGAAGATCTATCCCCAAGAGGGGATAGAAATGCAAAAGCTGACTCTACTCAGAGGCCATAAGAGGCACATGAGATAGGGGAAGAAAGCGAAGGATTAATGTCCCCCTGCTAAGAAGTGCTAGAATGGAAACTGTCTGGCAATTGGAATAGGAAGATCGGATGGGTAGCTTTTGTTCATTTGGAATCTTTACGGTACTTTGTTTATACTTTGGTGATTGCTTGTGTGAGTTTGCGAAAGATTGTTTGATTATCTCATACTCTTTGTTGATTTGGAAGAATTCATTGCGGTTTTATCATGATTTGGTTAGACTGGACTTGACTTAGCAATTCAAGATATATTGCAAGTTTACTTGAGTTGGGTGTAACGACCTTACAATAGGTGGCTAGAATAATGATCACCTTAGCCCAAATAGTATACCAAGTGGTACCCAGAGGTGGTATGGTGTCGTATACTTAGTATACAAATAGCTGGTTAACCTAGGACAAGGCCTAGGGAATAGTTAAGTAGCCTTGGGTGCTGTACAAGGCAGGGCAACCATTCGGGAGTAAGTTCACATAAAGTCAAGAAATTTATGGGAACGTTACACCAGCCTCCGAGACAACATTAGATGTTGACAGCCGGACTTCCGATGCGGGTAGACGCATCTGAGGGCAAAGTTACACTACCTTGGGTATTTGACCATTATGCCCATGGACCCTAGTTACCCTACTGAGGAGTCCAAAGTAACCTACCTTCACCAGCAAAATCATCCTAGAACTTAGAGGTTGATTGCCTCAGATTCTATAGGCTCTTAGATGTTGATAGGCGTACAACCATCTGTGCATAGAGGCCCCATGCCTGAGTATGGGTGACCCGAACATACTATTGAACTTGAACGGGTCCTGTTAATACCCGCCTCTGGCCCCAGCGTTGGGACAGCGCCGCATAGGCAGATGGCGGCATACTCGCTCGTTTTCTGGTCAAAAGAGGTCATTGGAGCAGCTGCCATAACAGCGTATACATCGTCGACCTCTGTCTGGATAAATGTCGTTCGCAGAATATATAAGGGGAGTATGGGGAACCGCCAGTATCTATACCGCCCATATATGATCTCTCCAGTATCTAGGAGTCTATCTTAGCCTACCGGTAGTAGGGTAGTCTTCCGAGTGGTTCTTAGGTAGTCCAAGGAGGCCAGGCTCCATTCGGGACAAATACATCAGTAACCAGCCGGGACCTTCTCCCCTTGATTTGTAGCATTACTATGTGTTGTTAATGGACTCCTGCGCTATTAGTTTTAACACAGTAGTGCATGTAGCGCGAAGTTGCCTATGGGTAGTGCCCAGTTAGTCAACTATTGGCTACATCTCACCAGGGGTGCTGGCTTGTCAAATAATCAGATTGGATAGTCGCGTAGATTAAATGCTGGAATGCAGAGCTTGTATAGACGAAACTACTACTGGATCAGTGAGTCCACCACCTAGGTATTAACTCCGGTTGTTGTCATAACAGTTAGCCACTGCTATTACTTCAATAGGAAGAGTTTGGCCACCTGCAGTTGTATGGAGATGCATTGGAGAAACTGATATCCTATCGACGGAGTTAAGTGTACCGAGTTGGTCTGACATTTCCTGCAGGATAGTTCCTGATGGAGGGTAGATGTCGGACGAGCCCTGAGGGGGAGAGGGTGCTTGTACATAGTCGGACTAGTGGTAAATGTCAAATGCTTAAATCTGATGTCTACTTAAGTTTAACCGTTTGGCATTCTACTTCGACAACCAACTTTTTCCTGGAGAGAACTAATTGAGTAAAGCTTCGAGCTTAACGCTATGAAGTTTAAGTGTTTTGATTCTTCGTGAATTATTTTCTTTATCGTTATCTTCTGGTTTAAGTTTTGGTGCAGTCATAACCTTAGAGTTTACAACTGTAGACAGTGCCCCCGTTACCGGGTTTTGAACACACGGAATCATGCCAGCGTGATAGTAAACACGCTAGCAATTTAAAACCCCTAAGATTTATCAAGTGATGAAGCTATTCACCATCCACTGTGGCTGCCATTGTGTCCAAAGTCCACAGATACTGCGTAGCGATTGTAAACCATATCATATTCTTCTGAAAATACTACCTGCCATGTTTACAGACAAGAGACCCGATAAGCGGTTGAGGCTTGCAGGCCCCCTGCCATATACAAGATCCATTCAGATAAGAGTGAGATTGGAAAAGAGCCACAACCGAGGGAGGCTTAGTAGTGACGCCCTCTGACTCCTAGTGTCATGGGGGCACCTTATAGAGAGGGGAACTCTAAGGTTCAAACAGCACCTAAACACAAAGCAGAAGATAAAGAGAGAGTAAAATAATTCACGAAAAATCAAAACCATAAAACTTAATATCATTAAACTGAAAGCTACACTCAATAACTTCTCTTGTGGAAAGTTCGTTATGGAAGGAGAATGCAAAACGCTTACACTTACGTAGATATCAGATTTAAGCCTGTGACATACACCACACGTCGGACCTTGTACAAGCACCCTGTCCTGCTCAGGACTTGTCCGAGGTCTACCCTCCTTCAGGAATTACCCTGCCGGAAGTGTCGGACCAACTCAGATACCCTTAACTCCATAAATGAGATATGAGTTGATGCAATCTATCTCCAATACAACCATAGATGGAAAAGCTCTTCCAATCGAAGTCAGCCCAGTGGCTAACTGGTATGCCAACAACCGGAGTCAATACCTACATAGTAGACTCACTGGCCCAGTGGTAGTTTCTCCTATACAAGCTAGGCAGTCCAGCATGTAATCTACGCGACTATTCAATGTAAGAATTCTTACATGCAAGCTCCCCAGGTGTGATGTAGCCGATGGTTGACTAACCGGGAGCTACCAATAGCCAACCTCGCGGGACATGCTCTACCATGATAGGAATCATACCTGCAGACTCAATTCACAACCCATAGTAATGCTACAAATCATGAGGAGAAGGTCCCGGCTGGTTAGTGCGGTATTTGTCCCGAAAGCACCCTAGTCTCCTTGGAATACCTAAGTACCACTAGGAAGACTAACCTACTACACGTAGGCTGAGATAGACTCCTAGGTGCCGGAGAAACCATATATGGACGACCCCGATTTTGGCGGTTATCTATACTGCCCTTATATATCCTGCGAACAACATTCGGTCCGTCGGCCGGTCACAACGTATAGGGTGTTATGGCAGCTGCTCCAATACCCTCTTTTTACTAGCAAACGACCAACCACACCACCGTCTGCCTATGACGCACCTCCCAACCCTGAGGCCAGATGGGGGTGTTAGGAAAACCCGCCAAAGTTCAGTACTATCTGCTGGCCACCCTTACTCAGGTGTGAGGCCTCCAAGCCCAGATGGGTGTACGCCCATCAACATCTAAAAGCCCGTAGAATGTGAGGCAATCAACCTCTGAGTTCTTGGATGACTTTCCCGGCGAAGGTAGGGTAACTTGGACTCCACAGTAGGGTAACTGGGGTCCATGGGCATAATGGTCAAATTCCCAAGATACGGTAACTTTGCCCTCTTATGCCTTTATCCACTTCGGAAGTCTTCCTTTTAACACCAAATGTGGTCTTGGTGGCCTATGTAACATTCCCATAAATTTCTTGACTTTATGCGAACTTACTCCGGACAGGTCACCCAGCTTTGTAGAGCACCCAAGACTACTCAACTATTCCCTAGACCTTGTCCTATTTTAAAGAGCTATTTGTGTACTAAGTATACGAGACTATACCACCTCTGGTTACCACTTCGTATACCATTTCGGCTAAGGTGATAGTTATTGTAGCTACCTAGTGTAGGGTCGTTACACCAAGATAGTGGTACTTCTGGGGTTGTGTTAACCAGTGATTGGTTTAAAAATGCCCAAGAACTTTGTGTAGGTTGGAAGGATCCGACGCCAATTTTGGATACACGTGAAATTCATTTTCCCGGCTCTGGTCTCCACTATACCACTACAGTAGAAATGTACATATGAGACCAAATGCAAATAATCTGATTTGAAGTCGCTGACATGCCAGCAGGCCACGTGAATGGTTACTTGCCAATGTCGTGGTTAGCAGACCACAACCCAAATATCAACTGGGAAAAAGGCAGTCTTAAGTAGTGCTCAGAATATTGTAAAGCCCACTGCCTACAGAAAGTAAAGCGCATACAGTTGAATACTGAAGAAGAACTTATGGCTGAAGATCCAGACAATATCTTTGTCATGGGTATCACTCTTTATACCGATAACGAAGGCGAGAACATCAAAATCAAGATTCTCCGGAAATATAGTGATTATGCAGATATATTCTGGCAGGAGAAAATGCATCCTTTGCCCCACTATACTAAATGCGATCATCATATTAACTTGATTCCAGACGCCAAGTTACCAGATGGCCCCATCTATCACTTGTCTAGGAAGGAATTAGAGGCACAACGAGATTATATTAGGCAAGTGAAAGACTATAGAAGGATCAGAAGATGTTCCTGGCGAATATACGCCCCTATATTATTTGTGTCAAAGCCTAATTGAACACTTTGGTTATCTGTTAATTACTGAAGATCAAACAAGATTACGATTAAGAATATGTATCCATTACCCTTGATGAGGGAGCTTAGAAGCCGGCTTGGTAAAGCCACTATCTTCACTATTTTGGATTTCAAGAATGACTATTACCTTCTCCGTATGGTGGAAGGTGAACAATGGAAGACCGCTTTTTAAAGCAGATATAGTCTTTATGAATACACCGTAATGGCCTTCGGATTATGTAACTCACTCTCAACTTTGCAGAGCATGATCAATGATGTATTCCCTGACATGTTAGATGCTGGCATCATCCCTAATATGGATGATATTCTGGTCTATATGGAAACAGGGGAAGAACATGTTGTCCTGGCTAGGCAAGTCATGGAAAGGCTAAGGAAGGTAAACCTTTACTTTAGCATTAAGAAGTCAAGCTTCCATCAACAAGTACGTCCTGAGAATTAGGTACGCACCCTGTAGGTCCTGAGAATTAGGTGAGCCCCCAGTGCATCTTGAGAATTAGGTGTGCACCTGGTGCGTCCAGAGAATTGGGTTTGCACCAAGTGCATCCTGAGATCAGGTGCTCTGTCAGCTTGCGTCCTGATTCGCAATTGATTTTTTGGGTCTCAGGTCTATCACAGACACCTGACGCTCAGGAAGCAAGCTATTGTTTTTGCTGATGAGGGTTTATGTATATTGAAGAAAGAAAAGAATTAACTGTTTTTTGCGAAGACGCCCACCACGGCCTTTCCCACCGCATGTAGTCATCCATCCGGTGTGTTTATTTGTGTTGACCTGTCTGGGGCTGGGCCCCTCCACATGTTCGTCTCTAGTTTCCCATAGTTTATTTGCTTACTAGTGGGCGGGGTCTCGAGCTCCCCCTGGAATAGCAATAATTAGCTCGGTGGTTGCAGGGTTGATAATATCACAACTTACAGTAGGTGAAGGGGGAGAAAGAGGAGTAGTGTCGGACTGAGGCCGAGTTGTGGGAGGCCGGGGTGCAACTGCTAAATGTGAAAATGTAATTGATGGGGTTACGGTGGACCTCGCATAATGAAAAGGAACATCGCCATTTGCTGAGGTATTAGTATCGTTGGCGGTCATGTTATCCGTGCTGTTGTTCTCCAGTCCTCTGTGATGGTGCTCCCTCCTTCTAGGCTGAGCCTCCGTCAATGCCGTTTTCGATGCCACAGTAGTACTATCAGGATTCTTTAGGTATTGAGAGAAGCATGGTTCCTTTTCACGAAGTGCCACAGAGAGGCTGCTCGGTATTCCTCAGTTTGCATTGGGTGCCGAGATGATATTTCCGAAGGATCATAATGGCCGGTGCATCAGCCGGGTCAGTCGTGATCTGCCAATTGATCGCTCTCTGTGTCAGGCCCCGTTCACAATTCAGACATGTAGCTATTGTTTTCCTAGGTCTTTCATAGGTTTTCGTGATTATATATTATTATAAATCTAAAAGGTTCTAGATTAAATTCGCTTTCTCATTATCTTCATCTCTGCTGATGTTAGGTGCATGGAGACTGCTGGCGCCACCTCATCATCAACAATGATTGTATCTTCCAAATTCTGATCCTCCTAGTCATAGCTGTAGTCGGAGCCCTTAATTCCATGGTTGTGGATGTGGGCTTTCATCCTCTCGGCTGACCTATTTCCATCTGAGAAGTCGCAATACAATAATTGATGCCGACCAGAAACAGGCGCAAGGGTCTTGGCACAGCCCTCATCGTTGTCTTGACCTCTTTCGAGGACTAGGAGATTAACAGGAGCCTTGCCCACATTGACGAGCAGACAGGCTCAAATATCTACATCTTTACACATGAAGATGGTATGAGACAGTGTGTGTGGTTCAGATCGACGTTGGCATAACATACGGGCTGCGTACCATGTAACCCCAATGAGATATCCAGGAGACTTAATCTGTTCTTCAACATGTTAGTTTTGTAGCACCAAGACAAGTGTGCATATGTCAGTGTTGATAAAAGACCATATGCAATGCCTTTGTCTGAAGCAGTTGCATACTAGGGATGTTCCAATAATAGATGCTCACCTGAGCGGGTACCTAATCAACAGAGAATGTGAATATCAATACTCAAACTTATTAATGACGTTTGAGGCTTCTTTGGCAGCTGTATGCTATAACTACCACCGTAGCCCAACTGGGATACAAAGTGGTAACCGCAGGTGGTATGGTCTAGTATACTTGGTATACAAGAATGCTGGTTCGCCTAGGGCAAGGCCCAGGAAACAGTAGAGTAGGCTTAGGTACTCTAATATGCAGGGTAAACGTTTGGGAGAATGGTCATATAAGGTGAAGAGAATTATGGCCATGTTAGAATGATCTCCGGGACGAGTTTGGTGGTCGACTGGAGGACTTCCGGAGCAGTTAAATGCGTAAGAGAACAGAGTTACCCTACCTTGGGAATTTGACCATTATGACAATGGAACCGAGTTACCCTACAGTGGTATCCCAGTTACCCTACCTTCACCAGCAAAGTCATGGTATAACTCTCTGGCCAATTGCTTCATATTCTACAGGCTCTTAGATCTTCATGGGCGCAGAGGCATCTGGGCAGGGAAGTCCCACGCCTGAGTAAGGGTGGCCTTAACGTTCTATTGAACTTGGGTGGGTTCTGCTAACACCCCCCTCTGGCCCCAGGGTTGGGACGGCACATTAGAGGCAGATGGGTGTGTAGAGGCTCGTTTGCTAGGAAAAACAGGTCATGGAAGTGGCTGCCGTAAGAGCGAATATGTTGTCGCCATCCGTCGGTTGGACTGAATGTCCTTAGTAGGATATATACTGGGAGTATGGGTAACCACCACAATAGGGGTCACCCGTATATGGTCCCTCCGGACTATTAGAAGTCTATCTTAGTCTACGCGTAGTAGAGTAGTCTTCCTAGTGGCACTTAGGTAGTCCATGAAGGCCAGAGCTCTTTCGGGACAAATACCTCAGTAACCAGCAGGGACCTTCTCCCCCTGAATTATTGCATTACTATGTGTTGTCAATGGACTGTAGATGTATAAGTGTTATCAAAGTTGAGCATGTCCCAAGAGGCTGGCTATGGGTAGTGCCCATTTTGCCAACCAATGGTTACATCCCAAAAGCGGAGCTTGCATGTCAAATTAGCACATTGGGTGGTCGCGTATATTAAAGAGTAGACTGTATAGCTTGTATAGACGAAAGTACCACTGGGCCAGTGAGTCCACCATCTAGGTATTGACTCTGGTTGTTGTCATAACAGTTAGCCACAGGTATGACTTCGATAGGAAGAGTTTTTCCACCTGCGGCTATATTGGAGATGCATTGCAGCAACTGATATTCTATTGACGGGGTTAAATGTACCCAAGTTGATCTGATACTTCTGGCAGGAAGGTTCCTGATGGAGGGTAGACCTCGGACAACCCCACAGGAGGAAAGGGTACTTGAACCAGGTCAGAGTAGTGGTGAATGTCAAAGGCTTAAATCTGATATCTACTTAAATTTAAGTGTTTCGCATTCTACTTCGATAACCAACTTTCCTCAAGAGAACTTATGGAGTGAAGCTTTACACTTAAAGATATTAAGTTTTACCGTTTGATGGGTTGAATTATTTACCTCATCTTTATCAACCACTTTGAGGGTTTGGTGCTGTCGCAAACTTAGAGTTCACCTCTCGATAGGGTGCCCCCATTACAAACACGTAGATTTCCTTTGTCACGGGTCCATACTTTCTTTTGTTCACCTTTTGGTTTTGCAGATGTCTCTAAGGGTTCACCTCCCTTTCCTGCTGGCTTCTTTCTGTTAGGTTTCGTTCCCATCTACGAGTATCTCGGTAGGATTTGGTTATGTGACAGCCGAGGTGTGCTGTTGGTCTTATACAAGAGGGACTTGGGAGTTGGAATATTTCCTGGGGTGAGGAGGACAGGGTTTTTGTCGGCCATATCGATAAGATGCTAGCTGTCTTCGTACCTTTAAAAAACAAACACACTTGATTAAAAAAAAGATAAAAAGAACAAATCACAGTGGTTAGAGCTCTTGACGCAACCACCCAAGTAATACAACACTCAGACACTGGGGCATAGGCCAAGCTCATTGACAGTAACCTTCCATAGGTGCAATATATCTGATACAGCTACTGCCCTCATCTATATTACAATACTCGTATACGAGTACTCTATCCCTATAATAATAGGATTTCTCACGAATATCACGAAAAGTGTTTGTCCATAACAATAGACTACCAAGACTAGGTAGACAATGTCAATAGTCTATAATAGTCAAGAGAGTCGTTTCCCGCTATGAACACCTTGAGCAAGGGTGGTTTGTTACATTCACGTTCATGGAATCCATGCTTCGTGTCAGAATTGCTTGAGGTCTGTGGGGGGAATTAAGGTTCGAATATTGTAGACTCATTGGAGGGAAAGTCCATGCTTACTTCTGATTTTTGTCCTATGTAGCGTCTTTTGCCGATTGCGGAAACATTGTGGGAGCAAAGTGGGTCAGTGGACTTAGCCAATTGTGTATTGGACAGGGAACATGCGGGAGATTTGTAGATATGAGAATGATTTGTGGTAAATGGACCCGCAAGCCACTAGGAATTCACACGAATGGCATTGAGCCTACGGCGTCCTCTACGATGAAATGATCAAACTAAAGTGTTGAGTGAAGAGAAGCGTGATGGGGAGAATTGAGATCCGGAGAGGTCTCCAGGGTCGTTTTTATGGCCAATGGCTAGAGGTGCGGTTGGGAGAGCAAGAGCACAAACTTGTAGAATTTGACCGAGAGGACTCAGGTTGATAAAGGACACTGTATAAGGATGATCTTGTGACAGCACTATGATTGTAACATTGTATGAGTCGATAAAGCATACAGATCAAGAAAGCAGGTGACCAAATGAGGTAGTACTCACAGTGCACATTCAGGGTCTCAGAAAGGTTGTTGACTACAGATCGTGAGACTTCTTCTTGCACAACTAGCCAAGCCCCTCCGATAGGATACTTTACACACAGTGGTGCATAATGATCACAAGGCTAATCAGGATGAGCAAGGAGAACAAATAACAGATACTTTTCATCTCAGCGATAATAGACACTATCAGTACCAAAACTCCAACATATGTGATCAAACCAAATTGGAAACAGAGCCTGACACAAATGAGTATGATAATGCAGATAACACTACGTCAATAACACCTTATCAATCTCCAGCCCGGGAGAAACGAATGTACAACCGAGTGTTGACTAGCCGAACTTCGACAACCTCTGGATCACAGGAACCAACAATCGTCAGGCATAGCCCTCCTGCCCGAGCACATATAATACCAAGTAGTAGGTACACTCCACCGACGATCTTGACAGCTGGTCTGTCGTATTATTCATCACCAATAGGGACAGACAGAGATACAACGTCGGCAGTTTGACGCTTAGGTCCCCAAGGCGAGCAGCGAATGCTGGGCCTTGAGCACATATGGCTTGAAACTCACAGCGCAATACAGCTATCAGAGCAGAGGCGTGGGCCAAGGGACTTGTTGTCCTATACAACCTTTTTGATGACCCACTCCCAGGCCCAGTTGCATTGACCACTCAGGTGCACCATGTTTGGCTTGAGGCACTCAATCACATATCCAATGCAAAGAATATACAAGCTTTTCAGAAAAGTGTAAAATTGCTAAGTAGACATCAACTAAGTTTAGAAGCATCTTTTAGACGTCCGGACTAAAACTAACCTTTGCAGATACAGAAAAATCAATGATGTGTAAAATTCTACTTTGTCTACTATGTAAAGTTTAAGATTCTAAAATTGTAAAATCTCCCTGTACCCCCAGCGGTAATTACCTGCCAGGTGGAGTACCTCCTGAAAAGTGATAGATATATGTGGTCCCTGAATGGATATAAGGTGAGTTTTGTCTCCAATTAATTATTTGACCTGTCCTCTTCAAACTAATGAGAGTTAACTAGGCCCAGAAAATGGCAAATCCAGTCCTGGCGCTCCAGATTTCTGAGGCCAGGTGGGACAAGTACTTTGCGGGTAGCAAAATGGGTAGGATTGTCAATCCGGCATTTCTTCACCACAGCAATTGTACAATGATTTGCTTAATGGATCCAATAATGTGTCATACACTGTGAGGATGGCAGACAGGAGTATATAGGGTTTAGGGCAACTTCAGGCCTGAAGCCGTTGGAGGTGAGCCAGCACCATGACCTCTCACCTTCCCGAGTAGACTAGCCTAACTGCACTCATGTAAGATCTTTTTGGGTGCCAGAGGCATGTATTGTCATCATGCCATAAATTGATTGAACTCTGATTCTCAACAAAGTTTATGAGACCATCCTTGCAATAATGGAGCGGGAGCATGGAGTCCAACAAGATCGCCGGGAGGGCTTCACGTATCATTGGGCTGCTATGGCAGCAGAACTTGAGGGTCAAAGTTCGAGCAACAGTCAGAGATAGACAGGGCCTTAGAGTCAAAATCCGCATAACCTGCATCTTGCGCCTCTGCCAGAGAGCCAAAACAGTTCTCAAGCAGCTGAAGCGTCTTTTGATTTCGGGGCTGTGTCTGCAGTGGGCCTTCTGTGATCTTTAGATTCGCATCCTTTGAGTTTGGCAACTTCACCAGAGGTGACTGTGGGGCTAACGTTGTATGCTGTAGTGTGCCCAACTCCATTATGTCAGCTATCTCTGAGCCTTGAGATCTTGGAACCAGAACTAGTGGAGACAGTTCATTGTGACCCGGGTATTGAGGAGGAGGGCAATGAGGCAAGCATATGAGAGGGTATATAACAAATGTTGGGTTTATAGAGTAAGATATAGTAATAATTATTTCGTATTTATAAGATGAAAGAACCAAATGCAGACAGATTAGAGCTCATCGCCATAGCATGCGGTGGGAATGAAAATGCATTCTGCAAGAGTTTGCGATATTGTGAGAGGTAGTTTATACGGCGCCAGAGGCGACCATACTAGAGTTAGGATATCATAGCGCACAGAGTCTGAACATATCATGAAAGAATCAGGGAATGTTGGAATTCTGCAGGAGTGATGATGAGTTCCCAGGACGACAGTGCTGAGCACCAGATGCGGTCTGGAGCCCATGACACGGCACCAAATGCAGTCAGAATGCAGGGTAGCGAACCAGACACTGTCAGGAGGGACAGGACAAAGCGCTCGATGACCGGATAATGTCAGGATTGGCGGTGGTAAAAAAAAGCAAATCATGACTCCAGGTTGAATCGACATGGCGTCCTGATTTGCGATTGATATTCTGTAAATCTCGTGCAGCAGATGCACAGGACCCAAGCTACTTTTTTTGCAGATGCAGGATTATTAAAAATTTCATATTTGTTTGATATTGCTGTTATTGGGAGGGAGTAATTCCACATCCAGATGATTTTAGGGTTGACAAGTTGAGAATACTATAGGAGCCTTTCGACAGGTACCAGAGGTGAGATCGTTGCTCTTTATTGGTGCAATGAGATGTCTTTTGTCCAGATTGGATAGGTTTCTGATCTTCCAGGAGAAACAGTCGGCCTTACATATAAGCGAATAGTTGCATATAAAAATAAAATCTGATTAACAAGAGTCCATGAAATCTAACCACCTGATAACTAGAAGTGCTCCAGAGGTGAGGAAATTAAGGACCTGCTGGAGGCTGTTGATGTGGTAATAAGCAAAGAGGACACTGAGCTATACCACAAAAACTATTCCTCCAGCATTGAAGTCTCTGAGGGATTTAAGACACCCGTAACCCAAGATGAAAACCACCATCTACCGTCAGCTGTCATCAGAAGAATTTAAACTCTATAATTGACTTTACATATTAATTCAGGATTTTTCCACTCTCACACTTGTTGAGAAAAGCATTATCAGTCCAATCCTCTGTAGGATCGGCTGAGCCTACTCCCAAACAGGTGCCTAATCTTGGCGTGAAGAAACAAGTATTAAAAATTAAATAGCTAAAATACCCTTGGGAGAGATATGACTAATTAGTATATTACTAGGTACAAGTCGGCTGGAGGAAGAGACAAGCTTCGCCTCCGCTATCTCCCTACCCTTACATTTCTCAACACCACATTGCTTCTGGTACAAAATCCCACGATACTCTGCACTCTCAGTGAGCTGCCCGCTCTTGCACTCTCAGTGAGCTGCACTACGTCTAGCACTCTTCGTGAGCGCGTAAATGTCCGTCCATGGGGCCCCCCAGGGTTTCCCTCTTCCCCCTTCCTCGGTGCCCTCCACGAGGCCCAGCTCCACCTCCCCTCCTTCTGAACAAATTATCTACGTGAGGAACTTCCTGGGTGAAACTCTCAACAAACTGGGCTTCAACGAAGTGGTCCCCCTCCCTACAAGCTCTGAGCTCGGTAGAGACCTCTCTACGGGTGAATCTATTATTCTTCCCCTTCTCTGCTCCACAATCAACGCATTGGCTTCTGTGCTTGAAAGGGTTGACACCCTCAACGACCGCATTACACACACCCATGACTCCATCAGTCAGGTGGCAAACTCGGTCCCCAATAGAGACGAGCTGACCGCCTCCCTGGCCCCCATCACCTCTTCGGTTCGAGACCTGTCACATAGGGTCAGCACAGCCCCCATGCCGCACAGACCTGCGCCCCCCCCAACCAGTCAAGCAGCTGCCCCACCCCCCCCGGCCAAAAGACCCTCTGCCCCCACGCCCGGCCTACATCCCGACTTTCCCAGGCATGATCACGCCACCAATAGGTATTATGGCAACCCGGAAGCGTTTGCCAAGTCTCACCCCACCTCGTGGGAAGCCTCCCACTTCGCCAATGGGGGTTACCCCGCCGTCTCTACATTCCTCCCAGGGGTACAGGACCCTACCTGCCCCCGTCTGACCTATGCACAAGCCACGGCCCCTCCGACAAAAGGGAAAAAGAAGTCCTCCCCCCTGGGGGTTACCTCCTTGACTTCTCCTCCCTCCTCCTCCTCCTCTCCGGCTTCCTCCTCCTCCTCCTCCAAACCCTCTACTGTCCCAGCTGCGGCTAGGAGGTTCTATGCTCCCAGACAGGATCCCCTCCCTCACCCGGACAGGGAGACCATTGCCGCCACCTTCCCTGATATAGCCGCGGAAGTTCTACGCTCGTCCAACTGCGCCTTCCCCCTTTCGTTCACAGCCAAAGTCAACTCGAATGGCACGGTCACCCTTTTAGGGGTCTCCCCCTCTACGCCCGCCTCTGACTACGCTCCCTTCTTCGGTGCTCTTGCTGCACGTTTGAACAAGTCCTTCCCAGTTGGATCCTCCCCGTGGGTACCGTTCAGGCCCGCCCCCAACGAAAACCAGTTCGCCATCCATGGCCTCCCCCTCCGCTACCTCCCTGAAGACAATGAGGGTCTCTTCGTGTACCTCAGAACTGCAATACTCAACGCCAAGGGCGTCGAAATCACCTCGGCGCGCTTTCTTAACCCGGATCCTGAAGCCCGCTCCCTAAAACTAGCCTCCTCGGTTGTTGTCACAACTACCCCTGAGGAAGGTAAGAAGATGGGCTCCAACATCTTCCTTCTCTCCCGCAAGAGGGAGATCAAAACTGCTCACTCTGCCAACAAAACCACTCGTTGCCGTAACTGTCAGAGGTACGGCCACACGGCCCCTGTCTGTAAATACGACCACCCCGTCTGTTCAATCTGCGCCCTACACCATCGCAAGACGGAACACCGCTGCCCTAACCCCACATGTCCCAAGGAGGGCAACCTACGCCCCGTGGCAAATTGCTGCTCTGCTTCCCCTGCGCACTGTGCTAACTGCGGCGATGATCATCCTGCCACTAACCCTGCCAGCCCAGCTAGACCTAGCCGTCCCCCCCCCACTGACGAGGTACCTCTTGCACAGGGCCACGTCGCCCCTGCCCCTGCTGAAGGGGACATGGATACAACTGAAGATGAGGGAGAGGCCGTTGCCGAGACCCCCAGACCCTCCGCTCTGTCAACTGTCAGAAGACTTCTCCCAGCCTTTGAGGTGATCACCCCACGGCCGACTCGTCCCTCAGCTCCTCCCTCGGTTTTGCACCCTACTCCAGGGGCGGGTGGCCCACTTCCCCAGGTGGCCCCCAGCCCCTCCCCTGCTCCTTCCAATGATCCGGGCAGGGCCCGATAATGCAGTACAATAATAGCTCAAACATGTCTCCCCGGCTGGCCAGGGGGACACTTCGTTCCTTTTCCATCGTTCAGCACAACAGCCTTGGGAGCTGGGATGTGTTCTTATCCCTTATGAATAGCGTTAATCAGTTGACTTCCCCTCCTATGATAATAGCCCTCCAGGACCCCCCCGTCAGGAGAGGGCAACTCCCATCCTTCTCTACATTCAAGTGCTTTCACCCCTCCTCCCCCAAACCAAGGGTGGCTTTCTACGTCCACCCCCACCTGCTAAATTCAGTCTCGCTTTTACCCACCCCGTCCACTCGTTCCGATTTGTTTTCAATCGACATATTTGCCCCAGAGGGCTTCTTTGAGCTCCAGTTCTCTAGATTCAGGGTTATCAACGCCTACAATCTCCCTCTCAAGTCTGCCCCCTTCCGTTCTATCTCCCCCCCTGAACTGTTTCAAGACAACGATTTCCCGACGATGGTGGTTGGTGACCTCAACTTACATCATCCATCTGCCGACCCTCTACGAATGTTCGACTCTAAGGAGTATAACCTATCGCACCCCTATTATAGCCAGGCTTCGGAACATGGCTACTCACTCCTCAATCAACCTGGGTTATATACGTATTTCCCCTTCGCACACAACGCCAGGCACTCGGTCCTGGACCTTGCCTTCTCTAACGGCCCGCTTTTCCCTTCATTCTCTCATTGGGACACACCTCTCCCCTCGACTGGCTCTGACCATGTTCCAGTGCTCATCACATTGGAGTCTCCCAGGTTCAGGCTTCCACCTCCCTCCCCCAACTGGTCAAAAACGGATTGGTCTAGTATCCTGCCCACCCTCCCCTCCTTGGTACCTCCCCCTCCTCCATTTATCTGCTCACCCTCCACCTTTGAAGAATGGTTTGACACCCACGCCAATAAGGTCAAGACCCTCATCTCCTCCAACACCCCTGTGTCACGCCCGTCCCCCAGATCCAAGTCATGGTGGTCCCCTCTTCTCTCCCACCTAAGATCCGCCTTCCACTCGGCCTCTCGGACGTACAGGTCCTCCAGAGACCCCTACGATCAGTCGGCTCTACGCTCGACAAGACGCTCGTATTTTGCTGCCATAAGGAAAGCTAAGTTCGCCCATTGGTCCACCTACCTTTCGTCCCTCACCCCCTCATCGGTTTGGTAGGCCAAGAAGCTCGCCTCCGGAAGGCAAGCCTCGAGGTTCCCCTCCTTCCCTGATGAGGATACTCCTGAGGGCATCAACAGGGCCTTACTTTCACATTTCTTTCCCTCGACCCCTTCTCCGGCTGACACTCCCCTCGCTCTCTCTCCCTACCCTGACTACTTTCCTCTCAGTCAGGAAGAGATCACACTCGCCCTCTCAAAGTCCTCCAACACTTCCGCTCCTGGCCCTGACTCGATCCCCTACATCGTATGGAAACAGGTTCACCGGTCATGCCCTTCCCTCCTCACTGATCTCCTCTCTCCTCTGTTACGCTATGGACATCACCCCGCCTCCCTGAAGAAGGCAAACGGCATTGTGTTGGACAAACCCGGCAAGGCATCCTACGATACCCCTGCCTCCTTCAGGGTCATTGTTCTACTCGAAACTCTCTCCAAGATATTGGAACGAGTCATCGCTTCACGTCTCTCCCTCCTGGCCAGGCACGTGGGCCTGCTTCACCCGCACCAGACAGGGTCCCTCCCGGGTCTCTCCACTTTCGATGCCACATCTACCCTCACCCATGAGGTTCGCCTCCTCCAGAGACTTGGTTCCAAGGTCTCCTCTCTTTTCCTGGATATCAAGGGCGGCTTCGACAATGTCGACCCCGGCCAGCTCACGTCGGCGCTGCGGGCTAGAGGAGCCCACAAATATCTTACTGCGTGGGTTGGCAGCTTCCCTACCAACCACATGTGTAGACTTCTCTTTCAAGGTTCCCCAAGAATATTTTCGCCGCTTGCCGTAGGTACCCCCCATGGCTCTCCCATCTCCCCCCTCCTCTTTGTTATATATGTCTCTCCACTACACCCTGTGATACCTAAGGGCATTGTGATCTCCTATGTGGATGATTTCGTGGTCACGGTCTCCTCCGCCTCCCACAGACGCAACGTTCAACTCCTTCAAGGCCACTACCGCTCCCTTTGCAGGATTGCGGCGCCTAGGGGCCTCACTTTCTCTGTCCCCAAGACTGAGCTCATTCACTGGCGCACCCCTCAGGAACGCTCGCCTCCCTCAACGGCGGGAGTCCGGCTGGACGACCTGTACTTCTCCCCCAAAGACACGGTAAGGTGGCTAGGATACTAGTTCACACCCCCTCTCTCCTCGAGTGCCCATTTCAGCAAGAGGCTATCCCTCGCCCAGGGCGCCTTCGATTCAATCAAAAGACTCTCTCCTCCGGGGAAGGGTCTCCCTCCGTACCTCTGCCATAGGCTAGCTTCGTCCCTCCTCGCCCCTGTTCTCCTATACGGCTCAGACCTCTACACTCCCCTTGTAGGGATGCAGGATAAGTTAGACGTCTTTTGGCATCGTGTCCAGAGATGGGTCACCAACTGCTTCTCCTCCACCCCGGTCCCGATACTGGCCATCGAGTCTTGCCTCCCCCCTCTCGTCCTCCTTATAGAACACCGACAACGCATGGCAACCCTAAGGATGGTCTGCTCTCCACCCGAAATCAATCCTGCGTCGGCCAGGCTCCACAAGTCGGTGCCAAACCGATCTTCCTACCGCTCCCCGTTCTGTCATCGCTCCCTGCTGGTCAAGTTGAACCCCGCCTACCGCCCCCTTATGTGGAAAACACCTCAGATAACGATCCGCAAACACCTTCCCATCGATGAGATCGCCCACAGGACGCTTCCCCTGCTTAAAGACAGCCTTTTCTTTCCTTCGCACCACCGTCAACTGGTCCCTACCCTATCTATCCCCCCGATGGACGCTCCCTCGGACTCGTACGTCGCCCTCAGAAAAGAATCCCGAGCGATCCTCCACAGGCAGTGGCGCTCGCTCGCTCCTCCTCCCCCAGGCAGTGGCGCTCGCTCGCTCCTCCTCCCCCAGGCTATCCTGACCCACCTTCGCTCACGCCCCACCCCTTCATGGGCCTCCCCAAGTTCATGGCCGGTCGCTTCCATCAGATGCGGTCTGGCAAAAGCTACCTCGCAGCCCACCCTTCCTGGTTTAATCGGGACACTCCCTCTCTCTGCCCCAGGTGCCGCGCCTCAGCTGAAACCTTCGAGCATGCCATCCTCCACTGCAAGGCCCGTCGCCGCCTTAAGCAGAGTCTCCTCCCGACCCTCACCTCGCTTGACGCCGCCTCGCCCCTATGGTCCTCCGATCATGATATCGCCGCCCTTTCTAGATTTATTGCACTCACGGCCACCGGTTTCCCGCCCGACATGTTCCCCCCGAGCCCTACTTCCAGTATTGCCCACAGCCCTGTTCCCTCCCCGCCCTTCTCCCCCTCGCCCCGCTTCACATTTTCTCCCTTGGAGGATGTTTGATTTGTTTTTGGGTTTCTTTACTTTGTTGTTTGAGACGGAGATCGAAAGATCTGTTGGTTTTGGATGTTTCTTTACAAGTTTATGATGATTTCCCTTGGTTGGTTATCGCGTCATGGTTTGGCTACACTTTGGAGAACTGGGTGGATAGGATTTTCTTTTGTTAGTTGTTTTATTATAGGTTTTGTTTACGCCATAGCTTACCGCTGCATGCGAGTTCTTTGTACCTTTAAACAAACGAATACATGACTAAAACAAAAAACAAAACAAACAAACGGCTGGAGGAAGAGAACAAATCTGTTGAGAGCAAAATATGTTGGAGGCAGAGGGTACCAGGTAGTTGATGGGGCTTTACGGTATGCTTATGAAATACTTTGTGGATGAGTCTGATATAACTGGTTTAACTAGTAGTAGCCTCTATCCAAGTAGTTTTATTGACTAATCGTGCCAAGGTTGCGGCATGCTGCCGCAACACTGGATGTTCACATGCTCACAACCTGGGCATGCCTACAAAGGACCTGACAGCTCAATGGCAGATTGTGGCTCAATGTGCCTTTGTGTCTCACTATACTAAATGTGTCGCTCAATGTGATTTTGTGACTGAATACAATCTGAGAAATGTATTAAATATACTATTCTGCTCTACATCTCTTTTTACAATCTTCCTAAATGCTTAATTCTGGTAATTATTAGCTTAGGTATTTTCTTGAGCAACAAAGTTACCTTGGGCTGAATCACTCGATTAAGCCACCAAGATAGGCTGAGCCACAAACTGATGTTGCAGCACACATTTAGTATGATGAGCCACAAACCCACCTTGAGCCACAATCTTCCATTGAGCTGTCAGGCACTTTGTACCAGTGCCCAATTTGTGAGCCTGCGAACATCCGGGGTTGCGGCCGCACCCCGCAACCTTGGCACCATTAGATAAGTTCAGAGGTGTAAACCTTTCTGGCTAGGTCGGTTTCAAATAGTACTTGGTCGTATTATAGTTGCTCAGAATACCAATTTCTTGGTAATCATTGGTGAAGGAGGTTTAGAGTTACATGTTTCACCTAGGAAGTGATTACTACTGGGTAAATGATCAGCCATGGCAACCAGTGTAAAATGAAACTTATCATTGATCATCTTTATAGATCATAGACAAACAACCTTGAAGATTCGTCAGCAGATACTTTGAAATATAGAGACTTAATCTATGTAATTATCCTTTCAAAATAATAGAATTCTCCTTCTGGACAGCAGTTATATAACTAGTTAACTGGAATTTATTACAATTCTCATAGATGATCACAAAAGGCAAGAGACAAATAAGAAGTACTTTGATAAGTAAATAGAGGGATTACACAGGGCCTATACCTTAATACTTAAACATATTTTCCTTAATATATAGCAAGTTTTTCAATATTATTGTATTAAGTAAGCTGTATATAAGCTGCATACCAATTTTACAAATTTTACAACCTGATATCTATTTACTAAGTTAACCAACCAATCAAATACTTCTCAATTTACTCAAATAGTATTATTTAAGTAAGTATGCAGAGCATCCTCCGTCTCCTCTACACACCCGGCAATTGAAATCTCAACACCACGTGATTATCACCACCTTTCTACCCTCTACCCCGGGCCATGAGCTTGCTCTAGAGGGTGGAGACATACCTCCTTTACTCTCCCCTGACCTTAGGTTCATCCCTGTAGGCTTTCTTCTCTCTGGGTTGATGGATTCTATCATCTTTTGATGATGTTTTCTCTTCCTACCCCGCTTTTGCTCAGCCTCGCTTAGAGCGTTTGTACGGCCGGCAACACTCTTCTCAAGGCCAATGTTACAGATGGCCGAGTACACGGTTTGCAGCAAGAGAAAACATTTCAACAGATCGCGGTCGATTTCTCCACACTCTTTCTTTTTAAGAGGCTCCCTAGTCAAGACACGAACGTGTTTTCCAATAGTTTCTACAGCACAGAGTTAGGTCTACCCCTCTTTGTTTTCCTTCTCCTACAGTCGGATCAGCTGGCATCCTACTTCTTCTTGACTTTCTTGGCTGGTACCCAAGACTATCTGCCTGGTATCTATAACTACTTCTTCACCATTCGGACTATAAGCACCGTGCATCATGGCTTGCCTGTGGGAGGATGGTATTGCACTATCTCGTTCTTCTTTTTGAGGGTTTGCCAACTCAGTGGGCCCATTTTGCCTCCCCAGGATTTCAATCATGCTGAACCTGGTCCCCCCCACACAGATTGTACGGGAACATTTCAAGTTGTGGCTGAGTGATTTGCTTTTTGTTTTTCCTTTGTTCAGATGATCGTGCCATGGGTTTTCCTAAATCTCCCTGCTTGTTTTTTGATTTTATTCCTTTTGTCTATCTTCTTAGCTAGACACTGGTTTCTTGTGGGGGGTGAGATATGCTGTTGGTTCCATACCCGAGGGACTTGTAGGGTTGGCTTTTTCCCAGGGGTAGTTGCAGGTTTTTTATATTCCATAGCGCAAGCTGCATGCAGGATGTTGTACCTTAAACAATAATCATATGATTCAAAATCATAAATAAATAAATAAACAAAATAAAACAAATGTAAGTATGCAGAGTCTCAAGTTATATGAATTTCATTTGCTTACTTTGCAATCTCAAATAGTGAATAATTTATCCTCTAAGAACTTAGTTACTTTAGTCTTAACCTAATTGTTGAATATTAACGAAGATTCCAAACATCGGGTATTGGTGAAACGGATATGATGGATAGCTGAGAAGGTTTACATTTTATTGTAGTTGCACGATTGAAAGGAAATGTTAGAGAATGGAGATAGTATGTTTGGCTTAGCAGTTAGCTGAAGCAGAAGTGTTTGGGATGTTTTAGGAAGTGACACTAGGGATGAGTGGAGGTTTAGGAATAAGGTTTACTAGGAAACAAAACTGATTGGTGTCGCACTATGGAGGTTAGGAAACGGGAAACAGTATCAGTACTGCAACGGATCAATGATGCTGAGGGAGACAATGTAAGAGATGGAAACGAGCAAGATGGTATTGGGAAAAGGAAGTGTTAGGTGCGAAGATGGCAGGGAAGCACGGAAAGAGAAAAGACGAGTAGTGAAAGAGTTTTCTGAAGTGTCGAGCTTGTGTATATATAGGACACCTCCGGCAGCATAGAAACAATAAGGACCCAATATCCTCTCTACCGATCATAGCCTCTTTTTGAGACTAATCAGCTATTATTATTTAAAATGGCTATCTTCTGTACTCTCTGATCTTATAATATTGGTCAAACCATCAGCAAAGTCACAGTTAGTACAGAAACCTAGTTCTTATAATTGCGGACTTGAAAAGTAGCTAGCCGACATTATATGGCTTCTTGATATAATCAAACAACAGATCATAGAAAACATATCTATATAACTTTAAACTTTGTATACTTAGTTAGATAGATATAATTGAGCATGATGAGAAGGATTGAGTTGGTTGGTTAAAACAGTAAGCAGATATTATGTTGTGCAATTTGTTAAATTTGTATACAGTTTATATACAACTTATTTACTATAATCCTCTTGAAAAATGGCTATAAATTAAGGAAAATATACTTGAATATTAAGGTATAGGCCCTGTGTAATTCCCTATTCACTTATCAAATCACTTCTTATTTGTCTCATGCCTTTAGTGATCATCTATGACAATTGTAAAATGATTTGACTTAACCAGTTTTATAACTGGCCTTCAGGAGCAGGACTTTGTGATTTGGAAAGAATAATTGTATAGTTTAATTTTTTATATTTCAAGGTATCTGCAAACAAACTTTCAAGATTGTTTGTCTATTATTTATAAAGATAATCAAGGATAAGTTTCATTTTACACTGGTTGCCATGGCTGATTAATTACCCAGTCGTGATCACATACTAGGTCAAAGATGTTATGTTGCCATTATTGAACATGGCATGCATATTGTTATTCAATGTTATTAGGTTAGTTAAAATATGAACAATTTTATACAGAGTATTGATCAAGTTTTTAGTGGATTCAACTTCGAAAATCAACTCCAACATTTTCCAGAAGTTGAGTTGGTGGCATTTAGCACTTTTTATTATTTCAAATTGAATTAAATAAGCCACTTGTAGTGCACGCTCCGCGCCCTCTATTTACCTCTCGCTTAAAATACTTACCGCTTTCGGCCAACATAAACCTCAGGGTTTGGTCTTTATTTCGTCACGATACATCTATTTTGGCTTTTCACTTGGGCTTCATT
>Ga0307509_10003443_pt1 | contig 24004 bp, 20 predicted proteins | sample 10_EM_MG_FD_202245 | JGI IMG/M metagenome (GOLD analysis project Ga0307509, IMG submission 202245) | Populus trichocarpa ectomycorrhiza microbial communities from riparian zone in the Pacific Northwest, United States - 10_EM | ecosystem: Host-associated > Plants > Roots > Unclassified | place... | reverse complement strand
ACCACCGCCCTGGGGTAGAGCAGCGAGAACGGTCGAGTGGTCGTGCGATGACTCGCCAGCACCTCGACCAGCTCGCCGCGCGCCTGGTGCTCCTCGACGATAAAATCGTAGATCTGGACGAGCCCCGCACCGGCGCGGGCGAGCGTCACGCAGCCGAGGACGTCACCTTGCACGCGCAGCTCGGCGGCCGGCGTGAGCTCGACGTCGCCTTTGAACGTCCACGGCAGCGGTCGCCCGCTTCCCGGCATGACAAAGCCGATGCACGTGTGGTGCGCGAGCTCCGCGGGGGTCTTCGGCGCCGGGTGGTGCGAGAGGTACGCCGGGCTCGCGAACACACCGATCGGGAACTCGCCGAGCTTGCGCGCGACGAGCGAGTGGTCCTTCACCGTGCCCATGCGGATCGCGAAGTCGAAGCCGTCGCGCACGAAATCGATGTTCCGATTATCGATTTGAACCACCACGTTGATCCGGGGATGCTCGCGGCGAAACTGCGCGAGCGCCGGCAAGAACCGGCTGTGCGCCCACGTCGTGCCGACGCTGATCTTGATCGTCCCGGCCTCCTCGCCGCCGCTGCGCGACAGCTCGCGCTCGCCGCGTTCGAGCAGGTCGAGCGCCTGCCTGCAGTGGGTGTAGTACAGCCGGCCCGCGTCGGTGGGCTCGAGGTTGCGCGTCGTGCGGCGGAACAGCGTGGCGCCGAGGTGGTCTTCGAGCCGCCCCAGTGCTCGGCTCGCCGCCTGTGGCGTGAGCCCGAGTGCCGCGGCCGCGCGGGTGAAGTTGCCGAGCTCGTAGGTCCGCGCGAACACCTCGAGGTTCGCGACGCTGCTCTCGATCGCGCGGGCCATTTGTACGTTCAGCGTACAAGTAATCCGCCTCCGCGGCGAGCTGTCAGGACTGCGGAGACTGCGCATGCTGAGGGCATGACCACTCGCACCCTCATCGTCCTCACCAGTCACGATCGTCTCGGCACCACGGGCAAACCGACCGGCGCGTACCTGTCCGAGATCTCGCACGTCCACGCCGTGCTCGCCCGGCGCGGCATCGAGATCGATTTCGTCTCGCCCAGGGGCGGCCAGGTCCCGCTCGACGGCGTCGATCGCAAGGATCCCGTCAACGCCGCGTTCCTCGACGAGGCGACCGTGACCGAGCAGCTCGCGACCACGCTGCGTCCCGACCAGGTCGATCCGGCGCGCTACGGTGCGCTGTTCTTCGCCGGCGGTCACGGGACGATGTGGGATCTGCCCGACGATCCTGCGCTGCCGCGGATCGCGGGCGCGATCTACGACCGCGGCGGTGTCGTCGCGGCCGTGTGTCACGGCCCCGCGGGGCTCGTCAACGTGAAGCTCGCGTCCGGTGCGTACCTCGTCGCCGGCAAGCAGCTCGCCGCCTTCACCAACGACGAGGAGCGCGAGGTCGGGCTGACGGACGTCGTGCCGTTCTCGCTCGCCGACAAGCTCGTCGAGCGCGGCGCCGTTCACCAGCCCGCGCCGAACTGGCAGGTCAACGTCGTCGTGACCGAGCGGCTCGTCACCGGGCAGAATCCGCAGTCGGCGAAGGGCGTCGGCGAAGCGATCGCCGGGCTGCTGCTGTGAGCTAGAAGACGTCGCCGCCCGCGGGCGACGCCGCGCGCGGTCTGGGGCGGACGAGCTCGAGCAGCTGGCGTCCGAGGGCCACGGCCTGCTCGACGTCCGCGCGATCCTCCGCGGTCAGCGACGACCATTGGAGGACCAGCCCGTCGATCTGGTCGTCGAGGCCGGAGAGCCGTTCGGCCTTCACGAACGCTTGCTCGATCACGTCGCACACGACCTCGGGCAGTAGCGCCGCGAACTTGACGGCGCGATCGAGATCGCCGGTGATCTTGATCTTCAGATCGATGTCGTGCTTGACGAGCACGCCGCGCTGCGACACGAACGACAGCGAGTCGAGGTACTTGTCGAACCCTTCACAGTCGAGGCGGTTCTTGATCACGTTCCCGTTCGCGAGCGTGTCGCGGAACTGCCAGAAGTCCTGGCGCGTGTCGGAGCGCAGGTACCCGAACGTGTCGCTGTCGACGAACCGGCTCAGCGCGTCGACGATCCGCCGGTAGTTCGTCTCCTTGACGGCGGGAGACGTCGCACGATCCTGGACCCGCCGGTTGAGCCCGCGTACCCCGCGGCGTAGGTCCGCGAGCGCACGCCGGACCGCCAGGGCCTTGCCGAGCGTGTCGCGGTGCCCGGGCACCATGCGTTCCGGCTCGGCGTATCCGAGGAAGCACTCGTACACGGTCGTCATGACCGCGAACACGCCGTCCATGAGTCCGGTCGTCGCGTCGTTGAGCTCGCGTACCGCCTGCTCCTTCTGGTCGTACTCGAGTGCATGCGCGAACCGGCGTTCGAACTCCTTGAGCTCGGATCCCAACCCGTACTGCAGGGTGGACATCTCGCTGGTCAGCGCGTTCCACCGGTCGTCATCGGACTGCTGGCGATGGGCGATCGTCCCGCGCGCCGACGGGCGCTGGGGGGGACCGCCATCGAGCTCGAGCTCGACGTCTCCCTCGTCGGCCCCGGCGGCCGCAGCCGGCGCGACCATGCCGATGTACTCCAGCAGCCGCCGGAAGTGACTCAGGATCGCGTCGGCGACGATCTGTAACTGCTCCTCACCGTCTTCGCGGAGGTAGAGCGCGGCATCGAGATCGGCGAGTGCGCGCACGGCTTCCTCGCCCAGCTGGAGGAGCTTGTGGACCTTTCTGCGGATGCGACGATCCGAGATCGTGGCAAGCAGCCCGGCAAGGGCGGCATTCTGGGGTGGCTCGGACTCCAAACCTCAAAGATACGGGGCGCGGACTGCGAGGTCGAGTGTAGAAGCGCGAGAGGTACTAAACTGGGTACGTGGCCGAGCCCATCGTGCGCGTGACGCTGTTCGTTCCCGGGGGTCCCTCCCTCGCGAAGACCTGGAGCCAGGCGCTGGCCGGGCCAGATGCGCCGGAGGCCGAGTGGATCGACAACGACGGCGAGTTCGGCAAGGCGTTCTCGTTCGGCACCGTCGCGCCGGATCTCGTCGCGCAGATCGACGCTGCGCCGGGCGCGCTCGTGCTGCACTGGCCGATCGATCTCCGCGCCGGACGCGACGCGATCGTCGCCACCGTCTCGCGCCTCCGCGATGCGGGCGCGCTCGCGGTGCGCCTCGAGCAGTCAAAGCTCGGCTGGGAGGTCTCGCAGTGGGTCGAGCGGTTCTCCGCCGACAATCCGTGGGCGTGGTACCGCGCCGCGGTCGCGTTTCTGGGGAGCAAGGGCGAGCTCCAGTCGTGCGGGATGCACGCGTTCTCGCTGCCCGATGTCCGCCTGCGGATCGACGGCGATCAGAACGCGCTCGTCGAGCTCGCCTCGGCCCTCAGCGTCTATCAGCTCGCCGAGGATCCCGCGATCCGATCCGGTGAGACGTTCACGCCCGACCGCGCGACGCCTCGCCGCCGGATCGAGCGCTGGCCCGACACCAGCTACGCGCCGGGCCACGCCTGCCACAATCCGTTCGGCGTCTGGCGCATGGGGCCACCGGGTGGCTCGGCGCGGGAGATGTCGGAGCTCGTCCCCGTGTTCATGCCGGCGCTGCAGGCGATCCTCACCGCCCTCGAGGAGGACCGCGGGAACCCGCTGACGAAGGAGCAAGTCGAGGCGACCCGCGACGAGGGGGCCTGCATCACGATGGAGCCCCGCGACGCGCAGCGGTTCGAGCGCGAGCGCGGCTACGCCGACCTCGATCCCGAGCTCGTGTGGGAGCAGTGGCAGCTCGTGCGGACGGTCAGCTGAGCGGACCGGCGAACACGAGGAGCGTGACGATCTTCCCGCCGCCATCGATCTCGCCGGCGTCGAAGAAGTCGACGGTGCTGCCGTCGCGATTCTCGACGATCGAGTGGTAACGAAACGTCGCCCCGACCGCATCGATCGCGCTCGTCAGGCGGAACCGGGGCGCCTGGGGATCCGCGTGAAACCGCGCGATCAGGGCGTCGACGCCCGCGCGACCGCGGATCACCGACGACCGCGTGACCATGCGGCCGTCCTCGGCAAAGCAGGCCTCGAGCAGCTGCGCGCGCGCGACCGGATCGCGCTCACCGGCCGCGCGGATGTAGGTCTGCACGGCGGTCTCGACGGGAGTCGGCATGCGCCGACGATATCAGGCCGTCGGAAGCGCACTACTATCAGCGCGCCATGTCAGACCCTGCAGCGTACGGCGACACCTGGGCTCCGATCTACGACGCGGCTCACACCCACCTCGATCCGACATCCGCGGTCGAAGCCCTCGCCGAGCTCGCTGGCACCGGCAAGGCACTCGAGCTCGGCATCGGCACCGGCCGCGTCGCGCTCCCGCTCGCCGCGCGCGGTGTGGCGGTCCATGGCATCGACGCATCGCAAGCGATGATCGATCGCATGCGCGCCAAGCCGGGCGGCACGGCAATTCCGGTGACGCTCGGCGATTTCACCGACGTCGCGGTCGACGGCGAGTACGCGGTCATCTACATCGTGTTCAACACGTTCTATGGCTTGCCGACGCAGACCGCGCAGGTCGCGTGCCTTCGCAACGTCGCGGCGCGGCTCGCGCCCGGCGGCGTATTCGTGTTCGAAGGCTTCGTCCCCGACCCCGCGCGCTTCACGGCAAACCAGCGCGTGCAGCTCAATCGCGTCGAGCCGACGGTTCTCGACCTCCTGATCACGCGTCACGATCCGGTGGAGCAGCGCGTGTCGTGCCAGCGCATCGTCGCCGGACCGCAAGGTATGAAGTCGTTTCCCGTCGAGATTCGCTACGCGTGGCCGAGCGAGCTCGACCTGATGGCGCAGCTCGCGGGGCTACGGCTGCGCGAGCGCTGGGGAGACTGGCAACGCGGCCCCTACACGGGCAGCGGCGCGCACATCTCGATCTACGAACGCTAGCTCGTTCGGGGCCCACGTGGCCAACAACGTTTCCACGTCGTGACCACCTGCAGCGCACTCACGAGGAGTTGCACGTGGCATCTCGGATGCACGAGTGGTTGTCATGAGCATCATCGACAACGCGCTGGTCGCGAACCGGAAGTATGTAGAGAGGCACGATCGAAAGCTCGCGCAGCGTCCCGCTCCCAAGATCGCCGTGGTGACGTGCATGGACCCTCGCCTCTCGAATCTCCCGGACATCCTGGGGCTGCCGCACGCCGACCTCGACGTGATCCGCACCGGTGGACCGGCGGTCACCGAGGATGTTCTCGCCGAGCTGGTCGTTTCTACCCGCGTCCTCGGTACGACGGAGATCTTGCTCCTCGACCATACGGGCTGCGGCTTCACCACGTTCACGGATGCCGAGCTGAACGCGAAACTCGCGGCGTCGACCGGTGACGCGTCGCCCTCACCGATGCGCTTCTTCTCCTACAAGGATCCCGAGCAGCACACGCGCGAGCAGATCGCGCGGGTGCGATCGCACCCCTGGATCGCGAAAGACGTTCCGGTGCGGGGCTTCGTCTTCGACATGGAAACGGGTGCCCTTCGCGAAGTCGAGTCGTGACCGAAGATCAGGTGCCGAACCCGACGACGCGCAGCGGCTGCTCGCTCGAGCGCCGGTGGGGGATGCCGAGCTGGCCGTCGGCGTTCGAGCCCCAGCACCACACGTGGCCGGTCGTCGCGAGCGCGCACGTCGAGTCGCGACCGACGCCGATCTTCACCGCCTCGAACGGCAGGTTCGCGCGCACCGGTACCGTCACGCGGTCGGCGAGCTCCGTCGCGTGGCCGTCGCCGAGCTGGCCATAGTCGTTCTCGCCCCAGCACCACACCTCGCGGCGCACGATCGCGCACGTGTGGAGGTGATTCGCGGCGATCGCGGTCGCGCCGCGCAGCGCGGGAACCTCGACCGGCTGACGGTGATCCTCGCTCCAGCACCACACCTCACCGGCCTTGGTGATCGCGCACGCCTGCTCCTGACCTGTCGCGAGCTGGACGACATGCTCGAGCTTCGGCACGAGCACGAGCTTCGCGTTCGGCGCCTTGTCGAGGAACTTGTCGTCTTCGTCGTAGCGATGATCGACGAAGCAGCTGACGCGCTCGTCGCGCTGGCGCGCGCAGAACCCCACGCCGAGTGGCTGGAGGTCCTCGACGGGGCCCGGCGCGGGTAGCGCTCGCCACTTCTCGTCCATGCCGTTGTCGGCCATCCCGTGGAGGCACGCGACGCGGCCGTTGCCGTCGACGACGCAGATCGACCCGTCGCGATGGATCGCGGCGCTCTTGATCGAGGATAGCTTCGGGGCGAATTCGATCGCGCTCCAGTCGCCGCCGAGCGTCGGCTCGGTGCATTCGACACGCGCGCCGGCGATGCGACAGCTCGCGATGTACTGGCCCGGCACGAGCGGCCCTGTCACCTTCGCGTCCAGGTCGGCGGCATCGGCAACGCCCCAGCAGCGCATGGTCTTGGTCTTGCGCACCGCGCACGCCATCGTGTGCGCGACCTGGAGATCGACGGCGTTGTCGAGGTTCGGCACGCGCACCGGCGTCATCGACGCCGTGAGGCCGCCGTCGCCGAGCTGAGCCGTTCGATTGTCGCCCCAGCAATGCACCGAGCCGTCGTCGTGGACGGTGCACGCATGCGCGACCTGCACCGCGTGTTTGGTCGCCGGAATGCGATCGCTCTTGCACGCGAGCGTGCCGTCGTCGAGCACGAGGCAGAGGCCTTCGTCGCTGACGCCGACGGCCCGCACGCCGGAGGCGCGTGACAGCTTCTCCGCTTCGCCCCAGCACTGCGCCGCGCCCGTCTTCGTGCGTACGCATGCGCTACCGCGATCGAGCGCGATGGCGGTGGCCGCAGGCAGCTTGCGCGCGAGCGGCTTGGCCGTGGTCTCCGACTTCGTGATGCCGAGCTGGTCGTCGCCGTTGCCGAAGCAAGCGAGCCCGGACGGCATTGCGGCGCAACACGACGCGGTCATGTCCCGCGAGCAAGCGAGTTGTGTCGCGTGCTCGATCCCCGCGATCGGCGTGTAGCGGCCGTGACTGTCGATGCAGCCGACCTTGCCGTCGCGCATCCGCGCACAGATCCCGACGAGACCCGGCGCGAGCTGCTCGGGCGGGCTCGGGAACTGCGGCATGCGGAACCCGAGGTCCTTCACCGCGAAGCAGTGCCCGGTCCCGGCACGCTGCGCGACGCACACGTAGAACCAGTCGAAGGCAACATCGACCGCATCGTCGACCCCGGCGAGCAGACGCGGCGTGGACAGTCCGGCCTTGATCTCGACCGGGCCCGATTGCTGGTTCGTGAGGTCGCCCCAGCACGCGACCTGACCCGCGCGCGACACCGCGCAGCGGACGTCCTGCCCGGCGGCGATGTGATCGACGAGGAACGGCCGATCGAGGGCGACCCACGTCGCGATGTCACCGTGCGGCGTGGGTGGCGAGGGCGGTGGGGAAGGCTCGGCTCGAGCCTCGCCGGGCGTCGCGGTTGGCTCGGGAACCGTCGCGCCGTCATGCGACCCGCGTGACGAGTGACAAGCGACGAGTGCCAGCGCGAGGTGGATGCGCATGGCCGCCACAGTGACAGCCGCGTCGAGGACACTCAAGAGGCGTTTCGGGTGGAGCGTTGCTCGGTCAATGCTCGCCACGGCCGTGATCGCATCCGTTCGCGGTAGCATCGCCGGGTGGGCTCCGACGACTGGCGAGACGCGGTCCGCACGGCGATGGCGGGCGCGCGGGTTTCTGTCGACGACGCCGTCGCTCACGTCGAGGCCGCGCTCGCCGCGGGGGCCTCGCCCGCACACGCCGGCGACCTCGCGATCGCGTTCGCGGTCGGCCGCGGCGACCCGGTGGTCACGCGGCGGTTCGGCGAGCTGGTCGCCGGGGACATCGCCGCGGCCGCGCGAGCGATCGACGGCGATCCGGCGTTCGTCGACGAGATCGCGCAGTGCACCCGGGTTCGCCTCGTCGTCGCCGGCGCCGGCACCCTCCCCCGGATCGCCGGCTATCGCGGCACCGGGCCGCTGCGCGCGTGGGTCGCGATCGCGGCGCGGCGCATCGCCCTCAACGCACGCCGGCGAGCGCCGGCGGACTCCGGGGACGACGCCCTCGCCGACGTCGTCGATCGCGAGCCGGATCCGGAGATCCTCCACCTCAAGACGCTGTATCGCGGCGAGTTTCGCGACGCGCTGACGGCCGCGCTCGCCGGTCTCGCCGATCGCGCCCGGGCGTTGCTCCGCCTGCGCTTCGTCGAGGGCCTCGAGCTCGCGCAGATCGCACGGCTCTACCGCGTCCACGAATCGACGGTGTCGCGCTGGATCTCGGCGGGCCTCGACGACGTCGCGCACGCGACCCGCCGCCACCTCGCCTCGCAGCTCGCGGTCACGCACGCGACCGCCGACAGTGTGGCGCGGATGGTGCAGAGCCAGCTCGATCTGAGCATCGCGCGCCTGCTGCGCTGATTTCGTGCAAGCGCCCGCCACCTCCGTGTCGATCCGGCAGGAGGCAACATGTTTCGTCTGGTTATCGCTTCGCTCCTTGTCGGCTGCACCGCCGGATCCGGCGCAGATCTCGGCGAGCTCGATCAGTCCATCTCGCTCGCGTTCTCGCGCGAGCACGTCATCGCGGACGTCTATCACTACACCGCGACCCTGCCCGTCGGCGCGCAGCCGAACGCCGCGCTGCGGATCCACCGCATCGTCCGCGAGGTCGCGCCCTTCGTTCCGAGGCGCACGTCCCACGCGGCGATGCTGTTGCACGGCGACTTCGCGACGTTCACGACGAACTTCGCGCCGACACTCGGTGATCCGGCGTCGCCCGCCCCGGGCCTCGCACCGTACCTCGCGGCGCAGAACATCGACGTCTGGGGCATCGACCGCCGGTGGACGCTGCCGGCTCCCGACGGTGACGTCTCCGATCTCGGCGAGATGACCGTCGCCCAGGAGCTCGACGATCTGCGGACCGCACTCCGCCTCGCACGCCTCGTGCGCGGCAGCGACGACCGGCTCGCGCTCGTCGGGTTCTCGCACGGGGCCGAGCTCGCGTACATCTATGCGTCGGTGGAGGCCGCACGTCCGGCGTCGCAGCGCCACGTCGATGCGATCGTGCCGCTCGACTGGTACGGCGCCTTCGGCCCCGACCAGACCGACCTGCGCGCCGCGACCTGCGACGTCGCGGCGTGGGAATACGACCAGGTTGCCGAGGGGAACACCGACGCGACGAACGACTTCGTGATCACCCTCGGCCAGCTCGCGGCGAGCGCGCCCGACGACCCATCGCCGTTCAACCCGGCACGCACGAACCGCCAGGTGGCGCTGCGCTACGCGGGGCAGACGTACGTGTTCGGCACGCTGTCACCGACCTATCACTTCCTGGCGCCCGTCGTCGGGGCGAACGGTCTCCCGAGCGGGCTGAGCATGACCTCCGAAGCCGCGGCGAACGCGTGGTTCGCCGGCTCGCCGCTCCACGAGTCGATGATCGAAGGCGGCGCTCTCGACGCGCAGCTGTGCGGCGACGGCACGACGCCGATCGACGCGCCCCTGTCGCGCATCCGCGTGCCGGTGTTCTACATCGGCGCCGCGGGCGGCACCGGCGAGGGTGGCCTGGCCGCGACGACGCAGGTGTCGTCGAGCGATGTCACGACACTCGTCGTGGCGGTGACCGGCGATGTGCTCACCGACTACGGTCACGGCGACCTCCTCTACGCCGGCGATGCGCCCGCTCGCGTCTGGCAACCCCTCGCGAGCTGGCTCGCCCATCACTGACGAGATAGGGTGACACGTGGTAGCGACGAGAGACTGCCTGACCGAAGACGAGCTCCTCGAGCTCGGCGCCGGCGGCCTCGCCGAAACGCCCGTGGCCGAGGCGCATCTCGCCGAGTGCTCGACGTGCAGCGCGCTCCTCGCTTCCGTCGTGCGGTCGCCTCCGCGCGCATGGGACGCCCTCTCCGGCTCGACGATCGGCCGGTATCGCGTGGACGCGCAGATCGGCGCCGGTGCGATGGGCGCGGTGTATCGCGCGTGGGATCCGAAGCTGTCGCGCGTGATCGCGCTCAAGGTGCTGCACCACGGTGCGGGTGCGATGGAGGAGGCGCGCGCGGCGGCTGCGATCGAGCATCGCGCGGTCGTCGCGATCTACGATGTCGGCGTCGCCGACGATCTCGCGTACGTGGCGATGGAGCTCGTCGACGGTGAAACCCTGCGGGGTGTGCTCCAGCGCGGCGGCACCGGCGTCGCGCGTGCACGCGAGCTCATGCGCGAGCTCGCCGGCGGGCTCGCCGCAGCGCACGCACGCGGCGTCGTCCATCGCGACCTGAAGCCGGAGAACCTGGTCGTCGCGCGCGACGGCCTGCGCATCCTCGATTTCGGTCTCGCCGCCGCGGCCGGTGCGACCGGCGCCGCCGGCACCCCTGGCTACATGGCTCCCGAGCAGGTGCGCGGCGAAGCCGTCGACGCGCGCGTGGATCTCTTCGCCGCCGGGGCGATCGGCTTCGAGCTCGCGACGGGCCGTCGCGCGTTTCCTGGTGCCGGTGCCAGCGAGCGCCTCGCCGCCGCGCTCCGCGACACCGTGCCGCTCGACGAGCTCGAAGCGCTCGCACCGATCATCGCGCGCTGTCTCGCGAAGGATCCGCGCGACCGCTTCCAGTCCGCCGCCGATCTCGAGTGGGCCTTGCGCACCTCGATCGCGCCACGCCCGCGCCTGTCGCGGCGGGCGATCCTCGCCGGTGCCGCCGGCGCGCTCGCGACCGGCGTCGTCGGCTTCGCGCTCGGCCGGCGCCGGTCGACCCGCCGTCTCGCGGTCGAGCTGCTCAGCCATCGCATCGGGCGGATCTACAGCGCGCGCTTCACACCCGACGGCAACCGCATTTTCTACGGCGCGGCGTGGGACAGCGACCCGGTGCGGGTGTTCGAGCTCGACCTGACGTCGGGGGAGACGAAGCCGTTCGATCTGCCGAGCGCCGACGTCCTCGCCGTGTCGCGCCAGGATCTCGCGATCGCCCTCGACCGCGGCTACGTCGATCACGAGTGCGCGCGCGGCCGCCTCGCGATCATGCGGCTCGCAGGCGGCGAGTTGCGCCCGGTTGCCGACGACGTCCAGGAGGCCGACTTCGTCGCGCCCAGCGCCCTCGCCGCGGTGCGCCCGAACGGCAGCGGCTTTCGCATCGAGCTTCCGACCGGCGCACCGCTCGTCGAGTACGCCGGGTGGATCTCCGACGTGCGCGTGTCTCCCGACCGGACGCAGATCGCCTACGCCGAGCACCCGCAGACCGACGACGACGGTGGCGACCTGGTCACGCTCGACCTCGCGACGAAGGTCGTGCGCACGCTCTCGCGCGGCTGGGTCAGCATCGCGGGGCTCGCCTGGGCGCCGAGCGGCGACGCGCTCGTGTTCGCCGGTTCGCGCACGGGCTGGTCGACCACGCTCCATCGCATCACGCTCGAGGGCGACGAGACGCCGCTGCTGTCGCCGACCGCGGATCGCGTGCGGGTCCACGACGTCTCCGCCCGCGGCACGCTCGTCTCCCTCGACCAACGCTCGCAGCGGGTGATCGTGGGCGATCGCGACGTGACGCTGTCGGCCGCGGCCTACGCCGTCGACATCTCGGCGGACGGATCGCAGGTCGTGGTCGGCGAGTACGGTGGTCCCGGGTTCGGCACGTACCTCGTTCCGGTTGCGGGAGGACGCGTGCTCCGGCTGGGCCGGGGCTTTCCCGCCGCGATCTCGCCGTCGGGTGAGCGCGTCGCGGCAAACCTCGCGAACCCGCAGCGGCTCGTCGTCTATTCGACGCGCTCCGGCGAGACGCTCCCGATCGCCGCCCCGGACGCTGTCATCCGCGCGCGCTGGCTCGACGAGCGCACGCTCGTCGCGGCGATCAAGGACTCGCTGTGGCGGCTCTCCCTCGACGCGCCGCCGCAGAAGATCGCCGACGGCGGTGGCCGGCTCGCGCTCGACCCCGCGCGCAAACGCTGCGCGTACGTCGACTACGCCGGCGCGCTGCACGTCTTCGAGGTGGCGACAAGGACGACGCGGATCATCGCGCGCGGCCTCACCCAGCACTCGGTCGCGGGCTGGCTCGCGGTGCCGGACGCGATCGTCGTGCGGTGGACCGGCGTGCCGATCCGGCTCGATCGCTTCGATCCCATCACCGGCGAGCGCACGCCGTTTCGCGAGATCGTGCCGCCGCGCCTCGGCCTGAAGGGGATCGACAACTTCGTGATGCACGCCGACGGCGCGCGGTTCGCGTACTCGTTCGGCCACGAGCTCGGCACGCTCGCACTCGCGACCACTGCTTGAGTGTGCGACAACCACGGCATGAACGGGTTGGCGTCGGCGCTTCACGCGACGAACCTCGCGGTCCACATCGCCGCCGGGGCGGTCGCGATGGCGATCGGGGTCGCGCTGGTCGCGCGGGCGAAGGGCACGCGCTGGCATCTGCGCGCCGGAGCGTGGTACGCGCGGTTCGCGATCGTGGTGTCCGCGAGTGCCGCGGTCGGCACGCTGGCGTTTCGCTACATCCCGTTGTTCGCGACGCTGACCGTGCTCACGATGTACCAGCTGTTCAGCGGCTGGCGCGATGCACGCCGCAAGGCCGCTCCGCCGGCCGGGATCGATCTCGTGGCGGCGCTCGTCGCGATCGGCTTCGCGGCGGCGATCGTGCCCACGCTCCTCGGCGGCCCGCACATCGGCAGTAGCACGCCGGTCGTGGTGTTCTCGACGCTCGGCGCCCTCGGCATGCTCGTGATCTACGACCTCGCACGGTTCGCGTTTCCATCCGGCTGGCACGCGCGGCTGTGGCGGTACTCCCACACCTACAAGCTGATCTCGAGCCTCGCGGCGATGATGTCCGCGCTCGCGGGCAACGTCGTGCGCGCCGGCCAACCGTGGTCGCAGATCGCACCCTCGGCGATCGGGATGATCGCGATCCTCTGGATGTTCGTGGTGATCGCCCGTAAACGCGCTACACCGCCGCCGGGGCTGCGTCGGTGAAGCCGATGACCGAATCGAGCTGCCCGTCCGCGACCTTCACGACGTCGGTGCCACCGAGGTAGAGCGGCGCCTCCGCCGAGCCGCCGGCCTCCCAGCTGAACCGAGCGAAGCCGTTGTGCGCCTCGATCCCGCTGCTCAAGCGCAGCCGGTAGCCGGGAAACATCTGCTGCGTCGCCTTGATCATCGCGTCGATCGCGGCGCGGCCGACACCCTGGCGATGGGCATCCATGTACGTGCCACGCTCGGTCCACGTGCGCGCGACGAGCTCCTCGCGCCGTCCGTCGTCGCGCTCGTTCCAGGCTGCCAGATAACTCACGATCAGTTCGTTGATGTTGCTCATGGTGGTCCTTTCGAAGACCACTCTTGATCCGGCGGCGTCGCTTGACGATTACCTCGCAGGTAACGGACCGGCCCGCGATCCGCACGCCGCGATCGCTTCCGCGATCTCGCCGGGCTTCGCGAGCACGCAGTCGATCCAGGCCGCGCGTTTCGGGTGTGCCGCGAGATCGCGCTTGCAGGCGGCAATCCGAGCATCACGATCCATCGGCGCGCGCGTCAGCGGATCACGAACGTCGGCCGCGTCGTACTCGTCGAGCATGGGGCCTACACGGTCGATCAAGTTGGCACACCGATCATCGCAGGCGACCAAGCCGAACGCGATCAGGAGGATCCGAACCACGACGTTGCAGATAGCAATGCACGTGCCTCCGCAGAGAGCTCGCAGCCGCTGTACGACACGCCAAACGAGCAGCGACATGCGCCAGATCCGTACGTGCGTGCCGACCGTGCTACACGCCGACGCACGGTCGCAACACGGCCGACGCCCTACCGCGGGTTACACGGAAAACGCCGTGTCGTGACTACTTGGTGGGGTCGCGATCGAGCTCGAGGCCCTTGCGGGTCTCGCAGTCGATCTCCTTGAGCGAGCTGCAGCCCGGGCCGGTCAGCGACAGGTGATCGCTCGAGAGCGCGACCGCGTACGTGCGGCGGTCGGTGACCACGAGCGTGTCGGTCGTGGGGTTGCCGCGGCACACCCGGTTCTTGGTCACCGCGGTCTTGGGCGCGAGCACGAGCGACGTGCCGTCGCTGGTGTACGTGCCGGTCTCGATGCTGGCCGAGCTCGTGAAGCTGCACGGTCCGCTCGACGGGGGGATGAAGAACGTGTTCGCGAGCTCGTACGTGTGGTCCGCACGCAGCGCGAGGGTCTCGTTGCCCTTCTTCCACTTGCCGACGAGGTTCGCTGGATCGGCCGGCGGAGGTGCGGCGTGAGCGCTCGCGATCACCGCGTCGAGCGTCGCCAGCCCGCCGAGCGCGTCGAAGTCCGGTCGCTTGGCGGCGAGCACGCCGAACGCCGCGACACCGTTGCCGAGCGCGACGACCACGGCCATCCGGCCGGCGACGGTCTCGACCCGGCCGTCGATGATCGCGGCGCGGCCGCGACCGCTCGGCGGGGCGCCGCGCCACGCGACCTTGACGTCCTTCGCGGTGCTCGCCGCGATCCGATCGATCACGTCGTCTTCGCGCGAGCCCGCGGTCGCGGGGATGACCCCGAGCGCGATCACCGCCGCATCGGCGCGCGCCGGGTCCTGCTTCGCCACGATCGTCTTTCGCTTGGCGTCGACCGTGACCTGCCAGCCGGGCGGCACCGAGATGACCATGCCGTCCTTGGTCACCGGGGCAAGTGCGGGAGGATCCGCCGCGGCCACACCACCTGCAAACAGCACGACGAGGAGCGCGAGCTTCATACCTACAGGAGCATGCTCGAACCGTTCGTCTCGCGCACGCGGACGTGCGTCGATGTGGTCACGGATGCGCGAGCTCGGTGGTGAGCTCGCCACCCGTGCGGGAGCGAGGCAGCTTGAGCGCAGCCACGACCCCGCGCAGGCAACCTTCGAGCTGGGAGTGGGCGTACTCGCGGGCGAGGTCGACCGTTGCGACCTTGCCCTCGGGGGACACCGCGAAGCGCGCCGTGACGTCCTCTCGCACGCCGTACGATCGGAAGCACCCCTGGAGCTTGTCCGAGATCTGCTGGAGCCCGGCGAGGATCGCGTCGTCGGGCAGCCGGGTCGGCAACACGCCGGCATCGAAGAACATCGACGCGCTGCGGGCCGCGTCGACGGGCACGACCGCGGCATCCGGTGGCGCGGGCGGGTCGACGCGCGGCGGAGGTGGCTCGACGTGGGCCGTGCGCGGCGCGACCACCGCGACGGCATGTGCGTGGGCGCGCCCGGCGCCGGCATCGCGCGCGACGACGATCGCGACGGCGGCATCGGCGACCGCTTTGGCGTCGACCGGCGGCAGTGGTGCGGTCGCGACGACGGCCGGTGCGGCGTCCCTCGGAGCCGCGGTCGCCGGCGCGTGTGACATCGTCGCGATCAGCGCGATCGCCGCCCCCGCGACGGCGACGGCCGGCACGACCACGTGCCACGCCCGCGAGCGCTTGCGCTTGCGGCCGCTGCGCGACCGCCGCGGCGGCGCTGCCACCGACGGCGCCGGCGCGGTGATCACCACGGCTGCGGGGTTCGTCGCGATCTCGAGCGCGGCCGCCGACAGCTCGGCGGCGAGCGCGCCCACGTCGGGGTAGCGCCGCTCGGGACGCTTCTCGAGGCAGCGCGCGATCACGCGTGCGAGCGGACGCGGTGCGGTGAGTGGCACGAACGGCTCGGTCATCACCTGGATCGCGAGCTCGGTCTGGCTCGCCGCGCGAAACGGCAGGTGGCCCGACAGCAGCTGGTACAGCGTGACGCCGACCGCCCAGATGTCGCTGCGCGCGTCGACCTCGCGCGGTGTATCGAGCTGCTCGGGCGACATGTAGCCCGGCGAGCCGATCAGCATCTGCGTGCCGGTGAGGCCCGAGTCACGGTCGTGCAGCGCCTTCGCGATGCCGAAGTCGAGGACCTTGACGAGCGCGCTGCCGTCGCGGCGCTGGGTGAGGAACAGGTTCGCGGGCTTGAGGTCGCGATGAACGATGCCGTGGCCATGTGCCTCGGCGAGCGCGGTGCACGCCTGGCGCACGTAGTCGACCGCGACGCCGGCCGCGAGCGGGCCGCGCACGATCGCGCGCGCGAGATCGAGGCCGTACAACCGCTCCATCACGATGTACGGTGCGCCGCTCGGCAGGCGCGCGACGTCGAGCACGCGGCAGACGTGCTCGGTGTGCAGGCGCACGACCGCGCGGGCTTCGCGCACGAACCGCTCGACGATCGCGGCGTCCTCGACCATCTCGTCGCGCAGGAACTTGACCGCGACCTGGTGGCCGAGCTCGAGGTGGGTCGCCGCGACGACGACCCCCATGCCGCCGATGCCGAGGATGTCGTCGATCCGCAACCTGCCGCCGACGACGGCGCCGACCTTGAGCACCGGGGCGCCATCGTGCTGCACGTGTCCGTGCTGGGTGACGAGCGCGCCGACCAGCGCGTGGCACGTCGCGCAGCCTGCGGCGTGATCGGCGACGCGCGCGCGGCTCTCGGGATCGAGCTGTCCCGCAACCATCTGGTGAAACACCTGGGTTGTTGGACACCCCACCGCGCGCCGAGTGTAACCTGCCGATCGTGGAATCGCTCGCGTCCGCGATCGCCGTTGCCCACACCGCCGCCCGGGTCCGCTGGCCCGATCTCGCCGTCGCCGCCGAGCGCTTCGCCGACGAGATCGTCCGCCGGCTCGGCGCCGACTTCGATCCCGCCGCACTCGCGAGCATCGTCACCGACGACGTCTACCTCGCGATCGCCTGTCTCGACGGCGATCCACGCGCGATCGCCCACCTCGACGCCGACTACCTGAGCGAGGTCGAGCGCGCGGCGCGCAAGGTGCGCGCGAGCGACGCCCAGGCCGCCGACGTGCGCGGCCACCTCCATCGCGTGCTGTTCACGTCCGAGCCGGGGCGGGTGTCGGGGCTCGCTGGCTTCGCCGGTCGCGGCGATCTCCGCGGCTACATCCGGGTGATCGCCACGCGCGAGCTGGTGCGGCTCGTCGAGCGCGGCAAGCGCGAGGAGCCGATCGACACGTTGCTCGACGAGCTCGACGTCTCGCGCGCACCCGAGCTCAGCCTGCTCTACGCGCGGCACGGCTCCGAGATCGGAGCCGCGCTGCGCAGCGCGATCGACGCACTCGACGAGCGATCGCGCGCTGTGCTGCGCTACAGCATGGTCTCGGGCTGGAGCGTCGACCGGATCGGCGAGCTCTACGACGTCCACCGGTCCACCGCCGGGCGCTGGCTCGCGCAGGCGCGCGACGAGCTGGGCGCGCTGATCCGGCGCGAGGTCGCGAGCCGACTCGCGATCCCGGTCGAGGAGGTCGACTCGATCGTGCGCGAGGTCCAGAGCAAGGTCGACGTCTCGCTGCTCCGGATCTTGTGATCACGGCGCCCGGCGTGATGATTTTTGCGAGACGCGCGCGCGAAGCGGACTCCCACGAGGAAAGGAGCTACGCATCATGACCAGATCGATCACCCTCGCCCTCACCCTCACGCTCGCCGCCTGCGCCATCGAGCCAACCGAGTCCACCACCGACCAGGCGCTGTCGGCCAACGACGTCACCCACACCTATTTCTCCGATGCGACGTTCACGACGGAGGTCGGCTCGGTCGAGGCCGGCGTCGAGTGCGGCACCGGAAAACGGCAGACCGGCAGGACGTCGAACTTCGTCGTGATCGACAGTGTTGCGTGCAACACCGGGCTCGCCTCCCAGGGTTGCTACACGTGGCAGAGCTACGGGACCGGAGGTCAGTTCGTCCAGATCGTCTGCCCGTCGAGTCTGATCTACAGCGGCGGCCTCTGATCCCTCGGCTACCGCGGCGGCCTGCGGTCGATCGTCATTTCGACTGCGGGCACCGGGCGGTGCCACCGGTTCGGCGGCGCGGGCTGCGGATTCAGCTCGACGGCGTCGGTGACCGGGAACCTCACGTCGTGGAGTTCGCGTACCGGACGAAGCCGCGGAACCGGTCGTTGAAGTTGTACATGAGCGCCGCCGCATCTCCGCGACCCGCATTCCGCAGGATCTCGCGAAACGAGTAGATCCGCCGCGCGACGTGCATGTCCGTGATGTGCGCGATGCCGAAGTCCGTCCAGCTCTCGCGGCCGTAGACCGCGTGCGGAGCGATGACGTGCCAGCGATCATCATCGCCGCGCACCGAGACGTCGTAGAGCTGGCGATGTTGCAGCTGGCCACCGTTCGTCGCCGCGCCCATGCCGTACGGCAGGTGCGCCCGCCATTCGAAATGGTTCGAACCGGTTCTCAGGAACGCGGGCGCGGAATCCGCAGCACGGTCAAGCGATTGGCGAGCGTCGTCCGCGGGATGCCGAGCTGCTGTGCTGCTCGGGTCTGATTGCCTGCACACGCCTCGAGGACCGCGATGATCCTCGCGCGCTCCACGCGTTGATCCTCGTCGAGCTCGTCGAGCCCCGGCTCGGCAGCTGCGCGGACCGGTGTACGCTGGGACAGCGCGTTGCGCGCGAACACGAGGTGGCGCGGCTCGATCTCCGACGAGCGCGCGAGCAATGCTGCGCGATCGATCACCGCGCGGAGCTCGCGCACGTTGCCGGGCCACGCGTACGCCTCCAGCTCGGCGAGGGTCTCGGCCGTCAACCTCCGACCGGCCGCGCCGCGCTTCCGCGCGCCGTCGAGGAACTCGAGTGCGAGTGGAGCGATGAGGTGACGGCGTTCGCGAAGCGGTGGCACGACGAGCGTCACGCCGTCGATCCGGAAGTACAGATCGCGCCGGAACCGCCCTGCTTCGACCTCCGCCACCAGATCGCGATTGGTCGCCGCGACGAAGCGCACGTCGATCGCGATCGGGTGGACCGATCCGAGGCGGAGGATCTCCCGCTGCTCGATCGCCCGTAGCAACTTGGCCTGGATCGCCAGCGGGAGCTCGCCGACCTCGTCGAGAAACACGGTGCCACCGATCGCGGCCTCGAGAAGCCCGATCTTGAACGCGCCGGCGCCGGTGAACGCTCCCTTCTCGTGCCCGAACAGCTCGCTCTCGAGCAGGTTCTCCGCCAGCGCCGCGCAGTTGATCCGGGTGAGCGGTCCGGTACGGCCCGACAGCGTATGAACGGTCGCAGCGAGGACTTCCTTGCCGACGCCGGTCTCGCCGAGGATCAGCACGTTGGTGGCGGAGGCGGCGACGTCACGCACCAGGCTCGGCACTTCGGTGACGCCGGGATCGATCACGCGCAACGGGTCTCGTCCCGACAACGTCGCGTGCTTCGCGCCGGCCGCGCTGATCAACGCGAACGCGAACGGACCGATATGAAACACGTCGTTGCTGCGCAGCTCGATGAAGCCACCGCGGTGCGTGATCCCGGCGATCCGCGTCCCGTTCGTGGAGCCGAGATCTTCGATCACCGGCGGCGGGCCGGGTCGCAGCACGGCGTGGCGGCGGGACAGCGCCGGATGATCCACCTGGATGTGGCATTCTCCCGAACGACCGATCACGACCTCGTCCCCCGTCAGTGCGTGTGTCGAAAACGTTCCGCCGCCGACCACGAGCAGCACGGCAGGTCGCGCACTCGCGCCATCCGCTTGGACTTCCGGAGTCGTCGCGCTGGGCGGCTGGCGAGCCATCGAGGACCTTGTATACACTGACTGGCGGACGCTACTTTCCGTCATCCTTCGGGACCCATCAGCAAGGGCCACGCCAGCGCGATCCGCTGGAAACCACCGGGAACCGAACAGGACGACCGTCGAATTGACCGTCAGTTCGACCGTCAGTCGTCGGGACCGGCGATCAGCGCTTCCCGAGGCCGGGGAGCCATCGCGAATCGGAAAAACTGTAACGTACTCGGCGGTGACGGATAGCCAGGAGACTGCGCCATACGAGGATGGCGACGGTTCGTTCGAGCTCGGTCGTCACCTGGGCCGATATCGCATCGATGGCGTGATCGGCAGCGGCGGCATGGGCGTCGTGCTGGCCGCGTACGACCCGCAGCTCGCTCGCGCGGTGGCGTTGAAGGTGCTGCGCCATCCTGGAGCGACGTCGGTCTCGCTGCTCGCGGAAGGCCAGGCGCTCGCGCGGCTGCGCCACAACCATGTCGTGACGGTGTTCGACGTCGGCGAGCTGGAGGGCGGCGTGTTCATCGCGATGGAGCTCGTCCGCGGCGGGACCCTGCGTGCGTGGTGTGATGCGGCGCCTCGCACCTGGCGAGCGATCGTCGGGAACTACCTCGACGCCGCACGTGGCGTCGCGGCAGCGCACGAGGCGGGCATCGTCCATCGCGACTTCAAACCGGACAACGTCTTGCTCGGCGACGACGGCGTGGTGCGGGTGGTCGACTTCGGTCTCGCGGTGGCGGCGGGGGAGAACCACCAGTTTGCGGGAACGCCGGCCTACATGGCTCCCGAGCAACGCGAAGGCGTGATCGGACCCGCGATCGACCAGTACGCGCTTGCCGTGGCGCTGTGGGAGGCCATCACCGGAACGCGGCCCACCGGTTCCGATGCCGCGCCGAGCCGCGCGGGACCGTCGTGGTTGTTCGGGGTCCTGCGCAGGGCTCTGGCGACCCGGGCCTCTGCACGGTTCCGGACGATGAACGACTTGATCAAGGCCCTCGAGCGCGGGCTCGTACGGCGTCGCAACGTCGTGGTCGGCTCCGCGGCCGTGCTCGCACTCGGGGCCACGGCGGCGCTCGCCGCATCGGTCACGGGAGGCCCGCGGCTGTCGTGCGCGACCTCACGGACCGCCGTGGATCGCGTGTGGAATGTCCCCGCGCGCCTCGGCCTCGCGGGGCGGCTCGCGACCAGCCCGCGGCTGAACGCACAGGCGACGAGCGAGCGCGTGGTCACCTCGCTCGATCGTCGCGCCGTTCAGCTCGCCGATGCCCGCGAGGACTCGTGCTCGGCGCACGCCGGCGAGGTCAGCGATCGCATCACGGCGTGTCTCGATCGCCAGATCGTGTCGCTGAGTGCCATGGTCGTGCAGCTCGCACGCGCCGACGACTCCGCGATCGACCACGCGGTCGCTGCCATCGAATCGTTGCCCGATCCGATGGACTGTTCGGCGACGGCGACCGCCGGGCGCGGAGCGTCGACGCCTGTCACGCGCGTCCTCGTCGACCCGCTCGAGGCTCGCCGCGCGGCGGCGGAGGCGCTCAGCGCATCTGGACACCTGCCCGAAGCGCGCATCGCGCTGGAGTCGCTCGCGCCAGAGGTGCGCGCGGTGGCCTACGCGCCGCTCGTGGCAGACTTCGAGCTCACCCGCGCACGCACGATCGGTGCACTCGACGATAGCCCCGCCGCGGCAGCGGCGTATCAGCTGGCCGCGTCCGCCGCCGCACGAGCCGGCGATGATCATGCGCTCGCCCGCGCGTGGCTCGGTCTGGTGGATGAAACCGCAGACGGCGGATCGCCGCGAGATGCGTTGCGCGATCTGCATTTTGCCGAGGTTGCCGTCGATCGCGCGAACACGCCCGAGCTCCGGGAGAGGTTGTCGAGGGTCCGGGCCAACGTCGAGCTCGGCACGGGAGACCTGGCGGCGGCCCGCCGCGATATCGAAGCCGCGGTCGCCAGCGTCCAAGCGCGCGGCGCCGAGCACACCCTCCACGGCGCCGGCCTGATCCTGGAGCTGGGCCGCACGATGTACAAGAGCGACGATCCCGAGCGCGCGGCCGAGGCCGACCGGCGCGCCCTCGCGATCTACATCGATCTGCTGGGGCCCGAGCATATCGATGTCGCGAGCGTGCTCGGCAACTTCGCGATCGACTTGAACGAGCGCGGGTCGACCGGCGAAGCGCGCGCGCTGCTCGAGCGCGCGCTCGCGATCAAAGAGCGAACCTTGGGACCCGACGCTCTGGCGACCGCGTCGACGCTGCAGGGTCTGGAAGTGGTCGCCTCGCGGGCGGGTCAGTTCGAGGACGCGATCCGCTACGGCGAACGGATCCGGGATATCCGCGAGCGCAAGCTCGGTCCGGCTCATCCGCTGCTCGCGAGCGAGCTGTCGAACCTCGCCAGTAACTACCTGATCGCCGGCCGCATCGACGACGCAGAGGCCGCGGCGCGGCGAGCGCTCGCGATCCGGGAGAAGGCCAACGGCCCCAACCACGATTCGGTCGCGTATCCGCTGCAGCATCTGGCGGCCGTGCAGGTCAAGCGCGGTCAGCCGGCCGCCGCACTTCCGCTGCTCGAGCGCGCTCGCGACATCCTCGAGCACACCGTCGGCCGAACGAAGACGCGCACCGGCGTGGTCTGGAGTGCGATCGGCGATACCGAGCGAGCGCTCGGTCACGACGACCGCGCATGTGCGGCGTGGACGACGGCCGTCTCGATCGTCGAGCACGACGCCGGTCTCAACGACCACCGTCTGATCCCTCCTCTCGCCGGTGTCGCGAGCTGCAAGCTGCGCGCGAACGATCCGGTCGCCGCGCGCGACGCGGCAGAGCGCGCGACCGCACTCTGTCAACGCGCCGGGCTTCCCGGGTACAGCGCCGGCCCGGCTCACCTCGCTCACGCCCGGGCGCTCGCAGGCGACCCGGCGCATCGCGCCGAGGCGGTCGCGGAGCTGGAGACGGCACTGCGATCGTACGACGGTGCACCACCCTCGCTCGATCCGGAGCGCGCCGAGGTCCGGACGTGGCTGGCGCGACTGGCGCGACGGTCGAACTGACGGTCGCCGGTTTCAGCGCTCTGCTACAGGCCGACCGGGCGCGTGCCCCAGGTCGTGTGCGTCGCGTCCCCGAAGCCGAGGAGATCGCTCGTCATCGTGATCGTCAGCGAGGAGGTCTTCTGGACCTCGCGCACGGCGACCTCGCCACCAGCGGGTACCTCGGGCGATAGCCAGACTTCGACCCGCGTGTCCTTGCCCGGCATCATCGGGTCTGCGGATGCGAACGCGAGCTTCTTGCACGCGAAGCTGCGACCGCCAACCTCGTGCGCGGCGTCGGCCAGCTCGACGTGCGATGCGGTCCAGTCGCCGTGCGAACGATGGATCTCGTGCGCGACCGTGAACGCGCTCGGAATCGCGTCGGCGCCGTCGCTGCGCTGCTCGCCGGTCTCGTCGAGCCGGCCCTTCAGCTCGATCGTCACGATCTCCGGCGTCACCGCCGTGACCACCGCGATCGCCGTCGCGTGGAACGTCCCCATCGTGCCGCTCGTGACGTGGCGGAATGCGCGCCAGTCGCCGACCTTCGCGTTCGCGTAGCCCGGCAGCGGCGTCGCGAGCAACTCGGGCGACGCGCCTTCGATCGTGCCGTCCATCGCCAACGGCCGCACGCGGGGCGCACGCGGCGGCGCAGCCGACCCGGTCGCGGGCGAATCCCACGGATCGGCGGCGCTCGCGCGGCCCGGTGGTGGCGAGGTGCGTCCCCCGTCGCACGCAGCGATGGTCAGCATCGCGATCAAGGCGGTGTGAACGCGCATGCCGTGATGTATCACGTACGCTCGAACGTCGCTGCGCGCTCCCGGGCCGGCATGATCAAGCGGGAGGCCGCGTGTACTGCAACAGCCAGTCGTACATGCTGATCGCGTACGGCGTCGTGCCCGGAGGCGTCGTGACCACCGGATAGGTCGCGGCGCTCATCGCTTGCAGGTTGTAGACGAGCTGCCAGTCATCGTGACCGCGCGCGGCGAACAGCGTGTAGCGCGGCGCGACGGCAGGTGGGCACGCGGCCATCGCGTCGTAGGACAGCGTCGAGTGCTGCGCCGGCGGGACGACGTTGTCGGTCGCGCCATGGAAGTACCAGATCGGGACCTCCGCCCAGTTGCACTCCTGTTGCTGCGTCGAGTACCAGCCCGAGATCGGGAGCACCGCCGCCACCAGCGCGCCGTGCTCGGGCCCCATGTAGTTGTAGATCGGCTCGGCGCCTCCCGAGAACCCGGTGAGGTAGACCCGGTGCACGTCGACGTCATAGTTCGCGATCGCGAACTCGATGAACGCCTTCACGGTCGGCGCGGTTCGATCCGTCAGCCCGTTGCGATCGTCCATCTGGGGCGCGAGCACCACGAAGCGCTTCGCAGGATCCCAGGTGCCGCCGCTCTGGATGATCTGCGGCAGCCCATCGCTGAGGTTCTGCGGCAGGTCGGTCGTGCCGTTGCCGCGCTGGCCGTCCCCGTGAAACGCGATCAACAGGGGCCAGTCGTGCCCGGCGGCGTAG
>Ga0307509_10003442_pt1 | contig 24009 bp, 19 predicted proteins | sample 10_EM_MG_FD_202245 | JGI IMG/M metagenome (GOLD analysis project Ga0307509, IMG submission 202245) | Populus trichocarpa ectomycorrhiza microbial communities from riparian zone in the Pacific Northwest, United States - 10_EM | ecosystem: Host-associated > Plants > Roots > Unclassified | place... | reverse complement strand
TTTCGCACAAGCACCGTCACCGTTACAACCCCAGTGGTTGAAATTCGAACTCGCCAAGCCAGCCGGCATTTAGGCCCTTGGCCAGTAAGAAACCGAGCCTAAAGGGAGCTTCCAGGCTTCATTGCACTCACGAGCCTGCCCCATGGCAAACCGATTCCGGTAATGGAAACATTAACGCCTACGGTATACGCTTTAAGAACGACCTAGGAGCCGGATAACCGATAACCGTTGGATGTCTACTCGCGGTAGGCATCTTCCCGACAGGATGGAGGAGGAACACCGGGGGGATGATTGAAGCCCGATGATACCGTGGTGGATTGATTCCCCAAGAGACGAGGGAGAGGAGGTTGAGATTTGGGATTGGGGTGGGAGGGTCGTTTGACCCCCAAAAGTTGCTTGGGGAGGAGTGAGATTTTGTGGGTGGTGTCCGCTTCCATTTTTCTATTGGTTGCTAGATGCCTGAGTCACGAGGCTGAGCCCCACACCTTCGGTTCGAACGGCTTCCAAAAGCGTACGCACGCGGCATACGGCCTAGGGGGCGCGAAAAGCCACACGAGTGGCGAAGGATGGATATGGGGTGATTGGTTTTCGGCGGGGGCACTTCTATTCCCCCTTGCATTCTTTTTTGCTGGGCACGAGGGGACATTCGGAGTGCTCTGTAGGTACTTAGTTGCGGCTTCTCTAGAAGTCCCACCACTTTGCAGTAGCGAGGCGATGTTTCATCTCTTTTGTTCGGTAGGCGATATTGCCATTCTTTTTGGGCCTGTTGTGGGGACAGTCGGGAGATTGTAGCGTGGAGGCTGCTTCAGGTACCGAGCCAAACAGACTTAATGCTAGAAAAAGGCTCTTAGTATTGCTAGCGGTTGATGGGGTTTCTTTTGTTATTAGTTGATAGTTAAGCTAGTAAATCGAAAAGCTTGATAAAAAAAAAAAAAAAAAAAAATGTTTTCGCACACACCAGTTTGTGACCTCACCAATTTTTACCATTTTTTTGCTGGTAAGCCACTTTGGTGTGTCCGAAAACATCACCCATGGCACTTGTATCGTGCGTCAGTTAAAACATTTTCACAAAAAAAAGCAATTATTTAGAATAAGAAGGAAAAGAAAAAAAAGGAAAAGATTGTCAGATTCAATAGCAATTACCGAGATAACAATATTATGGTGAGAGACCAGAATGAAAGCAGAGCTAGCTATTGCGAGTACGATGTGACAGAGATACTCTGAAGTCTTCTCCCACACCTGGGAAGTGCAAGAGGAGTCAGAGAGCAAGCCAAGTCCGACTCAGTGCGGACCGTATTATACGAAGTCACAGTAGAGACTCCCGTGACCGGCCGTTGGAAAGAATATCTTGCACTCTTCATGCATAAGCCTAGAATCTCCACTCCTAGGCTTCATCATCGGTTCGTGTGTGTGCTGTAGGTGTGTGGAGGCTTCCGCCGTGAGCCTACTGCTGGATGCTCATTTCCTTGAAGTTTGCGGTCTATGTGGGGCTAGGGGGGGGGATAACCCCTCCATAGCTGGGTGGCCCTGCGGTTTCTCTGGCGCCATAAGCTCAAACATGTGCTCGTAGGATTTCCTCCATCTCACATCTGCGGGTATGTGGCGAGTCAGCTGTACAGTGCAGTGCGGTGAAGACATCCGGGATATTGGACTCTGGTCCTGATAAGATATCGGGAAGCACACCGAGATGAACCCGCTGAGCAGCGATTCCACAATAACGCCGACCCCCTCAGGATCTCCATTTCTCACATATTCATGGGCATCCAAGGAGCACTCCTGTACATCCACTCCCAATCAAGTGCAAAGAAACCCCTACACTGTGTGTACCTCTACAGCACATCACGATCCCGAGCCCTCCCTGCCCACACACGCGCGGGAGGACAGAGCGGGTAAGATAAAATAGAGTCCCAGGTGGAGTGCGGTAAGGCAAACTCAGGGGAAAGATTTTGACAACAGAATATAAATCCCCACTACTAAAGGGGAAAGAAAAAAAAGACACATCGGTAATGGGAGATAACGTACTGCCGGGAAAGGTGCCAACTTTACGAAAAACAACGTGTATGTCCTACCCCAACCCTTCCCACACTTGGTGCTTTCTGAGGGCATTGCTGCTGCTGCTGCTGATCTAGCTGTCCCCCCTCAGGAAACTGTCCCGCTCTGATCTCAGAAAGCAGTATCCCCCATGTAAATCTAACCACCCGGGTTCTCTCGACACCCTGCATGGGCCATCGTGCACAAAGCTCTGCATACCTGATCTCAGAGGTTAGTGGAGGGGTCATACCTAGTCACTCGGTGAGAAAATAGCTTAGCGAGGGCCTTGATTTTCTTTGGTGATGAGGGGGCAGGATTGGGCGCCTTGGGGTAAACTGCCTTGTGCTCTGCAGCAGTTTCCCTAGCACCAAGAGGCTTGTCTGTGATAAGGTGAGAGTCCTAAGTTAAGGCTTTCAATTGAAAAAAAGTGCGGTTCATTGGGAGGTAACTTATCTTAGACTTACGTGCGGGGACTGTGCTTCCTCCTCCTCAGAAATGCACGTTTGTGGTAAAAATTTCGGCGTTTACGGCGGGGTGATCTGCTAGCACACTGCTCAGCTCAGTACTGAGCTGTAGTATCTAGGCCGCCCGCGATTCCGAGAACCTAACCGCTCAGGGGAGGCGGGCAAGGTTAGAAGTGCGACCTTTCAAGACGGGACTGGGGTGAAGTTATTTGGTAATCTAAAGCCTACTGTAGTACATGGTGTGGGAGTGGCGTTGTGGGCCCATTCCATAGCGGGTCCCCCGCAGTGTTCAAACAGCCTCTTGTGTTGGATATAGGAAAGCCCCTCAGGTGGGGTCGTTGGGTATCTCTGTTGCGTTGGTAAGTCCGATTACTGGTACACGTTTACAACATGGAAGCAGCGATTTCGACGTCTATATTGCACTCAGCTATATACGTATCCCTATATACCTGTAATTAGGGGAAAGGCGTTGGATAAGGTGGACGCGGTGGAGGTGGGAGAAGGAGCTTGTTCATTCTCAGGTGCGCGCCTGCCAACTAAATAAGAATAACAAACATGCGCGCGCCACCATTAGTTTACCCTCAACGCTGTCATACGCTCTCCATAGCACAACTAGAATGGTTGCCAGCCCCTACAAGACTCAACAAAAGGGATGGGAAAAATTCAGGTACCCAGCCAGCTTAGGTGTAATGGATAGGGGAGGACAATAGTATCTCCAAGCTGCGATAGCTAAAACGACCTGAAGGCAGGATGGGCCGAATGCTGCCTAGTTTTGCGTAGTCGTCTCCTAAACCTGACATTACCTCAGAGGCACTTTATGTGTGGAAAGACCCAGGTAAGCTCTTCTACCCTACACCTTCCTGCCCAAACTTTGAACAGGTTCGGAGATGTAGACTCAGGGCACAGGAGAGAGTGGGCATAACAACCCTCCAACCCCCGGCGCCTCCAACGCCCGGCGAGCAGCTGGGCGTGTGAAAGTGAAATTAGAAGAACCGCCCATCGCGAGGATGTCAGTCTGAGTGAGTTCGTGGAAATAGTGCCCTATCCATGCCAGGGAGGGAACACCATGAAGTGCCTGCGCGTGTTCCACCCTAATTCACCAGGCGCCAGAGCACTCCCCACATACACCGCCTTTCGCACAACTGCTGGCTTCACGATAGCTTCAATCCTGACAATGCTCTCTGTTCTCGCCCTTCGTGCTAGAGCTTTCGCCCAGGTGATGGAGGCTCACGGCTGGGAAAGTTCAAATTAATTACTTCTTACGGATGTGTGCCTAATCGGTTCAGAAGCGAGGCCAGGATTTAGAAAGAAGAAAAAAAACAAATATGGGATGGTGGATGCGGGTGGGGTGGCCAGTGGCGGCTGCAACAGTGCACAGGGGGAAAAAGGTTTGCTTCGCACAGTGAGCAGAAGCTCGCCCTGACCGGAACTTCCCGATCTAAGACAGTGCTGTTTGATAGCATGCTTCGGTTTAAAGGTATTCATCCCGACAACTGCAAGGCTGATTCCTTTGGGTCCGCTGGCGCAGGACTAGAGTGGGGGGACCCTTTGACCGGGGAAGCTCGGAATAAAACCACTACCGGTGGTCTGGATACTGGTTTTTAAGAGCCTTGCTAATTGAGGTTGTGCGCCTCTTTACTTTATTTCTTGGGGTGTGATCGTGTTCTAGCTTGCGCGGGTGGTACAGTACAGTACTGTACCACAGGTGTGCTGCTGGATAGGCGAGCGGGGTCAGTTTACCCCGCTATAGGTCGGTTAAGGTAAAGGCAAGGCCGGCGGCGGCGCCTTTCTAGGTATCATAGATGATAGAAATTTATTGAATCAGCAATTTTCATTTTAGTTTCCTCTCTATTTTCCTATAGATAATACCGATAAGCTGTAGAGGATACGGGTACTTGGGCGCAAATTAATGATTGAGGAATCACGATAACCAAGAGCCATAGTTGCAGCATAGATACGAATGTCAGCGTCCCAGCCTTTGAAACCACCCCAAGTTGAAAGGCAGTTAGAGAATGCTAGCCGGGTAGGACAGAAGCTGGATATCTCTGGAGCATTCTAGAAACATAATTATGGGGAATCTCGGCCCTCGAACCGATGAGGGCGTTTTCCTACTCCTGTAAAGCAAAATTGTATGACCGATGCCGCGGTCATGTGTGCATAGGGTGCCCCAGGAGACCGGTGGGAGGAGAGCACCTAATACTCCCACTCGAGGCATTGTAAACTCTTGGTAGGCGGGTGTTTTGCTTTTTTGTTCTCTCACTTGGGGGGGGGGGGCTGGCTGATCAGAAGGCCGTCGAGTAAAGCCGTGTCTACTAAGTTTCTATTCTCCTCGAAACGCTTCGCTAGCCCCTCTCTTTTCGTATTATTGAGTAAAACAGATTGCGATAGAAGGCAGCAATGTGACTAGGAGCTTATCTGAAGATAAGTAATTGAAAAACTTTTGCTATTGTTGTTAATAGCATTATTCTTAAGATAGAAGAAGCAAGGGTAGGGACTTTGTAGTAATGGCTGTACTGGTACTTGTACCATATGAACTGTACCATACCGTACTAAGCGAATATCTGAATGGCCGTGTTATAAGTAGTACTATTATTTAAAACTTGAAGTGAAATGTTGGGTACAATTATAACAACTCATTACAAAAATATTATTTAATATATGTAGTAGGCTAAAGGCACATGGAGTGAGGAGAGAAAAAGGTATGAGGGCAGATTGGTAGGGTATTCTTGTGCTTAATTCTCAGAAGCGAGGTGGGTGTGATGCCTTCAGATTTAGAGGTGTATCTTTTGTGTAATGAAGAAAAACAAAGTTAAGCGATAATAAGAAACTATCAGTGCAACCATGGTTGAACCTGAAAACCTGCCAAGAAAGTTCTGGTCAACATGTGTAAATCTGAAATGATAATGATAGAATAGTGGGGAAGAATTATAAATCAAACAATCTGCAAAGATGCATAAATTACCTTTGAATATCTGAAATTTTGTAAACACCATATAAGAAAACAATATGAGCACTCTTTGACTATTATCAGAAATTACCAAAGAAATATATGGAGTACCGGTATGTTATATCCTGACTGGAGTAATGTCTGCCGTGTATAGGTAAACCGAAAACACAAACCAAGTATGAAAATATATGAGATTAGCACAAGAAATATATATATAAGACACACTAGAAACCCTAGCCCTTGAAGCACTTCTACAAGCTGTTAGCTGCCTTCAGGAATACTATTTGTCTACCCCTGACAATGCTTGAAGGTTATCAATGATTCTGCAATTGATTCTGTAATCACTAGTATCAACACTAAGCTAGAGAACCCACTAAACTTGTCTCAAGCTGCTTAAAATGAAATAGTTGATTCTAGCTCTCTTTTAAAGCGAGCATAGTGGGCGGACAGACGAATGATCAACCACAGAACTTATTCTAAGAATCATCCCCTAGGATGACTTTTCTAGCTCCACACTATCCCTCACAAATAGCTTTCCAACCCAGAAATAAGTTCCGGGTCAGGCTCGAAAAGCTTGTTGATTCTAGAGAATGGCTTTTATAACTGTCGTGAGCACGGAAGAATTGGCATTCACAACCCTAGATTCGTTCCTGAAATGGATGTAGGAATGTATTTGAGAATCCGTACCTCCAGTTTTCGATGGCAAATTCTAGTATCATATCTACAGATATCGTGAATAGCATGTCCCACAATGTTGGCGCATCGTCCACTTTTGGAAGACCCACGACAAATTCAGGGCCAACCCTAACCCTACAACACACGTATTATACTGGTTTGTAGGGGAAAACAGGCTCTCTCTCATATTAAGAAAGGGGGGTCTCACCGGTATTAATGCAAAATCTTAGCAACCGAGATATTCCGCTCCCAATAAAGCGTCTGTAGCTGTTAATGGACTTAATGCCTATCCCGGTTTCGTGATCCAACGCCCTAATAGCGTAGAAGGATCCCGACCTACAAGTAGCTAGCTATCCATTCATTAGTCCATCCACCCGGCCTATTGGTCTTACACACCACGCGAAATCCTACCACCACAACCTCCGCAGCCCCCTGATCTACATACGTACCTCCCCCTCCCCCTACACAGAGCCGCACAGAGCCCCACAAGAGCCTCAATCTATCACCCCTGCCATCATCTTCTGCAATCGCCACTTTTTACACCTTCCTCAACCACCACCGTCATCAATCGGCCGCGCCCTCCAAACCGCACATCTCCAATGTTCCGTCATTCCCTCCACCGCCTCCGTCCCAAACCAATCCGCCTCCCCTGTCCCATCTTAGCTCGGGCGATAGCTCACCGCGCAACCCTCCCCCTACTGTTTTCCACAAAAGTCTCTTCAAGCCGCTTCTTCCAACCCAGCAAGTTCTCAGCTCAACCCGCCCCACCACAACTCCTAGAAATGCACGAATACCATAACATTGCAGACAGAAGCCTCGAAATAATATACGGGGCGTTTGAAGCGTTGGTGCAGGATCGAGATGATGTTGACGTTGAGTTTAACGTTTGTCCCTCTCCTCTTCCCTGTGCAGGAACGTAGCGATTGACGGCGAGAGGATAGTCTGGCGTATTAGAATTCGCACATCCAAACGGAACCTACGTTATCAACAAGCAGCCCTTCAATAGGCAGATATGGCTTAGTTCCCCGGTGAGCGGGCCGAAGCGGTACGATTGGGATTGTGACGACTGGGTATCGGCTCGGGATGGGAGCCGGATGAAGGATTTACTGAAGGAGGAGGTTGGGATTAAAATTGGGTTTGTGGGGCTAGATCCTATGAATTCATAGACTCTTCCTTCCTTTCTTTCTTGCTTTTCTAGCTTTCTTATTTTCTTACTTTCTATAGCTTTGCTCTCTATGCCTAGAGAGCGCCCGGATTATAGAAGACTATAAGATCAATGCCTTGCTCTACTAAAAATAAAAATAAAAAGAGCCAGTCTCAGGTGAGCGGGATTGTGCAAGTTAATTAATTTTCGGGAACCTTTTTTTAGAAACCGTTTAAACGCCCCCATGAATACAGTACAACCTAACAAGCAAGCGAATATCCAACCGTAACCCGCTTATCCAAGCTCGCAAATTACCAGCATAACCATCTTTCACCTGACGCCACCACCTCACCAAATCCGCCCCAAATCAATCCCTCGAGTCCCATTTATGCGGAAACTGCAACCATAATCCCACTCTCCATCTTCCCCTTCAGGTCCTTCTCTCCCTGCGCCCTTGGCAAATCGCTCTGGAAATCCACCCATCCACCACATTAGCTCTCATACACCCTGCCTAACACAGCATAACAGGGGAAAGCACAAGACTCACAGCCTCAAAAATCACCCGAATCATCAAAGAACAGCTCGGGCATACTGCGATCTCCTCCCCTTCCCGCAGGTCATCCAGCAGAATTTCAAACCTGTCACCGCATGGACAGGGATATGTGTATAGGTTTCGGTCCTTGTCGAAGGTCATGTCTTCGATTTCTATCTCATCATAGATTGAGTCTGTCATGGTGGCGGTTGTGGTTGTGGTTGTGGTTGAAGGAGGTGGATGGTGGGTGGTGGTGGGGTTGAGTTTTTTCGAAGTCAGCTTAAGGTGAGGATGAGCACTCCTGTCACATGCCACGTGAGCCGGGACAGTCTTCAACGGGGAAGAAGCAGAAGGGTGACGAACAGGGCCGTCGCTATTTTTTGTTACCCTGTCGGGCCCCGCGGAAGCTTGCGGCTCAAGCCCTGATGCAGTACCGTATTACAACGGCACAGGAAACAATAGCGCCGGACACTGGAAATCAGCACCAATCTTAATCCACGGCTGCTTATTAAGCAGACACCCTCTTTCCTTTGGCAGATCGGTAACATGCGAGCAAAAACCGGCAAATTATAACCCAACTAGGTGTAGTGGCGCTAAGGTATGTACTCGGGGGGTATATTAAAAATCGGAAACTACCCGTGCTGAATCAGGGCCGAAGGGGTCTGGCGATCACAATGTCTGGAAAGAGAGACAGTGCTATGGGACATCTTAAAACTATACTTGTTGCACCATGTGATGAGCAAAGCACCAGTCCCCTCATGGTCATATTTCCCCAAGACCAGATTTCTGATTCCTTGAGATGGAAACACCATTCCTTGAGGAGGGATCATCGTTCCTTATTATCCACCCATCATAGGTTTATTTTTACTTTTTCATCATACTGGTTTATCAAGAGCTGATCCCTGTTGCTACTTTCCAAGTTTTCGTGAGTTTTGGTTGCTAAGTTATCGAAGCAGGGATACCCCCCTTTCCGGTATTTCATGACCCCCCCGAGTACCACGAGAATGCACTCTTAACCGTCCTTGCAATACGACGAGTGGAAATTCCTTTAAACCCTCCTGTCAATCATAAAATAACCGCTTTTACAGCCTTTGATCTCAGGGGTTGTGCTCGTTGAATTAGGGGAGCCCGAAGCTGACAATATCCAGGCTTGGGAGGTTGGTTTGCATTGTTCGGTCGCACCGGTACTGTAACCGCCAGTTGGCCCTCTTACCTGCCGGTTCAGCACAGTACTCTACGATCGTCCATGGTGCTATATCTGATCAGACCCCAAGACCTGCAGCATAAGATGGTACGAGTACCGATACTGGCGCAGTACTTGGCTTTTCAGCCCCCAGCCCCCAGCCCTCATCTCCCTCCTAGCTATATAGCACAGTGCAGCACAGTGCGGTACGGTACGCTAAACTACAGCAACCCCCCCACCTCCCTACCACCCAACAGGATACAATGCAAAAACCTCAAGCTGCGATTTCTACCACCACCACCACCACTACCACCCCCGCCGTTGTCCCAAACCCCACGCAGGACGGGGGAGAGGACGCGGCGAAACCCTCCGCACATCGCTGGAATGTGGGGCCTGCATCGCCGGACTGTCTGCACTTCCTAAGCACCTGCCTCGGCGGCGTGTTCCTCGCGATCGGGGAATGTGCGGTCGCGTGCTGCGGGTTCTTCTAGGGATGCTCGTCGTGTAGTTGCGATCGCGATTGTAATTCCGGGGTTTGCTGTTGTTGTACAGTATTGTATGATTCCCCCTCTTCTCCTTCTCGTGTTATGTGGGTGGGGGGGGGGGTGCTTCGCATAGTGTCTACTCTACTGGATTGGAGCTTACTTGCGGATTAGACTAGCGTTTGGAGTTTGGCGGATGTCTAGAAATTGATAATATGATACCTGGAGTATCTGATTATACGTTTTATGGGTTGTTGTCCTTTGCGGAGTCAGGATATGCGGCGCTCCGGTTGCTGGGAGCTCAACGCGATATATGATCGAGATGGCATTAATTAAGACATTATATTGGGCCGGAAGTTCTCCCCCTAATAGATCGCAGGAAGAAAAAAAAACAGAACAAACGAAAAGCAAACAGAAAAGCAAAACAAAATCGCTAAACGATCAAAAACAAAATCTGCCAGACTAAACCAGCCTGCTTCGCCGATTGACCCGCTCCAACCCTGTTTCCGTGACCCCCGTTCTAAGACTCACACCTCTCCCTTTCCTCCCAAGACAGTACGACTACTGCCTGCACTGCTGCTGCTGCTGCAAGTCGCCTCATAAGAGCATCCGGATGGCGCCCCCAGTCCGTCAACCTCCACAGGGCGATCGTCCTCCAATGTGGCCCTATCTTCCATTTTCACACTCAGCTCAGTTTGGCGGTGAATTTCCCATTCGCACTCCCCCATACTATCGCCGACCAAGGTTGACCCCCCCCCGTTCGATCCCCTCTTCTGCCACAATGGAGACGACCTACTACCTCCCGTCCCCGCTCCGGTTCCCGCCACTAGGGTGGCGGTTAGCAATCGTGTCTTCACCCAGGCCTCCCTGGTGAACAGCTGCTTAACCATTGGCGCGTTGCCGACTACTACTGCAACGAAAGTTTCTCGACAGGCCCACGCTGAGACGGTCCTTGAGTTTTGGGGATCCGTGAGGGAAAAAACGCAACGGAGAATTGCAGCGGTTATAACGAAAATGCCTGCGCTAAAGAGGAGAACAAGAATTGCTTTTCGGCGCCAGGGAAGAGATGACCGGATCAGTAGTGGCAAGGGAAGCGATATGAGAAAGACGTCGGTGGTAACGTTGAAGGATAGAACCGTAAGATAATATACTGGTGATTCAATGCTACAGTTCGCTATTGCTTAGTCAGTTAACTGTGCGGGGGTGCGTAGGGGCAATAAATGAGTGATAAACGCACGTCCTGGATCAGGATATATCTGCCAGAGCTTGTGCCAGGGCCTGGCGCCACCATCAGCGTTGGTCATTATCGTGTAAAAGCACCTTGAAGGGAGGACAAGGCTGAGGGCAACGCACCGACAAGTTAGGAACAATACAAGACATATGATAAAATAGGACATGCCGACGGCAACGTAAGCTCCTGTGATCCAAATCTGCCTTCTCAATCCTACCCTGCAGCCTTATTAGCCCAACCTCAAAAAATCACACGCGGAGAAAGTCAAAGGCACCACCTACGTGATTCTCGCAAAAAAGAAAACCATGCACAGCTTCAACACCCACATGGCACCACTGTAGGAGAACCAGCCGATCATAAACATCTTGGACCCGAATATCCTCCTCTGGACCTCCTCCTCACCCATTTCCGCCCGCTGCCTGGGCGAAAGGTTGGAGTTTCCGCCGTAGAGGCTGACCAGATGTGCCATGGTCGATTCAATCCCGTAGATAATCTAATCAGTCAGTCAGTCAGCCTCGCCATTGCCACGCTTTTTTTTTTTGCGGGAGAGAGAGAGAGAGAGAGAATTAAACCATTGCCAGAATCATCAGCCAATCATCCGGTTTACTGCCTTCCACGCCAACCATCTTGTATCGTGTTATCAAGCGGGTTAGGACCACGCATACGCCCAGAGCGTACAGGGTCCACCCTTCCACCAGCAGAGGATCAGGTCCACTTCTATGCCCAGTGTTTCCGGCCCGCAGGGCTGCGTGTGTTATTGGTGGTGGCGCCATTCCATAAGGATCAGATGTCACTGAGTTCGAGAGGAGGAGGGTTGAAAAAAAAGGTCGAAGTGTGAAGGGCGTCTCGTAGCATCATAATATGTAGGCGACTTTTTTTTTATCAATGATGGGAGTTGTCTAATATGATGCTGAAATAACTCAGGGTTACGGCGGTGGTGCTTGGTTTCGGTGTTAGAGAGGTCATGTTTGTATGATATGATGGATGTTTTGTTCAATAGGGTTTTTGTAACGGTGATAATGGACTCGGGTTAGCCAAGAATGCAGGTGAAGGTAAAGTATCATATGTATTATATGATATTATAATTGTTGTTGTGTGGCACCAGGTTGCCTGCGGGGTGATATGCAGGGCAGAAGGCAGAAGGGTGTTTAGGCTATCCAACACCCTACTACTGTAAAGCTGCATCATCTACGGTACCTCGTAGAGCCTATTCAATGGTAGAGAATAGCCATGATTTCCTACTATTTGATTCCGTAGTGCAGACAACCTCGCCCTCTAGTCTAATACCGGTACCAGCATGAGTTAGTTCACATGTGCGCGTAGCCTTGTGGGACCCAGTTGAAAACTTGCCCTGTTCATGCACCCTCCCCCAAAAAAGTAGCGAAGTGAGACATTTCTCACACTGGATCACAAGTAAGAGTAGGGTACCGGTACTTATTCCCAGATCCACCGTTCAAGTGTGTGAAGTCCTTATCGATAAGCGGGTAACCGTAATAGATTCTGCTACCGGTATTGCGTGTCAGGCTGCGGGCCATTTGTGGACCGGACCGATCCTGAGATTCAGCCCTGGTTGACCGGTGGTTAAGTTAATGGTGGCGAACTTATCGCTTAGAGGGTAGGTGGGCTGTTCCAAGATCTCTCGCCTGCATTTGATCCGTACAGTACCGCTTCTATCTGAGCCTGTTTGAGTTGTCCAGATGGTTGATTGTTGCGCCGTAAGTTACCGGGAGTTGTTGCGCTCTCCATGTATTATATCATACTACCGCATAGTTGACGCCGGCTATTACGGTATGGTAGGTGGGGCTGATCCGTACCGTATTAACTTGAATAAGAGAACGGTGTGCTATGTCGTTGGAGTTGCCCCCTCCGGTAAGGTCTGCCAGTTTTTGTTTTTTTCACGTCTCTTATTTTGCTGTGTTTTTCGCCCCTTTTCCAAGGTAGGGAATTCTTGACTACATAGCACACCGTTCTCTTATTCAAGTTAATACGGTACTCAGATATGGAGAGAGTATTGCGCAAGTTATGGGGAACTTTGGCTCCGACAAATTCTGGCGGAAGCCGTATGATATATAAATTGAATGTTAGCATAGCCGCGTTTGTTCGTAATCACCAGCCCTAGGCTCGCTGCTCGCTTTATGGAGGGTTGGTACGGCGGGTTATTGTCATTTCCATTTGAAAAAGTGAGAAACATGCAGTTGGCCCCAAGTGTGACCTTGCCTTAAGAATCGAGAGTCTGATAGACGAGTGATTGTTGGTGGGCGGCATTGGGTAGGCGAGTTGGGACGAAATAAGATGGATAAGAGAGTAGGAAATGTCCGATTGATCTATGATCTTAGGGGGGTTAGAGTATCTGATGGTCGTGTAAAGGTTGGGGTAGCTAAAGGGTAAAGGAGATATGAGAAAGAGGCAGTCCAAGTCAATCTTATGGAGGGGGAATTCATCTTCAAAAGAGTCAATTTAACCATATCAAGTCACCCCCAGCGAGATAGAACACGCGTACCAATGAGCCCTTTCTTTTCTTCCTACGCAAACACCAGAATTTTCTTCTTTCCTATGATACTTGTGCCTCTGTTCTCCCTCTTTTCTTTCCCCTTCTTCCCCTCTCACTTCCTGTAGTATGGTATTGTGGAATGTAATATATTCATGTATCCCAAGTTTGTACCACATCGCGCATCATCCTACATTACATAGTATTCAATACAGGACAAAAACAAACACACGACCAATTCTAATTTCACTCGGACCTCCTCGAGACATGATGAAATAATATAATATGTATATCCTCCCACTCTACACTAGGTTACCTATCCATGATATTACCGTGAGACATTCTAACAAAAAGAAGACAAATGAAAAAAAGGAAAAAAAAAGACAACGCTACGCAATGCAAATGCAACCCATTGAACGCCCACCACCCTCTAATAAGTGATATCGTTAGCGATCTCGATAATGACCGGGCCAGCAACAGTCGTCTCATCCGACACCTTCTCCCGTCCCTTAACAAGTACAGCATAACTCTGCCCATTAACTCCAGCAGGCACGACAACTTCAAAGTGGCCATACGGATCCGAGTGCCCGTCCACAAACACAGCATCGGCAAATATTGGGCCAGTAATGGTCAAAAACGCAACGCTGAGACCATCCTTGTCCGTCTTGATCCCGGGGGCAAGCTGAATCTTGGTGCCAGCCTTGATCACGTATCCAGCACCACCAACGTAGTCCTTTGCCAGTGCCAGGGTTGGGAAGGGCTTAAACGGCAGCGGTGGGTTCTCTGGCGGACATGACACTATGAACGGGGCTGCGAGGGAGACCACCTGGTTGAAGTCCAGCGGGACGTCGAAGGGTTGGGCTACGGGGTTCTGGTTTTGTGCGGCGCGGATGAGACTGTTGTGGCGCGCTTCTATCGTCAGGATGCTGCCCCCGGCGGTCAGGGCGAACTTGTCGGCGATGCTGGCTGCCGCGCCTAGATATGCGGTGACGCCCACACCCTCTAGCACCCCGGACACGAGGACGAACTCCTCCGGCGTGGTGACGGGAAAGGAGTAGGTGCACGGCTTGACGGCCGGGACACCGGCCGCTGCGAGGGCGTCCTGCAAGAATTTGACGTGGGACTTCTCGTCCTTCGCTATCGTCTTCAATATTGGGAAGAGGGTGGGCGGGAATTTGGAGAATTGGGCGGCGCTGGAGAAGTTCTTCAGACCCTGAGTGTAGTATGCGTCCTCCAAGTGTTCCAGGGTCAGGGCGTAGTTCAGGATTACGCCGTCGTTGATTTGGTCTTTGGCTACGGGTGCGGCGTTGACGGCCGCTGGGACGGCGGCCATGACGGTTGCGGCGAGAGCGAGCTTGGCAGGGAAATACATTTTTTTTGCGGGTGAAGAGTGAGTTACCGGAAGATGGGAATGAAAAATGAAATGCTATGCAATGTAATAATAGCCGGATGCAAGAAGGAAAAGAAAAAGAAAAAGGTAAAGCAGGAAGAAACTGATGAGAATCCGAGTGCTTGAATGACCGAGTAGTGAATGAAGAAGGAACCCTCATCAAGCCGTACACACATCTCATTATATACACAATCCCATCCCATCCAACACGCCCCCCCAAAAAAACTCAGCCTCCTTTCAAATCCACTGCAAGTCTCCAACGCTCCAGACCATCAAGGTGTGGTGGTGGTGGTCATGGTGGTGGTGAACACACTAAGTCGCAGTCGATATTCTTCCATCCATCCAAAATCTTTCTCTAATCCCTGGGCAGATCACCTCTTTCCACAGGCGCGGCTCCCAAAATAAGATTGGCAGAGGCTAAATTTAAGGTTTTTCGCCGGGGTGGTTGAGGTGGTGGTGGCGGCGGCGGTTGGCTGACTGGCCGGCTCAGCCTCATCCTCTTTTGTAAGCCGATGAGAAATGTGTGGCGCTTACAAACAATCTCCACCGTATGATACCGGTATTGTGGTCGTGACAAAAGTGGGTGCGGGTGAGCAAGGGATCTGTTGCCAGTAACCCTAACCTTGATCGAACGGAATCCTCTTTTGCCCTTCAAATAAGCATCCCTGCCCATCACGACTCCGGTGAAGGCTTTCGGGTCCATCAAATCTGAGAACGAACTCTTTTTTTTCCTTTCCCCTTGAGTGGACTACTAGTGAGCGTCACGATATTATGAATACCGTCGGAGTTAAGTCGTGGGGATAAATTTTTTAATTTAATTTAATCCAATTTAAGCTCAAGTTCTTCCGCTGGGCTTTAATCCTTGTGCTCGGGTCTGAGTTGGTGCTATTAATAAGTCCGGCACGTGATCAGAGCACAGTAAAATAATCCACCGTACCGTATGTGACAACAGTAAGATCTTTGAGGGAATACAGTACCGTATGACACTCTCCTTCTCGAGCATCACACCGGCTGCCGTCACGACCGGGAGGGATAAGGATCGATATTACTGCCGAGAAGTAAGATCTCTATCTGCATCCACCTTATCTCGCACCACCAGCACCACCACAGAGAAGCGTTATATGCACTTCTCCCGATAGCTGGGAAGTGAGGCGTGCACGGTGGATTATGCTTTTCTTACGAGTAGAGTTGGAAATATCATACAAGCACTTGGTATGATATCTTGGCACGAAGGGGAAGGGGCTCAGCACAAATCCTACCAGGATTAGATGAAACGCCGGTTGACAGCAACGTGCCGTTCCAACCTCTCAAAATACCAGGATTGGACAACGGGTCAGGTACTGAACCTGTATGACTGCGTTCTCCGATTCAAGAATGTGACGACCTTCCGCATCAAATGGCCCCCACACCTTTTATCGCCCGGTAAGACACGTGTCGATTACTCGGGGCAACTTTTTTTTTTTGAAGTCCGGGTTCTGGTTGGACTTATTATTATCACATCCCAGTAACTGTTTACCGTTTAATAATCATTGCCTACGCCTCGCTTGTCAATATTACTCACGTGGCGTCAGTGGTGTAGACGACCGGTATCGATTACTATGTGTACCGATGCCGGTGGTTGGCTTATCGTTAGAACTCGAGAGGCACTGTCGTGTTCAAGATTTGGACAATGTTTGGGTGGGTGAGAGGGTGTGGCGTGGATGCCCTGGGGTGACACGATGTTTGAGTTGGGGAAGGCTTTGTGGGAGGAGTTTGGGGGGTGTTGATACTTCAGAGGTATCATAGATAGCGTATAATGCCCCGATGTGGATTCGCAGGGTGGGTTGGGAACGGGTGCATGGTATCCGTCCTTCATCATGGGTGTAGAGGAGAATCCCGCCAAGAGATTCCAGGGTTGGTTATGCCGGGATATGATAGTAATGGTCGGATACTTGCAGGAGAGTCGCTAGGTATCGCATTGACTCGTGAAATTCGCCATCTCCGACACCCCCTCTAATCTCTGGATTCAAAGAAAAAAGGATTTTGAAAAAAGTTTCTACCTCCCCGTCGCTGTAAAAGATGAGCCTTCATGATTTGTTTCTCATTAGCTGGTTCGCAATTCCACTAACTTGTCAACGTAAACCTATCGTGGGCTGACGGAGATAGTGAATTTCACGAGTAAATACGGTACTGAGGTCGCCCGGCTATCTCTCTCGTACCTGCTGGGTTAGCTAGGAGGCACTAAGGGGTAGCATAGATATCCTTTCCAAGTTTCTTTTGCGGTCTATGAGGGTCGGGTACGTATCGTAGTGGGTCTAATAACGAAGGAGGAGGAGTAGTAAGCGCCATGTATAGTATACAGTATCGAGTGGTAACTCCGAATGTAAGAAAGGTGAGAGCCAAAGGTCGACGAGAGTGGCGAAGGAGTGGCAAGGAGAAGGAGGAAGCTTGGAGAAGGGGCATCACGCCTGAGGGTGTTTCGAGGATGCAGAGGATGGAGAGGATGGAGAGGATAGGTAATCGACACAGCGGGGATTTTCTCATCGCATCCCACACAGAAGCTAAGTCCCTCTATGGGCCAAATCCTCCCATGACCTTAAGGTTGAGGGAGATGTAGGCTAGGTTCTGTAAGGTTCAGTTTTGGGGGCTGGCATGTAGGGTGCTACCGGTCCTTTACTGTGCACACCCCTCAGCGGTCATGACCCGTTGAAATGCGCTATATTGGGGTGATTGCAGGACGACTTAATCCTCTTGCACTCCAAGGAATGGTAACAACATGTTGGATTTAGACAGTGGATGGTGTGGGGTCCTAGGTCATGGTCTCCACTTGGTACCGAAGCACATGTATGACATTTGGTGGGTCACACTATAGACTCAGAGCAAGAAGAAGCCTCCTGATGCTAGAACGTGGCAGAAGGTGGGGCATACCGGAGCAAGGCTAAACCCCCGGCAGGATTGGGGGTGATTGGCAGCAGAACGTGCTTGGGAACGACTGTGCTACCTGTATCAGTGGAAGGAATGTCAGATCCATGTTCCTTCCCGTATTAGCACACATAATCCCTCCTTATTTTGTGTTAGAATGCCGTGGAAGCGTAGGGGCTTCTGTGGAGGGCTGGAGATGGGCTTTGGATTACATACCAGTATTCTGAGAGGATTACATTTGCTTTCCCCCAATTTTTTGCGGGATGTTGAATGAACGAATTTGCAAACAACCACGATTGTTGTTTTATCTCTTTCCCGCAAGGTCATTTCATTGGGTTCACAGGTAGTCACTGGCACAACTAAGGCTACTAATGGAATACTGATCTGTCACTCGTTGAATCAGGTAGGAGGGCGACGTGTAGGAAAGAGGGGATTTACAAATTGCGCCCTGGCTCTCTCGGCGTCCCGCTGAACCTTGCTGGGCCCGAGCACAGACACCGACTACCCATAATCTGGTGGGGATTTTCTTGAACCTGTCCGACCACCGCTGCCTATGTGTTTAAGCTGTGGCCAATTTGCCATCTTTGTTGGCTTGCCTTAGTTTCACTTTAGCTCCAATCCGACTTTCACCAGATTATGCGGGTACCAAAATGCCGCCTAAGGCTCCTAATACCCACTTAATTTAGGTGGTGAGTACGGTACCGGTACTCAGATATGACCTTTACAGTATGTCTTATCAGCCTAGGTACGGTAGGCTCGCTTTTCCATTCTTGATCACGAGGGTACATCGGGAGATCCGACACTCTAGGCTCCGAGGACGCGCACGGGATCAGGGCTGGGTGCATTTCACGGGGGGCACGGCGCACGGTAAATACCGGTATCTGAAGGGGCGTTTCTGTACCATAGCATTAATACCAATTAGGCCAAAGGTGGGAGAAGGAACTAATAGGGCTAGGAAACGATATGAGAGATATTTGGTCTGACTCAACTTGGCTATCTCTACCGACACATAGCGGAGGTGATGAGAGTAAATGTGGGAAGTAATGAACGTGCGATAATTCTCCCATCGGCCACAACAGATATCTCCCCTCCTCCTCCATCCATGTCTCCCTCCCACACAGAACGCGGGCAAATCCAGCATGGAGAACGTTCTCCATCGGCTGTGGAAGCGCTGGAACCAAAGAGACGATCCACAGCACCTAGAGGGTTGGGAAGGCTTCAATAATCACTGTCAGAGAGATGACCCCCAGGCCCAAAATCGTGAACAAAGGTGCGGGATTCTTTTGTTTTTTGACTTTTGCAAGAAGGGAAAAGGGGGTGTTGTGTCCGAATCGACGGGAGGCTAGAGGAAATAGAAATCGCGGTATCGTACGACTGCACATTTGTGGTGTGCCCTAGGTAGTCCCCGTATAAACTCGAAAAAGACTGACCTTCCGCAAGGTATTCTAGACTTGCTCCCTAGAAAAGGGTCAAAAACACACAACAGGCCATACTCTCTGAGACGAATGAAAAAGAAGGAAGAAACACAATACCGGTACCTCACTAAGAAGGACAGCTCCAACTTCCGATCACAGGCTCCATATACCAGAGTTCTTACTCCCTCACAAACACAGGGCTTATTTTGTGGCTTACCAAGATTCTCTGACCACCATCCTCATGGAGATGTCGTAGCAAAGCTCCTTTCCAAGGGGTCTTGTGATAGTAGGGAAGATGTTCTGATTCGCCTCATATCGCGGAAGGGCAATTCACAGGGTCCATTCGTTTGCACTGTCAATTGGTGGATATCATCGCAAAGAAATGATTGGGCCAGCCAATCTTGCCACTTGAGAATCTTTGTTTCCCCTCTTCTCATCCTCAGCTCACGGAAACTACATCAAACACTGAGGTTCAAACCTTCTCGTTGTCCACTACCTATCGAAGGCATTTCGGGCAAGATAGCCTAGGGGTAATTACGGGAACTAAGGGTCACAGATAACATCAACTTCTTCAATTATTCTAGCTTTTCAGCCCTTCCAACTCTTTCACGCTAACTACAGATCACAGCGGCACCGCAACTGCCAACACCGGGGCAGATTCTAGGAGGCCTGAGATTCTCCAGCTGCTATCACCACTGTAACAGTAGCTGCGGTATCAAGGCGTGCCGACCAAGCGTCCCGATAGCGTAGGGATTAGCTTTAGGAAACAAGAGAGTTCTGGCGATTGAGGGATTCTGGCATGGAGAACATTTGTGCCTAACCGGTGCTATTCAAGTACGGGAATTCGGGAGTGGGAGACCCACCTCAAGTAAGAGCTCTTGCTATCTGCTAGAAATAAGGGAGGAATCACTGATGGCCAGTGAATGATAATTCCCTAGCGATTGATAAACCCCGCGAGCACGTAGTGGAAGAATATGTAGTCGCTGGGCTGCACTGTGACTTTCTCTCTCACCAGGTATAGTCCTGCACGAACAAACTGGGCGCGGCCGTCAGGGCGTTTGTCGGCATAGGGGAAGTCCCGGATCATATACAACAATATTTCTAAAGGACAATGGGATTTGGCGGTGGAGCTCTGCGACTCATCCGGCAATCCTAAAGCTCACTGCGTAAACAGAGCAGTTTTTCTTTACCTAGATCAGATGGTTAGATGAATTCGTCCCCGAGCATCGGCTAGTCTTCTTGGCTTCCTGAGAGTTTGTTCGTGAGGGAAAAATAGGAGGACGTCCTTCGCTAGAAGACCCCTCACCTAGGACTAAATTGCACGACATGATAAACAGCATCCGATTTGATAGTACGATAACCCTAGTGGTAGGGGATTGTGGTGTTGGAGCGTCGAAGGAGCGCAGCTGTTATGGAGCGAGGATATGGAGGAGCTCGGAAGTACTGACGCGTATGGGTACACAAGGGCATGGACAGGTGTATAGAGTTATACGAGTAGAAGTTTTCTCTTATCTTATCAAGTGGCCGTTAGCTAGCAACTTCCAATAGATAACGTGCTCCCCGGCATCTCTGACCGTCTACACTGAGTGACTCGACTCTTTCACCTCCATCACGATTCAAGTGGAGGTTGCTCTAGAATCGCTAACAATAGTCTGTAGATTCATTCTTGTTTCCCCCAGAATAAGGGAATCCTAGGAGGAGTGACGGACTATCACAGGAGAGAAGAGCTCCACGATTTGATAACAGATAATAGCCTAGGGGATTCGTACACGGCGCAGAAGGGGAGTGAATCAAGAGTGGGGATGGGCATCCTGAGCCTGGTCTCTCATTACTAGAGGCGGTTAATGATCACTGAGCTAGGCCCGCCCAAGGCATCGGAAGAGGGTCTACGGGCCTTAGTACCGAGAACACCCCAAGGATAGAGGCACTGCTAGTGCGCTCTCTCGGGCTTTTCACTATTCCGACGTCCTCGCTCACTGCCAGCCTTGCTCACTTAACTCTTCATATATACCTCTCTCACCATCCCACGTTTTTCATAGCTCACTCGGTGATTGCAGACACCGGTATTTGCTTGACCTGTCGCAATTTTTAGTGTATCTGGGATCTTTCACCTACTCTTGGTTCGACCCCCATTGTCCGGTGGGTTTCCCGTTACTAGGGAGCAGATGCGAAAGGGGAAACACTAGAGGTGCGGCGCTACCAGCACTAAGACTGTTTCACGGGTGGGAAATTACTTACGCTCTAATACTCTTATTACATAATACCAACTAGCCAGCAGGGGATTGGGGGATTTGGCTTGAGATGACATCCATCCTCTTTTCACTCAATTTACTGCACAAGACTCCACGGCGCGGCATCCTTGCTTTCAGAGGTGATAACACCTACTCTATTGAAGAGCAAGAAATAGGGCACCAACGAAATTGATGGGGACGATAGTGTGACAATTCTGTAGGTAGCGACACAAGCGCATGATAAGATACTGAAGGCTTTGCTAGGATGTGGCAACGTCAGTTCGGACAATGCAGATTGGGCGGTCTCTAGCAAAACCTCGCAAGCAAATATTACGCTGTGTGGTAAGAAGAAACAAATGTCACAATTTTCTGATCCGTTTCACTATAATAGCGGTCTGCGGTTCCCTGCCCGCACGGGTGTCGTCCCTGTGACATGATTGGCCCGGACGAGCGGCCGCGGCCAAAGACGCAGGAGCCCTCGTAAAAACCCTCACGAGAAAAAAAATCTTCGAGTGAGCGAAATACGAATAGTGGGAAGCCACCTGCTAGGGTGAGCGCGGTCGCTCGAGGCCTCCAGGGGACCTTGTTTGTTTCTGTGCTACCCTGGAGAGAGAGTCGAGTTTTGATCATGGGATATCACTCGGCATAATGCCATCATCAGTGTTGAAATCCCAGGAGAGATATCGACAAGCAAGAGAGAAAAAAGTGATAGAAGAATTGCTTGATTAACTATGGTGCTCGGGGGGGTTGCTATATACCCGAGTACCCCTATTGTAGCTGTCCATATTGAGAGTCCCTCGGACCTCTCAACGCTAGTTCACTAGCTCGCCTGCCAAGCATCGTGAGCTTCACAATACTAGACTAATACAGTATGATATCCGCATATTCCAACAATCAGTTTCTATCATCAGGATAACTTGCAGTGCGAAGAACCAGTGCCCTATAGTCTTCTGCCATTTTCTTGTCGCTCCGTTTTTAAGATGCCTTCCCCTCTCACCCATACGGGCAAGGCCTCGTTCATCACGCTACAATATTATGTAAAAAAAAATCCGTTTTTTTTTACGGATTCGATTCTTACTTAGGTTGGAATCACTCGGACTAAAAGGGACCAAAAAAAAAAGAGCATATATGCCTACATAAGATGTGTCTTAGTAGAAGTTGTGGCGGAATATGCATTTACTTAGAGCAATATTAGGTTATTTTGCCACGACTCAGCTGAGAGTGCACGTATCCAGTGTCCCTTTCTTAGATCCATGGCTCACTAAGCTTCTCCTAGCCCAATACACAAAGCCGGGCATCCGGTCTTCAGTCCCTAGACTAATTGCTCTGATTGAAAAAAAGGAATTATTCACCATTTCGGAATAATTGTAGCAAGAAAGTAAAGAATCAAGACTATGAAGCTGTCCAATCTTTTAAGCAGGGATATCGCTTAAAGGATTGGACACCTTCATAGTCTTGATTCTTTCCTCTATCAAACCCTCGCAAATCTCCCCGACTGCAAACCCCAACACATCTCTCCCAAAAAAAACTCCAACAACAAATAAAGAAAGAAAGAGGCTTTAACCGTAACCAAGTCCTTCAAGTCCAAGGGTTTCGCTCCCAAAATGCACACCTATTGGCCGTGCTATCTGGCTCAGTGATACTATTAAATCCTAGAAGTCCAATACCGGGAGCCATCAAGCCACTATTTGAGGTGTTCCCTCGAGGGAAAGCGCTCTTTGGTGCCAAACTCCAGTATTATTCTAAGTAAGACTGCAGTCTAGTTGCCAAGTTTTTTTCTCCCTGTAATCAGGTGGAGTGCGGAATCGACTTGGAGGGATTGATCAGTATTTGAGTCGGTTCTTTAAAAGGTGAGGGTGAGGGCGACAGTCTAGATTCTAGGAGCTAGGAGTGTTGGATTTACATTTGGTTTTCGTTTGTGTCTGGAGGGCCCGCGATTTATATATATATGGGATATACAGCTATAGGTTTTTTTGAGCATAAGCCTTAATAAGGGGACGCACCTAGTGTGTCTACCGGCATTTATGCTGCGCTTTGGAGAGTAATTCGGCGGAAACTTGCGCTGCAGGGCACCAACCATTCTCCTGTTATACCTTAATCTTTCGAGATTACTTTGGTATTGGTCGAATATACTTAGTCTCGGGCAAAGGCAGTTCCAGAGCAGCTCTGCTAGCCCCCGGGGAATTGGAGAAGTTACAGCTGAGTAGTTCATCAATTTTCGAATTGAAAATCTTGCTCAGGTCTGTAAATAGCACCCCCTCATTACTTGTATAATAGGGCTAAGGAAAATCTCCATATTCTTGTATCATGGTAATCCCCCTTGACGAGTTCAAAGCTTGGTAGATCTCTTGAGAACATACCATCTACAGCGGGGTTAGACCCAAAAAATAATAATCCGTACCCAGAGACGTCCACTGCCTCAGACGGCTTTCCACATTAAGACTACAGATTCCTTGTCCAAGGAATCCTGCTTTACCTCGAAACCCATGTCACTTGTCCTGTAGGCCGCCAGGGAAGTACAGTCACACCCCACTAGAACGAACGCCAAGTAGCAGGCCATTTTTGTTCAGTATAGCAGATGTTCGGTATAGGTATTTGTGAACATCTGTGACAATGATGAATAAGCAGTGGAAGAAGTTTTCAGAAGGGAGCAGGGAAGGAAGAAAGTACATACATATTAAAATAACGATACCTTCAAATTATCTACTCGATCAATACTTTACTATCCTCTAATCTCTTAGCACAAGGCACGGAAAGGGAAAAGGAAAAGGAAAAGAACATGGAAAGGAAAAGGAGAATGCTATGGAGGGAATTAGGGGTAGGGTGGACAAAGGGCAAGGTTTAGGCAGCGTGAATGCTGGCAGGATTGGGTGGGGGGTGGGGGGGAAAGACCGG
>Ga0307509_10003441_pt1 | contig 24009 bp, 36 predicted proteins | sample 10_EM_MG_FD_202245 | JGI IMG/M metagenome (GOLD analysis project Ga0307509, IMG submission 202245) | Populus trichocarpa ectomycorrhiza microbial communities from riparian zone in the Pacific Northwest, United States - 10_EM | ecosystem: Host-associated > Plants > Roots > Unclassified | place... | reverse complement strand
GGAGGTCGCCGCAAGGAAGTCCTAGACAGCGTGGCCGACAAATGGGCAACACACGACAAAGGGTCTATCATCCCGTACGTGCGATCACTTGTCGCGTTTGTCCATAACCCTACATGACTTTCTGTCGTGGTAGCTTTTCCCTTGATGTCTCGAATCGAGATAGCATCCTCGAGGCTAAAAAACTTATTGAAGAAAAGGAGGGGAAATTGCACATTCTGGTCAACAAGTATGTATGCTGACCAACTCATTGACACGGCCATCTTATCCACACTCTTAGCGCTGGTGTTTCGGGTCCTCTTGTACCTTTCCTCAACAATCCTCAGGCACCTGAAAATGCCAACGCTGAGAGTATCGGGACTGCTCTTTTCAACGACGACGGCCCGGATGCATGGACTGCGCTCTACAACATCAATACGTTCTCTATCTATTACATGACGTCGGCTTTTCTTGGCTTACTCGACAAGGGCAGTCGAGATATCGAAGGCTACACGTCCAGCGTTATCAATATTACCAGTATCAGTGGAATTTTAAAGATTGCGCAGAGACACGTGAGCACATCTTCAGTGTGTCGCTGTGGTTGATCAATGTTGACCCTCGAAGACAAGTTCGCATATAACAGCTCGAAAGCAGCCGCCACCCATCTCACCAAAATGTTCGCGACTGAGTTAGCCCTCAAGAACATCCCCGTCCGAATAAACTCCATCGCCCCGGGCGTGTACGAGTCTGAAATGACATTTGATGCGATTAAGGGGCCGGAACAGATGGCTAGGGTCGCCCAAAGCTTACTCCCCGTGCCAGCTGGGCGACCTGGAACGTAAGTTTCGTCTCTGTTGTGCAGAATTCTTCCTCCACCTAACCCTTGTTTCCCAGGGCCGGCGAGCTTGCTGGTACAGTCATATATTTAGCATCCCCAGCGGGATGCTATACCAATGGCCAGGAGATCGTGGTGGACGGAAGTTACACTGCCGTCAATCCCTCTACCTTCTGATATATGGTTGCTATTTCCAGTTTGGTTAAGAGCCGTATTCATACGGGATGAAAGTGTATGCCCGCCGGCTTCTGTGGGGGCTGAGGACAATACTATATAGGCCGAGCCGCGGGTGGTACATGCGATATTTGGAGTTGCACAGTGTGAATATCGTAGAGCCAAGCCGTACATCAAAGTTCTTGCCCCCTCTTGTAACACACCCTTTCGGAAAACCACTAAGCAAAAACGTCCGAACTGATTCCTCCGATACATCAATATGACTGCGTCGTCGTCGAGTCAGGGCACGCCGGCTCCTGCGCCGCACTTTCAGCTACCAAACATGGCTGCACGCGCGTGCTGCTCCTCGACAAATGCATCGAGACTTGGACCGGTAGCAACGGCTTCTTCACCACAGGCGCAATACCGAACCCTACACATGGGCCTTGCGGACCTCCTCCCGCTCGTTGAGTCGAGGGCATCCCGCCGGCGCTCTCATTCCGCCTCAATGTCGAGCCGTACGCTGCGGAGCAGTTTTACGGGGCAGCATGGCCCTCACGCTGTACATCGCTCCGCCCTCGCGCAGGTGTCGAGATGTGGTTCGATGCGCCCGCACAGGAGCTTATCTGCAAAGATAGAGATGGGGCCGTCGCGGGCGTCGTGGCAGAGAGTAATGAAAAGAGTGTGTGCGTATAGGCCGCGGCTGTCGTGCTGGCTGCTGTGGGTCATGAGTCGAGTACAGCACCACGAAAGCTGCAACTCGGAGAAGGCTGGTATAACGCCGCGTAAGCACGGCGAGTTAACGAAGCCGGACAAAGCTAGGGAAGAAGAAGCGTAGCTGAAGAAGTAATGAGCCAAAAAATAAATACACAGGGGAAAAGAGATAGAAAATACCGGTCATGTGTCTGTGCTAGCTCGAACAAACCCATGGCTACTACTGGCATCTGTGCGGGTTGTATGTTTCCACATGATTTAAACGACCGAGAAGGTTACAACCACGTTGCCACGGTGTTGGGAGTAAGACGTAATTGGAGTCGTGTTCCAAGTACAGTGATTTCATGATTTCTCCGAGGTTTGCCATCCGCTGTGAGCTACGACTCACAAAGACCTGGGTATTGTGCGTTCGAGGTGATGGACTAGGGTTACAGGGCAACCTGCATTCTGGCGGGCATCCATGAATTTCGCGAATGCTTTATCACGGTTGCGGCTGGCAGAGTATGAGAGCTTCTTCAGCTCTGGGAGAAGGTCGATGGGGGGCTCTCCACCATTAAATAGTAGAGAATGAGACACCTCTCTAATAAGGCCATCAGCAACGTGAAGGATCTTCACATCGTTGAACGACCTCAGAAGTGCACGCCACTCAATGCGAGTGGCTTCGTTTTGCCACCCCGTCGACGACCTGTGTCCCTCGTATTCAAGAGTGAGATCAGCTACTGGAGAAAATACTGGGCGGAAAGCGTTGAAAATTTGCGCCGCAGCAGATATCGGGTGTCTGCTATAAACGCGCAACGCAAAAGCAATGGACTCGGGCGTCTCGAGGGGATATACCCACAGCCTAACTCCCTCGCCATCGAATGAGAGAAGAGCCCTCCTCAACCTGAGATCCTTCGACGTGATCATGAAGTGCAAGAGGCATGAGATAGAAAAGGTCAGTCGATCGAAGAACGCGATATGGAGCGCCTCCAGGCGAGGGGCGGTGATCTGAGAAAGGAATGCCTCCAAGTACGAACTAAGACCTCCGAATCCGAATAAACGTAGGTTAGGAAGGGTGACATATGAGTTGTTTGGAATGTGCGACAGTTCATGTTCAAGTTCGCGGCGAGAAACAGAGGAGTGGAACTCAATCCTAAGGATCTCAAGTTGAGGCATGAGGGAAACCCGTTGGAGTAATTCGCTTGAGCAGAAGTTGGCCGATGGGTGGATATATTGAAGCGAGAGTGTGACGAGGCCAGTGGCCCCTGTAAGTAGTGGAGATCCGATGGAAGAGGCGAGGTTAGCCAATACAAGGTGGCGTAGTTGGGGTGCTTGAAATGTCCTGGGGAATTTCAAGGCCGCATTGTCCTTCAGTGTTATGCATAGGTATTCTAACATCGGAAATTCGTAGTCTATGGCCACGATGAGCCATTCAATAAACGGAATGTGCCCAGTAAGTCGGATCCTGCGCACACGATTACGGTGCAGGAGGGCAAGCATTATTCCATGTCGATCATGTGACCAAATGCCGTAGTCAAAATGATCAATAATGATCGGGAGCGGAAAGGGAGGTGAATGGGCTAGCATGTCTGCTACCGCTACCGGCGTGTCATGTGTAAAAAGGAGGCAAAGACCGAGGTGGGATGCGGATCCAAGTATGAGATATCGCCATCCTCGACAGACGTGTGCGAGCTTGTACCACCAGCGTTCACGGTGCCATTTCCTTCCCAATATGATACGATCATTAACGTTTTCGTCTCCATCTAAAAGAGCTGGCCGATAGAGACGAAAAATGTTTAGAAGGGAGTCGTCGTCGAGGACGTGGATAGGTGCGCTGTGTGGGATGGATTACAGGTGTAGCGCATATTTCACTGAGGGACTTGCTGTTGACAAACAACAGCAAAGGGGCACATACCTCCAGTATTGGGACATATAAGTCTGCGCACACTGGTCGATTCTTTCAGTGGATTGAATGCTACTAACGGAAGGTATGAGATGAGACATGCAAGGGTTGTAAGCGTGGACGACGGTGAAGGTGAAGCTGTAAAGCGGGGCAACGGGCGTTTGTTCAAGTTTGCCACACGATCACGCCTGGCAGTCGCCTGGCCCGAAATCACTCCTACGATAGTACAAGCACGACGACGTTTTCAAGGCTCTCCCGCGCCATAGGTATCAAAGGTCTTACAGCTCTAATATCCGAACACGCCCCGAAGGATTATTCGTGGTTTCTCCGCGTTTCTTCTCTAACCCCATCTGACGTGACGGCGAACCCTAGCAATACACAGGAGCACAATATAAAGAACCTCTTTGGTCGCAGCCGGTATTGATGGGTCGATGTCCGTTTTACTATCGCACTATCCGGTTTGCCGAAGACGGGATCTATCCCACGTACGTTCTCGACGGCAAACTCCCACAACTTGGGGCCGGTGGTGTGCGTGTCAACAGCTCCTCTCAGCACATACTGCATTGGGGCTAATGGCACCAGAATTGTAGCCAGTAAAGCGTCTTAAAGGGAGTGAAGAAGCGGAAGCGGACGGAGAGGAGGCCGAGGACATTGGTTTGTTTTCCCCTAGTCCCCATTTACCAAGAGACCGCCACGCATACATTCCGTAGGCACAACAGAAGAGGTGGTTCGTTTCTCGCGACGGACAGTCAAAGTAACTCGTCTCGTGAACACAATGAGGAATGCCGCAGGCTACTGAAGCTTATGGGTATCCCAGTTGTAATAGCATGGTTCAACGTTTCGCTTCTCCCATCCGATGCCAATTGCTCCAAAGGCACCCTCGGAAGCAGAGGCCTAGTGTGCGGAACTCGCCCGCGGCGGAAAGGTATTTTCGTTACCTCTAATGATTGATCATTAAGCCACAAAAGGCACGGGTGTATGCGGGAGGATCAGGAGACATGGATATGCTCACGTCTAATACCCCAATTCTCTACTGGCATCTCACCTTCTCAGAAGCGAAGAAAGAGCCGATGAGTGAAATTAATTTGCAGCTTTTCCTTGAAGGACATGGTGGAGATGTCTCAATTCATTGACTTGTGCATCCTGCTCGGCTGCGACTACCTTGAGGCGATCAAAGGTATTGGACCTAAGTCGGCTCTGAAGCTTATTCGCGAGTATGTTGTCCTCAAGTGTGTTGTAAGGCATTTGCGAAAAAACTATGTCCGTTATCTGGCATGGTGTCACTTTCCTAGCTCACGATGAGAATAGGCAAGCAGAAAAGGAGGACGGGAACCCGAGAACCTGGAAACCTATGTCCCATTTTCCAGAAACCTGACAAGTCCACACGAATCCACACAGCACGGAAAACTCGGAAACTTATGGAAAGCTACAGTTTATGTGGTGAATTTACGTAGAATTAGTGTAGGTTGACTACCTCGCTTTCCAGGTTTCCAGATTTCCGGAAACCTCGGAAACCAGCGGAAACCCGGAAACTACTTGAACATTTTCCTGGTGTGAAGAGGATAGGAAAAGGAAGGGGGAGGTATTCAAGTCCCCACCACAGCGTGGCCATGGGAAGAAGCGAAACCGATTTTCGAGCAGCCAGACGTGACAAGTTCTGACCAAATCGAAGTGGGTTGATCCCGTTGAGTGAGAGGCTTTATTCAGAAGTGTCTGTGAGCCCGTGGTTTTGACTTATTCGGCAGCTGCGGGCTGCCACGCCATGTTGCGGAAAGACTGGTTGATTTCCTAGTGAAGGAGAAAGTGTTCAACTGAGCATTACTCGACCACCCTTGTTGGCTTACGGTCGATATTGACGAGGAACATTAGCGAAGAGCGCGTCCGTGCAGGCACCAAGAAGCCCGCCAAATGGTGCCTGATAAAAAGAGAAGGATGGGAAGCGGAAGGTGAGGGAGCAAAGCTGCAAGGGGCAGTAAGCGGTCCAAGGCTAAAAAAATAAATTATCATCTATCTTGATTCGATGCAGACTATTCACCTGTATGATGCATTGAACCACAATAACCGATCGCTCATGGGTAATTTGTATCCCAATTAAATCGGCTAAATCCTACAAACGGCGACTTGGAGTCTTGGAGCACCATATTCAGCCAGTATTTCTCTAAATGGTGAAAAAAAACTCGGACCGTGGCAACACTACAAATGGGGTCTTTTCGTAGACGTGAGGCGCCAGTTTTTATGGTGGCATACCATACATGCAATGATTCACGCATTCATGCATGTAATGATCGATTCCTGTATATAAACAACGACGAACAACCAGTGCCATGGCGTGCACGAGAGTGGGTACACATCTCTCGTATCGATATCAAAACAATTTAACGATATGCGCGTCGCAATCATTGGCTCTGGCACGACTGGTCTCGCCGCAACCTGGGTATGCCTTCTTTGATTCTCTTGACATGGAGCTGTATCGCTAGACTAATCTCCCATCTCCAGCTCCTAAATGAGCACTCTCAACACGAAGTACACCCCTACGAGGCCGAAGACCGCCCTGGAGGCCATGCTCACACTGTACACGTCGCTCAGCCAGGAAAAGTGCCCACCGACGTAGACAGGTACGTCGATACTTGAACAGAGTCTTCACTCGTATACTCACGAGACCCATTAGCGCCTTTGTAAGTGTCCAGTGTTCAGGGCCACCAGCACACACCCCTACCTTCCTTGTTATCGTCGCGGCCATCTGACCCCTCGCCCATCGCAGATTGTCTTCAACCCCCCGACATACCCCAACTTTCACCGGTTCCTCGAGCTGCGCAAGCCACGTGTCGAGGTGATCACGACCGAGCAGACGCTCAGCGTCTCGAGCGATGGTGGCGCGTTCGAGTGGTCCTCTCAGAGCTTGGGGAGCATGTTCAATAAGCCCAGCCGTGTCTTCGACCTCGGCATGTGGCGCATGCTGTTCGACGTTGCGCGTTTCAACACGTCTGCAATGCGCGTGCTTGGCGAAGAAGGCAACCCGTCCATTGGGGAGTACCTAAAGAGAGAGGGGTATTCAACGGAGTTCCGGGACAACTGCCTGATTGTACGCGTGCTCTCTCACCCACCATCTCCTTACTGTCACGAATCAGTTGTTCATTGATTTAGCCCATGACGGCTGCAGTATGGAGCACCCCGCCGGACGTAACCGTCACCAACTTCCCGGCCAAGACCCTAATTCGCTTTCTGTATAACCATGACTTCTTGCAAATCACTTCAAAACCTATATGGCTTACCGTTAAAGGTGGCAGGTGAGGAATGTTTACAGGGTCGCATCCTCATTCTGATTCCTTTTCCCCCTATCGCAGTAAGAAGTATGTCGACTCGATCCTTTCCAAGTTGCCAGCTGAGCAGCTGCACCTCTCAACGCCCGTGCAAGCTGTCTCGTCAGGCGAAGGCAAGTCAACACTCGTGACGGCCACAGGGAAGCGCGAAACGTTCGACCACATCATCTTCGCGTGCCATACGGACGACGCACTGCGCATCCTCGATGCAGGCGGTGGGGCAACACCTGAGGAGCGAGAAATTCTCGGTGTATACCGCTGGAGCAAGAACGATGTCTGGCTACACTCCGACGTGAGCGTAAGTGTCGATTTTCTCTCCACTCTCTGCCCAGGAAAATGGTGGCTAATCCCTAGGCTTGCTAGCTGATGCCTCGCTTACGCTCCGCATGGTCTAGCTGGAACTATATCAAGCGGACAGCATTCGACAAGTGGGGCGCTGAGAAGAAAGAGGACCCACGAGTAGCTGTGTAAGTTACCTCTGCCTGCCTACCAGCCCCATTCCCATTCACAGCCGCATCTTCGAAACAGATCATGTACGTTCCGCGTCTTCTTCTTGATCCCATCGTGAATTTAACATTGACCGACGCTCTTACCTGGATCCGAACCGAACAGACTGGATGAACGATATCCAGTCCCTCCCAGCCGAGAAACACGGCCACCTCTTCGTGACACTGAACCCTCCCACTCTGCCTTCTCCCAAGCACGTCCTTGGCCGCTATGCCTTCGCGCATCCAGTGCTTTCCGGAGACGGTGTGCATGCCGCACGCCGCCTCGTGGGGCTTAATGCCCGCGCCACCTCTAGCGGTCGGCACCGCGTGTTCGCGGGCGCGTGGACCAAATACGGGTTCCACGAGGATGGCTTTGCGTCTGGTCTCCGCGCCGCAGCGGCGCTGCCTGGCGTTGTCCCACCGTTCACGATTGTCGACGCTGACCTGGCGCGCGGTGAGCCGCGCGCGAGTCCGATTGCCTATGTGTTTGACGTGCTCGGTGCTATACGAGCATATTTTGTTCTTATTGTCGCGAGCGGTCTGTTCTTTGTAGTGGTCTTTCCAGTACTGAGGAAGTAGATTAGCAGCCGGTGGGACTGGATTAACGGGCTGACTATTGTCCGTTCCTCCCTGGTAATGGTTGTGATTGAGAGGCGCCTAGTAGGAATTCTTTAGATTGTCTCTTGTGAGTACTGATTGCAATTAGTACGCCACGACTGGGAAGAAATGATAATGATGCTTCGTATAGTATTAAAATTGGTCGGCCTCCGTGATTATCAGTAAGTAGACGGATGTTATCAACTCTTACTACATCTTAGAAACAGGCGCCTGCTTCCACAATGGATGCGTCGTGCTGGCGTCGTGTCGAGTGCGCTCAGGCTTGTGTGAATGGGCTGCTGCCGCTGGGATAATTTTCTTGGGCGAGATAGTATGGCCTTGCGGACAATTTAAAGCTAATGGCATCAGAACATCCTAGTAGACGTAGCAGGAGACTTTGGAGTAGGTCAACGAATTGTGAATGAAGCTTTGCTGTGGACGGAGACCCAAGCTGAGGATTGATGACTTCATTCAAGTCTTGACACGTGACCGGCAAGTATTATCGCAAGTTGCCGTGAATCAATTTGCAAGGTTCCCTTACGACTCTCGACCTTTACCCTACACGAAAAGTCTAGGTGACAGCTGCACGAAGCTCAGCTTCAATATGTGTGCTTGGAACATCACCCATCCGCTCTATATCGAACCAGCAACTGCGATATACAATCGATGCCACAGCGCGTTGTGGACCAGAATCCTATTGTAAACACTGCCCTATTTTGCTACAGGAACGGAACGAAATTAGATCCATTCTGTACTATGCTCGCCTTATTGTTCGACGCGCAATGCCGTTCCAGTATTAACCCATAGCACCAACTCTCCGAGACTCGCTTCCTCGCAAGCTGATACTGGACCCAAAAGTTACTTGACTAGTAGGCTTGCAGGATATAGGTTCCGTCTTCCTTTCTTCCCGACTACGTCGATGATTTGGGGACGATCATCGCCGAGAAGGCGAAAATGGAAGCCTGACCAACCCCTTGTTCACCTCGGTGCAGGCTCTAGAGGCCACGTGGATGTTACTAATAGATACTCCGGTGATGCCAGGCGCTGCTTTCAATTTGGCGACTCTTATTCTGGTACGTGGAGTTGTGACCAAATCGCGAAAAGGAGGAAGGGATATGGTGCGGTAGCGGACGACGTTTGGTATTCGGCCCATGGAAAGGAATGTACTCAATCCCTGCTTTCGACAGCTCATAGAGTTCGCCTTGCCCAACGATTGGGGGCTTGAACGAGGCTGACTGGTATCGTAGGCTGAGCGCGACTTGCGATGTCGGTGGCGGAGTCACGAAGGCGCTGGACCTGTGAATGATGGACCTGTCTATGGAAGAAGTCGATACGAGGTTCGTTTGTGGGATGACCTGTGCAAAGTTAGATATTGCCACCATCATGACGGTGTTAATGTGGTACGGCACCGTACTACTTAGTGGAATGACAGTCCAGGTACGTACCTTTCACCGGTTCATCGATTACCCAATTTGAACCCGCACAATCGCCATGGATCATCGTCTAGGCCTAGTAGCGGTATCAATTGGACCGGTTTGCTCGTCTCAGAACCATGTGCATAACGTACGCAATACAGCTCATGATCTCTTGACTCAGTGTCGTGGAATTAGGCCTTTGACCTCGTGAGAGGCCCCCAAAACATCATAAATCCTCTGATTCTTCCCTATATCTTCGCACGCCCCCTCACCCCTTAGTCTTTTCGCAGAGATGGGCCCTTTGAGCGAGAAAAGTGATGAGAAGCGTGCTCGCCTGTCCATCGATTCTTACCAGGTCGATACCGGTGCACATCTAGTCTCCGGCGTCCACCCACCACTAGACCAGAGGGAGTCCTTAAGAATTAGGTAGGTGCAGTATGTGGGGCGTTACTTGAGACTCACAAATTCGAACGAAGGAGGAAAATAGACAGACATATCCTGCCTCTTATGTGCAGTAAGTGCTGGAACCTGTGTTGGATGTTACACTTGAAGAGTGTTCCACAGTATTGTATTGGTATATTTGTCCCCAAGAACTTTAGCTTCGACAGCCCTTCCGACATTGCGTCATCGCAGGATCCAATCCATGGATAAATCGACCCTCGGAAGCTCCGCAATTCTGGGAATACGGTAAGCATCATGATTACGAGAAGGTGCCTTCTGAATGTACACTCAGGAAAGATACTCGTCTTACCACGAATCAGTATGTGTTTACATCATCACATAGCGTGTCAGGAAACAGAAAACGGCTTGCAGATATAATTGGTTGCGTCCCACTTTTTGGAGTATCCCCAACAGCGCCTGACACCCTTTGATCAGGTTATCAACGATCTTCTTTCTCAGTTTTCTCGCCTTCGAATTTCCGCAGAACTTGGCGCTCCAAAGGTTTCCCGTTGGAAAATGGCTAAGGCATGTTGCACACACTTTGCCGGGAGCCTCAGTCGTAATCCTCTGAAGCGACACGCTTCTAGCCTGAACATATTCATCTGGGCTATCGCCCTGTGTAGCCATGCTGCTTGCAAGAATTTCGCCGGTCTTTTCGCCGTCCGTTTCGTTCTTGGAATGTGTGAAGGTTCCATCACAGCGGGCTTCATGATTGTCAGCTCCATGTTTTACACGCGAAGCGAGCACACTGCTCGTGTTGGTTATTGGTGTAAGTGGTGTGGTCGGTTGCTGACCACTCCCTGTACCTTACCTTCTAACAGATTTGATGATTGGAGCTGGTTTGAATTCTGTGTCTACTCAGCCTCGCCGCAAACACTTATAGATGTTGCAGCTCAGATCTTCTCTGGGTTCTTCAGCTTTGGCTCTTTGCATATTCACACCGGAGGATTTGAGCCGTGGCAATGGTACGACCAGGTCCGGCATTTCGCCAACATCCAATTCACACTGACCTTCCTTTAGGCTGATGATCATCACAGGGACGCTTACCTTCATTACAGCACTACTCTTCTTGTGAGCACCCCTAACGTTTTACGATCCCATCATCTGTTAACGACTAGGCAGTTTCCTATTCCCAGACTCCCCGACAAACGCTTGGTTTTTGACCCCGGACGAAAGAGTTAAAGCAGTTCTGCGTATTAAGGTGCGTTGCTCACAGTCTCAGTCACAACCTGAGTCCAATATAGATCTCGAAGGAAAACCAAACAGGGGTTGAGAACAAGCACTTCAAAAAGGAACAGTCAGTCCCATCTGTGTCCCATCATTATATCGTCGGTTTGAGTTTGGCAGGATGATTGAAGCCTTGACGGACCCGAAGACATGGCTCTTCGCGTTGTTTTCAGCCCTCGATAACATCCCGAGCTCGGTCGTTAATCAGCTTCAAATTATCGTGGTATCTTTCGGTTTCAATGCGTTACAGACCACACTTCTTGGTTGTGCGAGTGGTGCGATACTAATGATGGCGATTTTATCTGGAGTCACGATTGCGTCGCGCATTCCTAACAGCACGGCGTGGGTGGCAATCGCTTATTTCGTTCCTAATATCCTCGGCGTATTCCTTGTCAACCTTCTACCCTGGCACGATAAAGTCGGGTTGTTACTTTCTGTTTGGATAGCATGTACGCACGACGGTTCAAGTTTTACTTAAGACGCGGCTCATCTAATTCTCGTGAATCAGCCATCGGGACCGCTGGCCTGGTCTTATCCATTGCATGGGTATCACAAACGACCGCTGGACATACAAAGAAGGTTACAACAAACGCCATCATTTTATCTGCGAACTGTATCGGCAATGCTGCTGGGCCGTTCATGTGGCGAGAAAAATATAAGCCTCGGTGAGTGGGTTGTCATCTCCAATAACAATCGCTGGATGCGTATCTAGCAACCATGTTCCGTGGATCATCATGGGCGTTTGCTATTTGTCATGTATGGCCCTGCTGTTTTCCATCCGGGTATTGCTGGCACGTGAGAATAAACGTCGCGACGCGGAACCTCTGGACCACACTTTTGATGATGTTTATATCGTAACAACCGACGAAGATGGAAACCGTACCGAAGTCAAAGTCCCAAAGGTTCGTATTTGTTCTCCCCTGATCAACATATGCATTCCACACTCTGGTTCATTGGGATGTCGCGAACAGGAGTTCTTAGATTTGACAGACTGTCAAAATAGGGACTTCAGATATGTCCTGTAATTTTCTCTGTGCCTTACTGTTAGCGCACAACTTGTACGAGTCACGAGTTTCTGCCCATTTGACTGGCGATGCTAAGCGAGTAAATACCCATGTCCGAGATGTACTGCGGCGTGTCTGTAAGTTAGATCGAGATATGAGCATGGGTTGTGAGGTCGTGTCCTGCACAACCACTTTTTACGTCAGGAGTATCAATCTCGCGAGCGAACTCTCCTCACTGAGTCCAGCATCAACTCTAAAACATTTTCCCGCAAAGCTAGATCCACCTGTACTGTAACTAAGACTGCGGTCGGAGAGTTTCTAGCACTAAGACTAAACTACACCGCTTCGTGCAGCAACGGGATGAGTGCTTCCCCAACCTAAGTTACGTGGATGGGAAAGCACCACCTTAATTGCCGTCCCTGAAGACTTGCCTCCTGGTGTTGTGGGGGTATCATTTGCTACACGTAACTTACTAGAGGACCAATAGGTATTGGAAGAGCAATTTGGCGAGCTGTTCGCTCACCGCGCAGTTGCAAACATAATGCGTAGACAGCCTATGAGGAAATAGTATTCTCATCACGAATGAGCTTGCGTGCGGTGTCGGTGGCAATAGCGTTGCCGTCGTTATCTTGTACCCAGGAGGCGTTTATTCATTCGGCCCGCAACGAACGAACGCCGTCATCCGCGTTCATTGTTGTGCCCAGTTAGTCCAGCTACCCTCATGATCATGAGCACCCCATCGTCCAGTAACCCAGTCGCGTATCCTCGTGCGTGGAACCGGCAAGGGCACCGTGCGTGGTGTTCCTTGGCAAGGACAACGCAGCAATAGAACCGACTCATGAGATGCGAGCCCATGCAGTTAGAGGTACAAATAGCTTGACCTTATTAAAACGTGGCTTGCCTCCGAGCCAACCGAAAGAGGCAGGAGCAGTGCAGGAGCCAAGAATAGTGCCACCGAAAGACCGGTATACGCAAAGTTTCGCGATGTGGCAAATATTATGCATGCAATCTATTGGTTATTGGGACACGCGACCACAGTATTTCTGCGCGTCCGCATATGCGATGACATCAACCTAGTTTCAGGTGCCCCAGAGCATAAAAGACCCCGTGTCGGCAGTGTGGTCGAAGGAGCTCAAGTTGCTCAAAGTAGTGAGGCCTGAGGGGGTCGGACAGATCAGGTAACAAAATTGAAGAGTGTGAGAGGGGGGGGTGCCTCGCTGGTTTTGTTTATCAACTGGGAAGACCGCCCGTGTTTCAGTGCGGTGCCAATCGCGGAGGAGGACAACTCGAATAAGTTTTCCAAAAGTTGGCCGCGAGGTTATTCGCTCGCCCAGGGGTTCGGGCTCCGAGTCGGCGATGAGCGCGAGTTCCCGAGAGGGCGGGCTTCGGGGACTTGAGAAGTTTCTGGACAGAGTGGCTTGAGTGCCACGATAGGGAGCGAGATACGGATCCGCCCGCATTAACTCGCTTCGCTTTGGAATTCGTTGCCGTCGGTTTCAACCACGAACCCCAGCGCGTGCCTGCATGGCATCCAAACCCCACAAACCCCAACGTCTCTTGTCTGCTTCCAATTTGCATGTGAATTTCTTACATCCCCAGAGCCGAGATTCAAAAAAAACTCTCTGAAAGTGTGAAACTGATTTCCTTGCTGGCGACTCCTGTGCCCTGCGGGCTTCTGATAAGATGCTGGACCGTTGGGGTAATGGCTTCTGTGTGTGAGAAACCTGGCAATATGTCACGTCGAACCGCTCCGCGGAATCCATTCGAACGTACGTGAAGCCACTCAAGTGGCGCCATTGGAGGATATGAATGTTCTATTCCCAGTCTGGCTTGGCTCCCCAGCGCGGCGGACCTCATAAAGGGCGGGCCAACTCAACGCCGCGACAAGAAACCCTACCGCGATCCACTTCTTCCCCCCAACTTAACTTTACACAACGCGAGAAGAAACAGCAATACAATGTCCTTGGCAAACCCAGGTGAGCCCCTGCCCCTTTGCTCTTCCTTCCTTTGATCGGCGTGGTGGCACCGCACCCCTCACGGCCTTTGTGCGCAACAATGATGTTGACGAGATATGCGCATCTTTTTTTTCCCCCTTTCCTGCGGCGAAAAAGCTGCTGCCACTGGCACTTCCTGGCAAGCGACGTCGACGCTCGATGCTTCCCGCACGCAACTCCGCGCAGTATGGGCAGTCAGCCGAGGAGAGACGATGTCTGCGCTGGCGGCGGGCACCTCGCCCGTCGTCTCGCAAAGGTCTACCCGAGCGGCGGCGGGAGACAGTGCGGGCCACAAAAACAAACCCGGGCACGACGTTTCCACACTCGGCGATTTGGAGCGCCACTGTGGCCATCCATGGTTCTCTTGATCCCAGGCGTTCAGTAGGCGTTCGCGATGCCAGGAGTGACCTAATGTGATGGTCGAGGGAAACCACAAAAACCGAAGATCTCACGTAGGGTCTGCCCCACACGACCTTTTTCACCCTTTTCCTTTTCTGTATTTTTTGCACCGAGCGGGACGATGTTCATGTACGTGTGTCAGGTTCCTGTCCAGTCGTGTTTCATGGTTGTGGGGAGAGAGTGTACGCATTCATGTATCAGTATGACGAACATGAAGACCTTTGTACGCTTGTACGTGGACAAGCCTTGAGCTTGACGCATGACGATTTATCGCCATCAGGATGGAGAACAGACGTGTCCCATCCACGGAGCATGCAGGTGGGGCCGTGCAAAACTGGCAAATCTTTGTGGAGATAGCCGCTCGGCCCTGACCAATTGATGGACGATCCGTAGAGTTTCTTCAACGCCTCCAACAGGGCGAAGCATCACGTTACTGTAACGAGAGAGAAGCGCCACGAAAAAAAAAAAAACACGCGCCACATAAATGGTTGCGCAAAAAGCTCGCGGGTGTCCATGGGGCGTCGTTCGTTTGGTAGCTGCCCGTCGGTCGTGGTGGTTACTCCTAACTGTAACTAACCCCACTGGGTCCTTCCCGTTCACACAACCTAGGCAACAAGCGCCGGAAAGGTTTGACTTTGACCGAACTGAAGAAAGTTCCCTAGCATCGAGTACGGTTCAACATTCAATGACCGAAATTTACGGGGGTTTTGAGGGGGAGGTGGCAAGGGGTTTTGCCTAAGGGGTGATTGCATAGCCCGCGGCGGCGGAAGTCGTCACGTACCTTGCTCCTCCGTCGAAATTCTGAATAAACGAAGTTGTAAGCATTCGAAAATAAATAAATAAATAACGGTTCGTCCCCGGATTCCCCCGCCCTCGAGGAACAGCACGTCACAAGCAGGATCGCATCAGGCAGCATGATTATCATCATCAAACGTCAGGATGAGTGGGGGAGAATACAGTAAGGGACCAATGGGATCATCGCCCCCGGCTGATTGGCAGCGCGCGTTGGGGTGGAGTCAAGTCAATTTGACAACGCTTACAGCTTACAGAACACTAAAACTTGTTTGTGTATACGCCACGCCATGTGCTATCCATCCCATGCCACACGATGGCTATGCAGATGCAGATGATGCATGATGGGCCAGATGAGGTCTCATCGCCCGACGCTAACACAACAAAAGACCGACAATCATCAATCGCGCAAAAAAAAAAAAGGTAAATGCACGAATCAACACACCACCGTGACTCGCGCGGCTTTCGATGATGCGATGGATTGGACCTAGACAGGCACCGAGCTGTGCTCGAAAATGAAATGAAACGCGCAACACTATATTGCGCTACATACTAGCCCTGCTACGATATGCGCAGCCACAGGGAACCCCGTTTTACTTTTTTTTTACTCTACGACGCCAGGCTACGGGGAGAAGCCCAAAGCCAGATCAACGACCGAGATAAGGAAACGTACGAAAAACACGGCGATCCCTGATCTCTGCATGTCACCGTTAATTCAGTGGCTGGCTGCAACCCCTGCCGACGCCAAGACTCTCACAGGGTGCCCTCACCATTCCTTTTGCGCATCGAAAAGTACAAGGTCGACGAAAGTAAACGATGTAGAGTATACAAACAGTGACCCCGCGTTCATCTCGATACAGTAAATCCCCTCGGCGGCGGCGGGACACCTTGAATCACGTACTTATTATTTTGCTTTTTTGCTTATTCACGCGTTTGGAGATAGCGCGCGCCACGACGCGCTGGGTGCCGAAACTTGGCACTTTTGGCTAGACAATTGAGAGATTATTTCCCACCGCTGTTTTTATGCATCGTACACCATATGGGGGTGTTGCGTTCTTAGCCTACGTATACACCACAGTCTGTGAGGAATTACAGAGAGCGAGAACAACAAATGAAAAAAAAGGGGGGGGCGAAAAGGATGAAGCTAAAGAACGACCTGGTGCCAAGTGGGAAAGAATAGCCGAAAAACAGCCTTACGAGAAAGGATGAAAATTCCGTAGATGGGTAAAAACAAGAATTGCGGCAACGAGAAGAAAATGGAACAAGGGCAAAGGGTGCGAATGAAACGAAACGAGAGTGGAAGTTTGAGTAAAAATTCTCACGCTACAAAAAAAGGTCAAAAGTGGAGGAGAGAGAGCGAACTGTCCTGCGTTCTGTGTCAAATATCGAAGAGAGGTGATCATGAGATGAGGGTTTCGGGGGTTTCGTTACAGGGCGCGATTAAAGGCTGTATTCAACAAGGTTGGGGGGGATGGACGGGAACACGGATGATGGGTTGGTCGCCGTTCACCGCTCGTCCCGCGTGAAACACAAGCTCTTTTCGCGACGCGACGCGTGAAAAAAAAAGAGAGCAGCGTTCTCAGCTCGCTCCCACGGGAGATCCGGGTTGGCTCGTGGCCTGCTGAGGTGACGGCTGTAGTTGTTGGTAAGATGGCCGCCGCGGCACGCCGCCACTCAAAGGCGGGCTCTTCACCGTTAGCGATCCATGAGAATCCGTTTGCGATTGCGGTGGATGTGACGGTGGTGGATCCATCCTGACAGCCGAAATCGACTGCCTGCGCACGTCAAAGGCCGGTGCGGGTGACTCTGTCTCGCGTCTGTCTAAATCGTCACATCTCCCTCCTTCCTCTGCGCGCGGGGGAACGGGTGGAAACGTGTATGTCTCGCGCACCGGTCCATTCTCCGCACTTGCGGCAAGCATCGCCAGATCTCCGTTAGTAACGCTCCTCCGTCGCCATAGCGCGGCTCCTGTCTCCGTGCCACGCGAGCACTCCAGCTCCTCGACGCGGCGTTGCAACCGCGCGATCTCCTCACGTAAACCCCCTACACGCCGCTCGACCGCAGTATCGACTGCGGCATCAAATCCTGACTGCAGCGCTTGTACTTTCGCAAATTGCTCTGCTAGCCATGCCTTGGACTCCTTTGCTTCACGAAGGACATCATAAAGCGCCTCGAAAGGTGCGAGGAATGCACTTCGTTGTGACCCACTATCCGTGCGGCTAAACACCGCAGGAGTTTGGGGGACAAGAATAGTAGAGATGGGCACAGAGGCGGGTTGGGGCACGGTAAGAGTGGATGTACTTGACGAAGTGGCGAGGCTCGAGCGAAGCGTAAGCCGCGTCGGCGTCGGTGGGACGTTTCCTGGGATTCGCCGGCCGCCTGGGGGCTGGTGAACCTTTGGAAGGGATGGCAATGCCATCGGTTGGAAGCGACCGCCATGATGTGCCGGCGCACTTTGGATGACGGGCTGCATACGCGCGTCGCGTGGGGAGATGACTATGTCGGCAGGCTTTTTTTGAGAGGACGGCGACTTGAACGCTCGACGACCTGCAAACGAGATGGGAAGTGGACCTAAAGAGTTGTGGTGAGGCGGATGTGAGCTTAGTTCAGCTTGCTGGCTCTGTCCAGCGTTGGGACCTGAGAGTGCATCGGATGAACGAGCAGGGCGTGCTACACCTAGGTTCGGACTTCGAGCAGAAGTACGGGAAGAGACCGGCTGTGGTTTGACTACGGCAGGGGAGACAGCGGTTTGAGGCGTAGACGGCAGGGGACCACCTAAACTTCCCCTTCGATTCTCTGTGGATGCTTCCTGGTTACGCTTTACACCAAGCACCGAGCGGGCCTGCTCGACGGCGTTGGGGTCATCGCGATCCATAGAGGTAGCACCAACTACGATAGGAGGAGAGGGAGTCTTGGTATCGGTGGTAGGATTGGAAGGCACTTGATCGCCTGGCTGTGAGGTGCCACTAACCGTCATGCGACGTTTCTTGGGAGAAGGTTGGGATGTGGTTGACGATACGGAGGGGGGTATAGACCGAGAATCGGGGTCTTGTCGTGGAGGAGCGGGTTGGGAGCGGGATTGACGTGAGTCGTCACCGAGCTCATCGTGTTCCGCCTTTACACGGCCTAAGCGGGGAGATGTGCTACTCGTAGGTCTGCTGAGACGTACGCATAAGTAGAGAATCAGAAGAGAAGGGGAAAGGATGGGAACATACCGGTTATCGGGGGGATTATCATCGTGCTGGGAGGCATCAGGGTGGGATCTTTTCCTTCCATTGGGGATCGAAGCTGATTCGACCATGGCGGGTGATTGAGAGGTCTCAGGGAGAGAGCGGGGTCGCTCTGCGAGGGGTCGTGGTTGTATGGGAGGAAGAGAGGTGGAGTGTGAAGAGAGTCTGTCGAGAGAAGAGTTTGAGAAAGCGACGGCAAAGGGAGGGAGTGACTGAGGCTGGGAATGATTGGAATGGCGAACAGACATGATGTGGTGAAAGGGGAAGAAGAAGGAAGGGGGGAGGGCGGCGGAGGAGGAAAGAAAGATGAGAGTAGGCCCACCCTTGCGAGGTCGTGTCGTGTCGGCAACGGGTTTAGCGACTTTTCAAAGTGCGAGCAAGTCAAGTGGGCCTTCCCGTCCGTCCGGGTCACCTTGCCTTGCCTCGATTCTCGACACCTCAAATAAATCACAAAATCTCAATCTCGCCTAATTATTTTATTATTATTTTATTTCTAACACTCTCCTCTTTTAACCTTCCCCTCACCACCATCACCACACCCATCATATCCCGTATCCGTATCAATTACCACCGCTGGCGACAACAATCATCGTCTTACACGTTACACTCCCTTTCATTGCCTCATCCTTTTCCACTCCCCCTTTAACTCTTTCCGCTCATCTCTTCCACCGTCTCATGCATCCCGGGTATACCATTATGAGACCTCGCCGCATCTTCTTACCTTCGATTCCCTCGCGCGATTGCCCATACGTTCCCACTTAGCAGTTCTCGTATCCCAACTCTGAGGCTAAATTGATTATATCCTGACGCCCCTCGGCGATTCCGAACTTATCTAAACTTGATAAGATACTGGCCGAAGAGGCTTTATTGTTCGAGAGCGGGCTCTTCACAACCCCAGACGCCTGATCCTCGGCGCCTGTGGTTTATCTGCCAACTCTGGCATCAGCTAGATGTCAATGTCTTTGGGGTCATAACTTACTTGGTTCCCAATAGACCCTTTTGTTTCCTTTTCGACCGAGGTCAGTTATCATATCGCACCGCGTGATCTCACACTCCCCTTGACACCTTCCATTCTTTTCTGGCACTGCGTATCCTATTTCTTCTCCACATGCGCCCAAACTCGGCAGCACGTTCTCAGTCACGGCCTCATCCGTCCCGCGAACCACGCAAGTGGGAACCCTTGGGATCTCCCTTGCCGTCAACGGTTTTTTTTTCCTGCACTGAAGCACAACCATTCTCGGTACCAATCCAGTCACTTCTTCTCCTCACTCTCGTACGCGCCTAGCTAAGGATTGGCACCTCACTCTAAGCTCGTGGGGCACTCCGAGGGTGCACAGCAGGTACCATACTTGTCTTGGGCCAATACGACACAGGCCACTCACAGGCCCCGCCGCTCCTGTGGGTGACGTGAAGGCGGCCCGAGAGGTCCGTGTAACCCCTTCCATTCTCGCCCCCTAATCTTCCCTTATTCAGCCAGCGGCTTAATTGAACACTCTGACTGTGCATGTGCTGTATTGAACTCTTGCAGCTGGGTCATTTCCCCCCAATCGCCCGGTGCGATTCTCGATCCCCAACGCCGTTCCGCGGTGAGAACGCAATGACAGGGCAGGGAATAGAATCACCTGCTCGTACTTTTCCACACAAGCTCGGTAAGTGAGCCGTACCCCCCTGAGGCATGTTGCCTTGTTTCCTTCTATTCTACGCCCTACGTCCGTCGTTAATGAAAAATTGATCGATATTGATCTACCCCACCTCGAGGCCTTTTGTCTCGCTGAATTTGAATTCTCCATGGTACCGTTTCTGACTGAGAGGCGAAGCCGGTGAAGGCCAAATCTAGATTCATGGCTCATTTTGCATCGCACGTTGGCCGTATTGGCCTCCACGTCTGGCGCGCATCGAGTCATGGGTTCGTCACCAATGGATGTGCCGACGGGTGCATCTTGAGCTTCCTCGGCTGGTTCTCAATGGATTTAGACGTACACGCGGCACAAAACCCAATTCTTTGACATTTGTTTTGTGTGTACTGTATGTATGTGCGACGTCGGACTGCAAGGAAGAACGCGGACGTTTGCGTGTGGGCTGCGAAAACCGTGAGGCGGCCTTTTTGTGAGCTAGCCGTTTTACGGCATCGATTTGGTATTCAGAAGTGGCTGGAGCCATACGCCACGGTAATTGTGTACACAATGGGGCGTGCCGCCTCTCCTAACTAAGTTAACTGGTCGGTATTATGATGATGGGCCACTTTCATCCTCAGTAAGACATACAGTGGTCCCTAATGCAGGGACTGGGACTGACGGTGCGCCGCCCTTTGCTGAACTTGGGGATGAAACATTCGGTGAATTGTACCTTCCGGTGATTAGCGCGCAGGCTGACAGTCTTCTCCCCTTGAAAAGATACTGTAGAGTCCTTGTGGGGGCAAATGCGGTCTTAGTAAGACTCACCTCGGCGAGATGTAAAATTTATCGAAATGAACATCATCGGGGGCTCAGATGGCGGCCCCTAGGTGATGACAGTAAATAAGTCGGACTGCGGCAGTGCCTGTGCCTGTTTGCTGTGCACTCCAGCTCCCCCCACCTTGAGCCATACAATAGAGCAGCCTAACAACGGCCCAGCAACCAAGCAAACGAGGAGTGGACGTTGTCCCATAACCCGATGATCGACATGGCTTCCTCAACGTCAACCGTCCGAGCTCTGATTATTACCTTTGAACATGGTTCCGAACTGCCCTGAATTCTACCTTACTCCTGGTATACTAGTCATTGGTGGCGTCACGGCGATCCGTTTCCGGGTAAAGAGTGTGTGGTGTATTTCTCCTGAAATCGGGCCCCAGAGAGGGGTCGGACAGATGAAGATTCAATGAATGATGCTTCAACAAGGAAGCATAATGCAAGCGCTCGGGGTACTTGTTCCGACCACAATCTTGCGACTGCCAACGTTCCTTTTTTATTCACCGGGGCTTCTTATCGTGGTCATGACTCATGCGAGTCTGGCCCACGGTTGGAACACATGATCGTCTCCTTCATTGGCAGTGGTGGGGGTCTTGGCAACACGTTTCCAAACTGTATACTGTCAGCAGACCTCAATGCAAGCATTGAATCAATACAGTATAGAACTTCGGCCTGCCAGCCAGATTCATGGACTTTGCCATTTTCGGCTGATGCGGGCCCCATGCCTGGTCCGGCGATGAAAAAGATATGGGTCAAAACGACCATCGACAACCGATAGCCAACCATAGCATGCGTGGACGTAGTTCATTTGTCGCTGATGCTGGCATCCCCATTCTTTGTTCTTGACGCATACGTACCAGAACAGAAGGGCGTACGTGCCATCACCTAGCGTGTGGAACGATTCAAGGATAAGTGGTGCGGACCCTCTCCCGCTTCGACGCTTCCGGAGAATCCGTATTGCCAGCCATCAGCCATCACCAATTACCTACCACACTGCGAACCTGTCACTTCTCCGTTGCCAGCCCATTACGGACGATTATCTTTCTAGAAATGGCAAAGCCATCGTCACAATAGAACTCGAGGCAAAAGGCAGTCGCCAACGGGTTGAGACAGTGCGGTCGGAGGAAGAGAACACAATAGAAAGCACAAAAAGATGGATGGCCCGGGTTGTCGCGTTTGGCTGGCCACCTCGTCGGACTCTGGAGAGACAGATCACGAGAAGATATCACGTGTGCGAATTCTACTGGATCCGAGTCATCAAAGATTCTGGTGAGTGATGGGCTGTCGAGAATATGCTGACACACAAACGTTTGATGGTTCCAAACCAAGGTTAAACTTCAGTAGAAACCTACATTATCAGACTCGGATCACTATCAAAACAACGTCAGTGGTGTTTCAAATGGAGTGTCCTTAGGGTTGATTGCGGCCGCATCTTCACCCAAATCACGTCTGTGTTGGTGGTACAAGACGTTCTACCAAAAAAACAACAACTGCCAAATCAATGGGGACAGTGCAGGGAGAACGATGTCTTGTGATTAGTTGTGTTTTGAAAGAAACATGAGGTTGAGTCAGTAAGTTGGTTGACCGCCGGCATCTGCCTTATCAGCCCTCCAAAGTTCAGGCGCCGCTTCAATCTCTGTGGCAAACAGCGGGTGAGACGCGTCTGGTTTTTGCGTTAAACTGTGAGTTCATCGCTCACGTCTTGGACGACAACCATGTCCTTCTTACCACCACCGCCGCCAGGCATGCCCATGGCTCCCCCAGGGATGCCACCACCACCACCCGGTATGCCTCTTGCTGCTCCGGGTGATCCCTCGAGCTCTCGTTTACCTCCCGAGGTGCTCTCCCTGAAGTCGCAGAAGTGGATTCAGATGCAGAAGAAGCGCTACGGGCAAAAGAGGAAAGGGGGCTTTGTCGACATGGGAAAACAGGTGCGCTGTAGTGCGAACTCGCGTTGCTTTCAAGTCCTGAGTGGTGGTGCTTTCTATAGGACATGCCCGCTGAACATGTACGCAAAATCATAAAGGACCATGGGGATATGTCCAATCGCAAGTTCCGAAATGACAAGCGAGTTCATCTTGGCGCATTGAAGTATGTTCCTCATGCCGTCATGAAGTTGCTCGAGAACATCCCCTTCCCGTGGGAGCAAGTACGCGAGGTTCCGGTGCTCTATCACATTACCGGAGCCATCACCTTCGTGAATGAGATCCCCCGCATCATCGAGCCGATATACCATGCTCAGTGGAGCAGCATGTGGCTTGCTATGCGTCGAGAGAAGCGGGACCGTCGGCATTTCAAGCGAATGCGTTTCCCCCCGTTCGATGACGAGGAACCTCCCCTAGACTACGGCGACAACGTCCTTGACGTTGAACCCCTCGAAGCTATTCAACTCGATCTCGATGAGACCGAAGACGCCCCCATAATTGAGTGGTTTTACGACGCTCGCCCTCTGATTGACACCTCTCACGTCAACGGACCATCCTACAAGTATTGGTCCCTTCCTTTACCAGTCATGGCCAACTTGTATCGGCTCGGTCGTACACTCCTTTCGGACCATACAGACATTAACGCGTCGTATCTGTTTGACAAAAATTCATTCTTCACTGCCAAGGCTCTCAACATGGCGATCCCAGGAGGTCCGAAATTTGAGCCGCTTTACCGTGATATGGATAATTATGACGAAGACTGGAATGAGTTTAATGACATCAACAAGGTCATCATTCGTCAGCAGATCCGTACGGAATACAAAGTCGCTTTCCCGCACTTGTACAACTCCCTCCCCCGCTCGGTCCGCATATCACCCTCTCATGCGCCAAAGAACGTCTTCATCCGTACAGATGACCCTGACCTCCCTGCCTTCTACTTCGACCCGCTCATAAATCCGATCTCTCTACGTGGTGCGACACCAAAAAATGCGCCTCTTGTTTCTCATGAGGACACCGTCTTTGGACCAAATGGGCAAGATGACGATGATTTTGAGCTTCCCGAGGTCCTCGAGCCTTTCCTGGATGAGAAGCCGGTGGAGAATGATATCACTTCAGATGCGATTGCTTTGTGGTGGGCTCCGGACCCGTACTGTCGTCGCTCAGGGCACA
>Ga0307509_10003440_pt1 | contig 24022 bp, 13 predicted proteins | sample 10_EM_MG_FD_202245 | JGI IMG/M metagenome (GOLD analysis project Ga0307509, IMG submission 202245) | Populus trichocarpa ectomycorrhiza microbial communities from riparian zone in the Pacific Northwest, United States - 10_EM | ecosystem: Host-associated > Plants > Roots > Unclassified | place... | reverse complement strand
CTATCTCCATTCTCTTACATTTCCTTTCAATCGTGCAACTACCATCAAACACAAACCTTCACAACTATCCATCATATCAGTTTCACCAATGCCCGATGTTTCCAACCTTCGTGATTTTTTCTAACAGTTTTAAGATTGCCTATCTCAAAAAAGAATTGCCCTCTTTCCAAATGATATAAAAATTGAAAAACTTCCAAGACATTATAAAATAGATAGAAGGATAGTAGAAGTCTTATATATTCAGAGTAAACTTGTTTTAATTTTGTTTATATAAATTGCCTAGAGCAGTAGTGGTCAAAAGAGAGATGAAAAACTATGTACAAATTACATACAAATTGTATCAATTTGACCATGTAATATCTACATACATAGTTGGCCTATGAACCCAATTTCTTGGAATATCCTTTATTATCATCTCTAGAGTAGATATTGAAGGTTTAAACTCATAGAACATAGTTTTAAATAATCTATACTTTGATGATTCTCAAACCAGTAAATGCAAGGGAGAAGTTCTATTACTTAGTTAAAATTACAACCATAAATTATTTGAAATGACAATCAATTGTCAGATTAAGGTAAATGGTTTACTAAGTCAACCTATACTTCTTGAAGCCAGGAAAATTAATATTGGTTCATCAGATTCCATGTTAATTGTCTATAGTCAAATTGTCATAATTGCGTACAAATTAGTAGATACAATTAGATATACTTGTCTACACAAGATGCTTACTATCAATTCTACTTATCTAATGTGAATCAAATCATGGATAGACTTGTATTTGGTTTGAAAATATTATTATAACTATTTAACAATGGCAAAAAGCTCAGTAGTTATATACTATTACTCTCTAAATTGAATGGAGAATAGAATATGCCAGGTGGATTTGGCTAACTTCAAACCTTCAATACTGACTCTATAGATTATAATAAAGCATATTCCAAGATATTGGATTCATAGGCCAACTATGTATGTAGATATTACATAGTCAAATTGATACAATTTGTATGTAATTTGTATATAGTTTATCATCTCTCTTTTGACCACTATTGCTCTAGGCAATTTATATAAACAAAATTAAAACAAGTTTACTCTGAATATAGAAGACTTCTACTATCTATCTATGTATTTTATAATATCCTTCTTGGCAGTTTTTCAATTTTTATATTATTTGGAAAGAGGGCAATTCATTTTTGAGATAGGCAATCTTAAAACCACTATACCAGAGCAGCAATTTTTACCTAAGAAATAGAAACTATATTTTCCGATTCTCCATATCTTAAAGTACTTGTATCTAAAATTTCAAACTAATATCTCTCTTATTCATTAAGATAATAAAATGTAGGTGGGATTTTTTACTGGTTGCTATGGGTAAGCCGGATCCATCTCATAAGCTGCTTCCCGTAAATCACATTAACCCTCTCGTTAGCAGTTGGTAGCTATTTTATCATCGCATCCCCCACTTCTCTCCTTATTTTCTTATTCATTTTCTAGTTCCTCTATTATCGCGTATACTTTTATTCAGTAAATACTTACCCGATGCAAGATTGGTAAAGGCTTGACCTATTTCGCTTTATACATGAATTGAGTCTGATAAGGGCATTCTCTCTGTCTTTCACTGGCCACAAGTACAGTACGATACCTAGTCCCCTATACCGTGGTTATATATCTAGGAACCTATTTTATACTTCCCTAATGCCCTCAGGTATACCTTTCATGGGCTAGCAACTGAAACCTCCCCTTTTGACATGGAAGAAAAAAAGAGTAAAGCTCTCGATGCTTGAGGATGGCTAGATCTTAGCCATCATGTAATATAGCGACTCGATGTTTGTATATCATATATAAAAAGATTCTCACTGTTCATATTATATCAACCTGGTTATAAAGCATAAGAGATTTGGGTTGTTTTGATATGGTTATTCAGGAGCAATTTATACAGTGTGAGATCAAATCGGCGATGAAGAATAAAGCCCTAATATTTGCCCCCCTTCCTGCTTTCACTATGCGTTTTTGATACTAGAAAGGGTCAAGAGAGTATTATATCATTGCCCAAATCTGAGTAGTGTAGCCTACAGCAAGTATAGTACTACTTTCTCCTAAGCAAGCAGAGGAATGTAAAGTATGAAATAAAATAATTAATGGCTGTATATAATTTGATTAGATGAGCATGACAAGGATGTTAGTAAGCTAGCTATCTCAGCAATATGTACAGTAAGTATCATGCATATCCATAGTTCAAGTGGAATTATGTTCGTGATTTTTTATTCACTACAGTTATCTCCTCTCTGACTCTGATGCTCCTTATCGGGGCAATCAAGGGGCGGTATATAACAAACCCTAATCCTCTAACCTGGTAGTTGCTGATTCTTGACACCAGGGACGACAGTGTTATATGTGTATCAAGGGCAATACTTGTGTAGTATAGTCTAGAAAAAGTATAGTGCTGTCCTAATCTAAAAAACAAGTTCTGCAAAGCATAATGAAGTTCTAAACAAAAGATAATAATCTCTAATTTGATTGCACAAGTACAGTGTTCACAAAGAGCTAGGTAGGCCAGGTTTCGGTAAAGCTAGACCTTGACCTTGATAATTCTGGGAGATCTAGCCTAGCGCGGGACTGCAGGCCTGGGCCAGGTCCGTCTATATACCGACATAGGTTTTCTTTACTGCCACCCGAGAGGCCTGCCTGCCCTATATAGTGTTAGCTGGTCTATTTAGCCTAGGTTGGCTTTTATAGCTCTGGCTGACTAAATTATAGCAAAACAATATACCATCAACAGCAAAAGCTTTCTATTAATGTTTCCTAAATACCCAATCAGATGAAAAATCAAGTCAGAATCATATTTTATGCATAAAAAAAGTAAAGGGTACAAATGGTAGTGAATTTGTTAATTGGATTAATAGTAGGAAATAAGGTGCAGTTGTGGTAGGTTAACCCAGGACAGTATGTCTCAGTATAGAGTGATTAGCTGTAAATTGTTTACAAAATAGTATTAAAAATAACACAATTGTGTTTTTCGAGGGTGAAGGTTGAATGAAATACCAGTTGAAGAGGCAAAATGGGAGGGAATCAGGGTAGGATAGAAGTGTGTTGGTGGCAGCGGAGGTGGTATTTTTAAGATTTTATTGATTATATTAGCAAAAATTATTACTCGTGTCCTGGGCGTCATGTACATTAGATGCTTTGACCACTCAAAAAAGTTAAAAGCTACTCATCACACATTCTCTCTATAGTATTGCATTTAGATATCAACATCATAGTCCCTCAATATTTGGTTGATATAACTCAATATACAGTCAGCAGTGCTGAGGTCCTGAAGACAGCAACATCTGGTTCCTGGCATCTGGTTGGAATCTGATTTTGGCCTTGAAATCTAAATGACATCTACATCTTAACTCTCTAATCATCAATGCTTCTGAAAGTATTTTGTTCTCTTATAATAGTGATCTCAGGTAATCGCAATTGTCAAGACATAGTGGATAATGTCTTGATTATTAGGATAGTATGCAGATACTAGAGGAGGATATTTGAATCAATGCGGGCTCCCCTGTGAGGACTGGATGAGTTCTTCTAATGCAATCCTGATGGCTCACATAGGCTCCCTCAACTAAACTGATTTCACGAGAATCTGCTCATGACTAAGATGTAGCTTGTGTCTGTTAGTGCCATCTGAATCAATTCTGGAAGGGGTTCTAGCATCTCTTTTGATCAAGCTACTATCAAAAATTCAATCTTATATATAGATATTGATTTGGCCAAATTGGCTAGACACCTTAAACCTGGTTTTGAGTTATTCCATGGTAAAGTTTGCATGGTAACAGTTGTCACCTGAATAAATCTGAAACTACTCTTTCAATAACAACTTTTTAAAGTGCTTGTGGCAGTATAAAACCCTTTATAATAATTAATTCTGCTTCTACAACATTTTTATAAATATTTTTCTGATAGATTGAGATACTGGCTATGCAACTATGTAATAAAAATAAAAACCGAGATTTACATAATTTAAATTTGAAAGCCTATAAAAGCTTCAATTCTCTCATTACTTTTTTTTTAAGGTATTTAGATCATAGTCTATAGGGTCAAGAAGTATGGTATGTATTGAGTTAGATTTATTGTATTTGAACAGCGGACGAGTTTTCCCATATCGATACCAATATATTAGAAGAATCAAAAATCATTCCTGAATGTATAAGAAAGCAATATTGAGGTACTTAATGGGCAAAGCAGATTAACTTCACAATACAGAACGTCTTCTTCTTATTCTAATAAAGCCCTCCCCTACTGTAACGACCCTACGAGAGGTAGCTACCATAACTACCACCTTAGCCCAATTGGTATACCAAGTGGTAACCAGAGGTGGTATGGTCTCGTATACAAATAGCTGGTGAACCTAGGACAAAGTCTAGGGAAGGGTTGAGTAGCCTTGGGTACTCTACTAGGCAGGGTAACCTTTCGGGAGAACATTCACATAAGGTCAAGAGAATTATAGGAATGGTACATGAACCTCTGAGATGACTTTTGTGGTCAACTAGTGGACATCTGGAGTGGTCAATGGCATAAGAGGGCAAAGTTACCCTACCTTGGGAATTTGGTCATTATGCCCATGGACCCCAGTTACCCTACTGAGGTGTCCAAGTTACCCTACCTTCACCAGCAAAGTCATCCTAGAACTTAGAGATCGATAGCCTCACATTCTATGGGCTCTTGGATGTTCTTGGGTGCACACGCATCGGCATGGGGAGGCCACACCCCTGTGTAAGGATGGCCGAAACATAATATTGAACTTGGCCGGGATTAGGCAACACCCCCATCTGGCCCCAGCGTTGGGATGGCGCGTCATAGGGAGACGGCTGTCTAGTTGCTCGTTTGCTAGTTAAAAGAGGTCATTCGAGCAGCTCCTCTAACACTGTATAACTCGTCGCCGTCTGTCCGACTGAATGTCGTTCGCAGGATATATAAGGGGAGTATGGGTAACCGCCAAAATGGGGGTCACACATATATGGTCTCTCCGGCACCTAGGAGTCTATCAAAGCCTACACGTAGTAGGAGAGTCTTCCTAGTAGTACTTAGGTAGTCCAAGGAGGCCAGGGTGCTTTCGGGACAAATACCTCAGTAACCAGCGGGGATCTCCTTCCCTTGCTTTGTAGCCTTACTATAGGTTGTTATTAGATTCTAGAGGTATGAGTCTTATTACGGTAGAGCATGTTCCGAGAGGCTGGCTATGAGTAGGGCCCATTTAGCCAACCATCCCATACATCTCACTGGGGGAGCTTGCATGTCAATTTATCACATTAGATAGTCGCGTAGATTAAATGATGGACTGCATAGCTTGTATAGACGAAACTACCAGTGGGCCATTGAGTCCACCACCTAGGTATTGATTCCGGTTGTTGTCATAACAGTTAGCCACTGGCATGACTTTGATAGGAAGAGTTTTTCCACCTGCGGTTGTATTGGAGGTGCATTGCAGAAACTCATATTCTATTGACAGAGTTAAGTGTACCCGAGGTGATCCGACACTTCCGGCAGGATAAATCCGGATGGAGGGTAGACCTCGAACTACCACTGAGCAGGACAGGGTGCTCACACAAGGTCGGAGTAGTGGTGAATGTTCAAGGCTTAAATCTGATATCTACTTAAGTTTAAGCGATTGGCATTCTACTTCAACAACCAACTTTTGCTTGCGAGAAATAATTGAGTAAAGCTTCTTGTTTAACGATATTAAGTTTAACCGTTTTCATTCTTCGTGAATTATTTACTCTGTTAGGCATACCAGAAGGCTTCGCCTTCCATTAGTGAATAATGACCTATAGTTACCCTACCTTAGGATTCTGAGTTCAAAAAGGACAAGCCAACACCCCCCCCCCCGCACCAGCGTTGGGACGGCGCTACATCGGCAGACGCTGCCGTAGTTGCGTCCCCTCACCAAAGACATGGTCATTGGAACCCTCCTCGTAACCCTGTATACGTCGCGGCCGTCCGTCCGACCGGATCCCGTTCGCAGGATATACGAGGGAAGACCCTTAGCAAGCTTATACAGGTGGTTTGAGCCAAATCGGTCAACGTCGCATAAAGCTACTGAGCACTAAAGACAAAGGTCGCCAAAGTGGTCACTAAGTAACGGGACGTTTTTTTTTACTGACAATGGTTAAGCAACATATTCTATACTCCACGCTCTCGCAATGAAAGTCGTAGAAGTGAATGGTGTTGTTGGATGAGGTAGTTTGAGAAATCAGGCATACCCGCACTCACACGCGTCAATAGTATTCTTCGGATACGGACGGAACCATACGATAACGATATGACTATAGAGGGACAACGGCTATTGGAGCAATTAACGTGACTAGTCTATCTTATGCCTAGCAGCGGTTGTCTGCGGAATGCATCTGCAATGCTGAGAGGTTCGATAACAAAGCTGGCCCCTTTGTTGGTTCGATCATGAAGACCATTCTGCCTATGCAATGGTAAGCAATACTCCATGCCAACAAAGAAGGATTGTAACCAATAAACTGATGTGTGAGAGCACCATCAGGAAAATTCATGGTGTTGCAATTCGGAAGTCGAAGTGAGTTAACAGAATTGTCAGGGTCAAATGCTGTTCGCACTTCTTAGAAGAAGCTGGAGTTTCTTAGCAGGTACTTAGTTAGTATGAGAACTAGATGTAGCCCGCGACCACCCAGACGCGGCATATAAATATCGAGGTGCCTCCCGAGCTATTTGAACATTATCAAGCAATGGAGAAGAGATCTTATCAATATAAGTTTTTACGCTAAAAATCTTTATCACTTTACCTACCTCTATTTTGAATCATTGAGCCTTCCTAGACAATCTCCGTCTACGATTAAGATTATCAGCCTGAGTTATCTCGCAAGACTTTGTGATAGGCTCCCGCCTAACATACTCTATCTTTATCTTCTACTTTGAGTTTTGGTGTGGTCATAACCTTAGAGTTCACCTCTGTATAGGGTGCCCCCGTTCCAGTGTCCAGCCTCACCAGCACCTCGTTTTCACCTAAGGTGTGATGACGCAACAACTGGGGCTGCGGATAGACACTTTGCCCAGTAGTGACTGTCTTGTCTACAACGAGAATATTGATTCAGCGGTTTGCGCTTGTCAATCAGAGTCTGAGGCACCTTGTGGTGAATCTTCGTATGCTCTGTCTTTCCGGGTTTTGTAACCCCTTGTGCTCAGTTACGGGTCTTCTGCTGTTGTAGCCCAGTGGCCTTTATTTCCTTCCTTTGTGCTTTGCTCTCAGAACTATGCCTGTCGTCGATCTTTATACGCTTTCAATGGTGTGGCTCCTGTTGTACCTGTGTACAAAGAATTGGAGGGATCTTCCAGCTGGTGCCCAGTTTGCCCCACCAGGTCTAGGTAATGCATATATGCTACTGGATGTCGGGTTTTCATAGACCAGGCGGTATTGAGGAGATCGGTCATGCCCATAGGCGCCCTGTCTTTAACAAACACCCCGCTATACCCTAGGACTGCTGCAAGATGGAAAAGCTGGTCGATAAAGCAATCAACCTTTCCGTCCTTCATATACAATTGGCTCCATTCCCTCAGAGCACCATTTGTATCAGTGTCACTGCCAAAGCTACCTTCCAAATGCTTGCGAAATACTTCCCAGGTTCGCAACTGATTTTTGGGGTCAAACTTGATCCAATGTCGCTTGGCCGCATCTTTGTTCATGTGCAGGTGGATTGCAGTATACGATTGTTTGGCGTTATCTCTCAAGAGGTGTATGACGAGGCTGACTTTGTCGATATCCTTTACTAAGGAATCGCGGAAGTAGTCCTGCATAATCTCAACATCATGTCTGAAGCATTGTGTGTCCTTGAGATGCCTGGTAGGGGTCAACTCCAAGTTTCTCTGGCTTCTTGGGCCAATGAGAAGACTTCTTAGCAATGTGACACTCCTGGATAAACTTGTTCAGGGCCGCATATCGTCTATCGTACTTGTCCTTCATTTCTCGACTCCAGTGGCGCTTGCGACTGCGAAGGAAGTCTCTCAGATCGGTGGGTGAGGCATCGGATCCGTCACCATCGGATGAAGAAGAACTGGAAGTGCCTGTATCATCTCCTCCCGTAACATTACTACCTCTGGGAGGTTGTCCACCTCCAGCGCCTCCGTTGTTTCCACCTTAGGCTCCCCCAGGCATGTTATAGCCGTCAAACGGTTCTTCTTCTGGCTCATCCTCATCCATCTGATCAGAAGGTGGGTGTGCGGGCGAACATGGTGGGAGCGGTTGATGGATGGCTTGTTGAGGTTGGGGTCTCAGGTAATCACACTGAAAATGCCCAACATCGGCTACCTTATGTTGGGTCGACTCACAATAGGTACAATGGCTCTTTGCAGAGACTGTTTATTTTTCTTTCATGGCCATTACAATGGCTAGGTCCATCCTTTTGACACAGGGTGGCCGATGCGAAAAATAAAACTTGCTACAGTCTCCCCCAAACATGCGACAACTTGCATTACAATACTTCGAAGCAAAATGTGCTAGTTGGTATGAAAAACCTGACCATCCAGCTCTAACCGAAGGTTTTGCCGGAGCTGGTGGTGGCTGTGCCAAAGCAGAGGCTGCTGGATTGTGAGATGTGGCGGGTATTGGCTTTAAGGCCGCAACCGCGTAAGGCCGATCTGGTTCTACCCTTATCACTGGTGCTGGTGTGACAGGTTCAACTACCGGCGGGGTAGGTACGTTTGATGAAGCTCGAGGTGCTGGCTGTGCCGAGTTTTGTCTGGAGCTTTGTTTCAAAGCTTGGCTTCTGGACTTGGTAATACGACTCCGCTCAGCTGCAACTCGAAGACTCCTGAGGTTTGCCACAGGGCTAACACCTCTAGATCGCATGGCTTCTTCGAATGCCACCCTCTACGGGGCTGGTTGAGGAACAACCCACACTCGCAATTGCTGTTCCAATTGGCTGACTGGCTCTTGCAATTCCAAGGCCCTCTGAGCCACTTGAGTCAAAATTGGTGCCATTTTCTTATGGCACATTACAGCTGAAATCTCAGCTGCGGATTATGGGGGAGGCTCGATTGCAAGAGGCAGCGGAGGTGCTGTACGCATGTTGACGTCGTTGTCGGAGTCTATTGAGTACCCTCTATCAACAGCTAACGCCAAAGCTGCCAGGTGTGCCCTGATCATCCGACCTGAAAGAGCTAATGTGCGGTACTCAACCTCCTGAATTTTGATCCGGCGGTTGGCATTGGCTACTATGTCATTTTACCATTCGAGCTGGGTAGCAGTAATGAAATCTCGCATAGAAGCATTTGCTTCTTGAAACCTCATAGTTACTACTCTCACTATGTAGGGTTCAAACAGTTCCCTAGTGAAGTTGGCAAAGGTCATGGGAGTTGTTCGTCTTGGGGGAGGAATTCTCTGCCCCACCGAAGGCCTGTGGGTGAAGCTTTGAAGGAAGGTAACACGGTTCATTATTTCTAACTCCTGTACTTCTTCAGGGATGTCTGTGGGTTCTAGGTTGGCTATCTCCTCCTCGATAGACTTCCATCCTATTGGACGCAAGTCTGCAATAGCATTGTAGTGGGAAAGGTAATACTCATAGTCGACTACATCCATATCTGCAGACATTGGTCTTTCGACCTGATGCTTCTTGTACAAGACAAGCGACTTGTAACCGAACAAATGTCAAGATAATGGGTGTCGACAATTCTCAGAAGAGAGTTAAGCGAGTGCGCTTAACTATATACTGTAACGGGGGCACCCTGAAGAGAGGTGAACTGTAAGGTTGCGACCGCACCAAGCACTCAAGGTAGAACATAAAGATAAGGTAAAATAATTCAAAAGAATCAAACGTTAAAACTTAATATAGTTAAGCTCGAAGCTTTACTTGATTAATTCTGTCGAGGAAAAGTTCGTTTTCGAAGTAGAATGCAAAACACTTAAACTTAACTTGATATCAGATTTAAGTCTTTGACATTCACCACTACTCCCACCTTGTGCGAGCACCCTGTCCTGCTCAGGGTTAATCTGAGGGCTACCCTCCGTTAGGAATTATTCTTCCAGAAGTATCTGACCAACTCTGGTACACTTAACTCCGTCAATAAGATATTAGTTTCTGCAATGCATTTCCAATACAAACGCAGGTGTCAAAACTCTTCCTATCGAAGTCATACTAGTGGGTAACGATTATGACAACAACCGGAGTCAATACCTAGGTGATGGACTCACTGGCTCAGTGGTAGTTTCGTCTATACAAGCTATGCAGTCCATCATTTAATCTACACGACTATTGACTATGCTAATTTGAAATGAAAGCTCCCCCGGTGAGATGTAGCCCATTGTTGGCCAGATGGGCGCTACCCACAGTAATCCTCTTGGGACATACTCTACCGTGATAAGACTCATACCTCTAGAGTCCATTGACAACGAATAGTAATGCTACAAATCAAGGGGAGAAGGTTCCGGCTGGTTACTGAGATATTTGTCCCGAAAGCACCCTGGCCTGCTTGGACTAACTAAGTACCACTAGGAAGACTACCCTACTACCAGTAGGCTGAGATAGGCTTGTAGGTGCTGAAGAGACCATATATGGGCGACCCCCATTTTGGCAGTTACCCATACTCCCCTTATATATCCGGCAAACGACATTCAGTCAGACAGACGGCGATGACATATATGGTGTTACGGCAGCCGCTCCAATGACCTCTTTTAACTAGCAAACAAGCAACTACACAGCCCTCTGCCTATGATGCGCCGTCCCAACGCTGGGCCCAGAGGGGGTGTTAGCAAAACCCGCCCATGTTCAATAGCATGTTCAGGCTACCTTTACTCAGGCATGGGGCTTCCCCGGGCCCATGCGTTTATGCCCATGAACATCTAATAGCCAATAGAATGTGAGGCAATCAACCTCTAGGTTCCACGAACCATCTCCTCTACACCTCTGGCGATTGAAATCTCAACACAAGACCAATTATCATCAACTGCAGCACCCCCCCCTCTCCTCCCCCTTGATGGCTTCTGCCTAGGGGAATGATCCCACCCCCACTCCTCTCTCTTCTGGGGCCCTCCCCCCTCTCTTCACGGGGTTGTTATTCTCGTTCGTGGTTGACTTGCCCATGAAGTTTGGTTCTCCCCATTACCCTGCACTTCCTTCGCACCTGACTTAGGATCTGCACAGTCGGCATTCCGTTCACTTTGTTCACGGTCAGCTTTGAGCCTTCCAAGCCCTTTGTAATGTACCTTTCAGCCTCGATTACGTGGTCGAGTTGGGGAACAATTCGGTTAGTAACTTCACGTCCTCGTCTTGATTTCGCATTCGGAAACGCATCGGCCGCTGTCACTCTAGTCGATCGTCTCCAGTGTTTGGACTAGTCCTGCCTACATCCACCTCCTCTGCCTTTCATCCCATTACTCGGTTACAGCTGCACCACCCCCCCCAGCTGGCACCTTACTGGCCCCCCCTCTGGCGGCACCCTACTGCCCCTCTCCACCAATGGCTGGCACCCTACTGCTGCCCCCCTCCCTGCGGTTGACGTTCGGTCGCTCTATAAAAACCCTTCTCGGTTACGCCTGCCCTCTTGGTCGCTGCTAATACAATTTGGCATTCCCGTCGGGGACCCCTCTTTGATGTCCGCCCCATCTTCCGTCCCCTACCTGTCCCCGGGCACCGCTTTCTTCCCCGGTACCGCTTTGTTGAGCAGGCCCATAGTTTCCTTTCTTAAGCTTTGGCTTATTTACGTCACTTATCAGATGTATTTTCCTTTGTCAGGGGTCCATACTTTCCTTTGTTGACCTTATGGTTTTGTAGATGTCGCTAAGGGTTCTCCTCTCATTCCTGATTGTTTCTTTCCTTTCTACTTCCTTCGTATGTACGAGTATCTTTGCAGGATTTGGTTAGGCGATAGGCGAGATGTGCGGTTGATCTCATACCAGAGGGACTTGGAGGTTTGGATATTTCCTGGGGTGAGGAGGAATAGGGTTTTTGTTGGCCATAGCGATAAGCCGCATGCTGTCTGTGTACCTTAACCAATCAAATGCATATGATTTAAAAAAAGAAAAACAAAATTGACCTCTAGGTTCTGGGATGACTTTGCCGGTGGAGGTAGGGTAACTCGGATACTTCAGTAGGTTAACTGAGATCAATGGGCATAATGGCCAAATTCCCAAGGTAGGGTAACTTTGTCCTCTTATGTCTTTAACCGCTCCGGAAGTTCTCCTGTCCACCACAAAAGCCGTCTTGGAGACCTGTGTAACATTTCTATAATTCTCTTGCCCTTATACTAATGTTCTCCCAAAAGGTTACCCTGCCTAATAGAGTGCCCAAGGCTACTCTATTGTTTCCTAGGCTTCACCTCATGCAAACCAGTGTTCTTTTATCGAAATGATACTAGACCCTACCACCTTTGATTACCTCTTAGTATATGGTGCCGGCAGCTCAAAAAGGGAACCTGGCTGTGTAATGGATGTTATATGTGGCTTTGCAAAATTTGATTAGTAAGATACTCTTTGTCAATAGAAAATTTATGAAAAACATAGTCTAAGGTTTAAGGGTTTAATTATCCTTATAACGGATATTTATAATTGGAGTTTATGCAGGCAAAAAAATATTAATAATAGAATATTATATCATAATAAGTCAACTGAGAACTAAGGTTTAATAAAAAGAGTGTTTTTCATACATATTGGGTACAAATAACTAATCAAATTCAATAAAACTAAGCTTTTATAAAATCGAGCTATGCTTACTAACCTAATCAAGTGTGGCTGGTGTAACACTTTTTCTTCTTTCTCACCAAAAATACAACTTTTTAAATCCTTAAGGCTCTACAACTACAAACTTAATTGCTGAAAAACAGCCTATTTTATATTCTCCTTTATCTTCTCTTTTAGAAATAGGCTCTTTTTTAGATATTATGGTTGTAGTTGTTGAGCCTTAAGGATTTGAAAAATAGGAAATTTGAGGTTCCCTTTTTGAACTGCCGGCACCATACTATTTGGGCTAAGGTGGTCGTTATTATAGATACCTATCGTAGGGTCGTTACACATAGTTGCTCATTCCCTAATACCAGAGGTCTGTACAGCAGCTGCTCCAAGATTACATGAATTGTAACTATCCATCCAACTGAATGATCTTCGCAGCCTATATGAGGGGGATACGAGTGGCCACCAAATATGATGACACCACAAATGCTTCCACTGGTCCCTAGAAGTCTATCTTTACATCCAGGTAGTAGGGTAGTCTTCTAGAAGATCCATAGGTAGTCCAAGAAGGACAGAGTACTTTCTGGACAATTACCTAGATGGATAAGCTAGAATCTTCCGCTCTTGATTTGTCAGTTTACTATGGGTTGTCAGTGCACTATTAAGGTATGAGTCTTATCCTAGTAGAGTATGTTCCAAGAGGCGGGCTATTAGTAGCACTCATTGAGCCAACAATCAGTTAACCTTACCCACCGGGAAGTGTCACAGCACTGGGAAGTGTCACAGCACTGGGAAGTGTCACAGCACTGGGAAGTGTCACAGCACTGGGAAGTGTCACAGCACTGGGAAGTGTCACACATGGCAACGGTGACAACCACAACCAAAAAATGCAATAACTTAACCAATTCATAACCAAATTGGACCATACAAGATAACATCAATTGAGAAAGCATAAGAGAACTATTTCATGCCTGGAAAGTAATAAAAGAAAATCCTCTATTGAGGAAAACCAGAAAAAAAGAGAAATATTACTGAAAAACTGTAAGCAAAAAGAGGGAACAAACTAAGATATAGGAGGATGCTAAATCATTTACAAAGTAGATCTATGTAATCTCCTATTGGTAGAACTAATAGAGGAAATAATTGTTGGCAACAATTGAAGTCTAAAGTAAACTCAACTATTCAGGAAGTAGGCCAATTTAGTAGTAAAATAGTTGCAATATTAGTAAGACTTGTAGATGTTAAGAGGGAGAGCTTAATGGATAGAAAGTGAAATGTAGGTCTGACTTAAGTTAAGTAGGCTCAGTGTATGACAAGTGAGCAGGATTTGTTATATTCTTGTTGCATTTAAGCTGTTGTTATTATATTTTTAATAGATTACAATATGGAAACTTGTCTTGGAAGACTTGTAACAGGAAATTGCCTATATGTGGCAATTTATATAAGCAACATTAGATAATACTTATTTACTATTCTAGTCAAAGAAATATTCATTTATACTTGATTTATTGCTACTAGTTCATGACCAAAAGCTTTGCTTGAATAATAATGAAAAATTCATTTGCTTTGACAAGAGAATCAGTTGTATAAGGACTGAAACCATTGTAATAGTGCTATACCTTTTCCAAGTGATATTGTTGTAGAAATCTATAACTCTCAAGAGTTCAGCTAATATAAAATATCTAAACATTTCGTCTTTTTGTACTATTTTATCAATTTATTTAAACTATACATATACTCCATTTCACTTACCTATCCTATATTCAAACTTCAGAAACCTGTACTAACCTTGATCCTGATACTAATAATATACTCTTTTCATCTCTATCAATTCGTGATAGAAACAATAGCCTCTCATATGTAATTTTGTTGAAATAGCCATGTGGTTTTAGCAAATTGTGAAACTAGTGGACGATATTGTAAAAAGAGCTACTATATAAGTGTTTCTTTTGTCTATAAGGCAGGCATGTATCACCTAATCATAAGAACTTTTTTTTTGTTAAGTCATAGAATTTATCAGTTGAAGGTACAGACCTAGCATTCGGGAAAAATCCCATGGTGTCAAAAACCTCCACCTCCTGCCAGGGGAAAACATGCCACCCCCAGTCCCTCTGGTATGGAACCAACCACACATCCTGGACAAAAGACACCAAGCAAGTAAAAACAAACATGGCACTCGACAAGCCCAAGCAGGAAGCAGCAAGAAAAACCCCCCCAGACATCTCTGACAAAAGAAACCCAACCCAGTCCAATGAAAACCACAACCCTACAGCCCCTCTGGTCTGGAGCCAACCGCACATCCTCCCACAAGGAGAGGTAGGCAAGGAGGGAAACACCACCTGTATTCAACTGAACATAAGAAATATATTGATCATGCTACTCGCGCCCGTCCTTCATCGTCCTGGTCGTAGGGTCGTGGGCAAACCCTCTTTCTGTTTTGTAGGTAAACAAAAACTTTTATGTGTTGTGTGCTAGCGAAACCAGTCCAAGAGTACTGGCATTGGGGGGTTAAATGTAGCAAGCCGCTGACAGAACGGGGGTGTAACCAGAGGCAGTGCAATACTAGCCACACAGTACTGCCAGTGGGGTCTGGGTAGTGTAGAGGCCCCCGAGGTGGAGGTGGTAGTAGGCTACCAGCCAAGAATGATGTTTTGATCGCACGGTGAGGTCCGTCTAGCACACTTATGAAGCTCCAAGTTCAGTGGCCGATTATGGTCGTGAGATTTGTGTAGTGTTTTACTCTGTTAGCACCTTTCCAAATAGGAAGGTGAAAAGCGGAGTCCGGAAAATAGAGAAGGCGGAGCTTGCACCTAATCATAAGAAAGAGATTTATACTATATACATAACCTGTACTTGTGAGATCTGTAATAGCATATGTTAGATTATAATCTATGAAAAATATAATAACAATAGCTCAAATGCTACTAAATTATAACAAATCCGGTCCAATTATTATACCCTGAGTTCACTGCACTTGAGTCAGACCTATAATTCACTTCTTATTCCCTCAGCTCTCCCCCTCAACATCTGACAGTCTTAGAAACATTGTAATTGTTTTACCACTAAATTGACCTACTATCTGAATATTTGAGTACACTTTAGACTTCAATGATTGCCAACAATTATTTCCTATAATAGTTCTACTAATAGGAGATTACATAGATTCACTTTGTAAATTGTTTGGCATTCTCCTTTGTCTTCGTTGGTTCTATTTTCTTTCTTGCAGTTTTTAGTAGTTTTTCTCTCTTTTTACTGGTTTTCCTTGATGGAGGATTTTCTTTTTTTACTTTCCAGGCATTAAAGAGCTCTCCTATTCTTTCTTCATTGGTATCATCTTGTATGGTGCAATTTGGTTAAGAATTGATTGAGTGGTTACATTTTTTGGTTGTGGTTATCATGGTTGCCATGTGTGACACTTCCCAGTGCTGTGACACTTCCCGGTAGGTAACATTACATCTTATCAGGGGAGCTTGCAAGTCTGATGATTATAGTGAATCAGCCAAGTAGATTAAATCATGGACTGCCCAGCTTGTATGGATGAAACTGCCACTGTGGCACTGAGTTCACCACCAAGGGATTCACCCTGCATATCAACATGGGAGTTAGCCACTAGTATGACATTGATAGGAAGCGTGTTTCCACCATCAGTTGGATTGGAAATAGATTGCAGAGACTCATATCCTATTGCCAAATTTAAGTATACCGGAGCTGGTCTGATGCTCAGACTATATAATTTGTTATAGAAGGTAGACCTTGCATAGCCCTGAACAGCACAGGGTGCTTGCCCAAAGTTTGCGTAGTGGTGAATATCAAAGCCTTAACTCTGATATGTTCTTAAGTTTTAGCTTTACGGATTCTACTTCAATAACCAACGATCCTTGAGAGAACTTATTGAGTGAAGCTTTAAGCTGAATAATATTAAGTTTTACTCTTTTGATTCTTCTTGAATTAATTACTTTATCTTATACTTTGAGTATTGGTACTGTTACAATCATACAGTTCACCTCCCTATAGGGTGCCCCGTTACATTACTTCTTTTCTTGAGCAGAGACCTAAAGCGTTGGCAGAAGCAACAAATATTTCTTCCAAATTGGGCAAATTGCTACCTATTAAATGGCAGTGGGTCAATTGTTATCACAGACAACATTGGTCCAAAGTTGACACTAGTGAGGTAAAGTGTCAATGGCGAGCTAGAGCGATTGGGAAGCATGTGCTGAACAAGTACCTGTTATCAGACATGTTTGAAACTCTAGCAATGAGTACTGTCCAAAATTGGATAAATAAAGAAGGCCATGGATGGAAGGAGAACGTTTAGCAAATGGTAGACTCTAAGCATCTAATCATGAGTGAAAATATAGGTGGACAAACATATCTTCACGGGAATTACCCACCGATCTTTGGCAAGGTACAGGAGATATTAAAACACCTAAGAGGACCTGGACTTCCAGTCAATGTGGCTCTTGCTTGCAACATAATTATTTGGGTAATTTATCAATTGAATCCATAAATCTTAAAAACTGTTCAGAGTCACCAAACTGAAGAGAGAAGATGAAAATCTTAATAAGTATGCTCAAGGGATATCTGAGTGGAACTCTCGAATGGTTCTTTTGTGCAAGTAATAAGGCAAGCCAATAGCTTCCACCTTTATGTGAGCAGAATTGTTATGGACCCTTTCTCTGGCTAGTCTTTACAGTGTAAACAGATAACATTCATCAGAGTCTGGTTGTCAATTGTGATCAGACTGGTATTATCCTCATACCTACTCGATTGAATCTCACTCATAATCCACCTAGATCTAAGCAAGTTCAACTGCATGGCAAGGAAGATAAACCCACATTTACTTCTTTAATTTCAACTGCCATCAACAAAGAAATATTTCCTACTCAGGCAGTTTGGTCAGGAGAGACTGCACCTTCTCTCCCTTCCCTCCAGTTCTGAGCTCCAGCTGAGGATAAAGCCCATTTGTTCACATTTAATCCCAAATACTATTTGTGCGCCTGAAGTACAATGAAAGTTTACTTTGAGGAAATTCTCAAACCATATCATACCCAGATGATAGCCAAACATGGGCTCCCAAGTAATGCCAAGCTCATTTTATATTTTCACTACTGGAAAGTTCACAAGAGTACAGCCCTACTTGAATGGCTTAAAGCTACATATGAGTAGCTAATTATTCTCTTCATTCAAGCTGCATGTATAAGCATTTTACAGTCCCATGATGTTGGCCTACAAAAGATTTACTAGTATCACAGAAAGTTGGCAGCAGCACAGTATTGTAAGTGGAAAACATTGACTTTGTATTGGATATCGATGGTAACCCCCCTGTTATCACCCTGCAGTTTCAACACTCTTTAAAAAACCTTCTCTAGCTCAAATATTGATTCCTACCATATATTCTACCTTATATTATTTTTTTTCTCTTGGCCCCAGCAATCATGGTATTGTTGTTGGCATAGGTTAAGTCTTTCCCTGTTCGTTGATCCGCAGTTAATTTTGTCCACCCACCATACTTTCAAGATACTGTACAAATCTTGTTAATCAGTGGTATATCTCCTGCCAATATCACAATTATGGATAATATTGGTAAACTTTGAAACCAAACAGCTACTTGGATTCTTCCAGCTATAAGGTACCTCCAAGATACACCACTGAAAGGGGTTATCCAGAATGCTTGGAATAATAGTTACAACAATCAATATGATTTATCCTAAGAGGATATAACCTCTAAAGGGTCAATCTGTGCCTTGCTAATAGAGAGTGAAGATGTTAGAATGAGGGTAATGAGTATTACAGCAGTGGCTATTGGAGAAGAGGATCACCTATTGGGTGATAATAATATTGATGATGACGGTAATGATGTTCTACTAGATGTGGTTCCACTATCAAATAATATACCATCTACGATGGAGAGCAAAGATCTTTTGGACAGAGAGGGAATGATTAGCGGAGTCTATACTGGGGGTTCACTTCCTACAGGATAGACAAGATCAACACATCCTTCCAGCAATGTTGGAATTCAAAGCCTTGAGCTGTAGGATAGTGGGTCTGAGAGTCAGGATGACAGAGAAGGAGGAGAATAATATATGAACAGAGCGACTCTACAGCCAGCTGGATGGGTGCCTTGGAGTTGATATTCAGATTATGTGGGAGTGTTCTGGCCCAATGTCTAAATACTATATAGTCTGAATAAACAATCATACTGTACTTCTATCTTTAATTCTTGTTCTATAGAATCTCGTCAAATTCTAGTTAAAGTTCAATTTCTCTCAAGTACAAGCATAAGGTCTATAATTTGTGCTAGATAACTAGCCCTAAAGGTTGGAAGGGAGCCTGCTCACTCTGACAAAAAGACAAATATTTTCGCAAGGGACAAAGAATGCTGACTGTTGACCATCTCAAAAGGTATTGGTATGACAGTATTATATGTGCCTCAGTTACTAATTGGAGTTAACTGATAGATCTTAGGTATAACTCCATATAAGTTATTAGACTATGTAACTTATCGGATATGAGTCACTAGGGTTAGGGTTGTATATGAAGAGTCTATTTAAGGAGGACTTAGACCCAGAAATCAGAGCTTTTCATCTAACTATCTAAGTACTTTTTCCCCTTATACCTTGAATATAAACCTTTTCCTACTACATTCCTTTACTTGAATGCAAGATCTTCATTCAATATATTAGGGCCCTAAATGTCCCTCCATTATTAGCTAGTGGATTATGATATAAAGTCTAAAAAATAGTCTTACAAGATACATAGAGTATGGTTCAAGTACTTCAAAACCTGTTTACAATTTTTAAATCTTTAAAGCTCTTTCATAACAGGTGTTATTCTGAAGAAAAAATATATTTCAGAAATAGTTTATTTCTTCTGATTGACACCTGGCATGAAAAAGCTTTAAAGATTTGAAAATGTGGTACACATTTTGAGGTGCCTGAACCATATATGAAAGTCTGAACAGAAATATACATATTGTTATCACCTCAGTGTTCTATCTTATTGTACCTTGAGTTCATCTTCCCTTGATTCAAATATATGTTTATTCAATTTGTGAGCCACTGGTATTTTATACCACAGACAGCTTATGATTTCTTGAATCACTCCCTGTCACTGCCCCTGTTGCCACTCTAACTCCTTTCTTATCCTCTTCTTATTCTCTTCTTGTTTTCTTCCTGTTCTCTTCTTATTCTGCTCCTTTTAATTTTTCCATCCTCCTTATTCCATATAACTACACCTATGATACATTTCATCTCCCCTGCCTCTATATCCTACCATGGCCATTGAGATTATTTTTAAGCACAGTTCATATCCTTCTATCAATTAAAGTATTCTGACTTAGCAGCATGCCTAATTTCAATCACTGGAATACAACAAAACCATGACTGTCACTAGCACCTCTGCAGACAGGCCAGATCTCAGTAGGATTGAGGAAGATGACCAAGGTAGAGGTAGTGTGGGTGGCAGTCATGTTAGTAAGAGTTGAAAGGGTTATTATGGTAGTGCTAAATAATGAGTTTAGAATACATCTCATCCCAAACTAGTGGGAATCAAGAGCATACGTAGCTCACTAAAACAAGAATCTCACTGCAGCCAAGCTGTAGAACTATGGCATTGTTCAGGTAAATAGCCTCTTCAAGACCATAAAACTTCTAGTAGTTCTCCTTCAACCACTTCCTCTTACACTGCCTATGCTTCTATTGCTTTCAATATATTGCAAGACCCGGCCTCCTGAGATATGGTCCCCTTTGAGCCATCCCACTGATGACTCTCTTTCTATTAGATCTGCTGTTGACTCTTCAGATACTGATGACCTGAAGGTTATCACTTTGGCCATCCTGATCAATCTTGAAATACTCAGTATCAGCTATCAGCTCCTGGTCAAGAGTTGGTTTGACATGCACAATGATGAATTGATTTCCACTTTTCTTCAGAATATGATTTATCAAATAAGATTTGGGTACGGCTTTGGTGGATATTGGATATGACACCAACAAGGCAGAACCTTGCCTTCCCATTTTTCCTTCCAACAACCTTGTAAACACTATCCAAAGTGTTTTCTTTCTAAAGGTATATTTACATATTCATTTACTAAATATTTTCCCCTAATTAATTGCCTTTCAGGAGGTATTTTACTCTTCAAATATCCAGTTGTAGTTCTCTCACCTTCCTCAAGTTTTATTAATAAAACTTTCTGACATTTGAAAAGTCTGTGGAGGTGAAAAAGCTGGCATCTTTTGACGCCATGTTGAAAAAAGGTGGTTGCTAACTTTGACCATTTTTTTACTAGCAACAGTTGTAGTAACAGAGTTCTACCTCTAAGACCGGTCAAGAAAAACTGTTTCAATCATTTTCAACTCTCTTGAACTCACTTTTCTATCTTAGCTACTTGTGAGGTCTGACTTTGTTGTTTGTAGTTCTGTGACATATGGTCTTATTGCACAACAGGGCAAAGTTTTGGCTGTAAGTTAGATCCTATTCAAGGACCACCTAGTTAGATACATAGACTCCAATGTCTACTCTTTATCCTTGTTAAACTAGGTGTAAAGAGAGAAGTATCTATGAAAAACAAAAGCAACTTCTAATTCCTTCATTGATCACCAGACATCTCTGTTTTCATTGCTCTTTATTCTAAACCAGAGGAAGGAAAGATTCTGCACACTCTCTGAATAAAAATAGTCTATCACAAAACCTTCTGTCTTCCTGCGGCATGATCGAATGCCCAATTCTTGTTCTTCCTTGATCTCTTTTTCCCATCATGGATTTGTTTAACAATCTATGTAGTTTGTCATTAATTAATGAAAACCGATTTCTCGTACTTGATCACATCACCAGAAAAACAGTTTCACACCAGTGCTTCTAGTTCCCCCATCTGGTTCAGTTTGATATTTTGTCAAATTACATGAAACCCAATTATTATGCCAAAGATCAAATTTCTTATTCTTGAAATGAAGCTTCTAATATTAATTTCTGAAAAATATAAGTTACGTGTATCATTAACTGATAGACCTTTTACATACTAAAGTTGGACAATGTGAGAAAATATTTCTTAACTTCAGCATGTAAAAGATCCATTAGTGATTGCTAACAATAGCTTATATTTTACTGAAATTATGATTTGTATCTTCCTTTTCAGTATAATAAACAGAATATTCAGGTTTAAATACTGTTACATGCAATTTACCAAAATATAAAACTCAACGATGTCGGTAGCCAAGAGGCATTGAAGGCAAAGTTTGTTATTGCTAATAAAGTTGCATATAATTAAGGAAACAAAAGTATGAGAAATAGGAGTTACTGCTTTCTAATAGGACTAATATGATTGATATTTGTTACTAGAATGGGGAGGTCAGATCAGAAAATATAATGATTAAATAGATAGAATCGATATGGGAGAGTTCTCAATGATTGATTTTACCTGTTACCTCTTTTCTTTGGTATTACTGAGGCGAATGCAGGAGCCCACACATGTGGAAAACTTAGAGATATATGTTGTAATCTATAGTAGTATGAGGTAGAAAATACAAAGAAGAATTCAGCTAACTAGACTGTAGGTATTTGAGTATAGAGAAATGTATTGAACGCTCCACTAAATAAGTATATCTGAGGGGGAAAGAGTTCTTGAATTTAAATGATTTTTTAGAATATGCGATATTCTTAAGATTTCCTCTCTATTACATGATAATTTTTCAATCACAAGGTGACAGCCCTACTATTTATACTAAATTCTAAACAACTTTCTTTTTTTTATAAAATATCTATCTTGCTATATTTTGACATTATTTAAGCAAGTGCAAATCCTTTAGAATCATGAGAATTGCCCCCCACAAACTCAGAAGATCTCCTGACTCCTATTTCATCTAGGGGTATCCCTACTCTCCCAGTAGGAAGTCTTTGATCACTTTGTCCCCTGGAACTAAACTTTGAATAAGCAGCCTGAGAGTAAACATACCAATAGTTGTTTTGCTATATAGAATGATCAGTTCTGATAGCCAGCTTTCAAAAACAATATACATTTTAATATATATATATGCACCGAATCTCAACTAGGGGTGTTTCTTATTGTTCAAATTAGTGAAACACTTCCAGCAGCATGAACTCTGCCATTATATGGGCTAGTCACTATGTATACCTCCAGGTACTTCTGCTTTTACTGGACTTCTGGTTATGATATCCATTGTGTCTAATAAGGATATATTCCTTATACTAATATGGGTGAGCTATTTAAGTGTGCATATTACTAGCTCCCTGTCTGAGAGGCTTTGTCCCCAAAATCTCTACTATAAGACATGTGTAATAATAACCTTTAATTACTTTTACTACTTGACATCTTAGGTGACAGACATGCTGTGTTTGGTTGGCTATGGCTCGAAAACCTTTCCAGTCATAGTGCTTAGCACAACCTCTCCATTTCTGGATTTTCTATATGAAAAACATTTACTAATTCTCGGATATGTTCTAAATGATCAAGCGGTTTTCAGATATTATAATCTTCAGAACCTTCTTCCCATTGAACAAATACAGAATTTCTCCCCACTTTTGAGCTGTTCCTCGGACCCTTCATTCATGAGAGATTATTTCAGTCTCAAACAGTTTTTTTACATTCTACAAAAGCTCAAGATTGATCTCTTTGAGTTCCATAGTGTAACGGGGGCACCCTATAGAGAGGTGAACTCTAAGGTTGCGACCGCACCAAAACTCAAAGTAGAAGATAAAGATAGAGTAAATAATTCAAAAAGAATAAAAACGGTTAAACTTAATATCGTTAAGCTGAAAGCTTCACTCAATAAGTTCTTCTCGAGGAAAAGTTGGTTATCGAAGTAGAATGCCAAACACTTAAACTTAAGTAGATATCAGATTTAAGCCTTTGACATTCACCACTACTCCGACCATGTGCAAGCACCCTGTCCTGCTCAGGGCTTGTCCGAGGTCTACCCTCCATCAGGAATTATCCTGCGGGAAGTGTCGGACCAACTCGGGTACACTTAACTCTGTCAATGGGATATGAGTTTCTGCAATGCATCTCCAATACAACCGCAGGTGGAAACACTCTTCCCATCGAAGTCATACCAGTGGCTAACTGTTACGACAACAACCGGAGTCAATACCTAGGTGGTGGACTCACTGGCCCAGTGGCAGTTTCGTCTATACAAGCTATGCCGTCCATCATTTAATCTACTCGACTACTTAATATGATAAATCGACATGCAAGCTCCCCCGGTGAGATGTAGCTGATGGTTGGCTAAGTGGGCGCTACCCATAGCCATCCTCTCGGGACACACTCTACCGTGATAAGACTCATACCTCTAGAGTCCAATAACAACCCATAGTAATGCTACCAATCAAGGGGAGAAGGCCCG
>Ga0307509_10003439_pt1 | contig 24028 bp, 30 predicted proteins | sample 10_EM_MG_FD_202245 | JGI IMG/M metagenome (GOLD analysis project Ga0307509, IMG submission 202245) | Populus trichocarpa ectomycorrhiza microbial communities from riparian zone in the Pacific Northwest, United States - 10_EM | ecosystem: Host-associated > Plants > Roots > Unclassified | place... | reverse complement strand
ATATCATGGCCGGTGGAAGAGCGGGTGGGAGAGGGGGGGGCGGGGGACCCAATCTGTCGGGTAGTAAAAACCGAACACCCACTCTGCCGGATGGGGAATTAGATAGGGAAATCGATTGTGCGTGCGGGAGCGTGGACGGTTTTCGATGTGGCCCCGTTGGAGGCGTGGTTCGGAGCGAGATCCGTGGATATGGGAAGTTTCGCTCCATACTTGAGATAGGGATTGCGCAACCTTGACTCCTTGGTGCCGAAATAGATGCTGGTGATGAACCCTTTTGTGTTGAACCGATTCGCGGTCGACCTCTAGTACTTCCTTACAGTCGCTCATTGCGTGATTGTTTGAACGTAGGGGGATGATGCTGATGAAATCTCGACAGGGCAAAGCGAAGGGGGCTGCGCTGATGACGCGCTTGCTTCACGGTTGTACGTGCCATGTGTGCCTTGGGATCCGGAGTTTCCCAAGTTCAGGTTACTCGCTCATTACGGGACCTGAGATTAAATCCTGGTCTAACCGCAAGGAGAAACGTGGAATGAAGGGGTGCTTACCGTGCCGACGGTTAGGTGGGTTCGGTGCCCTCGGCCCTGGATCGCCCGAACATATTTCCAGGCGGAAACGTTACCCGTCATTTCAGGGTCGGCTGAAGTCCTCATCGGTTCCCCCCAAAAAAAATCCTGAAAGCTCCCCATCACTCAGTCTATTGTATGATACGAATCGCTTCGTTCCGTGTGTACGTTGGGGAGCCGGAGCGAGAGAGGAGCGGTCCGAAGATAAGAAGTCTTTGGTCCGGACCAGAGACCGCGTCCCAAAAGTGGGAGTGGGTTCGATAATCTCTATTTGTGTCAAAAGAATCGGACCGGGTGACCTCCGGTGGCTGTGCTGTCATGGGACGCCGGCGTTTTACCGTGATCCTCCATCAACGGAGGAGGATCAAGGTGACCGACCGTGGACAAGAGGGACTAAGTAGAGGTTGCCCGTCGACCCACTACTGTACACTGTTCCCAAGTCGCCGTCGCGGGATCGGGGTGTCTTTTTGGACAGAGTCGCCTGTCCTGTTTACTGGAGAGAGTATTTAAAACACCAGCGCTTGCTCTCTCCACCCCTTACCGTCCACCTCTGCCATCTCGACTCACCTCCGCACCTCCGCTGCCTACTATCACCACCACCTTTACTGCAAGTCTCTACGTTGGTCTAGTTATGCTTCTGTTCTGGGTGGCCTGCGCCTTCTTATATTCTTTCGTCTTCTGGGCTCATCTGGACGCCCCTGGCTCCTCCCGTCTCCGTTATACACCTTCTCGGATAGGTCCCCCTACTGCTGACATGTCCCACATCCTCATCTCGGCCGGTTTTCCCCTTTCCAATCTCGCCGCTGCCCCCACTTCCCCCTTCATCATCGAAATCGTTGCTCATTCTCCAGGATCCCTTCCAGTCCCTTCGGTTCATTTGCTCTCGCTTCGGTCTCGGCTGGTCACCTGGTTCACATCCCTTTCCTCGGTCATGCTCATCTGTCTTCCTGGCTTGGTCTGCGTCTCTTGGTACTGTGTGCCGTGAAGAGGGCAGGATCAGTTGGGGTTCCAATAACAGGATTCGTCTCCCCGATGGTCGCTACCCTCTCCTTCCTGGAAGGAACACGAGCGAACGGATCAATACCTGGAGGGCGAGAGGGAATGTACAACAGGAGAGTGCCGCGAACGATGTGTTGCCAACTTCACTGGAAGCACCGACGAGTCCGTCTATACCGTCAACTAGTTCGTTCAAGGCTACTGGCTCTCATACTCGGGTAAGTGTTTGAACCTTGCTGCTACTTTGTGGAAGCCGACACGACTTCTCAAGGTTGTATGTCAACGCCCCTAGTCTCTCGCGCAGAGAGCGAAACCACGGGTACCTTATCTTCAGATGGTACTTCACCTGTGTTTTCCCCCTCCCCCTTTCCCTCATCCACCATTTCCTTCGAGAGGTTCACAACCATAGGTCCCACTCTCTCGAAGTCAGGAGGGTTGATTGGTAGGGGGTCGCCGATCAACTTTTTGGTTCGAGGCTAACGCTCTCCTCACAGCTCGGAAGCAGAGGAACTGTGGCCGTAAGCTTACTACAAGGCTAACGGTATCCTAACTACGCCTCGAAACGACAGCAACCCTCGAAATCATCCTCTCTCCACAACTGCCAAGGTGAGCGCCCGCCTGTGGCCCGCCGATAGCAGCCTCACCACCCCACCACTGAATACATTCCTTTGGTCGGCGATCACTTTTGCGAGGTCCTCGCCCGCCTACTCACGCAACCGGTCGATGGGCTCGACCCTGTAAAAAGCGCACTTCCCTTGTTGGGGATGGATTGACTGCTCTGGACTAGTCCAAGCAAAGACGATCGATGTGCCTGGTAACCGACATCCCATTTCACACTCGACTCCAGTCCGACCCCCCGACACCTCCCTGCTCGAGCACCACCCCTGCATTAGGTCCGGTCGCCCGAGACGCTTTGCTCCCCGGCCTATTCTCTGATTCTGGTCTCTTATCGACACCTCTTGGTTCTTGTATCCTTTCCTCCCGCTGGATTTACACACCGTGGCGATCTCATTACTATTACCTGCTACCACTACAGGTTCTTTACCCTACCTTAGAATGATCTACAGTAATCTACAGTAACCTATCTTAAACGGGGGTGGTGAACAAGCCCCCCTGTACAACATATACTCGCTTCCTCTTGTTCGACGACCGGTTGGTATTGGGTACAACAGGTCCGCCAGCTCCAGTGAGGGAAGGTCGCACGAGGCGTGGCGGGAGAGCGGACCTCGGTGGCAACACGGTGCGAACGAGAGTGAACCCGAACAGAGAAGCGACCTGGCGAGGGAATAAAGAAGGGATAAAAAATGGAAACGTCCTACCAAAGGGTTCACACAATATAGAAAACAAATAACGACAGAAAGCGAAGCAGGATACACTGTGAAAACAGGGGGAGACCGGATGAGCAGCGGACACGAGAGAGAGAGAGGAGATGGGTGAAGTGAAAACCGACGAAGCGAGAAGGTTAGTAAAACACGGCGACGACAACAACGACAAGAGAGTCGTACATCGATATCGATACAGTTGACGGGCCCACGGGTTCGCGGACACGAGGGAGAGAGATGACACAAGAGAGAGAGAGGAGACGATATAACAGAGACCGGGACCGAGATCGAGTGACTGAGAGGCGGATAACGGAGATATATGGTAAGATAAGATGAAATAATGACCATGATGTACAGATCCTGCAAGTGGGATATCGCATAAGGATAGATAAATCGGTTTGGGGGGAGACTAGAGGGGACCGAAACCAAAACTGAGATTGAACTTTGATGGAAAACAAGAAATAGAAAGAAGCCTGAGGGAGAAAGAAAAGAATCAGCGAAGGGGTTCCACACAGATGCGTGTAAGGTGATTGAACGCGGAGAGAAGTTGTGGAGGGATTTACCCATTGACAGCAGATCCTGGGCTTGTTGTTTGGTTGGAGTGACCAGGGTGGATGGAGCGCGACGGTCAGAGACCCATCCGTTCCGCCAAAGAACGGTCGATGCCTCCATTCCTGCGCGTGCCACTCTCCCGGTGGTTTCCACTCCGGTGTGACCTATTTGAATCCCTTTCCTTCATATCCCAATCCCTCTCTCGTTCGTTGTCTCTGCCACCAGCTCTTCCCCGATGCCTCCCCTTGTCCCTCTCACGTTCCCTATCTCGGGATCTGGATCTGGACCTGGATTTGGACCGTCGCCTATTCCGACGCGGGTCATGAGGTTCGTCTTCATCCACCTCCATCTTCACATCATTTTGCGGTGCCTTGCGCTCGACGGGATCTCTGTCATGGATTCGATCGTCGTGAGACCTCGCGCGTGGTCCGGGGTTTTTGCGTGTGTAAGTGTGAGGGTGGAGCGAGGCAGTGCTCGTGGAAGGCGATTGAGACAGTCTCGGCTTCTTGTGCGCTCTGGGACCCGTTGGGGGTGGTTTACCACCACTCGTGACCGGAGGACGCGGAGAAACGCCGTTACGCATCTTTGAGGGAGAGTGAGGGTGGTAATGGGAGTTTGTAGAACGGCTGTTTGAAGTGTTGATGACATCGTACGCCTTATCGAGTTCAGTCCTGGAACGAACGCGGTGGCGGGTAAGTTACGGTGGCTCAGATCCTTCAGCACGAACGAGGACTTACGAGAGCGACGTGATAACCTGGTGGGACTCTGTGTAGTTGTGGTTAGCGAAGGAAACGCATCCGGTCGCGAGAGCACGCCACCTTTGAGTGCCCGCTCCAGCCTGTCAACCACCTTGCGCAGCCCACGTACTTCCTCCTTCAATTTCCCCGTCTCTCCGGACTTGAGGAGTTCAAATAGCTCATCGTTCTCCTCTTGCAAAAGCTTCGTTCGTTGGACAAGGGCAGCTGTTACGGTGGAGGAGCTTGTTCCGGATGTGGGTGACGTAGGGCTTGTCCCAGGAACCTTGTTCGCACCGGTGAGATGAGGGAGCAGATACGATATCAGAGCCGGAGGTAGTGATAGCGAGTCCGTGGTCGATGGTCCCGGTTGGGTAGATAGATACTGGCGGAGGTGAGAGACTTCATCCTGTTATGGGTATCTTCAGTGTTTAGCCACGATGCTCGTGGGTAGTGCGGAATACACGAACCGAGAGTTCGAGGACCTGTGCATCTCTCTGACGAAGCAAGGTCTCGAGTTCAATCTCTCGAGATGAAGGGAGACTCATGGTGCGAGTCTAATGGAACACCGAACGGGAAGACCGACAAAGGCTCCGCGTCGCTCGATTCGGTTCAAGCTGTGGGGTGTGCGTCACGTCGTGGAACGTGCGCGTGATTTGAACCGAGAGGAGGGGAGGAATAGATAGTCCCTCAGCGTCGTACGTGGCGACGAGGACGCTCGGCCGAACCGAAAAAAAACGGGTGGTAGAGGTTTGAGACAAGGAAAAGGAACGTCCGCCGAGGTTTGACATCGGTTCTTCCGCTCCCGCGCCTGGCGTCAACTGGCGCCTTTCCTCTCTTCTCACACGCGGCCGCCTGTCTCCATCCACGCCACGGACGATGGCCTCCAGGTAGGCGATAACATCATTTATAATGTGATTAATTTTGACTCGCGATGTAGTTCCACGAATGCGCGGTTTATCGAGTCGTTGAATACAGCCTACAAACCGTCCGTTGATCGGGTACAGGAATCCAGGAGAGACGCATCTGGTGATGAGGACGAAGACGCTCTATTTGCTGAGCTCGAGGCAGAGTTGGAAAACGCGGACTCTGCGGCGTTGAGAGATAGAGGCATCAAGGAGATGCGGGCCCAGTTGCGTCAACCCTCATCTCGTTTATCCTTGAACCGTTTCATTGACCAGCGCCCCGTCTCTGGCGCAGGTTTGAGAAGGTCCAAACCATGGAACATACTGGGTATGGACAATACGCAGAAATCACGGACGAGAAAGAGGTTATCAAAACGAGCGCGTGAGTTGACACCCAATTCACCACCGGCGCATCCGATGGGTGATGCTCCAACAAACACATAGCAACGAACCCCGCTGTGTGATCCATTTCTTCCATCGCGATTTTAAGCGATGCGAGATCATGGATAAACACTTAGCCGTGAGCCTTGTTTCCTTTGTTCGACGCGATACGTGTTGGTTGATCGCATGAAGATCTAGGCGCTAGCACCCAAGTACTTCTCCACGCTTTTCATTCGCGTTTTTGTGGAAAACGTGCCGTGGTTGGTGGAAAGGCTCGACGTGCGCGTCTTGCCTTGTGTTATGTGTTTCGTAGGCGGCGTGTCGACGGACAAGTAGGTTGATCTGTCTCTGATGATGGCTATGAGGTCTGACCCCGCTTCCCTAGGATCATCGGCTTCGAGGCGCTGGGAAACACCGATACGTTCCAAACTGCAACTCTGGAGTTACGCCTCAAACAGAATGGTGAGTGCTGCTTGTCGATCGCAAAAGGGCGTCCACCTGAACCATGGAGCTAGGCGTCCTCACTGCCCCTCCAAAACCAAGCACCTCACAAACCTACACAACCGCCACAACCAGAACTCGGACGCATTTGCGCGGTCGAGGAGGGGACGGCGACGATTCAGACTTGGACCTATGATTTGGCAAAATAGAGTTTCTGACTTGTGATGTCATCACACATGGACTGTTCGATCCGATCCGATCCCGAGTTCGAATGTCCCGTTCTTATAACGCCACCTCATCCCTCCTCTCAGTTTGTTCTACAACGCCCACTCTCTATGCGAATGCAAAATGTCCAAGCGTGTGCTTTCCAGAGCGTCGAGCGTGGCCAGTAGTCGCTCCTCCACCGAGTACGCACGGAAGAGGCGGCGAGAGGGGGAGGTGAATCAACCTATTCCTGGGTTCAATCCCAACTACACCGCCGCTGCCGAGGACGCAGCCCGGGTCGACACGGATCCACCCCTGCAGAAGTTGCTGAATGCCGCGTCGATGGGCCTCAAGACCGTCGAGGGAACAGATGCCGTCGTTCATTGGATGCGGATGGCGGACTTAAGGAGTGAGTGTTTCGAGACTTCCCTGTCCAATGCACCGGCTCTCTAACTTGGGGCGGTAGTTGTTGATAATCGTGCACTGTCGCAAGCCTCGAAACGAGCGCGGGAGGCCGACGTTCCCCTGATTGTCCTGTTCGTGATCAGCCCGCAAGACTATGTGGCACATGACCGCGGTCCCAGGAAGATAGACTTCGTGTTGCGAAACTTGAGGTCGATAAAGGTGCGTCTAGGGCAGTGAGCCAACCCACACCCGTCCCATTCTAACCCAGGCTCCTCGCATAGCGTTCGCTCAAAGAGTTGAACATTCCTCTGTATGTCGTGACACATACCCCGCGTCGCACTTTACCTACGGGTGTCATCGACCTCCTCAAACAATGGAACGCCAAGGAGCTATATGCCAACATTGAGTACGAAGTCGACGAACTCCGCCGGGACATGAAGATCCTGGAGTTGACGAACCGTGAGGGTATCAAGTGTACTTTCGTCCACGATAAACTGCTGGTTGAGCCGGGGACCCTCTTCACCCAACAGGGGAAACCCTTTGCCGTGAGCGCGATCGTGAAGGTGGTCAGCCTTGGAGGACTGATGGGGTGTTTTAGGTCTTCACACCGTTTCATCGAAGATGGATCGAGGCATTGAACAGGAACCTAGGGTGGATCGCGGAGGCACCGACGCCAACCCCAAACGACCATGACATACATTCCCATTCGTCCTACGCCGACCTTTTCAACCAAGAGGTTCCTGATGAAGTCGAAGGTTTCGAGTGCGAGGATCGGGAGAAAATGAAGGTCATCTGGCCCGAGGGTCACGGTGTTGCGAAGGAGGTACGCTACGGAGATCGCCCTGCCCCACCCATCTAACCCCCCCCCTCGGACCGTTTCAAACTCGTGTAGATTCTGGGTCGGTTCCTACGCACAAAGTCGAGGGCCTCACAGTTGGGGCCTGCGAATCCACTGGAAGAGGGAGCGGAACCATCCGCAAAAGCTTCTCGGGCGTTGACCTACAAGGACAAGCGCGATCAAGCCGACAGTGATACGACTTCTCGTCTCAGGTGAGGTTGGAGTTTCCCTGAATGCAGACAATCTGTTGACAGCAACCACATTTAAGTCCCTATCTCTCTGCGGGAGTGATCTCGTGTCGAGAAGTCGTTCGTGCTACCATGCATTTGTTGAAGATAAAGCACGTTCAGTCCTCCCGTGATACTAGCGTGGGGATGTGGGTGCAAGAAATAGGCGCGCGGCCTCCTTAACCTCGCTTCTCTCTTTGTTTACAGTCGCATTTCGCAGCGTGGAGGGACTTTTATACTCACGTCATGTGTGCTTGGCCGCGAGTCTCAATGGGCAGGCCGTATCAGGAAAAGTATGCTGACATAAAATGGGAGTCCAACGAGGAACACTTCAATGCGTGGAAGGAGGGAAAAACCGGCGTGCCGATTGTTGATGCCGGAATGATGCAGTTGAATACTATGGGTGAGGTCGCCAGTTTGGTTCGATGTTTGAGGTGTTAAATTTGGACGGCGTGGAACTCAGGTTGGATGCATAACCGGGTACGGATGGTCGTTGCCATGTACTTGACGAAGGATCTTATGCTGAATTGGCGTCTGGGGGAAAGGGTTTGTAATCCTACTTTTCTCGTGTCACAGGTGTTCACGACAACCACACGTACAGTACTTCTCGAAGATGCTCATCGACTCTGACCTTGCCTCGAACAACGGAGGTTGGCAGTGGAGCTCGGGAACTGGGACTGATCCCCAGCCTTACTTCAGGATATTTAATCCATACAACCAAAGCGAAAAGGTTCCCAATCACCTCCTCCCCAGTCGTAGGGGCCCGGTACTGATTAGTTACCTAGGCCGACCCAACTGGAAACTACATTCGAGAGTTCGTTCCTGAGCTTGGCGGCCTGCGTGGTCCAGGTAGGCGGCACCAACCCCTGAGGTGCGATGATGCTCAGCCTTTCCCAGATATTCATAAACCCTCTCCCAAGGCCGCGGAGAAATTGGGGTACCCATTGCCTCTGATCGCGCACGACAAAGCGAGGGACAGGGCCCTGAGGAGGTACAAAAACCCTGGCACGGATTGAACTCAATTTGTGAGGAGAGATCAGGGAGAAACGACAGCATGGTTGAATAAATTATCAAGTTCAGTTTATGCGTATATATGCCAATATGGAATCAAGTCCAAAATCTCAGACACGATGAACAGCCAACCCCTTGGGGATGGTTGATGGCTGGACCTTACGATAGCACGTAGATGAGAGCCAGGGGGATCGCTAACACCATAGGCAGGACCGGAGGGACGTTCGATGCTGCGACGCCATTTTTCCCGCCATTACTTCCATCGTTGCTACTGCCGCCACCGCCACCGTTGGAGCCACCCTTCTTGACATCAGGAACGAGGAGCTAAAGAGAAACGTAACAACAGATTAATCAGTCCCAAACCACCTCGAAGGGTAACAAACAACGTACGAGGGCGAAATGGCCACCAACGACGGCTCGGTTCTCGAATGTGGCCATCTTGCCGCTCTCGCTGTTGTATCTGTCCGGGAAGGGGCCGTCGTTTAACTTCGAGCTAGCATATTTCTTGACGAGCGTAATCATGGTGGTCCGCATGGTTTCGTCCGTCAGAGTGGCTGCCGTCCAGAGTTGCCAATCTGTCGGAGGAAACACTAGTGAGTGGATAAAGGGGAGTGAGGTTTGAAGGGACCGCTGACCAGTCTTTGCATCTGTGGATCTGTCGTAAGGGGTGGTGAGTCCTGAGGTATGGTATGGGAACCAGCGATGGTTCTTTACCTGCTGTCCAACCGGATTCCGAATGGGTCGATCTTGGTCGAGTACCATTTCGTTTCTTTCATCGAACGGGTTTAATCGCACCGACACAGGGATGCACAAAATGGAGCAAAGTACACTCACGGGTCTCGTACACCGATTGCGGGAACATGTTGAAACCGAGCAATCGATCCGCGTACAAGTTGTATAGTAGGCCCCATCTAATAGTCGCATCAGAATCGTGAGGACCCCCACCTTTCCCTACGCGATACTCACGATGGATTATTCCCGTACGAAAGGGTATAGTGAGACTTGTCCGACGAGAGCGCGATATCCTGCCATTGATTCAAGTATGAGGTCGCAACATTCTGCGGCGGGCAACTTAGTAGCGTTTCAGTGACAGAGGGGGACGGAACGGCGGACGTTAAATTCTTGGCTCTTGTCGTTATCCCCGAGGATTTTGAAGATCTCAGACGCTGCCTTGATTGCGACGATCGACTGGAAGAGGTAAGTTCGAGCTCGTAAGTTGGTGACTCAACCAGGCCGCTCATCGAACAAAAAGGTGCACCTTGATGGCGAGGTTCGTCTGGTTCCCCAGCCCGCCAGCGAAACTGTCAGAGGAAGGCTGACTCCCCATGTACAATCCGTTCTGGACGAGGAAACTGCCGAATTGTTCGTACAAGGATTTCTGTCCGTACATGTTATGTGAGTGACAACCACGAAGGGAGTAGAACGGTGTTTCCTTACGTATTTTGTAATCAAGGAGTTGTCTGAAGTTTTCTGAGTATAACTCAGAGCCATGATCAGTTGGTTACCGGTTTCTGAAGCACGACGGGTGAGTTGTCACGAGGTCTGATCAACGCGTTCCCGGTGCGAACCTTCAACAGGGTACGTATCTGGACGAGACCAAGTGAGAATAGAGCACGCGTCACGCTTAAGCGACCAGAGGCTTACCACTTGAGGGTCCAGTCACTTTTGGATACGGGGAAGCCCCTGGGTGGATTATGAGTAACGGCGGTGATAAATAGTGAGATAAATGAGCCGACTCACCGATATCGTGGACGGAGTATCCACCTTGGACCGGATTGGCGGCCTGATAGGCTAAAACGGGCTCCAAAAGGTACCTTCCGACGGCTGGATTGGTATACAAGAACGCCGGCCACGCGGCGTAAATTATATCGACCGTGTTCGTGAACTTTGCGGAAATCTGTTAGCCCCTTCACGAGAACCAAAGAAATGAATACATCGTACCCCATCTGTCTAGTGTCAGCCAACGTTCGGGGGATTTCACCGTGACGGTCCACATACCTCTCATGAAAGCCATAATGTCGTCCTTGGCATATGTAACACCGTCCCACCCAGTGGTCAACTCGATGTTTCCGAACAGCTGACGAACGGACAAGGCGAGGATATTCGCGTAGTCGCCGTTTTGTGGCGTGACGGCTAGCGCGTCCGAGTTCAGCTTGTTGTCGAAATTTGTCGCACGTACCAAGGTGTTCGGGTAGTCGTCGAGAAGCGCGCGAACCTGTGGAAGGGCACGTCAGCACCACCTCTCAAGGATTGATGACTGACCTACCATGCCGGGAACGCTACCATAGCGAGTGAGGTAATAGGGAGGTCTCATGTTATTGACGCCGGGCAGGTTTGAGAGTTGAACGAGAGGGTCTCTGACGTATCCGATGGTGTACACGACGGGGGTGGACCCTGACATACTAATCGTTCCAAGGTCATGGGCGAACGCGAAAATCGGCCACTTGTCCCCAATCTTGCGAAATTCGTTGTCTACCGTGTTGTTTAGGACGCCCGTCGTTTCGAACAGCGGCCGGACAAGTGTATCTTGGCCAACCTGATACGTTATTCCGTCGACCTGAAATGTTTTGAGAAGTGCCCCGGTTGGGTTTCACGGAGGTGGATTACCTGTTTCGTGGAATATATCACAGAGCCATCTCTGATCCTGCCACCTACTTCGGTGAGTTGGGTCTGATTCTTGAGCCAAAACCGGTGGTTGATGGTTCCCCCTGCGATGGTTTCCCACTCAAAATCTTGGTCGCTTTGGGCGAGCCATTCTCCGGAAATATCTGTGTAGAGTTGGACTTGGTGGGGCTGCCCGTCGTTCGCGGAAACCTGCACAGAAAGGAACGAGAAAGGGATTGACTGGTTCACTAAATCCGTTGGCTGCGTAAAAGTCAGATCGATTGTAGACAGAGTTGCGAGTGGTGCGCGGACCTCGATTGGGCTCAGGAAGGTTGCGGTCACATCCACACCCCCGCAAGTCACGGTGAATATGGTTTTCGTGGAAGTAAACTTTGAAGGATTCGGCGTCCATTTCACCTCAGTGGTCCCAAGCTGATTGAGGAGTACGCACATTCATGTCTTTTTGGACCCCTCCCTTGTCCGGTCCCATCCAATTGAAGAAGACGTTGTCCACCCTAGCCTTCCCCACCCATGCAATGATCTATCCGGCGCACATTTACCAGTCAGTCTCGTGGAACAGCCGCGGGGGTTCAGGGCTAATACGTGCCGATTTATCACGGAAGGACTCCCATCCACCGTCCAGCGGGGTATCCGCTGCTCCTTGGCGCAACCACGTCTGAAGGTACGGGGACTTGACAGCGAGCGGTATCGCAGGAGGGACAAAAGGGTCGGCTTTCCACCCTTGCGCAAAGGCAACGGAAGCCACAAAGAGGAGTTGAAAGAATGGCAGCGAGCAGGGTAACATCCCGACGAGGGGGGAAGGAGAAGAGGACTGGGCGGCTTCCAGACGCTCCCTTCCACATCATAACAAGTAACCTATGTTACGGAACAACCCCGACGATCGGTATTTGGCAGTTGACCCCCCCCCCCCACCTGCGCTTGGGGTTCGAAGGGGGAAGTTCCTGCGCCCGGGATTGGACACCGGCATCAACGATCGCCTCTCCTGGAGGGGTTCGGTGGTTCTCGTGGCCGCCGGGTATCCCACCGAAACTCCAGGGCGCAGGGGGATCGTCACCATTGGCGTTGCTTGGGCGCAACGGCCTCCTTGTCCGGTCTCGATGCATGAGCGCTTGATACTTGACAGCTGCGACCGGGAGAAACGGTCATGTGGGGCGCCCATTTGGCGCCCATCAAGATTTCGAATTTCGAATGCATCTGCGATCATTCCTTCCTGTGCCTTTGACGGAAGGGCAATGTTCGAATCATCGGAGTACGGGGATTGGGGGCGCAATATGGACTGGGTGACGGATGTCGGCGGATCGCATTCAGCACCCTAGACTTCGGCTCCGTGTTGCGGCCCCCTCGAACAAACTGGGACAGACACTCGGCCATACTTCTGGGCAAGTACTCAACGCTCAACCCGCACGACCAAGTGCGAAAAAAAAGTTCTCGTTACCCAGGCCTAGAGGGCACGACGCTGACGAGCAACCTAGACTGACACTGGTAAATATATTTGGGAGTTCGTTCCCGAGCTTGGCTGTTTGCGTGGTCGAGGTAGGCAGAGAACTCGCCGACTTCGAGATTCCACGGCGGCCAACCACTCCCAGATCTCTACAAATCCTCTCCCACTGCCGGGACAATATGAGGGATATCCATGGGTCCCTGAGGGGGTACAAAGACCCTGTTACGGACTAAACTGAGCGATTGTGAGGAAAAATTTGAGAGAAATGGGGGTGGTAGTTGAACAAGATGTTGGTGTACGCATAGTATCCAGTCCCGCGTAGAGTTGAAATTCGGCGAAATGGACAACCAATCCTTAGGCACGGTCGATAGCTGGGCCTTATGATAACGCATGAAATCCATGGGCTTTGTGGTGGACATTAGTAGAAAACCAGACGAAACGCGATCGGGCACACCCAAACCTGGAAATATCGAGGCAGGGCGGCGCGAGAGTGAGGAGCAACAAAGAAAATCTGTGAGCGATAGAATTGGATAGCGATAATGAGGGTAAGATACAGCTTGCGGATCGGGAGCGTCCTGGGGAAAATAAAAAAGTAGACACTAACGACGGCTTCCGCTTGCAGGGGCCTGGAAATGAATTGCCTACGTCCCCCAGATCAGGTTCGAAATTACTTCCCCCGGGTGGATAACGACGAACCTGATCATCTAAGAACTTCGTGATCCTAGATTGCAACCCACGAATTGGAAGGTCCATTCTTGTTGCCAAAGCCACAAAGTCCTGCAGAGGAATCGGCTACGATACGCGTTCGATCGGTTTGATACTACCTCCCGGTGAATAGGAATGGAGTCAACGCACATCATACCGCAAGATCCGATGGTAGAGTTCATCGTCTTCACGGATCGCATTAACCATCCTGGACTTCAATTCCGCATCGTCGGCCTCCGTAAGTTGTGTTGGATCGTCGGACTGGACGTCCGTTTTCTTTTTTCTGGACCGAGGTCTTCCTATTTTTAGTTCTTTTCCTTGTGCTACAGGGTCCTGCGGCGTGGTTGATACCGGATTTACATTGGCAGAAGGTGTACCCGTGCGGATGAGCGTATCTAATGGTGGTGAGGGTTTCCGTAGAAGCGGCCGATCCCGCTCATGATCAGGATCGAAATGGAGCACGGCGTCGTCGTCGTCATTATCCCAGACCAAGTCCCCCTCTCGTCGGTTGTAATGGAGAACCGCGCTGTCATTATACCGGCTCGACTCTGTGTCGTGGCCAGATTGGACGACCCCCTCCCGACAATCATCCGGGGGTCCGAGAGACAGCCGCTCGAGAGGGATGTCAATCGAACTTTGTATCGAGATGGGCTAACAATTATTGATGAGCCTCTCAAAGCGAAGGATGGGGACTTACAGATCCAGGGTCTATAGCTTCCCCCGTAAGTACGTCGAACCGACGACATTTGCTTGCTGCGTCTGCGAGTCTTGACGTTGTCGACATCTTTGGACTCTCGTCCGACAGAACACTCAGCATGGCCGAGCTTGTTTGTTGACCAAGTTTGGAGCGGCCGAATTCTTGGGTTGCGGGAGGGGGCCCGAAGTCGAACATTTGAATCCGGTCCATCGTGCTGTCCGACTTGCTAAGGATGTCCATGAGTCCTTCGTCCTGGGATATGTCCCGGATTTCAGGTTCCTGAAGCAAAGACCGGGCCTTCGCGAGAATAGCCGCTCTGTTCTCCGCAGGGTCGTGAAGGGTCGTGGTTCGCTGGATTTGCTTTCTTTTGCCCTTTGATTTCCCGGTATCCCCGAGCGCGTCCTCGAAGAGTGTGTTCGTGACGGCGGACGATTTGGGTTTCTGCCGGGGCTTCGGTTCCTCGGGAGCCTCCAACTCAGCTCGAATGAGCCTCTTGATGATCTCGTCGCTAAAACCGTGCTTCTTGGCGCAGGACTGAATGTGCCGCATTTTCGCTGTGGCTCCTTTGCGAACCGTCCAACGGTCGCCACAACTGACGCACTTGAGGAGTCGTGAGAGGTCGTCGTCGGTGAAGTCGGCAGCGAAACGGTGGGCAGCAGGCCTTTTAGCCTTAGATTTGCGCAGGGGTTCGGGTGGCCCAAACTCAGCGACCCGTTGAGCTTCCAGCTCGCCTCTCTTCTTGATCGAGTCTCGAAGCGACTGAGCAGGCTGGTACGAGTAGCGAGACAGGTCGCTGGAGCTTAAGCTTCGGTCACCTGAAGCAAGCTCTGAGCTACTGGCATTTGAGGCGGGCGTGGAGTGTTTTCTCGGCGGGGGAAGACGCGATGGGCCGGGTTCGGGATCGGTGGCTTGTGTGGCACTGGGACGCGTGACGGCTGAACTGAACTTTGGCAAGAGCATCTCGCCCTCGGAGGATGGGTCGTCTGTGGAACTGTGAATACCTGGTCACGTCCATGCCTTGGAAGACTCACCACTGATGGAGATTATACTTCTGGCATCGGGCTGCTTGGGAGGGGTTTTCCGTAACAACGTTGTCGGCAGCCCTTTTCGAGTGGAATTGAGTCGACCGTTAAATGAAACAGTCAAAAGACGCACTGAGGTCTGGTTCGGGAGAGCTTGAGAGTACGAGAGACGCGCTCCTCGTCGGCTCTGCAGCCTCCCTCTTCCGGGTTCGTTTTACTGCCCTCCCCCCATCCAAATGCCGCCTCTGGTCTTCCCTCTCCGGTTCAGAATCTGGGATGATTTCGTCGTACATGACTTGTAGCGCGTTCCGTTGTTGGTAGCGAGTGGGTTGAAAGCTGGGTGGGTGAAAGAGACGGAGAGTCGCGTTCACTGTAATTAACAGTACGCGTCAGTGCATGTGACAACCTTCCAAAACGGGCTTGCGCGTCTTTTATTATCTTTCACCAAAACCACCGAGACAGTGCACGCCCTATCGTTACGGAGACGTTCGCCTTCTTCAGCGAAACACGCGTTGTGGACGACAACATGGCCGCAATTTTTCCCCAGCCGCCCCCGAACGCGAAATCGCCGGAGGAAAAGCTTGCGGAGCTCGAATCTCTGCCTCTTTTTATGAAATCCATCCCAGAAGACCCCTCAGATGATCCTGTCATCAGCGCCCTCCAGAGTCTGGTCCATGAAGGCGCTCCGGATGGTAAGCACTTCCCGTTTACGGCGGGCTCTCCTTGTTAATTGGTTTTAAGCTGGCTTGCAGAGATCGCCCTGAATTTTAAGGAACAAGGGAATTCCTATTTCAAGGGAAAGCGATGGAGAGAGGCCGCAGGCTTTTATACCCAAGGGATCGAGGCCAAACCGACCGATAAAGCTCTCCTCGAGGTGCTTCATATCAACAGAGCAGCGTGCAATATCGAACTCAGTGTGTGTTCCCCCTTTCGTCTGGGGGGTGGTGTTCTGAACGATCGTACAGAGAACTACGGCAAGGTTTTACGGGACTGTTCCGCCGCCATAATGGTCAATGTCAAGTCACCGAAAGCGTACTACCGCTCCGCATTGGCACTGGTGGCACTTGAGCGTTATGATGATGCAGTGGATTCTTGTTCAAGATGCTTGAGTTTCGATCCGGCCAATCAGCCGGTGATTTCACTCAAGGAGAAGGCGGGGAAGTTGCACGACGCAAAAGTCAGGAAGGAGCGAGAAAAACAGGAGAGGCTTAGGACGGAAGAAGAGGAGAGAAGGCGCTTACAGGTCGCGTTCAGGGTCTGCAACATTTTTTTCAATCCGAGGTTCTTGCGGCTCACCTGTCGCGGTAGGAAAGGAACCTTATCGTGGTGTCCAATCCCAAGGGGGCCTCAGGAGTGGATCACAAACCCCAATTCGACAAAGAAGACCCCAACCAAGGCACCCTAGTCTTCCCAGTCCACTTCTTATATCCCCAACATGCGACCTCGGATACGATCCCCGATTTTAACGAGGACGCATCCTTCGGCGAGTACTTGACCGCGATGTTTCCTCCAGAAGCAGCACCCCCAAATTGGGATAAGGCGAGTGAATACGTCAACGGTCGCCTCTCTATCTACGCCGCAACCAGTAAGAAACGCCTACTGAAGATCGGCAAGAAGATGACGCTCGGGGACGTAATCCGGGAGGTGGGCAAGGACGGAGACGGGCTCGAACTTCAGGGTGGTTGTCTCGCGTTCATAGTTGTACCCCGGGGAGAGGTTGAGACAAACTGGATAGCAGAGTTCAAGAGGAATAAATAATTGGCCGTGTTTTTTCGTGGCTTGTGGGTACCAGGTACCGACTCAACCTCGGATTGATCGGACTTCGCACTTTACATACGCGTTTCGCTTCTCATAAAGGTCGGGCACGCGACTGAAGGGGTGGCAGCACCCTTTCCCCGGAACCACCACATCGTCCGCACAGGCGCGTCTGGATCCGCCACAGTGCTCGAGTATCCGTTATGCCTCTACCACCGCTACAACCCGCTACTCTCGAGGAGGTGTTCGCCGTTGTGACCGGAGCCACCTCTCAAGATCCCGCTTTGCTGAAGACATCCACGGACCAACTGAAACTGATCCTTGAGAGACCGGGTACCTTGGACTTTCTGCAAGAGATTGCGGCTCAAACGGCCGTCCCGCCCGTCGTTAGGCAGCAGAGCATCATCCAGGTTAAGAATAATCTGAAGTACTGGAAAGCAAAGAGGTAACGTGCCCGTTGAGCGCAACTTGCATCGCCTTGACGGGCCAGACAATCGTATTTACAGGTTCCTGTCTGATGAACAACGATCTCGCATGCGTGCAAGGTCTTGGGGGTTTCTCAACGAAGAGGACGATGTGGTGGGTCTTATTTGATTTGCGTAACCGTGATCCGTTTACCGAGTCCGATCCCACCAGGTTTTCAACTGCCACAAACTCATAGTCGGAAAGATATCCCGGCACGACTACCCCGCCCTATGGTAAGCCACTCTCGTCACGCTTTGGCGTATCAAAAGTATCACGAATCCTTCTAGGCCCTCGTTGATCCCCGATCTCCTCTCCGCCATCAACCAAGGGTTCTCCGCATGTTACAGTTCCACCCCTGCCGAGGGTCCTCCCCTTCTCCGGTTGAGGAGGAGTCTGCAGGTGCTTAATGCCATTCTCAAGGAGCTTTCTGCGGTGAAGATGCCGTCAGGAACCAAAGCACTCGGAATGGTAGATGACCCCGACAATCCCTGACCTGTCTCCTCCCACTGATATCAGTGTAGATACTGGAACAAGGGCACACGATCTTGTTCAACTACTACTCAAGCATGGCTCCGATAGTTACTGCCTCGCTGACACCTGGGAGTATTGGACTCCCTCGTACCTCCGAGGACATCACCATCGCTCACCTCACGTACAAATGTCTAACAAAACTCGCCGCCCACGTCTGGCAAAAGGGGACGCGCAATGACTACGCCGAATATAAACCATGGGTACCCCGGATCACCTCTCAATCACGAGGCACTCACTCACTTGATGCATTTCAGTTCGATGAGTGCTTCAAAAGCTCGGGATTCCAAATGCAATCCCTCTACGAACGCCGCACCGCGATCACGACGTCGTTGAACTCATCCAACCTCCCCAACACCCCGCCAGTTCTGCTAACCATCGAAAGGATCACTCGCCACGTTAGGGCCTTCGGCAAGTTCTTCCGTAGACTGCAGCAGTTGGAGACGAGGAAGTTTGTTCTGCTCCCAATATGCACAGACGTTGTGCTCTATTATTGGAGCACGGTTGTCAAGTCGACGGAAGTGCCGCCAGAGTTGGTAAACGGTACTCCATTACGAACAACGGCACCCTGATCCCTGCTGAAAAGAGTCCCAGACACGCCATACGCGGTTTTTCCGGTTCGAATGCTCGTCCAGGCTATGGTTCTCTTCCGCGAGAGCCTCAAGGAGTGGACTCCTGTCCGGAGAGATGGCACTGCCAACGAGAATGGTATGCAGTCAGATAGGACACTTCGCTGAGGAGCTAAATACGTCCGCAGTTTTGCCCAGGGAGTTCGTGGAAGGGGCTGTGCGGTTGTTGGTGACCAGATTCATCCCGCTGACACCAAAGGATCTCGAGAGGTGGGAAATGGACGTCGAGGAGTGGATGAACCAGGAAGAGACCGAGGACGACCATTGGGAGTATGAGCTACGGGTATGTATAGCTTCTCTTGTCTGCTGTTTCCCATTGACCACGTCTTTTGTCTAGCCATGTGCGGAGCGCGTACTGCTAACCTTGTCATTCCAATACAAAGACTTTGTTACGCCGATCCTACGAGCATCCTTCGATGGCGTTGCGGGTATGTGACGTTATATGTCTGGCGTCAAGGTTAAACTCACAAACTTCTAGCCCAATCATCCCTGGAGCTCTCCGACATTCTCGCCAAGGAAGCCGTTTACTGCTCTGTCGGCCGATGCTCGCACTCATTGAGAGATGTCATCCCCTTCCAACAATGTCTGGACCGGTACTTTATCGCGGATGTTCAGAATCCCGACCCGAAGTAGGTGGCTCGAAACGGTGCTACAGTTGCGTGACTCACCCTTTCTACCACCATTGAAGGTACAGTATCATAAAGCGTCGCGTTGCGTGGTTCATCGGAAAGTGGATACGAGACGACTGTGCTCCTGCAAATAACGGACGGATCTGGGAAATCCTCGTCCACCTCCTGCGGGACCAGAGGTCGACCACGGAGATGGCGGCTCGGTTGACTGCTGCCTCTGCCCTGCGGATGTGCATAGAAGTAAGCATTGTCGTGATTGTGCGACGTGAACGGGAGAACGCTGACTTCGTCGATCAGTCCCTCGGATTTGACATCACGTCGTTCGAGCCTTTCATTCCTGGAGTCGTACCACAGCTTTTGAGTCTCGCATCCGAATTGGATACGGTGGAAGGCAAGAAGCGTGTGATCGGGTGTCTGCTTACCGTCATTGGGCGATCCGAGACCAGGGTCCGTGCAAACCTTGAAGCCGTAATACGGCCATCTGACAAGGTGTAAACCCAGATTATTCCATTGATGGGTGGAATTGCTCAGCAAATCCCGACACTCTGTGAGTCGTTTGGCAGATCGTGCTTCGTCTACTGTTCACACGTTCTACCTTAGGGTCGGATATAGGGGATGATGGGGAAGGGATGTTGGTGAAGGAGATGCTCGTACTCACCGTGATATCTTTGGTCAACGTCCGCACCTTCTCCACTGGTGAAGGCAACTGCTTAGAGTGTGCACTGTAGGCATCAAGAGAGGCGTCGTATCGCCTAGTCGGTTTGGTTTATCCCCTTGTCTTGGAATGTTTCGCTCCACAGGTACCCAGTCTTCCTTACTTGATTGTGGAAGGAACATGTAACCTCCAAACTAACAGGCAGCGACATCTCTCGATGAAGAGGGCATTAACCTCTGGATCGCTGCGCTTCGGAACTCCCCTGCGCTCCCTTCACAACCCCACAAGTTTTACGATCTACTGGAGAATTTGATTTTGATACTCAGCCAGAATTTCGACCTTTTGGGATCGATAACGGATTTACTCGTGTCGTATTTCGTCTCGAATGCGACGGTTGTCTTACAGGTTCGGATCGTAGTTGGCATTTTCAGCAGACGTCTCTAGGGTAGCTGACCGATTCTTATTCGCCTTTCAGCGATGCGCGGTCCCACTGTTCAGAGCTTACGTCCCACCCCTGATCCAAAGTCTTACGGTCAATTACAAAGGGTTGGTTAATTCCATCGCTTTGGCGGTTGAACTTGCACCTTCCGCGGCTTGGGGCGAACCACTGCACGTCTCTGGATTGTTCGGTGTGTTGGTGAACGACCTTAGCGACGACAAGGCAAACCTCTGTTTTCCGTCTCTCAGGGATGGGGAATTTTACCTGACGGATTGTGCAGCTTTCGGCCATTATCCTTACGGAACACATCTTGCTATTTTCCCGGATCGCCGTTGTTGACGTACAAGTATTCGTGACTCTCGTGGCGGAGACCGCGAAATCAAAAGGCGTACCGGAGGCGGAAATTTGGGAAGTCGTCATGACCCAGTGGTGGAACAGGGTGAGTCTGGTCGCAGTTGGATACGCCCAGTAAACGTATTGACGGGCGAACGTAGTTCGATAACATGTCAGAGCCACGGCACAGGAAGTTGACCGCCATGGGGGTTTCGTGTTTGGTATCGACGGGGAAACATGAGGTGTTGGATAGGTTCGCCTTTGAGATTGCGAATATTTGGTTGGACGTGTTGGGTGAGATTAAGGAACTGGAGGAACGGGAGGAAGATGAGAGGTGTGTACTCCCGATTTCTTACCCTCCCCCCTCCCGATTGTTGACGATGGTCGCCTGACCGTATATCCACAGTGGCCTGAGCTTGTTCTGGGATAGGCCATTCGAGGAATTATACAGAAAAGTCGACCAAACCCCAGAATACGAACGTCAGAGGGAGGTAAGTTATCCACGCCACATGGTGTACCTGTCGGTGTCGTCGAGGGGGAGAGGCTCACATCCTAAATTCTGCCAGATATTCAACAACGATCCCGTTCGCACAGCCAAGCTCACGACGTTCATCAAGGAGATGTTAGCGAAAGCTCAGGCCGTTTGCGGCCCTCAGAATTTCAATAACCGCTATGCGTCGAAGATGGACGCTACGGTATCGGACCAACTGACGAAGCTCCTCGCGGCGTGAGAGAAGGGTGTTCTGGCGTTTTTCTCCCTCCCTCCTAGAGGCTGGTATAATTTTACGCGTGAAGCTACCACCACGTCTTAGACTAGAATCTTTGGGATGATACGGTTGACTCCTACTCAGCCCGGGAGGAAACGAGCTATCCGTACTTATCTTGTGATTAGGGAGGGTAATTGAATGAAGGAGGATCTACCTAAATACACCAATTGGGTAGGCGATACTTTACGCTTGTTGGTGCCAGAGCAGTCGGTGTGTCTATCCCGCCAGCCACCTCCAGACGAAGAGCCGGGTCACGACAGGAGCCAGAGCTCGCGGTAAGGTGACTGGGGATGGGATTGCGCTGCAACCTAGAAGAGGTTCTATAGAGCAACGTCCGACAGTCCCGCAACTTCAATCACACCACCGACCAAATGCAAACTCCCAGCAACAAGTACATCAACTCCCTCTCCCCCCTCCGACTCGACCCCCCTCACCACTCGGATCGCATGTTCGATCGAAGGCAAGACGTGGACATTGGTCGTGGGGAATTTGGGTATCAGGGATAACCAAGCGGCCGCGAGTTCGTTTTGGACTTTGACCGGGCTCGTGCCCGCCGTCTCGATCGAACGCGAGGCGAGATCTACCCCATGAAGTACGATCAGGGCTCATCGGACGTGGAAGATGAGGTAAAAAGGACGCACCTCCTTTAAAATGACCGTCCGCATACGTGACATTCGTGCAAAAGATGACGGTATCAAAGAACGTATCCGACGTCTCCTCGCTCTTGTGAAGCTCGAGTCGTTCAGTCGCGTTCTTTATCATACTTCCGAGGAAAGATCCTCCCGAACGGCCACTCGTGCAATTGAATATCAGAACCCTTTTCTTCGCCATCCTGTGGTTCCGTCAACGTTCGATCACGCTACCTTCGTAATTCAAACCAGGGAACCTACTTTCCCCTCAATCCCGTATCCGGGGCAACAAACCACTTGATTGAGTACTCGAGGCTCTCATGCGTATGAGCTCCATCCAAAAACCAAGTGGTCTTTGGACGAGCGGGATCCTGAACGGTTTGACATCGTCCCGGCCAACGAGCCTTGACCAGACCCTGCTTGAAATGCTCTGGTAACGCCTCGTCGAAAGTGAGGTTAGCCTGAGATCTTAAGAACACCCGGGAAAGTTCCACGGCCAGCGTGGCATTTTGGTATTGGTGAGATCCGGCGAGTCCTAGATATGCGAATCATGGGTTTTAGCCAAGGATCCCGCCTGAACGCACATACCAAGTTTTATCTCGTCCATTTCGGGTATCCGTTCCACCACAGTGAAGCTAGAAGCCTTGCAAAGGATTAGGGTGGAAATCACTGCAAGAATCCCGGGTTGGACCTACCTTCTTTTCCTCAGCCACCCGTTTCAAGACAGTCATCCCTTCCTCTGGCTGTTCGACGGTCAAGGCCGGCACCCCTTCCTATCACACATGACTTAGGACCGGAACAACTGCCAGAAGAAGTAAAGCCACCTTGTAGATACCAGCTTTTTGCCATGCAATCTCTCCTATTGTCTCGCCCAATACGGAAACGTGGTCGAGACCCAAGGCGGTGACGCCGGTGACAACTGGTTTTGGCACAATGTTTGTACTATCGTACGTGCCTCCGACACCGACTTCGAGAATGGTGGCATCAACCTGGCGGGGATGTTAACGAATGCGCGCGGTCGGAACACGACCAGTACATACGTTCAACGACAGGAACGCGTGAAACGCGACAAGCGTTACCATGCGGAAATACGCTGGTTTCAGCGAGGTACAATCCATCGCTCGCTAGGGCCTAGGTGAGTCAGCGAGAACAAAGGAGCTGTTCGCGCGAACACCCCACCTCTTGGTTCTTCCCTAACCTGTCCCATACCTCGAAGAAGAACGAAGAGAACTGTTCCTCCGATAAAGGTACGGCATTTATCCTGATGCGTTCTCTTACGGCAACGAGATGAGGCGAGGTGTATAGTCCTAACCGAAACGGCGGTGGTTTAGAAACGCGACGAGTCAAACACATGGGATCTCTCACCGACTTTCCACTCTGGTTTTACTTGGCGTAGGATGGAATCCGCAAAAGCGGATGTTGAGCCTTTTCCCTTTGTGCCGGTGATATGTATGACGTTGAGTTTGTTGAGATCACTTGCCTGGGAGTCACAAATCACGAATATATGCAACCCAGCACGAGGCCAAAACTCACGCTATGACCGATTCTATGCAGATACTCGAGCATCTCCGGAATAGCAAAGTCACTAGCCCTACCCCCAGACGCGCGTAGAGCCTCGAGGGTAGCGGCATTGCTCTGGAGCGAGTTAAGTGCGTCGACTGCTTCGCTGTAGGACCTTGTGGACATGAGTTGGAAGAGGAGGAGAGGTCGTCGGAGATGAGAAGATGGAGGCGGACGGAACGAACGAAGGGCAGCGAACATCCCCATCGGTTCGGAATCGGAACCGGGTCTCCCTGCCAGTGAAGGAACGGATTTGGACAGAACGCGATCGATTGTGATCGTCCCAAGCACAGCCCTAACCCTGGTCCCAACCAATCACAACCACCAACAAAGTTTCTTGTCTCCCAATACTCGAATACTGTACCATTCCGACCAACCCGGCGGGGGGTTGGTCGATGACAAAAAAAATCAGAACCGTCAAGAGCGGCGGCAGGCCCGATGACGACTCCTCATCATTTGGTCAGCGTCCCAGTTTGGTCGGATTCGCAGCCTCTCAATATCAATCCCACACTTCTGCTGAGCCACCCGGTTCCTCACTGGGATACCGTGAAACAACCCCTGCCAGACCCC
>Ga0307509_10003438_pt1 | contig 24033 bp, 22 predicted proteins | sample 10_EM_MG_FD_202245 | JGI IMG/M metagenome (GOLD analysis project Ga0307509, IMG submission 202245) | Populus trichocarpa ectomycorrhiza microbial communities from riparian zone in the Pacific Northwest, United States - 10_EM | ecosystem: Host-associated > Plants > Roots > Unclassified | place... | reverse complement strand
GACTAGCTAGTCCGGTCGAAAGTCAAGTCTAGTCTAATGGTGTAAATTAGACCGACCGGACAGTCAGGGTTATTGAAACTGACTCGACCAGGACTAGTCCGACCAGGCCCGCCAAGCAATAGGATATGCTATTTTTATCACAATATATTACGTTCAAATAAAGCTTTTCTTAATAAAACTTATTGTTTCCATGGATTATACGGTGGAGGTAGTGCCTCGCTTTGATTAGGAGTGGACAAAATAGGGTCTCAAGTATCGAACTATTTTTGGTGCATTAAGTGAGTGATATTACATGACGAACTGCCACGATATAGGGTATTCAATGCGACTTATCCATCGGGTAACTGCATTTCCACCACATGCTACCCTCTCCAGGATGTTCTATCAACGTGTATTGAGTACCTATTGATTTATCCCATGGCAAACGGCTTTAGAATCCTACTATAGCTACATATCTATTCTTAGCGAGTGTTGGCCTGGGTACCATTCTGACTCTCATACGATCTTTTATAAAGACTGGTCTGGGACCAGTCCAAACCGGACCAGACCACCCAAGTTAGTCGGGTCCAGTCATCGACATCAACCAGGATGGGCCAGTCTGGTCCTGCCTCCAAGACTTGACCGGTCGGACTATTCGGAACCCTGCTTCACAGTGAATAGATATATTAAGGTTAGTGCTCGTTCCCATAAATATCGAAGCAATGATGGCAGAATCGGCAATATATCGGGGACGAGAAATGCTTAGCAAAATGGTAAATGGATTGGAGTTGGGCGATGATTATGGGGGATGATAAGATCGAGGCCCAGGGAAGGATAAATCGAGACTCGGGATGCTGGAATCACCTTCGGCCCTCAACTGCGCCAGAATTTGCAAGGAGAGGCGACTCCAACATCCTGGCGGGATTATCAATTATTCTAGTTCTTACTTATGGGGCTTTCTAGTCACAATATCCGAACGCACGTGAACTTCTCAAGGATTTATCAAAGCGGTCAGCCTTTCTACATACCTAACTGCGGAAATTAGGTGTCTCAGTTAACTAGAGGTTTGGGAACCATTTTGCGACCGCTTTACAGAAAAAAGAAACAAATCGGAAGTCCACAGTTTGAAAATCGACCCAGCGCCCCCGTGCCCTCTAACAGCCAACAAAGCCACCTTCCATGTGTTATATACTGTATCGCCTATTCACGGGGGCGCCCCCTCTGCCTTCTACCCCCTCTGCAGTTGAGACAGTTAGCATTGAGTGCGGTTTGCAGCAGTAGCTGGGCAAGGTTGACCTACAATATTTGGATTGAGTTTTTTTGTCATATCCGCCAAATTTCCACACTTTAGTAGAAAAGAGTTCAAGCTCCTCTGGAGAGAAGATAAAATCCCCCTCGCCCTCGGCGGGCGGGCGAAGGAAGACACTTGCGAAGTTGAGCGTTAAGGACGCCTCGTTTGGAACGCCTGCGACTAAGTCGATTTCGCGAACTATTGCTGGTGCAGTTCTGGTAGGCCCGGGTTGGCCCTGAGTATCATGGGGGTCCGGAATGGTGACGAGTTCCCACTGCTGAAGACATATTTCTTTCTCTGTTTGGGAGAATGAGATGACGAGAACGATTTTCACCTGTCCGCCCGAGTTCTCAAGCCACCAGTGAGCATCGGCCACCAAGCGATCGCGGGATTGGGAAATCCCAGATTCGATGACAAGCGTGGGCCAGTCGGGTATATGGGGGCGAGTGGTCCAAGGCATCCACGAGCAATCGGCCTCCTTTTCGCTCCCATTTCCTATGAAGGTAGCAGATTCCGTCCGGCCAATATTCTCAAATAGCCCCATGTCATATATCATACCATCCAACCTGACTCCGAAGTCTTGGCTCGCCAATTCTTGAACTACGCCAGCCAATAGTTTGACTATCAATGTCTCCTCACGGTCGAAGTAGAGAAAGTGGTGTCCTTTGAAGTGGGTCCTGTGAATACGATCGATGACCGCAAGCTGGGCTTGGTTCACAGGGGCAAATACTGCGTACTGCTGGCTAGTCTTGCCGGAACATAATTCATTGGCTTGCGATTGAATGGCCTTCATGAATGTCTTCCCACCGCGGAATTCGCGGGGCTTCACACCTCCCAAACCCTCGGTAAGGTAATAATGCATGTCGTGTGGTGCGGTAGGTTCTAGGCTTGGATGAGGGGAGGCTGGGGAGGAAGGTGGGGTGTAACGGAGTCCCTGCCCTGCCGGGGGATATCCTGATCGCGGGGCGGATGGGAAGGGAGTTTGGGGCGGGCTGACATCATCTATAGGCAAGGCAGCCATTCTTTTCGGAGGTTGGTTGTGGGTGCGGGGGATAGTAGTGAGGAGGTATCAGGGTCGGAGGTTGTGGATTGCGGATTTGCGATGTTGTGAAAAGAAGGTGTGGTGGTTGCAGCATCAGATCCGGGAGTCTGCTTTTTAGTTCAGCGCTGTGTGTGTGATCAGGTGACGTCATCTGTGACTGTCACACAAGCCCAGGTTAGGTTATATAGTTCCGGCAACCTATCCCCTAAACCGCTGAAACATTCAGGCCCATTTAAAATGTTGAACACTAACTTATTTGGGAAACCGTGATGTGAAAAACTCAATACACAAGAAGTGCTGTAGTGCTCAGAATTGGGCAAAATCTGTAGTGCTCAGCATGGCCATGATGGAAAAGAGATTGTGCGCGCAGCTTGTTCCCGAGTACTCAAATAGGCTAGTGTTCAACATTTTAAATGGGCCTGAATGTTTCAGCGGTTGAGGGGATACGGAAAACGGTTGTTGAAGATAATCTACAGATCCTTCCCCCCTTTCTCATCATCTCTTCCCCTCACAAGCTTTCCCTTCACTATGACTAGTTGAAGCAAAAGATATAAAAGTATTTTATAAAGAAAATAAAGTCCTTAGCGAAATCATTAGCTCAGTCTTATCGTAACACTTGAGCACTTGATGATCTATTTAACCTTCTTTTCCTCGCAGGCGGTACTGTACATCGCTTATTTTGTAGGTTACCTAGCATCACCATATATCACTCATAGTTTGTGTGCAGCCCACTCACCCAACAATCCTTTCTCTTTCTCCCTGCCCCACATCGCGACATCCCACTCCCCGAACCTTTTACAACGCTCCCCCATTTCGTTACCCCTAGCGAAGGTTTTTCTCGCTTTTTGCCCCCCCTCTCTCTCCTTACACCTTTTTTTTCTTCTAGAACCTTCTTTTAAGTCAGCTTTCGTCAATTTCCGTGGGCACTGCCTGTGGGCGGATCTGGCGACTTTGTTTTCCTTTTGCTTTCCCTCCTTTCTTTTATAGCGAACGGGGTGATGGACGGAGGAGAGGGAAGAAAAAGGAGATTAGTCTTCCGCGCTCTTTTCGTGTGACGGAACGGTAACCCGAGTTTGGGTGGTATAGGGTAGACTCTCGGAGGGAAAGCAGCTTTTCTTCAATCACCGGCGGAAAACATACAAGAAATGGGAAAAGTACAAGCAAAGTAACCTTTTAGTGCCCGGAGAGCTCCTTGCGCCCATGGAAGTCGATTCCTCACCGTCTGCTTTTCCAACTACAACCATACTTGTTAGCAAGCGGTCCTCAAGGATTCTGCCACTACTGATCCCAGCGCTGCTACCGCGATCGATCTGTACCTTATCTCGGAGGAGGATGTCCACTATGAGCAGGATGTTTTGAGGGATGCGTGCTCGAGCTTGAATTCCTGGTTGATGTATTTGGAATATAAGGCCAAGACTGGAGGTATTAATGGGCAGGTGTTTGTTTTTGACAGGGCTTGTAAAGCGTTGCCTAGGTCATACAAATTGTGGAAAATGGTATGTGTCTCTTGGTCCTTCCCCCCGTTTTACCTGTGTTTATTTGTTGTTTTGTTCTGGAATTGTTTGTTGTGTGGCGATGGTGCTGGTTGTTTGATGGTGATGTATGGAGATTCACATTGGGAGATTTTTGGTATCCCGATTTAAGAGTCAAGCACGTGTCCTCCCTCAATCCGGCACGGTTCCAAGCTGACTACAACAGAGTCAATGATTTTTTTGAACGGCCTCTCATCCTTCTCAACAAGATGCCTAGGATCTGGACCGACTACTTATCCTCCCTACTCAAACAATGCCTCGCTACCAAGATCCGCCGAACCTTCGATCGTGCCCTGCGGGCTCTACCGCTTACCCACCCTAGTCGCATTTGGGCGCTCTTCCCACCGTTCGCCAATTCCGCTTTGGGAGAGACTGCTCTAAGGATTTTGGAAACGGTATATCCAGGTTCACGCTGAGGATGCTGAAGAATTCATTGAGCTTCTCGTTGGGATTGGGATATACGAGGAAGCGGCGCAAAAGTGGATCGAGGTGCTGGATGATCCAAAGTTTCGGTCAAAGGCTGGGAAGAGTTACTTTCAGATGCGGAGTGAGCTATGCGACTTGTTGGTCAGCCACGCTCGTGAGATCAGGGTCAGGGGGATTGACGTCGAGAAGATTGTGCGGAGTGGGATTGAAAAGTTTAACTTAGTGACCAGCGGGGGAAATTGTGGACTAGTTCGGGCACCTATTGGATCACTAAGGGCGACTTTGAGTTATGTGGATCGAATGATTAGAATCGTTGAAGGATTGATTATTGATTCTTTTGTGCAGGCAAGAGACTCTTTCGAAGAGGGCGTCACCACTGTTAGGACAGTCCGGGACTTCACCCAGATATTCGACTCGTACACTGAGTTCGAAGAATATGTCATTGGAACCCTGATGGAATCGGCTGCTGAACGGCAGGAGAAGGGCATGGTTAGCGCGGACGCCGATTTTGATTTGGATATCCGATTGATGCGGTTCGAACGATTGCTGGACCGGCGGCCTTTCCTGATCAACGACGTTCACCTGAGGCAGAATCCGAGTAACACCATTGAATGGGAGAAGGGGATTGCTATTTGGGGTGATAACAAGCAACAGATCGCTCAAACATACACTAATGCTATAGCCGCCGTGAACTCAAAGAAGGCAGTTGGTCAATTCAATTCTCTGTGGGCAGGGTATGCCAAATTTTTATGAGAAGCATGGGGATATCAGGCAGGCACGAATTATTATGGAAAAAGCTGTTCGGGTCCCGTTGAAGTTTGTCCAGGAGCTCGCCGAGATGTGGGTTGAATGGGCAGAGTTGGAATTACGGAATGACAGTTTCGACCAGGCAGTCAAGATAATGGCGAAGGCCACTCAATCGCCCAAGAGGAGCCTGGTGGATTATTTTGATGAAACCCTGGCACCACAACAGAGCGTTCACAAGAGTTGGAAGCTGTGCAGTTTCTACGTTGATCTCGTGGAGAGTGTCAGCACACTTGAGGAGGCAAAAAAGGCTTACGAAAGAATCTTCAAGCTCCGAATTGCTACTCCGCCGAATGAGGTAAACTATGCTACCCTCCTTGAGGAGAACAAGTATTTCGAAGAGATATTCAAGGTACACCCCCCTTCCGCTATTTATCATATCAATCCAACTAAAAAGTTCCAGGCCTACGAGCGCGGCTTCGGCCTCTTCACTTACCCAGTAGCCTTTGAACTCTGGAATCTCTACCTAACCAAAGCTGCAAACCGCCAAATTGACATCCAATGATTTCGTGAGCTCTTTGAGCAAGCCATCGAAAATTGCCCTCCCAAATTTGCGAAAGTCCTCCATCTAATCTACGGCGACCTCGAAGAAGAACGCGGCCTACCCTCGAATGCAATCGGCAGCTATGAGCGCGCGACCCGCGCAGTTGCAGACGAAGAGCGCTTCGAAATGTTCGACTTCTACATAATGAAGTCCGCGTCAAACTTTGGTCTAACCTCCACCCGACCCATCTACGAGCGCGCGATAGAGGCGCTACGGGATAGTGAGGCGAAGGAAATATGCCTCAAGTTCACTGAGATGGAACGAGATCTCGGGGAAATAGATAGAGCTCGGGCGATCTACAGTCTCGCGTCGCAATTATATGATCCAAGAACTTCACCACACTTCTGGACTAAATGGGAAGCCTTTGAAATCCAGCATGGGAACGAAGATAGCCTCATGGAAATGCTTAGAATGAAGAGGAGTGTGCAGGCGCAGTACAACACCGACGTCAACTTCATCGCTAGTGAAGCGCTCGCCCGCGTCCAAGCGAGGTCTGGCAGGGGGATTAAAGGATATGTTGGAAAGGTGGTTACGGCTACGCGCACGGAGGCTAACCCTGACGCTATTTATTGGGATATGGATGGGTCACCTATTGGTATTCCATAGCCAAGGGGGATTGGCTGCTTGATCGGTTGGATGTTCCGTGGTGGGAAAGCGGAGTTTAGCATTTTTTTTTTCTTTTTCACTCTTTTCCACCCTTTCCCTTCCTCCTCCTTCAATATTGGCTTAAATGAGGAAAATTAAAATTTTATTCTCTTTTTCCTTTTGTACCGTTGTGGGGATGGATTATTACAGAATTCCCCTTTCGAAAGGCCCCGCGGATTGTCTGGCTTGACTGGACTGGTCCGACAAATCTCAACAGTTGGGATATACTCGACTTTGACTGGACTAGCTGATCCGGTCTTCTCTGGCGACCATTCGGAAGTCCGCTTGTCACGTATATATCGGATATCAGATCGGTGGATGAACGTGACGGGTGTCTATTACGGAGAAAAATAAAATTCAAAGGTTTGCCAAGCTCAAGTATTTAGAAAACAAGATCTAAGTACATAGCCCGTCTCGGGTTTCAAGGGATGCTAACCCAATTGGGTGTAGCGAAATAACAATGAAACCAGCCAGGGGAGATAGATATAGCTTATTTTTTGCCTGTAGTAGCAAAAAGAAAACGGGGGGCTTGGGGGGAGTAAATTTCCAAACAGAAAAGGGAGGAAAGAGCAAGCGGAGAGAAAGCAAGGGGGATAGGGAAACCCCGTATGGAGGGTATCTCAAAAGCAGAAGACGATTCGCTGTGATATGGGAATAGAGGCGTGAGATAATTTGGAAGGGTGCGATCGGTTGTGAGCCCCAGCTTAGCAGGCTATGAAGTTAGTAAACGGATGGGGAAACTGGTAAGCAAATTCAAGGAAGGAATTTAATTCAAACAATTGGGCTTTAATGCGAAAAAAAGGTGTTGAAAAAATACACTCCGACAGTGCCAACTAGCTAGTGCCACCAGAAACCTCCAAACTTGATAGGACCGGGGATCAGCGGTGTTTACGAGACTTGGATCTCTTTTTAACAGCCACCCGTTCCTGCTCCATGGATTCAGAGTCCTCGTTGAACTCCACTTTACGCATCTTCCTGACAGATCTCCTGGCTTGGGGGCTTGGGGCGGTTGGTTCTGCATAGGTGACCCTTTCTCATTCACGTGGTAGGAAGAGCGGCGTTTGACCCTATGTTTGCCCGAAGAAGAATCTGATGTAAGGATGCTGGTATGGTTCTTTCGAGTTTCGGAATGAGGCTTCTTGATGCTTCGTTCTCCACCATGCCCGATGAGGGCGGGCGGGCCCAGCGGATTGAGTTTTGTCCCGTGCCGGTTCAGTCTAGAGGGTTCCCCTGTGCTTTGATTTGGTACGACCATGTGGTATAGACTTCTGTTCTCTGCTCGTCGGAATTGGGGAGTACATGCTCTCGTCGGTGTAGTCGATGTCGCTCTCAGCTTCTTCGGTGTCGTCTTCCGTGGCCTCTGTGGCAGATAGCGCTGCTGGTCCGGCGGTTTTCTCATCTGTAATCGGTCGTTCATTAGTAAAAGGACCGCCACGCCCGTCTCTCAATAATAAGTAGATGAAAGTCGTATAAATACCCAGGGGAATATATCGCATACCATAGTTTTCGCCGACTGCCCACTACTCGGTATGGTGAGAACACCACAAATTTCTTCTGGAAGCCTCTGCTTGAGCCTCTCGTAGGTATTGGCAATGGAGTCCTTGCGGATATGAAGACCAAAGTACTCGTTAAAATGGATATATGTATCCCCCGGCTGCAAAGGTTGTTTCTGTAGGACCATATGAATCTGTGCTCTTCGTTGGAGAAACGACGAAGTGTACGTTTGTCGGTTCCATCTTTGAGCTTGGACAAGGTCGTCCTAGTGATAGCTACAGCAGGGCTATACTTGGCGACAATTCCAACATAGTCCTCGGCATTGCCTTTGGGGAGACTTGACTGATTACCTGGGCGCCTCCAGGGAGCCTCCGGGGGTTCATCATGGGTCTCAGCTTCTCCCTCTTTATCTGCGCTGTCACCACCGTCGGTTTCAGTATGGCTTCGCTTCCGCTGTGCCTTAGATATGTTCTGCGAAAGCCTGGGATGAACCGGTCGAAATGCAGTGAGCCGAGAGGGCCCCGCCTCACCCTCTGGGGTGTTCCTAGCTGAATCAAGCTCCCTGGGCGATCCGGTCTATTGTTCGCGCCTCCGATGAGACTTCTTGATAACACGGAGCATCGGAGGGGTATCAGGAGATGACACTAGCTCGGACTTGAGTTTTATCATTGCGCAATGATAAAATTGGGGAGAAGAAGAGGCGGTGAGTGGGGGGAGGATATACAATAGGCAAGTGTGGTATCCGATGCCGAAAAAAGTAGAAGAGAATTTAGCGGTAAAGGATTGCCGGGTGCTAGTAAGGATTCGATCGTGGTACCAGGGGATTGAATTGAGCGGGTGGGCTATCGAAGGTGTGTGAGGGAGGAGGAAGATGTGGTGAGCGCGGAAGTGGAAAAAAATACCGGTCGGGGTGGGAGGGGAGAAAGAGTGTTCTTCAAACCGCTAGTGGAGAAATAAGGTAGAAACTTTGAGTGTAGGACGAGTTTGTGTTGTAGTCTGTGAGCGTGGGGAGGAAAATTTAAAGAAGGCAAGGGAACCCTAAAGAGGGCCCTGCTTGGAAACTCCAGTCATGATATGGAACAAGATCTTATCCCTATCATGTTTTCCGCACTGTTTTGCTATAGATCATAGTATATATCATACCGACCTTATCATACTAGTATGATAATTAGAGGACCATCAACTCCGTCTTGTTACCGTCCACTCAGTGAACTTATCATATCCCAGAAGCCAATAAAAATAGAAAAGCTTACCGCAACCCCCCCTTCAAAATTAGCCGAGCGGGGCGGTTAGGCGGGGTGGCGCCGCTCTCTTACTCTGCTAGTAAAGGACACTCAAGAATCGTGCAGGTAGTGCAGGCCCGGAGATATATTAAAGCTCTAAATACATAGCTGCCCCACCTGTTATAGCGCGACTATGGCGCTGGATGCTCTATTCATCACTCTCGGATCTCACAGGGTTCGTCCCTTTCCTGTACCGGTCCCCCGCCCGGGAGTCTTGAATTGAACGCATTACTATTATCTCATTTTTCCCTTCTTCCCGACACCCTACACGGCACTCCGAATAACCGGATCTTTAGATCCCCCGCGACCAATTATTCACGTGAATTCTACCTGTATATACACATATACTCCATGAAACCCTCGTGTATTTGTCCCACGAGATTAACTTCATTTCAACATCTTTGAGCATTGGCTCCGGGTATTCGGCAAGATACTTCAATAGGACACCAGTCCTTTCTGTCCGCCGCCCAACCAGGATCTTGAATTGAGCGGCTCTAGTCGCTGGAGACATCTCCAAACAAAGTAACCTAATTACCCGCTCTATTCGATGCCGCTCCACAACACTCGTCAGAATCCATTGGTACTGGATTTTGACTTGTGGAATAGCTCCCTGTGGAGAGTTGTTCAGCAGGGGCTCTCCGTCGAGCCTCTCAATGTAATAGGACTTCACAAAATCTTCCACAGACTTTGCATTGATGGCAATTTTACGGGTCCATGACATCCCCAACCCGGGCGATCTTGTCAATAAAATCATATGTGGTGGGGATATTTTTTTCTCTTGGCTTTGGTGGGATTAACCCTCGTGCGTCTTGCGAGATATCACCGGACAAAGGAGTCTTTTGTGCATAGACGCTAGGCGGCGGGCAAGGTTGGAACGGCGCTACCTCATCGGGGAGGCGATATTCAGGATCAATGGAGTTGACTATGCGGCCTCCTGGGGAATATAGAGTAGTAGGTGCCCACTTGGAGGGGGGTTTACTTGAAAAGAAGAATTGAAGAATGGTATCCGGGACTAGTATGGTCAGGAACGCCGACTTGTTTAGCGCCCAGTTGAAGCAGGGCGGTATTGGGGATGGAGGCCGATGCAATCTGCTGCCCTTAGTTGACTCGACTATACTCACTTCCTCATTGGAATCCTAGAGGTCGTGAAGTCAGTAACAGGACCCCGATCAAAATGCGCTTAAAGCCGAAAAACCGCAAAAGCCTCCACCAACACCGGGCATGAAGACTGAGCCTTTCGCGAAAGTGGTGGTAAAGAAAGCCGAGGCCCGATCGGCTGCAGCAAAAAAAGCCGCTGCAACGAGGGCTGCGAATAACCAAGCATTGGCGGACAAGATCACAGCAGAGCTAGTGGCTGAGGCACAAAGGACTGCGGAGGCTGGTGGGTACCAACCAGGCGCAGTGACTAAAACTCAAGTTAAGTGTCGCATGAAGAGGGAGAAGGAGAACATCAAACGGGAGGAGGCGCGGGAGAGGTTAGAGGCCGCAGCCGCGGGGAGGGAATAATCGGCAGAAGCGAAGCAGATCGCGGCGGCAGATAAACAGGCTGCGGCAGTCAAAAAGCGAGCGGCGACTATTGCTGCAAAGGAGGTTACAATTAGCGAGAAGATACGGGCGAGATCTCAAAGCACGGTTGGACAAAAACTACTAATGCCAATATAATGGACAGAAATGGGACGGCTCGGGGGAGAGTGGCAAAGGCAAAAGTTGAAGGGGCCGGTGCCGAAGCGGCCTCTAGAAGAAACGAAGAAAACCAGGCAGGCACACCTGAGACCGTGTTGGAGGGCTAGAATTTGATCACGGAGAGAGTTCTAGAGCCCATGAACAGGTGGCGGGGGAATCTGGTTATGGGGCCGCTAGAAAGGGGAAGCACCACAAGCCCAATCCATGGGGGGTTGGAACAATCCATTGCCAATTGGGCAAAGCAGGCGCACTATCACCCCTAGGCAGTAAGAGTGTCTCGGAACGATGGAAAAAGGTATAGCCGGGGGCGCGCTAAGCGCGAGGCCATCATGCTACAACCACACCTTTTTTTCACAACCTCGCGAATCCGCAATACACAACCTCCGACAGGGATTGTTGTAATATGCGATGGTACATTTGAATATAAACTCAGACGAAGAAGTGATAGTAGAAAGTAGTCAAGATCCCGTATTGTGACAACGCTTATCGATTGAATAATAAGAAAGACATAGCTCAGCTATATAGTACAGTGGTTGAGCTCAGCCATTACCATCGAGTCTCTTCACAGTAAAAGTAAAAATAAATACTATCAAAGAAGTGAGCTGAGAGGAACAAAAGGAATAATCAAAGAACACGCATTAACCTTAAGCCAGTATTGAGTATGAAAACATAAAGAGCTAAAAGAAACAATTCAGAGAAAAAAGAAACCATATTTGAGAGGAGAAAGAAACTGTACTCGAACAGGGATAACCGAGGACGATATGAGTGATACTTGGTGATTCTGTCTCTCAATTTCCCTCTATACTCCGAAATCTAGTTTATCCAAAGAAGTTGTGTATTTTATAAAAATATAAAGGGGATATGGGCAGTGGTTCAGAGAAAAGCGTACGAAGAGTGAAACGAGTATACCAAAGGGAGATTCTTTTCCTATTTTGTTGACCTTATCCATCTAGGGTTGTGGCCGGTGAGCACCCTTTAAATACATAAACTATGCTAACACTTCCGGACATCTCCAGAACTTCATCTGAGGGTTTCTTTGCTTTCTCACGCCATTTCCATACACCGCTTGCTCCACTCTGCTTCCCTGCTTTGCTTCCCCGCTTTGGTATGACTTTTACCCCTCTTACCACTCTTTACCCCTCTTTCCCCTCTTACCCCGCTTACCCCTCACTTCATGCTTCTCACCGCGTATGTAACCGCGGTGAGTTCTCCGGAATTCTTCTCGTAGGTTCTAACACAGTGTTGGGTAGGATTCGTTTCCGGAGAGCGCCGGTGAATAACAACATATTTGAGGACACGAGTTCAATAATTTTTATTATCCTTGTTCACCGATGCCGGGATGAGGACCTATTGGGTGTGTTCTCTCGATAATGTCCTTCTCTCTCCCCTCCAAGGGGGACCCTGCGACAAAATTTCCTTATGCCACATTTATCGCCTATTTATTTTCTCACCCGGAGGTTAGAATCTTGGCATAGCGCCCTCGCTCAAAAACTTTGCTGAAACTGCGCAAGAGTCTCAAGACTTCTGTAGAAAATATTAATAATAAAAAAATAGCAAAGATGAAATCCCTCCGACCAGAGTCGGACTGGTGACCAACCGGTACTCTGAACATTGCAGCCGGGTGTGATACCAACTACACCACGAAACGGCATGGCTAGTGTCACTTGTTGCTCCTCATAAGTAGGCAAACCGAGCCTGTTTCCTTCAACCCGAAAAACCCTAACCTTGGGTACCAAGGGCAGGGGTATTCCATGGTCTGTAAGGATATTCGCACCATGGGCGGTGCGAATATTTTTCCCGGTGGCAACAAGGTTTACCCCAATTTAATTGTGAAGATAAAATATAAAAAAATAAACAACTACTATCTAATCCATAGTGTGAAACTCCTTAAAGCAATGACGAGTGTTTTGAATACAGAGGGGAAGTTGACATTTTGTGCAGTGCCATTGTGTCTTATAACCTCTGCCAGCGGGACCCTCAGCTTCAGCCTGCTTCAACCTGTATCTGCACAACCAACACTCCTCTTTAGAAGAAACTGCTTTTGGCAAGTGAGCACCAGCACCTCGACCAGGTGGTAGTACACTTTTTTTGCCAATATATTTCACTTGCTTAGCTGGGTGGGGGGCTGGAGGCTGGCGAGTTTGTGGAGCTGCGTCCTCCTCCTTCCCATCCCTTTCTCCCTCCAAGATCAAATCCCAAGCTACTTCCAAGCGAAATTCCGCATGGGTGATGGCTTTAGAATCAGAAAAGGCAATATAGGAGTTGATCAGAGCTGTATTCAAGGCCTAGAAAGAAATTGGAAACCAAGTATGACAGGTGGTCAGTTGTGTCTTATAGTAGGAGCGGTACTGGTCGGCAATATCCACACCTTCCATGTGAAAATTATAATCATTGATAGCTACCGGGATCTGGAGCTCCTTCTCATAGTCCTCCCCAAACTCTGCTAACACTCTCTTAGCATTAGTACTCTTTCTACCAGGTCTTTTCCTCCTCCTGGCAATTTCGCTTGTTTCACCTATGAGACTATGAATTGTAGTCATGATAGTAACAGGTGTATTATCGAACCACCAAAGGACTCCCACATCTCTAATAATCATACCAGACCTAAAGTAGTATGGAAGTTGTCCAACAGCCTTCCTGGAAATTGCAAGTTCCTTGGGAAAGTCCTTAGAATTTGGTCTAGCTGTTCCACAGGCTAGAATGCCTAATTGGTCTCTTAACAGGGCAAGTAAAGGTAGGCTGGTATAGAAGTTATCAAGGGATATGTGCCAGGTCCTTCGCTTGGTAAGCTTGCTTGCTAAAAATATCACAATCTCTCCTGTTGCTATAAGGTTCTGAATTACTGGAACAGGATCTGAACTAGTTTAGTTGGAGGTTCAGTGAAAGTCCCAAATATAACCATGGTTAGCCACGCAGTGGAACTTAAACCCAAGTTCAATAGGCTTGCTGGGTATCTTGTAGGTATCTTGGGAACATCCTGTACACTGAATCATAGCGTCATCAATGGTGATATTGGAAGAAGGAAGCCTTAATGCTTGAGAAGCAGAGCGCAATTGGTTCATCATTCGATCAACCTTTGCATGTGATAACCTCTTGCCTTCCTCTGTAGTTTGAGGAATATCGAGAGCAGCTATGTGGAGATACCGCCTGATCTGTTGGAATTTATTGAGGGACATATAGGCGGTAATAGAATGAGTAGGATGAAGTCCATCCTGTTGTCAATAATTTTCCCAAGCTGGGGCAGAAAAGATTCCCATATAAATTACAATCCCAAACCACATTTTCAGATAGCCAACCTGCATGCTTGACCAACCCCTTCCGGTCATTCCTGTAGTATCTCGCTTTTCCTGAGTATAGCTATTGGTATTCTTGCATATGGTAGAAAGCAGGGAGTCTGAGAGTATAAATCTGAAGATTGAAGCAGGAGAAACATGATTTAAGTTTAGGAAAGAGGTGGGTAATCGAGTATGGGCAAGATGAAGTAGATAGTAGGAGGTCATAGGAGTGTATTCTGCATCAGCAAAAAAAATCAGTTTGCGTTATTTGCATTTCAGCGCACCCTGCATCTTCTGGCTGCGTTCTGTGGGACAATTTTTTTGAAGTTATGTAATCAAAAAACCCGTTTCATTTTAAGATTAATCTAACAATTACGTAGACAAACATGAATTTTCAGCCCTAACGGACAACATTTACATGTCCATTTTGGCTTCTGAAGTTTAAAACTAGATTCATGGGATGCACAGGATGCTGACCAGATGTAAACTCCACTACAGGGTGCGTTCAGATGCGTGTGGATGCAAAATCGAGTTTTTTTGCTGATGTGGTACAGGAGGGAGGGTAGATTCCCGGGATGAAGTGGGAGTAGCTGCAGGAGGTGCCCAGTGATCTTTCATGATGCCAGCCGTAGATGTGCTTTTTCTGTTTTTGAGGACTGGTAGAGAGTTCTGGTGAAGGAGACATATTTGGGAGAGGTTCTATAGTGTAATTGGGAGCTTGAAGGTGGGGGTGCAGTACCCTTCTCTCTTTCTCTGCCATGCTAGTGGACATTTTAGAGAGGGTATTTTCAAATAGCAATAATATAGGGTTGGAAAGAGGTATCTGTATGGAGAAGTAGATAATTAGTTTATGAAGAGTGTTATAACATTACAAGATGGTAAAGAATATGAGAGCAACTTACAAGAGAGGTAGCTTGAACTATGATTGCGATAGAGAAATTTTACTTTCACTGTACTTAAGGCTTTATTTATAGAATATTTCATTATCACAACCAAGTTTAAGGGACCATTACATCAACAAAAAATTTTGATTACTTTTTAAAAAATCCGTTATCATGTTGCCAAGTGAGTAATTTTGCTATTATTTAATTATAGATGCTCCCACTACCCCTGCTGAGGAGTAATCATCAATTTGTCACGAGGTGGTTATTTCTTCGGAGCACCTCCGGTGCGAATTCGGACTTCTATAGTCCATGGGATAAAGAGCCTGAATATAGTTACACACCTTCAACCCAACCATCCTACAACCACCCACAAAAGAAAGTAGTTTATACCTCAAAACACCATGCTTCCCTTCATACTTCATGCAAAGACAGCCTCCCTTATCTTTATCAATTATCGTCTTTTGTCTAGAAAATACAGCACTAAAACAACTCCCAACGGTACAGGGAAAAAATGAAAACCCTCAGGAGACTCCCTCCGAGAATGCCAAGGTGGAATCCAATCCCGGTGTGGGGCAGGGTTTGTACTAGGGTAATCTGATGTTATGGGTAGCCCGTCTGGTAACGGCCAAAATTCATGTACTTGTGGGTCTTGGCACAGAGGTGCTTTGCCTATAAATATCTCCTTCATGTATTCTAGTTTAACGAACCAACAAAACAAGCAACCACCTTGGGATCAACCAGTCAACTCACAACGTTTCCTTTCCTGCTCAATTGGTTCAAGTACTTCTGTCTGTGTCTTACCTTTGTGAAAGCCATTAGCAACAGTATCTTCAGAGCTACTTTGCCTAGGTCTATTGATTGATTTACTAAGAGGCTAAGCCACAGGTGACAGGAGGGGAATACGGCATACGCAACAGACTATCCAACTAGGGGAAGGCATTCAATACCCCCAATACCAGCAGTTGTGGTGAGTCTAGCCTCTGGGTAAGTCTCTCTACTGTATTAACTTGATAAATTGAGTATCTCCTGGTAGGAATTTTATCTTCAGTAGGAATTGAAGCTTCTTGACAGCAGTTAAAGTGATCATTCTATTCCACATTTGTTCACTACTAGACTGCCTAGGGAGGTTTTGTTTCAGAACGGAGATTAGAACACTGCACGGAGATACTCAATTTATTGAGTTACATGGCTCCTCAAACTAATTGTCCAAACTGGAGATAACAAACCAAGGTATAGTGTGATACAATGAACCACTTGGATGATATGATCGATCTGTCAATGAAGGTATGGAATGGTGTTTGTTAGCTACTTTCATATTTTGTGAGCGGGTCTATTATTTGGGATACCACTTGAATCTGATGTCAGAGAGTTGGTATGAGTAACAATTAACCGAATAAGTGGTGGCAGGATCACGGAACATTTGAAGTTGATGTGAGCAAATTGTTCCATAACCTTGCCTACGAACTGGGCAAATCGATTCACAATCTCGAGTCTAATCCACTGTCTGAGATGACCAAGGGGAAGGAGGAACTGCTGTCAGGGATTAATACCAGAAATTCAGAGATGAACAAGGGGTTTGCTGAGTTTAAATCTGATCAGAAATTGATAAGATGGCAGCTTCATACCCTATTTTTTAGAACGGTATTAGTTAGTTTCTCTTTTAGCTACTCTATCTGGCTAATCTAAGTAGTATAGATGGTGGTCTAGTCCTTAAAGGACTATGTCCAGCTCCGTTGTCCAGCATTTTTCGTAAATGAAGGAGGAACCCCCCACCACCTGGGGGCTTTTTGTTTTATTTTTTTATTTTTTTATTTTTTTATTTTTTTATTTTTTTATTTTTTTATTTTTTTATTTTTTTATTTTTTTATTTTTTTATTTTTTATTTTTTTATATCATGTATTCGTTGTTTATAGTACAAGAAACAGTGTGGAGCGCTAGCCATGGCATGAACCAAACTGTAAACAATCCAACGACCTGCATCACCCCCTGATGGGAAAAATAAAACCCCTTGAAACCAGCGCACACCCCCTCCCCTCATAGCACCTAAGATGCAGGCAAGGCGGAGCAATACCTTCCTCCAGACACGTAAGAAAAGATATGAATAGAAATGAAACCAGAGCAAGAGACAAACCCTTCCGCGGCGCGCCTCAATAAAAGAAAAGAATCTTACAGCCTATGGCCGACACAGCGGAAAGGATACAACTACTGTTGCCGGAGTACCTAAGGGAATTCCCTGAACCTACAGGCTTAGGGGCAAGGTGTGACAGGGGCCGAGTGCCCGGTGTATCGGTGCGCCGCAGAATGTGGTCCAAGTCAAGGAGGCAGTTCTATACCATTACCCGGGGTAACCGAGGCGAGTTGTGATTGTAGAGTAAATCGCGTAGCGGGTGAGGAAGGTGAGGGGAGCCACCCGGCGAAGAGAGCCACTCAGCAGAGGGGAGGCCAGCCACAACAGAGAGACCAAGGGCAGACCGGACAAAATTACCACTACTCTCATGTGGTCCTTTGTTACAGGGGAGAGTGTGTCACTACCGGAAGGGATCCTGGACCAGAGGGAGACCCAAGGAGAGGGAAGGAGGAGGAGGGAGTAAGGTGCCAGCTGGGGTGTAGCAGTACGGTGCAAGGGGATCTGACTGTGGGAAGCAGGAGAGGGAAGGCTCGCCAGAAACCAAGAAGTACCAACACAGAGGACGGAGACAGGGTCACGATTTTTCGAATGCCAACTGTACTGACCGAGCAGCACAGGAGAGGGCGCAATACCAGAGAGCAGGGCCACCAGGGCAACTACTTCACCGATAGCGCGAAACTAGTGACTGCATTGACGATGGAGGGAGAGTTGCCAACTGTGCAAATCGCTAAGCGAGACGCGTCGCCAAGTCCGAAGTGAAGGGGGAGAAACATCAACACAGACAGAATCAAGAACCCCGTGGGGGGTTAGGCCAAAGACCACAGAGAGAGGAAAGGGATAGCTGGGTGCGTAGTACTCCTAGGGAGAAGCCATCAGGGGAGACGTGAGGCGGGAGACACTCTCACGATGATTTCTCATGGTGTTGAGATTTCAATCGCAGGAGGTGGAGCGGACGAGAAAGCTGAAACGAAATACGGCGCTTTTTCTATTTTTTATATTTATTTTATATTTATTTTTTATATTTATTTTATTTTTATTTTTTATATTATATATTCGTAGTTAAGGTACAAGAAATCGCATGGAGCGGTAGCTATGGCGAAAAGAAAACCCAAAATCCATAACAAACAAACAAAAGAAAGTTCCATCACCGGTCATTTTCATAAGGGTCAGTACCAGTCCCTGGCCCACGCACGGGCACGAAGGTCAAGCAAGTAAATCAAGGAAATCCTCCTACCACCAGCTGATACTACAAGCAACCTGAAAAATTAACAAAACATAAACCTACCTCTCGTGAGATGACATGAAATAACCAATAGAAACTACATTAGATGAACAGGAAGAAGCGGAACTAGCAGCGGAGGTGTGGCCAGAAAAAATGGCCGGTGGGAAGCCAGTCCTGATCGACCTAATAAAGCGGGAGAGGGCGTCGAGGAGGGCCGCCGATGACCAGACAGGAGGGTTGGGACCTAGTTCAGTTATCGCCTGAAGGTGGCGATTGCTGGCAGCCTCCCTCGGGGGGCAGGAAGGTATGGCGTGCTCGAAGGTCTCGGGCGACTCACTGAACCTGGGGCAGGTCGTAGGGTAATCGTTATCCCAGGACAGGTGGGCGAGGAGGTAGCTCTTTCCAGATCTCATCTGGTGAAGGCTTCCCGCACCGAACTTGTTGCGACCTATAAAGGGGTGAGGTTTGAGCGAGGGGGGGTATGGGTATCTATCCGGGGCAGGGGCCCAGGCCTTCCATTCCTGCATGAGTAGGTCGCGGTAGGGCTGCCTTAGCTTGGTGTATTTAAGTCCCTCTGGGGGTTCAGGGTAGAGCTCGGCCAAGAGGTGCTGAGAGGTGACTGGAAGAGGAGCGAGCCCGTCAGGACCCAGCAAAAAGAGCATTGAGTGGGGGACCGCATCAAACGGAAGGTGGACCCTGTTCTTGATAGGGGGGTGGGGCTGAAGCCCTGGCAGAGGGCGGCGACTCTCCGCATTCTTCGCTAGTAGGGTTCTGTGGTCAGGGGCAGGGCGGAGGAGGAACGGGGTCGGTACTGATAGAGGTCTGGTTTCCGCGCAAGGAATATGCCGTCGGAAAGGCACCGCAAGGGCACAGCAATGATCGGATCTGTCATTATGAGAACGATCCAGGTCAGTCGCTAATAGGAAAACTGAGATGTGTTCGATATCCGATATATATGACAAGTGTGTTGCAAAGAAGTGTGATGACCATGAGTTGTTCTCATGTAGAGAACGGAATGCAGCTCAGAGTAGATACAGTTTGTGGTGGCCCTCACAGTGGGCTCCTACCACACAACACCAGTCACCCCCGCGCGGTCTGGTCAATACCCCTGCTCACACCTACAAGTGTGCCCTAACCTAACATTCTACGATGGGGTTACTCCATCACTCCCCCTAATCCCATCGTACATTCTCCTATTAATATCCATCCCCAGAGAAAAAGAAAAAAAAACACTTTTAAACAAGTAAAAAACTAAACATATCTGCCTCGCAGACGAGTTACATAGAAAGTGACAACATATTAAGAAAGTTCTGGTGCTTCGCTCGCTCCAATCCTTTGGTGAGCCCATCCACTATCATGGCGTCAGTCCTAACATATCAGATATCCACATCTCCATCCCTGACCAACTCGCGCAACCAGAAATACTTTACACCCACATGCCGGATTGAAGGCTTAAACTGCCCATTCATCAGACTCGCTATACAGGCCTGATTGTCGTTAAACGCTGACACTAAGAGTCTTCCTTCTTCCTCTTCACTTCCATTTCCTCTTCTGTAAAGCGCCTCCTGTAGCTTCTGTAGCCAAATAGCTTCCTCTAATGCAAACGCTGTGGCGTTGAATTCTGCGTCTGCGGTTGACTGGGCCACAGTCTTCTGTCTTTGACTCCTCCAATGAACGATAGTTCTATATTGATCGAGAACGACAAAACCGCTGGTAGACCGCATGCTGTCGACCTCTCCGGCGAAGTCTGCATCTGCATATACGATGATTGGTGCATTATTGGAGTGCCTGCGTACTCCCCCAATTGCTCCATTTTCTCCTCTCCTGAGTCGTAGACGTAGTTCCTGCGTCTCTCGCAGGTAGCGTAAGATTCTCTTAACTGCTGCCCAGTGCGCTGTAGATGGGTTTGCTGAGAATCGCCCTACCAATGCACTCGCATAGGCGATATCGGGTCTTGTAGTAATAGCTGCGTAGGTAAGACAGCCGACAGCCTCCTGTTATTGATGTTGTTCTGTCGCTTCCTTCTCTGCTAGTCTTATCGGTAGCTTGCTTTTGGGATCCATGGGTGTCGGACACCCCTTACTGTTCTCCATCTTAAACCAAGTGAGAACGTTCTTGATGTAAGCCCCCTGGCTGAGATAGATCCTCCTCTTGTGCCGATCGCGCTCGACTAGCATACTCAAGAAAGACTTAACATTTCTGAGGTCTTTGATCTTAAATCTCTTGCTTATTGCTGACTTCATCCATGTGACTTCCGCTTTACTCCCAATAAGTAGCATGTTGTCCACCCAAACGATGATAGTCGCGCCAGATCACGTCGTATAAATTCCAGCTTCGTACTTAGAAATTTCCATTCCCAGTTCCTTCTTCAGATGTGACTCGAGTGTGTTGTACCAGTTACAACCAGCTTGGGGTAGACCGTAAAGACTTTTCTTCCGCTGAACCACGACATTGGTTGTTCGTGTCCCACTCTTGTCACCATTATATCCATCCTGAAGTAGTATCTTTCCTCCGAATGATACACGAAACCTTTTTGGTAACTGGAGGTATATCTCCTCCTGTATTTTGCTTTCGAGGAAAGCGGTAATGATGTCCAACTGGACCAATTTCTTTGTCCTCCGCGGCAGCCGTCGATAGAACCATCCTAATCGCAGGGAACGAGATTGTTGGACTATAGGTTTCGATGAAGTCAACACCGGGACGTTGCCGAAACCCGTGTGCAACCAAATGTGCTTTGAAGCGTGTAACGCGTCCGTCTTCCTCCAACTTCTCTTGCAAATCCATGCGTGATGAAATCGTGTGTAGATCTCTCGTCTCATCCGTTGTTGGTATCACAGTCCACGTATCATGTGTTTCGAGTGAGTCCAGCTCTTAATTGATAGTCTTAACCCACTTCTCTCTATATGCACCACGCAAGGCTGCATTGATTGATTCCGGTCCATTAGTGACGATAAAAGTGTACTCGATTCCGGCATTCACAGCATCTTCTTCTGGCTCGTCACCATCTCGTCTGCTGCCTCTGCTACTCCTTTTACTTCTACTCATACTACCTCCCATACTGGAGGATTCAGCTGCCTCACCTCGGCTTTGTCGGTCATCTTCCTCCACAGTATCCCAGAAAGGACCGAGATTAGTCACACGCTTTGTGTCTATCCGTCTCTTCCTCACTGTACCACTCGCTTCATCCTTTTTATCACTTTCCTCACTTGCTTTCAACTTTGCTTTTCGCTCACCGGATTCTGGTGTGCCGGACAACTTTGCCCATGGAAGTGGTGGTAGCGGTGGTAGTGGTATTCTCCTCAGGCTCCTCCTGAGGGTACTCACAGGAGCTGCGTCTCGTGAAGGTGGAGGTAAATCCGGTTCATTCGCAAACGGTAGGAATATCTTCTGATCTGTTGGACGGAAATACGATGTGTCCTCATCAAAGACTACGTCTCGCTGCAGGGTTGTAGAGCCGGTATTGTTTCGTAGTCTGCGTGTAACCTACAAAAACCATCTTTTCCGCTCTACGACCCCATTTTTTATCTGGACGTTTTGCTGGATGAATAAAACAGTATGCTGTACATCCCCACACCCTCCGGTGCTTGATATCAGGCTTGCATCCAAACCATAACTAATGCGGTGTAGCGTCGATTCCGTGTGTCCTCTTGGTCAAAGACACATTCTTTAAGTAAACTGTTGCCTATAGCGCTTCTGCCCAATAACGCTTTGGTGCTCCAGCATGCTGGATCAATGCGTTGGCTCTCTCCACTAGAACTCTGTTGCTGTTCTCTGAGACTCCATTCTCCTGAGGAGTATAAGGCACGGTAACTTGCCACTCAATGCCGGACCGCTTTAGCTCCCTTTGGAACTCACCGCTAGAGTATTCACCTCCGCCGTCGGTCCTAATCGCCTTTATCTTGAAACCCTTCTCCTTGTCACTGAAAAACTTCTCCACAGCCGCTTTGTAATTCTGGCAGTAGCCGGCTGCCTAGTTCTTTGACTTGAGAAAGTATATCGACGTATATTTGGTAAAATCGTCGATGAAGAGTATAAAGTATCGACATCCTCCAAGGGATTGAGTCTGCATCGGTCCACAAAGATCTGAATGGACTAACTCTAATGGCGCTTTGGTTCTGTGGGCTGACGCTCGGAACGGTATACGGGTGATTTTTCCCGTAAGGCACGCGGTACTGCGACCCTCCCCATTATTTGCTTGCAAACAAGGCATACCACGCGCCACCTCCGTGTTACTCATCTTTAGTACAGCTGGTAGGTGTAGATGTCTAAGCCTATGATGCCAGAGCGCAGTCGCCGTATCGTCCTTCTTGGAAAGAAGCAAACCGAAATCGAGGTACTTCCCACTCTGTATTAGCTTGTAGAGCTTGTTCCATTTCTCAGCAATAGCGATTAGAATCCCATCCTGATGGGACTCCGGCGCGTCATCCGGAAACGCAATCTTGACGCCCTTCTTGGTTAGCTGGCTGACCGATATCAATCCAGCCTCTGTCGCTCCTGGTACATGAAGTACTTCGGTCAGAAACAACCGCTGACGACCTCCTCCTGGTGTCCATGTATAAGTTTGAACTGTGCCAATACCAGCGGCGGAAACAAGCTCTCCCATCGCTGTCTTCATTTGGTGTTGGTTTGCTGACAGAGAAACGTAGGTCTCTTTAACGAAAGCGTTGCGGTTTCCAGTCATCTGGTTCGTGCACCCAGAATCAACCACCCATTCAATTTCGTTCGTCACGCCTACTCCTCCGAGCACGGGTTCAACAGTATATCCATGGTCCACTTCTTCTCCAGAATAGGTCTCTCTCCCTCTCTCTCACAAAGTGTCCGCTTTGTGTTCAGTAGCGATTGCCGTCTGCTCATTGCTCAGTAAAATGCGATCGTTGTTTGCTCCGAAATCCGGTCCCCTATGGGATAACGATTGTCTCATTTTTCCTTCCTTCCTTCCTCCCCCACCGGGTACGGTGATGTTGCGCTCTGGCCAGCAATCAGCTTTCTTATGCCCTTTCTTGCCGCAGCCGTGACATGTATCACTGAAGGAATTAGGCCTCTGACTTCTTCCCTCTCACTCACGATACTGAATGAGTAGCCGGACCTGTGCTTTCTTGACGTCTTTGGTTTCCTCTTCTACCCTTCGTATATAACGGTTGGTCGGGAAGTAGGGACTTCTTTCTACGAAGCTCAGCCTCATAGGCTAGCAGTAGTTCTTTTAACTTCTTGAATCCAGCGAGAGAATTCTGGTCCGGAAGTGCCGATTTGGTTACGATAACCCATGTTGTCCACTCTGGCGTCTCAGGTAGACACTCCAAGATGTGAAAAATTAAATGCGCGTATATGACGGGGTTTGCCCGCACATCACGAGCTTGTCCCTGAGTTCCTGAATGTGGTTGATGTACTCGATTACAGTACCCGATTCCTCAAGCGTGAATTCGTATAGCTCTCGTTGCAAATGGTTCGAGTCGTAGCTAGTAGCCGTTTGATAATTGGCGTGCGCGTCAAGCCAGATACTTGAGGCTGTAGTCCACTCCATTTCGTTGTAGTAGCGAATCACGATAGCGTCGGTCATTGCCATCCGAAGCCTACCGCTTGCCTTTTCCATTCGAAGGTCTTGCTTTTCGTACTTTTCCATATTTTTCTCGTACTCCTTGACAAGCTTGTCCTTGTCAGACTCCTCTTTCTCCGGCTTCTCCAGCCGCTCCTCGCGACCATTGACTAGGTTCCACAAGCCTTCTCGCTGGAGATAGTCTGTCATCCTCATCGCCCACAACCGATAATTGGTCCCATCCAGCTTCGCAAAGCTCATGCCGACC
>Ga0307509_10003437_pt1 | contig 24049 bp, 9 predicted proteins | sample 10_EM_MG_FD_202245 | JGI IMG/M metagenome (GOLD analysis project Ga0307509, IMG submission 202245) | Populus trichocarpa ectomycorrhiza microbial communities from riparian zone in the Pacific Northwest, United States - 10_EM | ecosystem: Host-associated > Plants > Roots > Unclassified | place... | reverse complement strand
ACAATATAATCTAAAATAACACTCAATAGATCAATTATCAGCACCCAAGTTTATGTGTCTTAGTTATATTATTGATGGTTTTGGATTGTCATTTTATTGAGGGTAGTATTTATTCAAATTTTCACTCCAATTCTAACAGTTTTTATATTGCTTCTAGAATCTCATAAATCCTGTAAACCTCTACCATATTTTTATACACAATATGATACATGATAATTAAATATCTAATAGTCATTTTTATTATTTTATTTACATGTTATTGGGTTTGTTGGTAATACTTTAAAGATGGGGTAGAGGTTGGCTTTGGTTGCTATGCAGAGGTGCGAAGACTTTCCGGACAGGGCTGTACAAAAATATGGTCATATATTTTTATTTTCACAAAATATTTTTATAGCATAAATATAAGAATAATACATGTGGGCTAAGAGTAGCTGTAGTGAATATAGAGAAATAACATCTACTTCTCTAATAACAGAAAGAGAGTAACTGGTGTTTTAGCATATAAACATATGTTCTAATTCTGCAAATGTAACATGTATGCATATTCTGGTAACTGTATACAGGAGTGGAGTGCAGGGTTTCCTATGTTTAGTGTGATTACTTTGCTTACATTGATTAGTTTGATTGTTTTACAGCTCCGGAGCTATATTAGGGCCCGGTAGTTTGTGTTAAGTTTAGTTTTGCATGTTTATTGTTGTATTTAGGAACATAAGTGAAGGAACGGTGATGTAAGCTGACGATAGCATTGAGGCAGTATTATGACTCTTAGGTTGCATGTGGGATCACAGGACATGCAGGGCAAGGTTCACTGCCTGGTAATGATTGTGGTTGCAGGATATCTGATTACTATCGCTCTGGGAGAACTCTAGGATTTAAACTCATCTCCTGGCTAGCAGGAGAACGGCAGACTTCAGCAGACTCATGTTTCACGAATATACTTGGTTGAACCGTCGATCTCAGAGTTCCTCTTGCCCTTTAACTATTATCCCTCTTTACCCTTGAGTTCTCTGAAGCCTCCCTTAGACCTAGCGCTTGCCGGTCAACTGCTAGCCCTCTATTGGACCTTTTCGTTATACAGGAGTAAATCTGTTACAGCAAACAAATACCTATATTTCTGAAATATGCCTTAAACCTATTGTAGAATATGTCTTTTGTAAATTATATTGTAATATGTTTATTTTGTGGTGTGCCAAATAGAGCCTAAGTGATCTTTCATGCTTATTACTCAATATTGGTTTCTCTAATTCTTCACATTGATTCATAGTGAAAATTCATACTCTCCTCTATATCTTTAACCTCTTTCTGCTATATTCTCTAAATATCTTTTCTCTTAACTCTATCCACAAGAGCATCAATCACCTGCATTTCTCCTATTTCCTCAAGCCACCTAACCTCTCATTCCTTTAACTCCCTAGACTAGAAATTTGTTTGCTACCCCTTTAATAGATAGCTCATGGTCCACACTCTTCTTGAATAGTAGTAAGAGACGAACAATACAAAATATCTGTAATGGGGGCACCCTATAGAGAGGGGAACTCTAAGGTTGCGACCGCACCAAAACTCAAAGTAGAAGATAAAGATAGAGTAATTAATTCACGAAGAATAAAAACGGTTAAACTTAATATTGTTGAGCTCGAAGCTTCACTCAATTTAGTTCTCTCGAGGAAAGGTTGGTTCTCGAAGTAGAATGCCAAACGCTTAAACTTAAGTAGATATCAGATTTAAGCCTTTGACATTCACCACAACTCCGACCTTGTGCGAGTACCCTGTCCTGTTCAGGGCTTGTCCGAGGTCTACCCTCTATCAGGATTTATCCTGCCGGAAGTGTCGGACCAACTCGGGTGCACTTAACTCCGTCACTAGGATATGAGTTTCTGCAATGCATCTCCAATACAACCGCAGGTGGAAAAACTCTTCCTATTGAAGTCATACTAGTGGCTAACTATTATGACAACAACTGGAGTCAATACCTAGGTGGTGGACTCACTGGCCCAGTGGTAGTTTCGTCTATACAAGCTATGCAGTATATCATTTAATCTACTCGACCATCCAATATGATAAACTGACTTGCAAGCTCTCCCGGTGAGATGTAGCCAATGGTTGGCTAAGTGGGCGCTACCGATAGCCAGCCTCTCGGGACATATTCTACCGTGATAAGACTCATACCTCTAGAGTCCAATAACAACCAATAGTAATGCTACAAATCAAGGGGAGAAGGTTCCGGCTGGTTACTGAGGAATTTGTCCCGAAAGCACCCTGGCCTCCGTGTACTACCTAAGTACCACTAGGAAGACTACCCTACTACCCGTAGGCTACGATAGACTCCTAGGTGCCGGAGAGACCATTTATGGGCGACCCCCATTTTGGCGGTTACATATACTCCCCTTATATATCCTGCGAATGACATTCAGTCGGACGCATGGTGACGACTTATATGGTGTTACGGCAGCTGCTCCAATGACCTCTTTTAACTAGCAAACGAGCAACTACACACATGCCGTCTGCCTATGACCCGCTGTCCCCACCCTGGGGCCAGAGGGGGGTGTTAGCTAAACCCGCCCAAGTTCAATAGTATGTTCGGGCCACTCTTACACAGGCGTGGGGCCTCCCCGCGCAGATGCGTGCGCGCCCAAGAACATCTAAGAGCCCATAGAATGTGAGGCAATCGACCTCTAAGTTCTAGGATGACTTTGCTCGTAAAGGTAGGGTAACTTGGACACCTCAGTAGGGTAACTGGGGTCCATGGGCATAATGAACAAATTCCCAAGGTAGTGTAACTTTGCCCTCTTATGCCTTTAACCACTCAGGAAGTCCTCCAGTCGACCACAGAGGTTGTCTCGGAGTTCCGTGTAACATTCCCATAATTCTCTTGACCTTATGCGAATGTTCTCCCGAAAGGTTACCCTGCCTAATAGAGTGCCCAAGGCTACTAAACTATTCCTTAGGCTTTATCCTAGGTTTACCAGCTATGTATATACCAAGTATACAAGACCATTCCATCTCTGGTTACCACTTGGTATACCATTTAGGCTAAGGTCATAGTGATTGTAGCTACCTATCGTAGGGTCGTTACAATATCCATTAATATCTACTACCCTTTTCGTAGAAAATCTCTCTCTTATTCCCTCTATAGCATAGGTAATTGCTATCTGCGACTGTCTGATTATACTTTCAGTAAGCCTTTGATTTTCCCCCAAAACTCTCTACTATTTCACTTCAATTTTACTCAGATGCTTCTCAATTACTTCACCTAATAATGCCTGCTTGAGTCTCATACAAGTTACTATTTTCCAATTGGTTTTCATTAGGTATTAACCTTGAACAGGTCTTTGAAATAGTGATTGATAGAAAGATCAAGTCCATAGACAAACCTAATACTGCTTCCACAAATAACACCAGGACTGATGTCATAGGTACAAAAGATATCTATTGTCCTTGCTAGTTGTATTATTCAAATATGCTATGACTTACTTGTACTCTCTTTACAGCTGCCCCCTCCCTCATGATGGGTATCTGCTGACATTGACAAGAATTATGATGTTCTTATTTATCATTTTTGCAATCATCTCAGACTCAATTATTATTACTAAATAGTAATTATTTTTTAATAAAAGGTAATATACTAAGGTTAACTGCATCATGATGCTAATAGATCCTATAGATTTATAGAAAATTATGGTATCTGTAATATCCCCATGAGCTATTAGAAAGTGTCTGTTAGTACATTGCCATTATGAGCTCTCTTGTTTCTGCTGTAGATGGTTGTAGGACCTCAAGCCAAATTCTTTCTGAACAGTTGACAGTATTTGGCAAAGAATTCATCTTAGATTGTAATAGCATTTTTCTTCCATAGTTGCATTATTATAGCCCACTCCTTGCTCTTTATTTGGTCTTTTCTTAATGTCTCTAACTTTGCCTTAAACTTCGTCAACTCTGTTCTTAATACTCACAACTTTTCCTTGGACTTCTCAGGCTCCTTTTTAGGAGTCTGAACTTCTCAATCCAGTCTTGTCTCAACTTGAGTACTTTCTCTCTCATTACCTCCAAGGTATTTAATACTTGCTTCTTTGGTATTGGAGCATTAATGCACCAAATTTATTTCAATTTATATAACACTTGCTAGGCCTATAGATTATTGTATAATACTTTTGAAAAATATTCCTTATAAAAGTTCATCTAGCTATAGTCATTTTATGATAAATTTTGTAAATTAGACATTTTTCTTTATTTGCAAATATAAATAACTAGCAGTTCAATCTATTTAAACAATATTTATAAGAAATTTTGAGGAAAACACTTGATTGGTATAGAGAGTTTTGTAATGCAATATACACTTTAAATTAATATTATTGGATGAGTTTTATAAAATTTACTCAGATGGCAACTATTGTTATCTAAACTTAAAACTCTTATTCCTAAAATCACCAAAAATGAAACTAGTTCACTTTCGACATATTGATAGTTAGATGCATATTACCTACTTGAACTTCTGCTAATGAAGCCTGTTTTGTAAACCTGCTTTGCAGCTGCTTGGAGTTTTGTAGACTGCAGACATTTATTCTATTACTATGTTTGAGATTGTTTAGAATATCATATCCATTCAATGCCTCAACTGAAGAATAACTTTGATTATATATGTAGCAAACAGTATTCTGCTAGGTACTTGTAATAAGAATCAAGTATCTTTTAAAATCATAGACTATCAATATTGTCAACATAGTCATTTTAGTTTGTCATAATAGACTTCAATTATTTATCCTTAAAATGTAAGGAATGTAATTGATAATTCCATAATTATAGGATTGAATTGCTTGCATGGAAGCAAGGCATTATAGAGATAGAAGGAATAGGTACATTGAATATCTTGAACTCATAGAAGGTTATGATCAAAGAGTTGGGCCCATGCCTTTGTGTTCAAGTTTTGTTTCACTTAAATAGTTGCATGAAGTGCTCTAACTATTATGATCAAGTGTTACTTATATAGACTCTTCACACACAACCCTAACCCTAGTGAGTAATCTCATATGAGTCACATAGTTCTATGATTTATAATAAGTCATACCTGAAATCTATCAGCTAACTCCTATGAGTTACTATGAAACATACCATAAAGCAATCTTTTTTTACTCCATTATTATGAGTTATTATCATGAGTTATATAAAGATTGAACAATTAAAGGAGTCTCTGTGAATCAAAAACACTTTGTTGGAATTAACAATCACAAATAATTTACTTTTGCTTAACTACCTAGCTAGTTATCTAGAATATATATTCAACAGTTTAGAAAATATTATTGGTGATCCAATGACCTTTATAGAACCTTTTATATGCAAAAAACAAAAAAGGTTCATGAAATAGACTTTTTATTATCTAAAATAACTCTACCTTTCCAGCTAGCTATTAAACTAAAAAAGAATTGCTGAAAGGCAATCAGTTGGGAAGCTATTTAGCTTTCAAGAAAACAGGTGAGTTACATGATATAATGCTAATATAATCTTGATAGTTTACACACTGTATTTGTGGAGAACAAATATAAAATCATTTAAATTAACCTCATATTTTAATTATATCTTCATATATTAAGGATAACCTCTTCATATGTGGTTGTAGTATTGTCGGGGGACAAAAATAACCGCTGTTCAACGATCGATGGCAACGGACCCCTTCTCATCACCCCGCACCTCCCACATTACGTAAACAAATTCCTCTAGATCAACCAAAACAAAACCATTCTGCTTGATTATTTTTCTCAATAAACTATGCCTCCTATTCTTCACAGTCATGCCAAAAAACCGCTTCCCTCCAAGCACCTCTCTGAGTTTATCAGGGGGAGAATCCTTGGGTTACATAAGCCTCAAATGGGATCTGAGCAAATTTCCCACTACCTTAACATCCCTCCCACCACAGTCAGAAATACAATTGCAAAGGGATGTCAAGAGGGCAAGGAGAATGAGGGTAGAGGAAGAAATCCTAAGACTACCAAGTTGCAGGATGAAGCCATGGTTGAGGAAGCTCTCAAAAATCGCCACACTACCTATTTTGAGATTGGTACAAAACTTGCACCCAATGTTTCTACCAAGACAGTGAAGAGAAGAATTGCACAAAAGCATCTTAAAAAATAGGTGGCACAAGAGAGAGTTCATTTGGATGAAGATCTTGCTCAGGAGAGATTGGAATGGGCATTAGCCCATAGACATTGGACAAGGGAGATGTGGAGAAGGAAGGCAATTTGGGGGGATGAGGTATCTGTAGAGGGAGGTGGAGGAAAGAGAAGAAAATGGGTATTTAGATACCCAAATGAGAAGTGGAATAAGAATTCTGTTGAACCTACTCCTAGGAGAGGGGAGAGAGGGATTAGCCAGATGATGACTGGTTTTTTTATGGTCAAACTCATGGTCTTTTTTTACAAGTTTTTCCTGATCCTTCTTGTGCTAGGGGTGGAGTTACTGGAAAGTCAATTATTGATGTCTATGATCATTATAACTTTCTAGGAATATGTGAGGATATTAGGGAAAAGGTTGGAGAAGAAGAGGTATTTTGTATCTTTGACAATGCTAAGACTCACTTGCCTTTTAGGAGATGGCTCAGAAGGCAGGGAATTGCTCTGATGGAAATTCCTGCCTATTTACAAGATCTCAATCCAATTGAGAATGTTTGGTCTCTGGTGAAAGATAAGCTTCATAAGCACTATCCTGAGCTATATCTTATAAGGGGTGATGTTAATGTGGTCAAGAAGGCCATAGAGGAGGCAATCACTAATTGTTGAGAACTTCTAGACCCAAAGGTTTTTGATACTTTGGCAGGGTCAATGGTGGATAGAATGGAGGCAATTATTAAGGCTGATGGATGGTATACTAAATATTAATTTCTACAATGTATTTATATTTTTTTATATTTTTTTGGGGTTTTCATGATAGGGGGGTTGGTGGGGGAGGCCGTTCTCATTGCTGAAGATTTTCGCCCATTGACCCTGCGGTTAGGTTTGTCCCCCGACAATATTAGGAAACAATATTGATATCGACTATAACCAAAAAGGGGGCATAACCAAGTTGAAGTACCAGAGCCGCCAAGAAGTAATTAAGTAGACTCTATTACTTTATTAAAACTACCAAGAGAAGTCTAACTCGCTTATGCCTGTGCCATAATTGTAGATTCTCGTATCAAACAGAATAGAAGAGAACTGCTCAACTGAGTATATTGAAAACTCTGTCTGTTGAAGTCTAATCTCTCTAAATCTGAAGAGATACAGGTCTTTTAAAATCACTTTTAGTGCTCCTCTTTGTATCAATCCTTTTTTAACATGCTAATGTATCAATCATTACCTATTACTTAAACAAATAACAAAGCTTATGAACTTTTAGAGTTACCACTTCCCATGGGGTAGTGGTCTTGCCAAGGGATATTGGTATTGACGCTCACCACACCGGTGGTATAAATAAGATCAAGTACTAGAGATGCCAACAAGTATTCGAGTAGGTTCTATTACTTTATTGAAACTACTAAGAGAAGGCTAAGTGCTTTAGGCCTGTACGAAGCTCAAATATTCTTGAATTGAACTGAATAGAAGATAACTGCTCAACCAAGTATATTGAAACCTCTGTCTGTCGAAGTCTAATCTCTCTAAGTTCAGTGAGATACAGCTCTTTAAATATACTTGCGATAATCCATCTCGCATCAATCATATCCAAATCCTAAGGTATTAAACAATACCTAATCCACAAACAATCAACAATAAACCAGGCTTATGAACTTCCAGAGTTCGTATCCTGAAACAATACAAGTAACAAATAACAAGGCTTACAAGTCCTCTGAACTCGTATCCTGAAACAAAACATACCACAAACAAACAAGACATACGAGTCACCTGAACTCATATTCTAAAACTATATATACAACAAATCCATATCTAAACTGGTAGCCTGTACCGGTTACAGTTTGTATCCTGAAACAATACATAAAACAAATAACAAGGCTTATAAACCTTCTGAGTTCATATTCTAAAACAATACATAAAACAAATAATAAGACTTATGAACCTCCTGAGTTTGAATCATAAAACAATACATGAAGAAAATTCATACCTAACAAGGGAACCAGTTCTGGTTAAAAGAGCAGGGCAATGAGGGTACTCTCCACAGAGGCGAATGCTAAGGTTATGACTACACCAAAGACTCGATGTTGAAGATAAAGATAGATAATAATTTACTGAAGAATCAAACAGTAAAACTTAATATCATTAAACCTGAAAGCTTTACTCCATAAAGTCTCTCTTGAGGGTTGTTGGTTATTGAAGTAGAATGCCAAAAACTTATACTTAAGTAGATGTTAGATATCAGCCATTAACATACACTACTTCTCTGACCTTGTTTGAATACCCTGTTCTGAGCAGGGCTGTTTGAGATCTATCCTCCATCAGGAAATTTCCAGCTGGAAGTATTGGACCAGCTCAGGTATAATTACCTGTATAAATAGAATGTGAGTTTCTGATATGCATCTCTCATACAATAGCAGGAGGAAAAACACTTTCATTAAAGTCTGGTCGGTGGCTAACTACTATGACAACTAGTGGAGTCAATACCTCCATGGTGGACTCACTGGCCCAGTGGTAGTTTCGTCTATCCAAGCTATATAGTGTTTTATTTAATTTACATTGCAATCATATTCAATATTCAGCCATGTGAAGTTCCCCCAGTGAGGTCTAGCCAATGGTATTGCTCAATGGGGGACTACTTACAGCCAACCTCTCAGAACACACTCTACAGTTACACGACTCATACCTCTAGAGTCTACTGACAACCAATAGTAATGTTATATATCTAAGAGGAAAGCACTGGCTATCTATGGAATAATTATTCTGAAAGTACTCTGACTTTTCCTTGACGATCCAAGGACATACCAGAGGAGTACCCTACTACCTATAGGCTAAGACAGGCTTTCCAGTCTCTTCAGGACCATTTCTGTGTTACACCCTAATAGGTACTCTCCCTCATCTCCCTTATATATTCTGCAAACATCATTCAGTTAGAAGTATGGTCACAACCTATGTGGTGTTATGGTAGCTTCTCTAAGGATCACCTTTTACTAGAAAATGTACAACTATACAACTGTAAGACCTTGATGTGCTGTTTCTTTAGTAGGGCCCAAGGGGGGTGTTACCAACCACACCTTCAAGTTAAACAGCATTTAAACAACTCCTGCTATTAGCAAAAATATTTCCTGTGTCAGATGCATTTTATCCAGATTTAGTGTCTGGAGCATCCAAAGCATCCAGTGGATGTATTGCTACTCCAAACAGCATCCAGATGTCGCCTACCATCACTATTTTACCTTTCAGGCATCCAGACTGACATTACAACACCCTTCCACATCCTGAGAATCCTTGTATTCTGGATAGCTCTCAAGTCTTCCTGGCTAGTCTTGGCCAAGATCAGGAGTTAGTGTTGTAAGAGAGAGTGTAACCAGTACAGGTTACTAGTCTAGGTATGGATTTGTTTTATGTATTTGTTTCAGGATACGAGTTGAGGAGACTTGTATGCCTCGTTAGTTTGTTTTATGTTTTGTTTTAGGATACGAGCTCAGGAGATCGTAAGCCTTGTTATTTGATACTTGTATTGTTTTAGGATACAAACTCTGGAAGTTCGTAAGCCTTGTTTCTTGTTGGATTGTTTATGGGTTAGGTATCGTTTGATGCCTTAGGATTTGGATATGATTGATGCGAGATGGATTATCGCAAGTGTATTTAAAAGACCTGTATCTCTCTGGAATTAGAGAGATCAGACTTCGACAGACAGAGTTTTCAATATACTTGGTTGAACAGTTATCTTCTATTCCGTTCGATTCGAGAATCTTGGAGCTTCGCACAGGCCTAAAGCATTTGGCCTTCTCTTAGTAGTTTCGATAAAAGTAATAGAGTCTATTCAATTACTTGTTGGCGTCTCCGGTACTTGATCTCGTTTATACTACCGGTTTGGTTAGAGTCAATACCGATATCCCTTTGCAAGACCGCTACCTCCAGGGAGCGGTTACAGAGAGTGTGTTGTGGTTTCTCGGCACTTAGGCTTACAATGTTCTCCGTGCGATTACTTCCTCTATCTGCCCCTCTGCTGAGAATCTGAAGCCAGACTCTGCCACAAGCACTCAAGCGATTCTAGATCTGTTACCTGGAGGCTATTAGGTTTGACGCATGCTACACACGAGTATAAGGTACATCTCTATGGTATCAATACTCAGGAAATCGCTCACTACTCTGTAGGAAGTCTTTTCAATAAGGTACTCTAGTGATCTCAGATCTCGATGGCTGATTCCTCCACAACCGCTTTATCAACCCCGGATCTGAAGGCATGATGTTATTGGGCCTGACTGTTAGGTGGGAGCCTATCTCAGAGACTCACGAGATAACTCAGGCAGATAATCTTTATCGTAGACAGAGATTGTTTAGGAAGGCTGAATGGTAGTGATGGCAGTAAAGGTAGATAGTGAGATAAAAGATTTTCTAGCGTAAAGGTTTTATATTGATAAGATCTCTTCTCCATTGCTTGATCATGTTCAAATAGCGCGGAAGGCATCTCAATATTTATATGCCGTGTCTGAGTGGTCGTGGCCTACATCTAGTTCTCATACTAACTAGGTATCTAGTAACAATTTCCAACTTCTTCAAAAAGTGCGAACACCATTTGACCCAGACAATTCCCTCACCTCACTTTGACATCCGAATTGCAACACCATGAATATTCCTAATAGTGCTCACACCAATCAGTTTATTCGTTTCGATCTATCTTATCAACGTGGAGTGTTGCTTACCACTGCATATGCAGAATGGTCTACATAATTGAACAAACAAAGGGGCCAGCTTTGTTATTCAACCTCTCAGCATTGCAGGTATATCCTTCATTCAACAGCTGCGAGGTATAAGATAGACTTGTTCTGATAATTGCCTTAATAGCTATTATCTCACGATAGTGATATTGTTATCGTATGGTTCCGTCAGCATCAGAAGCGTACTAGTGATGTATGTGAGTGTGAGTATGATTGACTTCTCAAACTACTTCTTCCAACAACACCATTCACTTCTGCAACTTCCATTGCAGGAGCGTGAAATAGTGAATGATGTTGCTTGACCATTGTCCGTAAAATGTCCTGTTACCTAGTAACCACCTTTGCGACTGTCGTCTTTAGTGGTCAGTAACCTTATGCGATGTCGACCAATCTAGGTCAAACTACTCGTATAAGCTCGCCCAAGGTACCCTTTCATATATACGGTGAAGGGGCTCCAGTGAGAGGGACAGCTGTGACGTATATGGGGTTACGAGGAAGGCTCCAAGGATCTTGTCCTTGGTGAGAGGACGCAAGTATGGTGCCGTCTGCTCCTCTAGTGACATTCCAATGCTGGTGTGGGAGGGGGTGTTAGGTTGACATCTCTAAACTCTGAACCCAAAGTAGGGTAACAATAGGTCTTTATGTATGAAGGAAAGACTACCCCTTCTAGTATGCCTAACACTGACGTCAGCTACACGCCAGTATAAGGTACGTCTCTATGGCATCAATACCCATGATATCGCTATTAACTCTTGAGGGGGTCTTTAGAATTAGATACTCTGGTGATCCCAAAGCTCGATGGCTGATCCTTCTATAGCCACTTGACCGATCCCAGATCTGAAGATAGGATATTGTTGGGCTCAACGTTAGCCACCCGTCAGTATAGGGTACCTTTCTCTGGCCTCAATACTCATGAAATCGCTGTCTACTCTGAGGGAGAAGGTACCAGTTTGAGGTAGTCTGTCTGAGTCATGCCCTCTATGTATATAGATTGGACTTCTGTATATAATCGAGCTTAGGTGTAGAATTAATGTATAAGATTATGAACTACTATCTTGAAATGTATTGTATGGTGACTCAAGTGACGATCCATTAAAGGGGGGTCCCTTCGTGAAAGACTGAAAGATGTGGTTGTGCATCTAGCTAGCATCTGAATTTTAGGTAGTGCATCTGGTTGTGTCCGGATGCAGCATCAGCTAGGCCGCGTATCCAGAGTTGAGGTTCACATTTTGTGCATTTTGTACATCAGACATGTAGGATGCTTGAGATATATTTAGGAATTTTTGCTGATGGCATGGGCTATAGGCTTTCTCATGCAGGTCTGTGGAACCCTTTAATATCAATGTAACTGGTGGATTCCTGTTGAATGAAAAAGAAATAATATAAGGGTAGTAGTTGTCCGCTAAGCACAAGGTCTAAGGGAGGCTTCAAGAGACCCAGAGATTGAGAGATAATAGTTAAAGGGCAAGTAGTGACTAAAGGATTGCCATTCAACCAAGTATATTCATAAATCCAGAGTCTGCTGAAGTTTCCTGGTCTTCTGCTAGCCAGGAGATCAGTTTAAATACAAGAGTTCCTTCAGAGTGATAGTAATCAGATAAGTAGCAACTGTGATAATAATCGGGGAGTACACCTTACCCTGCATGTCCTGTGATCCTCTATGAAACTTAAGAGTCATAACACTGGCTTAACACTATTGTCAGCTTACATAACAGTTTCTTCACTTATGTTTATAGGAATGCTGGGAACCAGTTGTTGTGTCTTTTGTTAACGAAATTCCTCATTGTGTGCTTCAGGGTGTGAGTACTGCGCTCTACCTGGCTGTTAGTTTGATAGTAGTATTGAGTAGCCATCCAGACTTGGATGTTAAGGGACTTCATGATCTAAGACCAAAATTTAGAGATAAAGCAGGATTCCTGGTCAGAAACAATACTTAAAAGAAGACCATAGTCATTGAAGACAGTTCTTTGGGACTTCTTAAAGACTTTCTTGCAGGTAGCTTCATCCTTAAGAGGGAATAGGTGGATATATAAGGTAAAGCGGTCGATAATAACCATGATAGTTGTATATCCATTGGATTTGTTGAAGGGGTCAGTGAAGTCTATGGCGATAAATTGGTAGGCTTCATCAGGGGTAGGAAGAGAGAGGGCTTTGTCTAAGAGCAGTCTAGTAGGCTCATTGTTTATCTGGCATTTGTCACAAGATCGACAATAGAGAATTGTAACAGCTTTACTCCTGTTTAATGAAAAGATCCAATAGAGGGCTAGTAGTTGACTGGCAAGTGCTAGATCTAAGGGAGGCTTCACAGAACTCGAGGATAAGGAGAGATAATAGTTAAAGGGCAAGTGGAACTCTGAGATCGCCGTTCAACCAAGTATATTCTTAAAACATGAGTCTGCTGAAGTCTGCCGTTCTCCTGCTAGCCAGGAGATGAGTTTAAATACAAGATTTTGTCCAAAGTGATAGTAATCAGATAACTTGCAACCACAATAATTACCAGGAAGTGCACCTTGTCCTGCATGTCCTGTGATTTCACATGAAACCTAAGAGTCATAACACTGCCTCAATGCTATTGTCAGCTTACATGACCGTTCTGTCACTTATGTTCCTAAATAAAACAATCAACATGCAAAACTAAACTTAACACAAGCTACTGGGCCTTAATATAGCTCCGGGGCTGTAAAACAATCAAACTAATCAAAGTAAGCAAAGTAATCAAACTAAACATAGGAAATCCGGCACTCCGCTCCTGTACACATTTAATGGAACATGTATTCATGTTACAAGAATAAAGTGTTGTCGCATTTAGGGCTACCAGAAGAAACAGGCAGCAGAGGAGTAGCATTTGTTAGCTGAGAAATCCTCTAGACTGTCATGAACAGATTGGAGGATGAAATACTAAAGAGATACTCCCTCATCAAGAGGTCATATAAGTATGTAAAGCTTTTGGTAGCCATTGGTGTTCTGTGCTAGAAGGAGGCCATTGGATATTCAATAGTGTAGTCTATTGCCAGTCTCCTAGACTTTGGCATTGAGGGGGTCCAGTTCTAAGGCCCGTCTGATTTGATCACAGAAAAAACAATCTTGATAGGCATTAAGGGAGTGGAGAATTTGCCGGGATAGACAAGATTCAGCCTGGTTATCTTCAGAGTCATTGTAGAGGGGTCTGGAAAGCTTGATGCTGAGTGCAGCTGCGCCTAGATTTCTGGATTCGTCCAACTCCCAGGAGTGCCCCTTGTAGGTACACCTTTTCCATACCTGGAACTTCTACTGCGGTGCATGAGTTTTATATTGTATATGAAAATAGTTTAAGGTCCTGTTCAACATGTACAAATAAACACATATCGCAATAAAAGTTGAAAATGGTATAACATATTTTACCAAGTTATGAGACACGTTATAGTTATGGAACACTTTTTCAAGAGAGAAATGGGACATGTAAAATACATATATCTCCACCAATATAGACTCAATAGCTCTGAAACCTGCATACAATAATTATAGGCCACTTGGTAATTAGTTATTAAAGATCTAACAAAATTGAAGCAATTCTGAGTTCTTGAGTTGATAATATATGTTGAATTGAAGGAGATATGTATATAATAATGAAATGAGGCTGGGGAAAGGAGAATAATAAATTCTGGAGAACTCTTTACACTATCAGGAAAGGCAAGATCTTGTGTACCTTAATCTATAACTTAAATAAAAACCCTCTACTATTAATCCCAAGTCGTGTATTTGAAATATTGAGCTCAAACCCACATTCAGAACTTTAATATTTCCAATACCTTTATACAACAAAAACAGAATATATAAAGAGAACAGCTATAAAGAGTAGAATCACAGCTTGCGAAAGAAGAAAAATATAACTAAGAGAGAAGGAATTTGTATATAAACCTAATTGTGGGATTCTGATACTTGATCCTTGATGGGCAAGGATGATATAAGCAATAGTATAGTGGCTGCTAAGAGAAAGTCAACTAGATAAATAATGACAACATTTTAAACTAACAACTTGTGTCTTGTATAATTCCAATCATCTAGCTACTCACAGCCAAACAAGACAAGACCTTAGTGTACTTATGCTAGGAAACCAAATGATTTTACAATTTTTTCTCTTGTTTTGGTACCTGAATAACTCAACCTGTGAGAAATTTAGTTTTTTTGCACTGAATATATGGTAGTTTCAGGACTAGTAGTTTATTAAACCTATAATTTGTACAGTCAATCTAAGACCCTGCAAACATTGTAAATACAAAGTTTGATTTGACTCTGGATACTTCCTATTGTTCTGTTGATGTTTCTATCTATCAAACCTAGAATGGAAAAAGTGTCCCATAACTATGACACGTCCCATAACCAGGTAAAATACGTTATATACCAATAAAAATATTCAGTGCTGAAAAAATATATAGCTTTTTCAGCAACACTTTTATAATTGCAATAAAAAAAAGTGAGTATTGCCCTCTAAGATAGATTTGGGCACAAGAAGAACAAATAACACGAATAAAAAAAATGTTTATTATTGAATTCTCAAGAGTTAGTTAATAATCAAGATTAACAGAGATTTATGTACTGTTAATTTGGAATATAATAGGTTTCACAAACTGATTTTCATTATATTTTACAAAATAGACAATTATTTAAAAGAAACAGAAGCTATTGATACTTTAAAGTTCATTCTGATAAGCAGATACAAAATTCAAGTTGAAACAACTTGGCTTCAACTATACTATATTATTATTATTATTATTATTAGGAGCATTATTCCATGAAAATTGTTAACAATATATGTCTTTAAGTGTTTAACAATAAAAGATAGATTGATATGAAACTTTAATTTATTATAAGCTCTTTCAGAAACAATATGAGGTGATTTTTTATTTCAAGTTTAGCATATAGAAACATGAATCATATCTTATGATATGATACCTAACACTACAATAAATATATAGAATAAAAATTTATAAACACAATAAAAATATATCATTATGTTTTTGTAGGTGCCGAACACACCCCTATATACAAGGTTTAATATGCCAGAATTTATGCTATAAAAGTTGTTTTTATGCTATAAAAGTGACATGCCAAACAGGACCTAAAATAGATAAATAAATAAATAAATTTAATAGATGATAGGAATATGTTTATAGAAAAAGGAAACAAAGAATGTGAGTGGGTAGCAAGCTTGGAAGAATGAATCCAAGTTATAGTGAGCCTGAAGGTATGCAGCTCCTGGGTGAGCGATGAGTCTATATATGCTAGTTGCTCCTGGACCCCCACCCCGGGAAGTGAGTTATGGCCTCCTGGGTAATCCTTTTTCCAACCTATTCCCAGAAGAGAGTTTGTGCGCTTCACCCAATTGGCAATGGTTTGTTCCAACTAAGCATTTAGTGTTATAAGTCTTAGGTTTCATGTTGGATAACAAGACTTGCAGGGTAAGGTAAACTAGCCAGTAATGATGGAGATTGTAGGTTATCTGATTACTATTGCTCTGAAGGAACTCTTGCATTTACACACGTCTCCTGGCTAGCTGGAGAATGCCAGATTTATGAACATTGTTGATTTATAAACATATTTAGTCAAACAGTGATCCTTTGGTTTCCACTTGCCTTTTCACTATTATCACTCCATCTCTGGATCTCTTGAAGCCTCCCTTACACCTAGTATCCACTGGTCCTCAATTTCATCTTTTTATTCAACAGGAGTAAGCTTGTTACATTTTTTCCACTTCAAGGTAATTTTAAGGTTCTTGAGGACAGAGAACTACCACATTGGATTGTTCGCCCTCCCTCTATCTTGATTATTAGGTCAGGTTTATTCCTACACTTTCATGCTGGAACTCTGCTTTTCCTCTCTTATTATCTTCTGCCACATGTCTACAAGTTGTATAGTCTTCACAAAGTTGGCCACTGATGTCAACCTATTAATGGATTCATCTAATCAAGAGCAGTAACATTAAGGTAATCCTCAGCTATAACCTTATCACTCGCAGTCTACCAATATTCCCTTTATTAAACTGGTTGTAGTCCTTACTACTAGTATTATTGAAATATTCCATTACTCACTTAAAGTCCCTTTGCAGCTACCACTGTTATTGTTATAAGTATGAGCTAGCATTGGCCAGTATTGTTGTGCAATGACCTTATTTATCATTTTTACCATCATCTTAGACTCTGTCATTTTTAGTCAATAGTTATTATTCTATAATAAAAGGGAACATATCAAGGTTAGCTGTTATATCATGCTGATATATCCCGTAGTCCTTGTAGAAAATGATAGTATCAGTAGTATTACCATGAGCTATTAGAGTAGCTTCTCTTAGCACATTACCATCATGAGCTACCTTGTTTCCACTATAGATGATAGTCGGACCACTTGTCAAACTCTTTCTGATCAGCAGAAGATATTTACTAAAGAAACGACGGTATATAGTCAGAGCACTTTCCTGCAATCATTGTATTATTAAAGCCCACTTCTTGCTCTTGAATTGCTCCTTTCTTATTATCTCCAACTTTGCCTTAGACTCCTTAGACTCCTTTCTTATTGTTTCTAACTTTGTTTTAGACTTCTTAGACTCCTTTCTTATTACCTCTAACTTTGCCTTATACTCCTCAGACCCTTTTTTTACCACCTCCCAGTTTATCTTTGACTTCTAGAACACCTTCTCTATAGTCACAAACTTTGCCTTAACCTTCTGAGACTGCTTTCCCATTGCCTCCAACCTCACTTTAGACTCCTCAGACTCCTTTTTAAGAGCCTTAAACTGCTCAACTCACTCTTGTCTCAACTCTACTACTGCCTTTCTTATTTCCTCCAAGGTATTTAACACTCTTGCGTCTTTAGTGTTAATATATAAATTTCAATAAGTATAAATGGTAGTGGACCACGAATGTACAAAATGTATCTTAAATTAATATTATTGGATAAGTTTTATCAATTTACCAAGATAACAACAATTGTTATGCAAACTTAAAACTCTTATTTCTCAAATCACCTAAAATGCAATCAGTTTACTTTATGCTTATTCACATACATATGTATATCCTCCATGAAACACCTACTACAGAAGCTTATTTTGTGAACTTCCTTTGCAGCAGTATAGAGTATGCGGACGGCAGACATTTTTTCTATCACCTTGTCTGTATTGTTTGGAATATTATATCCAATCAAAGCCTCCATAGTAGAACAACATTTTTGTTGCATATGAGATAAACACTTTTTAGCTAGGTACTTGTAAAGGGAAATGAGTATCTTTTATGATCATAGACTATCAATATAGTCTATGTAGTTTTTTTAGTTTATTATGATAGACTTCTATCATTTGTCCTTATAGTGTAGGCATTATTATTGATAATTCAATCTTTCTAAGATCCACAAACTTGCATACAAGCGAGAAATTATTGAAATAGAGGGAATAGGTATAATGAGTATGTTGGACCTATGGAAGGTTATTGTCAAATGCTTGTATGAAGAGCTTTAACTATTGTGACCAAGTCTCATATATATAGACTCTTTATACAAACCCTAACCCTTGTGACTCATCTAATATGAGTTATGTGGTTCTATGACTCATAATAAGTCATGTCCATAATCCATCAGCTGACTCCTATCAGTCATTACACAACATATATAAACTAATTGTAACTTACAAAACAAGTCATCTGAGCAAATAGTATCATATGAGTGAAACTTATCACGCAAAATCTGACTAACATATCAACATCATTATATTATTATAACTCACGATTGTGAGTGATAGAAGCCTTAACTAATTAAATCAAATGACTTATATACAAGTACGAGTCATATGAAAGCCATGGGTAGAAGAGATATCATAGCACAAAATATTAACATACCTATGACAAGTAACCATTCTTCATGTAGAAAAAAACTTTGCCTACTCATAATTTCCCATAGTATAGCAGGTGAGAAATGGTATTTATTGGGGGTGGAGTTGCAGAGCAGATATTGTGAAGTAGAAATTAGCATGTGAAATGAATTGGAACATGGTCAAAGCATAACAATGATGACCTACTACTATTTACCCAATAAGCCTAGACAATGTAATGACCCTATGATCGGTAGCTACATTGACTACCACCTTAGCCCAAATGGTATACCAAGTGGTAACCAGAGGTGGTAGGGTTCAGTATACGTAGTATACAAAAGGGTAGTTGACCTTAGGCAAAGCCAAGGGAACGATAGAGTAGCCAAGGGTACTCTGTTAGGCAGGGTAACCTTTCAGGAGTACATTTGCATGAAGTCAAGGGAAGTATGTGAAAGTTACACAAGACTCTGAGGTGACATTAGATGTTATCTGGTAGACTTCCGAAGAAGTTAAAGGTATAAGAGGGCAAAGTAACCCTACCATGGAAGATTGACTACAATGCCCTGGGGTCTCAGTTACCCAACTGAGAAATCCCAGTTACTCTACCTTCACCAGTAAAGTAATCCTGGAAATCGAGAGGGGTTAGCTAACACCATATGAGTCATCACCATCAGTCTGACCAGATGTCATTTGCAGGATATAAAAGGCGGGTATAAGTGGCCGCCAAATATTGGGTCACATAAATGGTCCCTCCGGCACCTAGCAGTGTATCTTTGCCTATGGATACTAGGGTAGTCTTGCAGAAGGTCCATAGGTTGTCCAAAAAGGTTAAGGTACTTTCAGGACAATTACCTAAATGAACAGCAGGAACCTTCCCTTCTTGATTTGTCGCACTAATGTGGGTTGTCAGTAGACTCTAGAGGTATGAGTCTTATCACAGTAGAGCGTGTTCTGAGAGGTTGGCTATGGGTAGCGTCTAGTGAGCCAAGCATAGTAGTTATATTTTACGGGAGAGCATGCAAGTCAGAATATCACATTAAATGAGCCAAGTAGATTAAATGATAGACTGTATAGCTTGTATAGACAAAACTATGACTGGACCAGTGAGTCCACGAACTCAGCATTGACGCCAGTTGTCATCATGGTTGTTAGCCACTGGCATGACTTCGATAGGCGGAGCTTTTCCACCTGTGGTTGTATTGGAGATACATTGCAGAAGCTTATATCCTATTGACAGAGTTAATGGTACCCGAGCTGGTCTGATACTTCCGGCAGGATAATTTCTGATGCAGGGTAGACCTCAGACAGCTCTGAGCAGGACAGGGTACTCACATAAGGTCAGAGTAGTAGTGAATGCCAAAGGCTTAAATCAGATATCTACTTCAGTTTAAGTGTTTGACATTCTACTTCAATAACCAACACTCCTCAAGAGAACTTATTGAGTAAAGCTTTCAGCTTAACGATATTAAGTTTTACTGTTTTCATTCTTCTTGAATTAATTACTTTATTTTTATTTTCTACTGTAATGGAGGTACCCAATAGGAAAGTGAACTCTAACGGTGCGACTTCACCAAAACTCAAAGTAGAAGATAACGATAATTCAAAAGAATCAAAACGGTAAAACTTAATATCTTTAAGCTGAAATCTTCACTCAATCAGTTCTCTCGAGGATCGTTTGTTATCGAAGTAGAATGCCAAATGCTTAAACTTAAGTAGATATCAGATTTAAGCCTTTGACATTCACTACTACTCTGATCTTGTTCCAGCACCCTCTCCTACTCAGGGCTGTCCAAGGTCTACCCTCCATCAGGAATTATTCTGCCTCAAGTATTGGACCAGCTCGGGTACACTAAACTCTGTCAATAAGATATGAGTTTCTGCAATATATCTCAAATACAACCACACGTGGAAAAGCTCCTCTAATTGAAGTCATGCCAGTAGCTAACTGCCATGACAACAACCGGAGTTAATACCTAGGTGGTAAACTCACTGACCTAGTCGTAGTTTTGTTTCTACATGCTATATAGTCTATCTTTTAATCTACGTAACTACTCAATATGATAATCAGACATACAAGCGCTTCCGGAGAGATGTAACCGATGGTTGGCTCAATGGGCGCTACCCATAGCCAACCTCTTGGGACATACCCTACTGTGATAATACTCATACCTGTAGAGTCCACTGACAACCTATAGTAATGCTACAAATCAAGAGGGGAAGGTTCCAGCTGCTGACTTAGATGATTGTCCCAAAAGCACTCTTGCCTTCTTGGACTACCTAAGTATCTTTAGGAAAACTACCATACTACCTGTAGGGAAAGATAGACTCCCAGGTACCAGAGGGACCATTTAGGTGTTACCCCATATTGTCGGCCACCCATACCACTCTTATATCTCCTGCGAAAGAAATTCAGTCGGTTAGGCTGAGACGACATATACAGTCTTACGGCAGCTTCTCCAATTACCTCTTTTTACTAGGGAATGAGCAACTATACAGCCATCTGCCCATGACGCACCTTTCCAATACTGGGGCCAGAGGGGGTATTAGCTAACACCTCCCTAGTTCACCAGCATGTTCATGCCACCCCTGCTCAGGCTTCTGCCCTTTCTGCCCAGCATGTGCACCAATTAACATCTAAGACCCTGTAGAATATAAGGCAATTGACCTCCTTATCCCAGGATGACTTTGCTGGTGAAGGTAGGATAACTTGTGTTCTACAGTAGGATGACTGGGACCCATGGACATAATGGCTAAATCCCTAAGATAGAATCACTTTGCTCTCTTAGGCCTTTAACTACTGTGGAAGTCCTCTGGTCAACTCCTAATGTGGTCCTGAAGAACCGTGTAACATTCCCATAGTTTTCTTGACTTTATTTAAATCTACTCCTGAAAGGTTACCCTCCGTAATAGAGTACCCGAGGCTACTCTATCGTCCCCTAGGCCTTGCTTAATGTAACTGGTACAGGTTACCAGTTTAGGTATGGATTTGTTTTATGTAGTGTTTCAGGATACGAGTTCAGGTGACTTGTATGCCTTGTTAGTTTGTGTTATGTTTTGTTTTAGGCTATGAGTGCAGGAGACTTGTAAGCCTTGTTATGTGTTACTTGTATTGTTTCAGGATACGAACTCCGGAAGTTCGTAAGCATTGTTTATTGTTTTATTGTTTCTGGGTTAGGTATCGTTTGATGCCTTAGGATTTGGATATGATTTATGCGAGATGGATTATCGCAAGTGTATTTAAAGACCTGTATCTCTCCGGACTTAGAGAGATCAGACTTTGACAGACAGAGTTTTCAATATACTTGGTTGAACAGTTATCTTCTATTCAGTTCAATTCGAGAATCTTTGAGCTTCGCACAGGCCTAAAGCACTTGGCCATCTCTTAGTAGATTCAATAAAGTAATAGAGTCTATTCAACTACTTGTTGGCATCTCCAGTACTTGATCTCATTTATACCACCGGTTTGGTTACAGTCAATACCGATATCCCTTTGCAAGACCACTACCCCACGGGAAGTGGTTACACTTAAGGTTAACCAGCCTCTTGTATACTAAATATACCGGACCATACCACCTCTGGTTACCACTTGGTATACCATTTGGGCTAAGGTTGTAGTTATTGTAGCTACCTATCGTAGGGTCGTTACATCTACTTTGAGTTTTGGTGCTGTCTCGATCTTCGAGTTCACTTCTCTATACGGTGCTCCTGTTACAGACAACAATAATAAAAGTCAGTCAGATATAGCTAGAGATACAGGTACTTGTAGCAAGGTTCTGGCTGAGCCACAGCCCCTACATGCTCACTTGCCTACAAGCAGGAGCACTTTGGAGAAGTACCTGCTAGCTCAATAAACATTTCTTGCTCAACGCACAATTCATAGTTTTATAGTCAATAATAATAATAAAGGCCTTCCTTGACACACATTTTCATGCTTCATCCTTCCTATCCGACATTTTCACTCCCTTTCCCCCTACTAGCTATAACTTTTGTCTCTATAACTTTCTAGCTCTGCTGCACTTCAGATTTCCCTCTTTTCCTGCTCCGGCTCTAGCTCTGGCTCTCTCTCTACTATAATCTTATGTACCCTCTTTACTCTTCCTAAGCAGCTGCTCAAGCCCCTCGCCCTTCACTCTCAATTTAATCATGCTAGAAAGTCTTTGTAATACTATATCTATCAATCATGGATTACAATATTATTATACATTTACCCAGTCAATCCCATTTTACAATTTTAAGCATATTAAATTACAAATAGATATCTAATCACCTTACTCGAGTATGATTAGCTAATAAATTGCCCTATGGGAGACAAGAGGAATCAGTGGTATTGAAGGGATAGAACATGAAACTGGGTGGCAGAAGAGACCTTCTCCATTAAATCTTTTTCCCACATGTTTATAGTTAAGAATGAAATTATTACTTTACAAATTTCTTATTGAGCATTATTGTTGGGAAAGCTTATTCTTGAGTATGAGATTATTAACTATGAAAATATGAATAGTTCGCTGAGCATGAAATGTTCGTTGAGCTGGTGGGCACTCCTCTGGAGCGTCCCTGCTTGCAAGCAAGCGAGCATTCAGGGGTTGTGGCTCAACCGCAACCTTGGCACGAGTAAGCCTCATTGTCTTAATAAATCTGGCAGGAGTGGGAGGTGTGAAGAAGGAAAGAAAAAAAAGCTTTTGGTTTGGAGTAGTATTGTGGCCTCAGTGGGTGGACACGTCGTCAATTCCATCATGACCTTGACTAATTGTGTACACTCGCGTCTAATAAGTTTCCGTACCCTTGCATGGCAACAGTCCAAATCACAATCACCTCAACAACCCTGCACAACCATGTCCCCACCACATGTCCGCCGCGCCAGAGAAGACAGATATCGAGAAATATATGTCCTGTATAAACATACAGATATGTGGTATAATAAAATTTCCAAGCTTATGAAACTCTCCAAGTCAACTGTTTCCACAGTGATAAAAAAGGCTGAAAATCATAATAGCAACACCCATGATGCTCCCAGAGCTGGCAGACCAACAAAGATAACTGATGTCAAAAGGAAGATCATACTTGATATTCTTGATGCTGAGCCTCATTTAGCACTAAGGGATATTACCCCAAAGGCTAATGTTGGTCTTGGAAAAGATACTATCAATAAGATCTCTGGGGAAGCTGGTTTTAAGCTCAAAATACCAAGAAAAAAGCCTTTTTGGAGGAAAGGACAAAAGGAGAAGAGGAAGGAGTTTGCTAGGCAGAGGAGGAATTGGACAAGAGCTTGGAAGTGGGTAGTTTTTGTTGATGAAGCCACTATTGAGTATGATCCAAATCCTGTAGGAAGAAAGGTCAGACTTAAAGTGGGTGAGGAGCTGGAGGAAAAAAACTTGAAGCCAAGCTTTAAGTCAGGAAGGACT
>Ga0307509_10003436_pt1 | contig 24050 bp, 22 predicted proteins | sample 10_EM_MG_FD_202245 | JGI IMG/M metagenome (GOLD analysis project Ga0307509, IMG submission 202245) | Populus trichocarpa ectomycorrhiza microbial communities from riparian zone in the Pacific Northwest, United States - 10_EM | ecosystem: Host-associated > Plants > Roots > Unclassified | place... | reverse complement strand
CCGAACTTCAGTCTTGCTTGCTCTCGGGTTACTCCTACTCCTGATTTTATATACACCAATCACTCATGACCCCTTCACTCTTTCTTACATTTCTACGATTCCTGCGTATTGGTCGACGGCGATTTTTAGAACCACTTAATCCCTTTCTTTGGAATTTCTTGTGCACGGTCTGTGAGTGTGAGTTATAGTTGTTTGGAACCCCTCTTCCCTTGAGGTGGGCCCTGATTCCACCCACATATTGCCTTGGGAAAGATGCTAATAGGTTACAGTAGTCTACTGTATTCTATTGCACAATACCCAGGTCAATCGTAGCATCCATGGGTTTGAAACTCAAGCAGGATCTCTGCAACGTCTACCAGGTGTTTCAGAGGCTATGCAAGAGTCTTCTCCACTCGCCAAGACGTAATAAGCGTGCTATCAAAGTTTCACTATCATTGACAATGGCCGTAGCCTTTACACTCCCCCCTTTCTTTGCCAATTTCCATGGGACAAATCCATTCTTGCTGGGCACTGTTGTGAGATTTCCTGAATTCTTGGAGTCATTGATTTTTTTTCTTTGCTAAGTGCATGGATATATACAGGCGATCTACCTTTTCCCGCTCAAGACAATTGGCGGCCAGCTAGCATCCACAGGCGTAGGCCTACTAGGTGTTATGTTCGGACTCGGATATGCGAATCTCATTCTCCTTTTGGGCCGCTTGGTTCAATCCACAAATGCGGAAAGTATAGGCGTCGGCCGTCGTGCCCTCCTCTGGAGTGCCTTTGTATTCCTAGCAATGGGCTGTGGATATGTTCGGTCTAAATATCCTCGTGCATATCTCGCCATAAATTTCGCCATGGTGGTCAATATGTTTGCACTTATTCGTGGCATCAACCACTTCGATCCTTGCTTCTCGAACTTCTTCTTCGTGATGGTGTTCGGCGCTTGTGTCTCCCTCATCATCTGCTTCTTCTTCTGGCCGGAGGATCACTCGTCCATGCTCCGCGACGATATCATTACAAGCTTGCGGGAAGCTCAGAACGTGATGCAGTCTGTGCAACATGCTATGAAGTTCAGCTTCGGCCAAGAGGTTGACATTACTGCTTTCAAGGAATCACATGTCAAGATTTCAGCTGCCCTTGAGGAGGCAAACTACGAGTTGTCGCTCACGAGGGTCGACTCCGCGGTATTTGTCCCATTGAATGCATCCCTTACTCGGATGTTGTCCTTATCCAGGGCTTTCAATTCCGCAATGCGTAGGAGGCACAGGCTTTACACCCGTATCCACTTCCGCTTCAAAGATCTCGCAGACAAAGAGTTGGAAATTTCCACTGCGCCTCCCTGCGATGAGGCCAAGTCAAATCCCACGAACTCTGAACGGGCGCTCGAGTTAGCCTTTGCCAGCGTTTCCGAGCTCTTCAGTAGCATAACCCTTCGCGTCGAGGAGCTCTATCGTGGTAAGGAGATTGTCTCCACGATTGAGTGCGAAAAGTTTGCCGGCAAGATCGATGACATCCGTGAGAAACTTGCTGCCGAGGTCGAGGTACGGACGATTTCGGGACCCTATGAGCTGGAAGGCGCAGCATTCATGGACCAAGTAAATGCTGTGCTCCTGGATATGCTGGAAGCCGCCAAGGATACCGCACAGATAATTGGTTGCATCGAGAAGCGAAGGATCTCTCTCGTCCTACCTCGGAAACTCTATACTGGTAAGCACCCCCCCCTCTAGAATGCCTGAAACGTCCATGATCTAAACCAATGATGTACGCACAGCAGAGGAATCGGTCGAGGAGGACGATTCCACTCGGCGTGCGGTGAGCGAAGGAGATCACGGACTAGTCTTGCTGCTCGAATCGACATCTGCACTGGACCGTTTCCGGATCCATCTTGCCGACAGACTCCTTGCATTCCGCAGCTCTCGGCACATCAAATACGGGACCAAGTTCGCCGTGGTCATGGGCCTTATCGCGTTCCCAGCGTACGTATCCGATTGGCACATGTGGTACGAGAACTTGCGTGTGCAGTGGGCACTCATTTCCGCCATGGTGGTGATGGAGACGACCAGAGGCATGACCTTCCGCACCGCAGGGATGAAGCTCACAGGCGCACTAATGGGCGGGCTAGCAGCCTTCCTAGTAATGCACATCGGTCAAGGGGTGATATATGTTTCTATAGCCCTCACATCCCTCGTAGGCCTTGGAGTCGGCTTCCTTGTTCAGCACCCCAAGTTCTCCAAAGCTGGAACAGTGCTCGCACTAGCATACAACATAATCCTAGGCGTAGCGACCATATTCCCGGAGCACGGACCCATCTCCTCCACCGTTGCTCGCAGGATCTTGACATTGCCGGTGGGCGTGGTAATAGCAATGTTTGTGCACCTAACCCTCTTCCCCTTCCGCTCCCGCAGCGCTTTGGCGAAGGCGCTCTCACACTCCCTCGACTGGTTACACCATCTGGTCTTCGCCATTGAGGCCAGCGGCGAATTTCCCATGCTAAGGGAGCGCTTCGATGACATGTCCAAGAAGGCCCAGCGTCGTATCAACTTTGCAAAGAACCTCCTCCCAGCAACAAGGTACGAAATCTCCCTGGCAGGCCACTGGCCCTACGAACGCTTCGAGCGCATAGTGGAGAAGGTTATGGACACAATGGTCCTCGTCGTTGGCGAGAACGCGGCCGAACCCGCCCTCTCCAGAGCTATTAGGGGAGGAGAAAAGCTCAGACTGAAACTCCTAGCCTCCCTCTGCAACGACTTACTTGTCATCTCTCACACACTCAGCGCGCGCCTGTTCATGCCCAGGAATGAGTCGCTGTCGACCTACGTGCTTCACGAGTACCAGACCCACCTATCCACCAAGATCGCCAACGAGGATCCATCGTGTCCCGGTCGGAGGAACTTCGCCTACCTAGGCAGGCTAACGGATTTGGTCTACGAGATGAACCTGCTCAGGGAGGAGGTGGATGAATTGATTGCCGAGACACAGTGCCCGAAGAAGGGCCTGCTACCCCATTTGTCGTTTGTTATTAAGAAGTCTAGGCCCTCGACGCCCGTGGGGGATGAGGAGGCGGTGGGCCAGAGGGTGCTGAGATGAGCAGTTTTGTCAAGACTATGTATGGTTTTGGAGGATGGTTATATTCCACTCTGCCATAAATTACTCTATTATAATATTATGTATATATTTTCTCTTCTCCTTTTCCTTTTCTCATTTATTATACCCACTATTGACACCTCACCCCTCCGTTCTTATTATTATCACCATCTTCCTCTCACGTCTTATGCCACATGAACTCGAGCATCACCCGGCCGAGGGAGAGAAGTTCCCTTTTTGTTTTTGTTTTTGTTTTCCAATTTTCTATTTGCATGGGATGGATGAGACAGGATGGGGTGGACGGACAAAAGTTGCATACCGGTGTTGGGCTTTTTTTCTCTCCTTCTTCAAAATGGTAGTCGGGCGCGGAGAAAAAATGGTTGGATAAAAATAGGGGAGGGGGGTGGACGGGGTGGATGACGTTTTTCCTTATTGTTTCCCACCACCTTTCATTTTCACCAGAGCATTCTTGATTGGAGTTTTCGATTTCTTTATTTCTCTTGGGAGCATGTAGAGTATTATATACCGGTGCGTTTGTCATGACTTAAATATCCGAATACCCTGCACTGTAGCGTATCTATCGATCACTGGCTAAACTATGATACCTTACACCTACAGTATCATCAGCAATCATCCGGTTCCTCGCCAAGCCGGGCCTTGCTCAACGTTGGACGATCCCTTGGAGTTCTGAAACAGGCCCTTCCAGCTACAACCAAAATCTTCAAATAAAAAATTAATTAAAAATGAAACACAACTAGTGATCGATCGAGTTAGTACCAGTACCGGTACTACCGTACTCGAGTACAGTCTTAACCGTACCTAGGACCAAACCGGGCAGGCGACGAACAAGGGTATCATGTTTGGTTTGGTGGGCGGTCACCCGCCCAGTTTGGTCGCACGGTAGAGATACAGTACGGTACGGTGGAGACGGACGGACAGTAAAAGTAGAAAATGGGCTTTTGTGTGTCCTTCCGCTTCCAAGTGAGCGAGCTTGGCTCCGGGTTTCCATGATGATGATGATGATGATGCGCCTGAGTGTGTTACTTCAGTGTAGTATATAACTTACAGTGCAATCGCTCATCTGCAAGGAGTTGGTCGGGATGGTGATGGAACAGGTGGCACACACCGAGCACTCCTGGTCTGGTCTGGTCTGGTCTACCCTGTACTGTACCACCAGGAAAAATCCACCCACTCGGTCGGTTTGCTATGTTAATTGATGAGTATTGGGTGGGGTCTGTCGTACTAAGTATTACACCAGAAAAGCTAATGTTTCTCATTTCCGAAAGATGTTCGATTCAAGAAAGTAAAAAGTTGATGATGAGTACAATAATAATAAATTTTGGGTACTGACTGGTTACGCAGAGAGCTTGCTCCAATCATCTTACCTTTTCCAAAGTGTGTGTTCGTTTTTAACATTCGATTTAGTGATTTTGGTTTTGTTTGTTGAGAGCGGCGATTTTGGACTTTGAGCTTAAGTACCGTCCAGTTCCAGCCTGGCGATAGACCATATACTCGAGTAATGCTCGTACAGTAGTAGTACTGCAACACTGTAGTACTGTACTGCAGATAAATACAGTTACCTATATGCGAGTGTCATTAATTCACACACAGCACCTGCACCAGAAAGCCACAAAGGTGGAAACCTTCCCTTTTCCAGCCCCCCCCGCCCGAGATATTGGTTATCTGCCGCGGGTAAGTCCAGAAAGGGAGGGAGGGAGGGAGGCATGGCACTGGGACATTCTCACAGGGTGCCTAAAGTACCGGTACCAGTACAAGTATTCGGTAGAGTACTAATATCAAGCACATCTCCCGCTCGTACTGTGCTGGGTACCGTGCGCTGACCACACACCCACACACCCACCCATCCATCCATACAACACCGGACCGGACTGTGCTTTTTTTGGGAACTTTTGGAACTGAAAAATTCCTCCACCCAGCACCCAGTGCAGAAAAATAAACTTTCGAGTGAAAAAAAAAGCAGACAAGGGTTAGCCTTCCTTCCTTCCCATTACGGTCTCCTTCTGCATTTACTTTTTATTTCTCCCAAGCAAGAGGTATTCGAAAGAAGGGATTCGCAAAATGAATGGCGAGAAAAAAGTCTATGCGTATCACAAACTTCTTGGCTTGGGCGAATACCCTTTCCTTCCTTCCTTCCTTCCTTCCTTCCTTCCTTCCTTTCTTCCTTCCTTCCTCTTCCATTGCCTTCTTCGTGCTCACAACCTGTGTGTGGTGAGTTATGGCGCTGTAATTTTCAATCCCCATAAAAAAATAATTCCAACCTTGTTTTCTTTTAGTTGTATTATTATTATAAGTGAGAAAAGGGCTATGGGATCTAACACCCCGTGGGGCTTTTTTCCTTCTTTTCCTTTTTCGCAAAAAGATGAAGCGTCGTTGAGAAAAAGTAGTGTGGTTGCAATGGGTGGATGCGAAGGGAGGGACGCCCGAGATCTTGGATTAACTTTCGGAGAGGTTAGCGATCGGTTGGTTGGTTGTGACGGGGATGGTGTCGGATGGGAGCAGCACTGCATACTACCGGTACTGTACTATACTGCAGGGAGTTGTGTATGATAGGGCCGACGAGAACTGGGTGGTGAACCATATGTGAGTATCTGTAAAGTACCACATGCAATAAGGTACCATAAGTTATGGCTTGATGGTGGGTTGGGGGGGGAGACGAATAGTGATGTCTTTTGCTTCGTTTTTGCTGAGGTAGTTGTGATGTAGTATCATAGTTTCCTTGAAGATGCGATGGTATCAGTGATTGAGTTACTGGTTTCGATTGGCATGCATGGTGGTGGGGGGTGAGTAAGGATGCCCCACGTACCAGTAACCGCTGCGGTGCTGGGGATGCGTACGGGCACCCCAGCACTGCGGGTCTCGACGGATCATCACGGGCAGATCTCCACTGTGGCGCTCTCACTCCCACTTACTTGTATAGTAACTGCCGTCTGGTATCCTATCCTCAAACCCGGCTAATTTAGCTTTCGCTGCCCCGACTGGTTAAGGTTATTAGTCTAGGTCATGGGGCTCGGCGGCATAATACAAGAGTGCATTTTCCGAAAAAGAGCAAGGCGTTTGATAGATGAATGTACGCATTGCAAGCGCCGGTATGATTTCAAGTGGGTGCCCTATCTACCCTTGCATACGATGCTCCGGGCGCTGGTGCCTTACCAATGATTGATCCATGCCATGGAGCGAGAACACTCTTCCCGCATTCCTTTGTATTGGAGTGTAATTATGGCATACAGATACAAGCATCCCGGCTCTGCCGTGATGCTAAGAACCGGGGAGTGTTTGATGGCCCCGAAAGTGGTAGCTAGTGAAGTATCGCCCACAATAGCAGTTGCGATTAATGAGGCGGGTGTGCTATCGGTCGGCCGCAGCTCTCGGGTTAAGGCTGTTATTGAGGGGAGCCTAGGCGGATTGTTCTCTCCATGAGAGCTATGCCAGAGGATGGTCCTTAAATGCAGGATAGAATCCTATCGGCCACTTGTCAAGATTAGCAGACACATTTAGTCCTAACCTACGTCACTCTTAGGCTATGTATGTGTTCCATATGCACCTAGTACCCCAGCAGGGCGAGCATAATGCTACACCTACACTCCACTGCGAGTTCAGCACGGTCACGTTTCCATAGCACATTGAAGTGCAATGTTCTAGGTGTTAAGTATTATAAGATGTATAAACTCGAAAAACTCGCCACGGAACCAAACCCCACAAAAGTTGCCTTAGGTGCAAATCGCCCTCTTGGTGTATAGCTTTGGAGAGCGGCACGGTACCCAAGCCACGCTGATGAATTTTCTCCGGCGGGCACAGTACACCCAGCCTGGTCTCCTGGCTACTCCGTGGAGTTGGTTCTCGGGATGAGGCCCAAAAATTGCTTTCGCCTCTACTTCCTTGGCCAAGCCAATGCACTCCTACCTCGATCCCCAGGTGCATAACGAGGTTACTTCCGGGTTTATACGATGGGACTCCCACTTCCATGGCAGAATTAGCGAGCAGAATACCGATAGCTTAGGAAGATTCTAGCTATCACATAGTTATGACTTAGGCGCCGTCGCCTTCTATTGCGTCGTGTAGGGGCCGGCTCACTCCAACTCACCATGGGTTATTAACTCGTCCTATCTCTAAAGTCCCTAGACAATATCAAAAAAGTCACAATTCTGTAAACAGTGGACTTACCCTCCCTCCCCTTGATCGCCTAAGCTGCTCAGTGTGCACTCGATACCTCTTAGATAGAGATATAGGCTTTGATGTCAGGCTCCCGCTTGACCAGGCCATCACACGACCAAACAATATCTACAGTACATTACAGGCACCCATATGGCAACCTACCAGAGGAACCAAAGGCATACACCTCAACCCACCAGCAGTCACCTTGTTAATACCTCTAAATATGACATAAACTCGCGTAAAAGAAACCCGTCCCAGGAGGTCAAAACTCCCCCTCTAGGTAACGTGCCGTTCCGCTCAGCTGATGTTTCTCCCCCCACCCCCATCCAGACAAAAAATCTTGGGAACCCTGAGGCACCACTCCTTTCCCAAGTTGATAGAGTAAGGGATTCTACCCGATATCACCTCCCGCGACCTTCACCGGGGATAAGAATTTCCAAAGCCCAATCTTTAGCATCCCGGAAATGTGGATTTGACCAACCCCGGAAATGCCTTACGGGCGATTTGACCCCCACTGTGCTTCCACTTCACCCCAGGCTCCTAGGTGCAGAATTATTAACCATCGGGCTGCTGCCCGTTTCTATTATGAAAAGAATCATGAACTATCACTCGTCACATTAAGAACTAGATACTAGGAATGATTGCTGGGATTGATAGCTTGTGCTAGTGGCCCCGCACTGGTCTCATTAGAACCGGAGGAAGTGTTTGGGTTATGATGGGGTCATGGGGCAGGGGTAGGATTGCATTGGTGTTTTCGAGTGGTGTTGTTGCGGATACTGCGTTTATTCCCAGCAGAGTGTCGAGCCTTCCCTATAAATGGGCGGAGGCCACCGTGGTTACCCACATGGTATACGATTCCCAGCGTTGATGGAAATCCCCCCGATCCGCGGATACCTTAGGTTTCTCACTTGAGATACAACAGCGGATTGGGGAGGCGATCCAGTCTGGCCCGGACCCGGTGGTTCGAAGGGCTGTGGGACATGAGATTGTAAAAATTGGCATTTGGCCTGTGAATGGAAGGGAATGAAACTGCGGTTACACTATTGACTTAAATTCGGTTGATTGACTTGATGAAAGACGAGGGGTTGATCCCGCCAGTCTCGCACTCGGGACCCTGGAGCCCGGTCAAGACAATCTGGAGGAGCACCTGGCACCAATCCCATATGAACCTTCCAGAACAGCATGTGTCAGCTGTCAAACCATAGTCTGCCGCCTATGCTAAACCCACTACCGGGGGTACCCCCTTCCAAAGCCTACACACCCTCTCCCTGCCTCCAGGCTTCTTCTGTCAACTTCATCATACCCACCAAAACCTCCAACCCCATAACTCTATCCTTTTTCTCATTCCTCGCTAGGTCCAACGCGACTCACCTGCCTCACAAAAAAGCCCCTTTCCCAACCTGTAATACCCACTCATCCGAAAGGACTCCAGACCGCGATACCTCGTTCTTCAACCACGGGCACGGCTGGGGAATTGTAGTGTCAACTTCTACACCAAAGAGCAACTACCTTACTTACCTCATCATCTATCTCCTCCCCATGGAAGAGCCGATGGGGGCTTGTTGATACTGGGCAGTATCTTGTCCATGCGCTGCACTAGCATATGCTTCATAATCCCCATTCGTTCTCCAATATGTCGAGAGTGGCGAAAGTGGGTTACCATACCCCTCCTAACCATATCCTCCCACTCCTGCAGCTTCTGGTAGAGGGGGTTATTCTCCACAGCAACCGTGTCAGGCATACTCCCGTGACTGAATACATCTAGAGTTGCGATATGGACTTAGTGCACTTCCGGATCCAGATGTGTACCACTTCATAAGAGCTGCAAACCGCCGATGTCAAGTCTGGGGAGCGCTCCCGGGCCCCGAGGAGTCGGTGGCTCGGATCACCTGCACTCCCGCGCCTCTGGGCGGCGGTCTAGGACCTAAGACCAGCCAGCAGGTTACCATTCCGGCTCCTATACTGAGCTGTGTGCATGGTAATATTGTCCGAATGATAATTGGTAAAAGAGATATTGACGATTTCCCAACGGACTTGTAGTTTTTCGGCTATTCCCTCTTTTTTTGCCTTTTTGTTTTGGCTATTGCTCTCCGTATGGAGAATTCTCAATTCTCAATCCCGACTCCCTAGACCGAGAGGAAAGGGAGAGCAAAGAAAAGAAAAGAATCACTAAGCAGAAGTACAAGTACTCCCCTACCCGTGGTCAACCTAACCTTCCCTGGTGGCTCGATCCGCAGCCAGGCGCCCTTAGTAGCTGCTCACACTCTCCCATTCTACGGGTTAGTCCTACAACTAGGACCCAACCCGTCCACCTCGCACACTGCCCCGCGGTCACATACCTACCCTCCACAATGCGAATCCATTTCCAGCCAAGAAATAACGAGGGAGCACCCACAATGCACATAGGGCCAGCGACTGTCTCGAAGGATTCCCTGGAAATCTTTCACTCACTTACAGTAGATGGGTTATATTGAAACGCTCGTACCTACGATATGACCTGGGCACCCACCTCAGCACAGAGAGGTGTCTATCTACCGTAGCACCAGTGCCAGCCAGCACGGCAGAGCACAGAAATAAGGATGAACCAGACCCACCCCCTCACCATTCCTCTCTTCTATCAGCCTGTCCGGGAGTCGGGGACTTGGACTAATATGGATTTAGGGTAGCGGCAAGGTTAGCAGTAAAGCGCGAGTCAGAGGGATTTCCTCAAAGACCTTTTTTGATATCTTGCGATGCTCTTTCGTCCAGGGTCTCTATCCTTTGGAGCAGGAAGCCCTGGAGCGAGTGATTTTCAGTGAAATTAGTGAAGTAATTCAAACCTGGCGATTTGATGGTTCCCACCACTTCTGTTGGAAACTGTAGTTATGGGTGCACTCTCCTCTTATCTGTTGCTGAGGTTACGAGTGATACCTCGTGACCACTTACGTCACCCCCTTTGTCCCCTCTCAAATCCTCGCCCCTCTCTTTCTTCTTGTTTCTTCCCTTCTTCTTTTTCCCTCTTAATTATCTTCTTGTTCAATAAGTAAAATAAGTCTTTTGCTTTCTCTGGTGACTACTTCCCCTTTGAGCCTGTGGAACTCCTCTCTTCCCTTCTTTCGCACCCGATAGCTCTCAACAACTTCCCATTCGAACTTGCGGGGGGGACTGTATAGGATCAGAGAGCGCTCTGGGAGCTAACTATGGATGAAAGGCTTTAGGAATGAGGGCGGTGGGCATGACGCAGGTATCCCCAGTTATGATAACGTTGAAGATGCTCAACTCTAGGCTCTTAGATCGAGTCTAGTGAGGGGAAGAGGGTTTTTTTTAGACAGAGTTTTATGTGGGAATACAAATCCACAGCGGGATTTTTCTGAGTTTCGCCCTCGAACCGTACGGGAAACCACACAAAACAACCCCAAGACTGCTCTACAGGCCCAGCCCACCCGATCTGTACCACCTAGCTAATCTAGTCCCACCCATACCCAGAGCCAAACTCATCTACAAGCCATTGAAGTCTGCCATAAAATCCAAGTATAAACTTCTACATCTACCCCAAAGCGACCCCTCTACCTCCTCCAATTCTTCATAATCATTCCAAAGAGCTCAAAATCCTCCAACGCATCACCTATATCCGTTTTAATCTTCCCTCCCTCCCTAACCGCACGATAAAAGCTCTTCAACTCAAGCGTATACGGATCCTCGTACGTATTCCTAACAAACCTCTCCACAAACTTCCCATCCACATTCTCCCTCACAGTCATGGTAACCGGCAAACCCTTCACGTACGGGGTATCGTACTTTATGAGCACGGACTTGTTCTCGGAGTATACCTCGATATGCGCGTCGAATATTGGAATCTTGTGGAGCCCAGACTCGTAGAGTACGGTAAAGTGGCCATAATTGAAGAGAACATTCCAGATCGGCATACGGAGTGACATTCCCAGCGTTGGGTTCTCACGAACCGGCATTCCGAGGATTTCACGCATGAGGGATAGGTCGTGGGAGCCTAACCTATTCTCTCTGTTAACACCGACTTTACGTTTCCGTTCCAGATCCCGGCAGCTCACCCAGTTAACCACCTGTACATCTCAATGCTCTGCTCAGTAACCGGGACCCCGTATCTCACCAACTCCTCCGAAGCCATATCCTTCGCCCGCTTCGCCAATTCACTTGTATCCTCAACCGTATAATCCGAGAACTTCCTCGGGAACGTTCCGGATTGTCCCACGAACGTGCTATTCGGCCCGATTATATCCCTAACCCTAGCGTATATGATCTTCTCTCGCCCACCAATCTCCGCGATAGCGTCTTCAACGACTGCGGCATAGCGCCGCATGTACCCCACCATGACCCTGCCCTTAGAATGCTTCTCTCCCTCGGCGATGGCTAGTGCATCTTTCTTTGTCAGTGTCACCGGTTTCTCAACGAATACGTGCTTGTCATGCTTCAGTGCCAGAAGGACATGCTCAGAGTGGAACTCGTCTGAGCCTAGGACGAAGACTGCGTCGACGAATTGGGAGGAGCATAGCTCTTCCGCATTTCGTGTTGTGTGAATAGGTTGTTGGGATGGAATTTTTAAGGCGGCGTGAGAGACAGCGGCGGGAGAGATGTCGCAGAGGTAGGTTATCTTGTAGAGTTCTGGCAGGAAGTTCAGGGTTGGGATATGGACTACTTGGGCTACTTCCCCGCAGCCGATTATTCCGACGTTTATTGAGGTAGACATTTTGGAAGGAGATGCAGGTGAGAACCGGATTGGTAGGGACACTGGTATATATAATGCGGGGTTCGCTATGTCATAAATAAGAGCATTCCATGCAGTAGTAGGGACACCCATACTGGTATGTATTAGCCACAGCGCCACAACTACTGCACTTCACTCAAATGTCCGAGAAATGCTCAGTAGCTATCCAGATACTGATCACTAGAACAAGAGCTGGTAGGGGCATGATCGTGGAACCCAATCCCTGCATGGTGTTATCTCCGAAATATGGCTGTTAGGTTAGGATATCACAATTCCCCACAAGTACGCAAGAGGCCCTCCAACACAGTGGCAAAAGGTCTTGTACTGTATCGAGCACAGTGGTTATCCTAGAGAGGGCAGTGTAGCTCCAATAGGGACCCCGCGGTGGTACTTGTATAACAATCCAAGAAACACGGTGTTATTGTTTCCGAAGCCAACAAAAATCACTCCCTCTGTCCTAAACCCCTTGGGAGCACTAAATAGTCCCCTTGTTCGGCTGTATTCTAGGACCTTTCTTATAAAAAAAATTGGCTCAAACACGGAAGGCCAAAAAAACATATCGCTATATCTTATTTATTTATTTGTCCCTCCGAACCTGGTAAGAGGTCACGAACGAAACACAAAGCACAATACAAGTTAACTCCCAGCTCCGTCCGAATAGGAAATACAAGGGTAAGAGAAAGCGGTATTTAAAACAAAAGCCCAGTTGAACTTCAACCAACGCAGGAGAATGAGGTTCTAGCGGAATTTAGAGACAATAACGGCGATGATAAGCAGTACCAGGACAGTTATGATTGCGATAGTAATCATCCGGTTGGTAGCCATCCTAAAAAATTGTGATTGTTAGACTACGCAACAATAGGAAACAAAGAGTCAAAGTTCATACCTACGTGCCATACCTCTCAGAGTTTTGATACTTCTGTCCAGAAACCTTTCACTATCGTTCAAGGTATTATGAGTATTCACAATCTGTTCTCTCTGTCTCCCGAGATCTCCTAAAATGGAAGCACCGATTTCTTCGGTTTCGTTCGCGACGCGCTGCGAATCTCTGAGTCGCTGTGAAGATCTCTCCAACCGATCGGTTCCCGAGAGTAGCTGTTGGCGCTGGTCAACCACAGCATCCCCTGAACCAGATTTCGAACGAGCTCCGAAGAGGGCATCACGGTCGAGGTTTTGGGTGTGTTTAACAAGCGAGTGGCGGGAAATATCGAGGTCGTGGGCGTAATTACGGAGGCGGGGTTTAATTTTGGATCTCTGGGCAGAGGGGATATTATTGATCTCTAGGGACATTTGACCGAGCTTCTCAACTGTTAGCCATCCAAAATAGCCTTAGGGTAGGTAGCATAGAAGGTAACGAACAATTTCGTCGGCCTCGTCAACGGCCCTTTCGGCAGCACGAATAGCCGCTTTGCGCGGCTCCCCAGAAAGCTCAGGTATCTGATCGAGTTTTTGAGTGATGTCCGCCCGGACAAGCTTGAAGTCAGCCTCGTAGGAGGCGAAGAGCTCCGAGCCGGGATCAGAATCGAGGGCGTACGACATGTTTATAACTTGTCCGATAAAGGCGATGACGATTAGTATCGAAGGTTGGTTGGTAGATGAGTGGACTCCACTAGCTCAGCTCGAGTGATATAGGGGATAGACGAGGAGCACGGTGGGTCCCTGGAAATTTGCCTGGTACGATATCTTAAAGTTTGCAGCTAGAAGACTGAGTGTGGGGTTGTAAGGCGGGGCAGAAATAAAAAGAAAGGAGAGACGAAAGATGCTTCGGAAGAGGTTGGTGATGGAGATGGTTGGGCGAGGGCGGGTTCTTGGTGTTCCAGTAAGCATCATAACCTCCCTCCCTCAGGTGGCGGGTGCCCGTCCAGCAAACGTTGCAAATTGCCAACGACCCGAGAACAATGAACAAAATACTAAGAAAAACATATCTCACACGCAACATACTATTCCAAGACCCTATCTATATAGGAAAGCAAGGAGTTTACAGCAGATTCTAACATTAACCCTCATGCCTACCTAGACCCGGGATCTTCCCCTGAAGATCTGAGGCTCTTTTCCAGCTGGTCCGAGCGTTCCGCAGGCCGAAGTCATTATCGTGTCAGACTCCCGGGCGTTCATGATATTCCTGCGCGATTCTAATGCCACCAGGCAAAGGATTTCTCTCTCTCCTTTCCCATACCGGTATGTGCCCCCATATCCCACTTCCCATAGCAAACCTCATACTGCCCACTAGCCCCAGGTCTTGCCCCACCCCCTCTTGCGCTCACAATTTCTCACTCACAATACATTCCCCACCTAGCCACCCAATCTCCTTCCTCCCATTATAAAAAAATTGGCAAAAAAGCAAAAATTCATTCTCACACATACCCCGACCTACCAGACACCTGTCACCTAGGCGCCTGATATCGTATACGGTATGATAGAGTACTTAGGTGGAAAACACCGAAGTTGCCTATCATTTTTGTTTTGGCACCAGATTTGTGCTCGTAGATGGATACGGCACTGTTGAGGGAGACTAGGGGAACCGAGAGTGCTTTTGTGTTTATTTATCATTCTTCCCTCTCCTTGTTTTCATCCTGTTATGGTAATCGGTGCATTTATTTATGCATACCTGCAATCATTAATTGGCTTCATTGATTCCCTGAGCGAAGAACTAAATAATCATAAAAATTAATAAAAGAAAAAGGGTAGTGTACACCGTAAACGCCCTCCGGGTGATGTATATAAGAAACGTGGAAATGAATGGAAGGAAGGGGAAAGAGAGGAAGACAAAAAATCTAAACTGTACATTAAAAGACCTTGGAGGGGATCATGTAGAGAAAAGTAAACTAAGCAAATATGTAAGTAAACCCAAACAATGTATATACAGTACAGAGGCACTCCGGCAAGAAACAAAGATAAGTGAAGGAGGAAAAAGAAAGAAAAAGAGAGAAGGGGAAGGAACATAGAAGGGAAAGAAATGTATCCTGAACATGGAATGATCGATTTTTAAACTAGTTTCCATCGGCCGGGAGGTCAAGCAAATGACCCATCTGAGTAATCTACTCCCATTCGTCAGTTCTCTTCCCCTTCCCCTACGTAGAGCACCAGACACATACCTTGGTTCTCAAATAGTCACCCACCTCCTTTCCGGTCACCCCGCCCTTCAAATTCTGCCACGCAAGTGGGATCATAGGCACTCTCTCCACAACTCTAACTTCCTTTCCCGGCCCCTCCACAGCAGCAATCTTGTCCGGATTATTTGTGAGGAGCCTAATATTGACCGACTCCAGATCCATCAATATAGCTGTGGCAAGGCCATAACTCCTCGCATCGGCGGGATGTCGAAGTATGAGGTTCGCCTGAACCGTATCATTTCCTAGGTCCTGGAGGTTGTATGCCTTCAGCTTCTCCCCAAGGCCGATACCGCGGCCTTCCTGGCGGAGGTAGACTACTACTCCGCCAGCTGGGTCCAGGGACATGAGACGGGCAGCCTCATCTAGTTGTTCGCCGCAATCACAGCGAGCAGACCATGCGATTTCGCCGGTGTAGCATTCCGAGTGGATGCGAACGAGGGGAGTAGTGCGGGTGTTGCTTTCCAGGGCGGCTAATTTGGTTATGGGAGCCATGTTGGAGAGAGATGTGGAGGAAGCTGCGCGACTAGGAACCCGGGAGGAAATTGGGGAGTCATCGACATGGGAGGAAGTACGACCAGGAAAGAGTCTACCCGTGTATGCGCCTCTGATCATACGGTCCAGCTCGGTCTCCCCTTCACGCGGGGCGTCGAGGGATCTAGAACGGATCTTGTTCCCGAAAACAATGGCTAGATGTTCTTTATTATCAATGCTATTTTGGTACAAGTGGAGAAATATCTCGGTTCCGGTGGTGCTGGCGAGGTAATTTGTCAGTTTTTTTTTCCGTAAAAGGCGGATTGTGAGGTCGGATAATTACGTCGGAATCCTAGCTCTAACTACGCAGTTGACCTTGGGCAGCTCTTCCATCAACTTTGGCGGGTTTTTGCTGGTCACCGGCCCTATGAGTGGCGTACTAGGAGTTGTGGGAGGCGTAAACGCTGGACTAAGAATTGAAGGAGGAACCTGCCCCTCCGGGCCTAGAAGCATTGCTGAGTCTGAGCGAGAGATGGGATTCATAGCCAGAAGTGTGGGTGAAGCATGAGCCGGTGGAGTAATGCTGTTCGTTGATTGATCAATGCTGGAATTGGACCCAAAGTGGTAACCATTTCCAGCAAGCTTTGGTTTGGGGGAGTATATAGAAACAGAATTAGAGCCGGGCTTTCGAGGGGACTCTGAAATCAAAGCTGAGGGCAAGGTATCGGGGGAACTGGTGATTTCAGGAGCCGACATTTTGCACGATGGTGTAAAGAATTAGGTATGGGTATGTGTATGTGGGTCGGATAATATGCAATGGTATCAGGAAACAATTGAGGCCAGGGACCGGGCAGAAAAATATTGAGAATGAGAGGGAGCCCCAAATGGCAACGGCAGACTCGAAAAAGGGTTATTATGTATTTGGTAACGAGGAAAGTTCGGGGGCAAGTGGAGAGGGGTGACGATGATGATAGGGAGGTGGGGCGCAGAGTAATCGAGAGGTGAGGGTGAGTAAGCAGAGCAAGCTAAAAAGGAAAGAAAAGGGACGGTCTCACGGGAGCGAAAAAAACTAAGCCCACGGTATGAGATGGGCATCTGAGGCCGAATTTTCTGGTTCGCCCGTGATGTTAATAGGCTGAAATAAGGAATAATAATTCTTTGAAACAGAACAAATGCATAAAATCCCACCAGATGCCCCACCGAGCCCATCCCACTTTAATTCTTATTCATCCAGATTAGTGGCATGGGGAAGATATATTCTCCGCAAGAATTACTTCTTGGTGAGAACTCCGTCCAATCCGTTTTGTCCCTTTCTACTGTTCCTGGTGGGGAGGGCACATTGGAGAATGGGGGACTGGAAGATCACAAAATGGCCTTCCAATGCATCTTCGCTAATTATCGGTAATATGACCGTAATCCCATAGGCTGAGCGATTGTTAGGCATGTCATCCTCAGTATCAACGATTGGACTTTCCCAACATTAATAAGCGCACCTAGCGCAGCGGCATGTAGGATTCATGTTATATTTGTAATATTGTGATAGCGGTATCATCAGCCACCGGCATTGTATCTAGTATTACTCGTAGAGTGCAGAGTGCCAACCAAACTTTGGTCTTTGACTATGTACGGTATCTCCCATACTTGTTCCAGGGTGCTAACAAACAATACCAGTATGTTCCGACAGGCACTCTTACGGTCCTCTGCCTAACCTACATATACCACCAGCACAGAGCGATCGTCCCTTCGAGCACGATACAAAGGTTTGACACCTAACCCTTTGGATAAAAGAAGAAGTAGGGCATAGCTAACTGATACATACCTTACCATATTCTCTAGGATGCTATGATAGTATGATATTATTATTATATAATATTATCATACTTATTATCAGAAGTTTTTAATTATCGTACTACAAGGTGTGTAGAAAGTGCGAGTCCTGCAGATAAGCCATTTTCAGAGAGAAGAAAAGTAGTATTCTCAAGAGAATTTTCAATTACTGTATTTATTTAAAAAGTACATCATAGTTCTGATAAAAGTAAAATAGTTAACAAAATTTAAGAAAATTTAACATTTACTAGATCAATCAGGAAACCAGAATTTTATTCTATAATAATATTATTATTATGATCATACCTACTACTTTATATAGAATATTACAACTTTTACAGCTTTTTAACTAAATTAAATTATTAGAAGGATGAGAATGTAAAAAGAAAAGAAAGGGTATTATAAATTACCAAGTATTTTTTATTCTATTATTACTACTCATAGTATAGTTGTTATGATACTCAATGTACAATTTTTATAGTTTAAGTTTGAAAAAGTGATGACTCTGAGATTAATAAAATAATCCCAACAGCTAGTAAAGAAAATATTTTCCTAATATCTAAAAATTGAAAAACACCTAAATTATCAAAGAGTATTATTTTGTTACTGACTATTTGTATGATATTACTATAGTCAAATTTCATTTAAGTCAGAAAAATGTCTAATTTATATTTTTTCCAGGACTTCTTATTAATCAAAATATATAAAATATTTTTAGACTCACTAAGGGGTAATTTATTCTTCTATTACATATGCCATCCTACAGATCTTTTCCAATGTTGAGGCATTTTTAAAGGAGACTACTATCACATACAATCAAAGCCTACCTATTTCTCAGATCTTTGTAGTATGCAATAGCGGGATTTTTTAAAAAATGCTTTAACGCTACGAAACCAACTAGTCGTAAGCCTAGTCATGTTTACAATGGTTAGAAAATTACAAGTATTATGAGCCCCTCTATCCAAGTATTTTTAAAATGAACTGCTCTTGCATGTCCTCTTAGTTTAAGCAAAGGAGTACATTTTGGCTGTATGCAATTGCAGTCCCTTTTAAAAACACTTCAACATTATGATCACAGTTGTTACCTGTCACTCGCTGCATGCTGGGGTTAGGCCGGAAATGCTGGGGAGTCCCTTGTGGTGAAGGAGAAAACAAAAGAAAACAAAAGAAAGAAAAAGCAAAAGAAGGAGTGCCGGCAAAGTCCTTGAATGGATCACCATGCGCGATACTCTGGCGATCAGGCCTACAACCATGGTATTTTGGAATTGAGTGTGCTTTGTCCGATATGTCCCACACTTGAGTGTGCCTGAACAACGGTACAGTATGTTCAAAATATGGCTATGGTGCACAATCTATACTGCTATGTGGAGAATACTACGCAAGTGCGAGGGGGTTGCGTTGCACGCTAAGTGAGGAGGAGTTGTGTGGTAGGAGAGCAGATTGGTAGGTATTCTGGTTCTTATTCTTCTAAGCGAGATGGGCGGTAACCTCAGTATTTATACAAGAAGCGCGCTCTCCATATAACAAAGAAACATAAGGGAAAACATAGTAAGAAACATAAGTGCGAACCATGTTTGACCCTGTAAACCTGCCAAGAAAATCCCAATAAAGTATGCGTAAATCCATAAGGGTGTGAGGGAATAATTAGGAATAATCATGCATGATATGACCAAGAAAGATGCATAAAGTAATGCATAAACAACCGTAATATCCCGAACACCAGATAAGGAAACACATAAGAAAACCTCTAATTGTTATCATGAAATATTAATGAAATATACGCAATTATGTCTTAGCTGTAGTAATGTCCGCCGTGTACAGGTGAAACTGGGAACGCATACCAAGTAGAGAAATATACGATATTATCAGTAGAAATATACATATGAAACATATTATAAGGAAAAAACAACACTTCCCCTCATTATCTACAGCCCAAGCGATCCATTAATAGTTCGTGTGCCGGTTTTGCTAGGATTTTGGTGCAGATATCGGCTAGGTTATCTTGCGATGCAACTTGTAAGAGCGTAAAGGTACCTCGTTGAAGTTCCTCACGGGTCTTATGGAAGTGAACGTCAATATGTTTTGTTCGAACATTCAGTTGCGGGTTTCTCGCTAAGAAATTAGCGCCGGTATTATCAGCATGCATAGCGATCGGCATATCTAATCGAACATCGTGGAGACCGAAAGTAAGCCATTGGATTTGCCGTGTGGCAAGCGACATCGCGACATATTCTGCTTCGGTGGTAGAGACGGAGACTGATTTTTGCTTCTTTGAACACCAGGAGATACAGGAACCGTTGAAAAGTACCGTGTATCCAGAGTAGGAGCGGCGTGAATCGAGGCAAGCGGCGTAGTCAGCATCAACATAAACATCGATAGCTTTAGTGTTGCGGTAAGGAAAGTCTAGTCCAATAGTCTTAGTGTGGTTAAGGTATTTAAGGACGTGTTTAGCGGCCTTAAGATGTTGTTCGGTAGGGCAAGCAGAAAATTGAGAAAGAAATGAAATCGTATACGATAGATCGGGTCTTGTGCCGGTAGTGACATACATTAGCGATCCTATTATTGATTGATAAATGGAAGGGTCTGGTATCCGTTCGTCCTCAGTCCCTGACTTTAGTTGAATGCCTTTGGGTAAGGGTGTGGATACGGTACGTGAATTTTCCATGTCGAATCGTTTTAGGACAGTATCGATGTAACGTTCCTGGGTAAGACGCAAGCGATCTGGTGTGTACGTGATGTGTAGGCCGAGTAGGAATGAGGCTTCCCCTAGATCGGTAATCTCAAATGCCGTTTTCAGGTCTTTGATGAGAGATTTGAGGTAGGGGTTATCGGCCGAGTATATTGCAATGTCGTCCACGTAAAGCGAGATATAGCAGTCGTGTTTAGCATGGACGAACATGCATGGGTCAAAGGTTGATGCTGTGAAACCTTTGGTAGTTAAGAACCTAGCGAAGAGAGCATACCATTCGTTCGCAGATTGCTTAAGTCCATATAAGCATCGGTTAAGTTTCCATACTTTGTCTCCGTCACTGAACCCAGATGGCGGTCGCATGTAAACTTCTTCTTTCAGTTCACCGTAGAGGAATGCGGATTTCACATCGAATTGTCGCGGTCGCCATTTATTTTTGGCACAGATCGCGAGTAGGAAGCGGAGTGATTCATAACGAATGACGGGGGCGAAAGTATCTTCAAAGTCGAAACCAGGTACTTGACTGTATCCCTTGGCAACTGCTCTGGCTCGATACCTTTCCAAAGTGCCGTCAGCATTCTTTTTGGTTTTGAATACCCACTTACTATCGATGATGTTCCGTCCTATCGGTTTATCGACAACTTCAAAGGTGTTATTTTTCTTTAGTGCCGCTATTTCATCGTCCATGGCCGAGGTCCATTGATCCCTAAGCGAGCTGTTTATAGCTTGGCGGTAGGTAGTCGGGTCCTCGTCTGGTATTTTTTTAGCATTTCTACCAAAGTGTGCCGGTGGGCGAGTGATCCTTCCAGATTTCCGTGGTCCTTCGTTATCAGGGAGCGGCTCAGTAACATCTAATTGCTGCTGTAGTTGCTCTCGTAAGAGTTGTGAAGAAGGAGAAGAGGGACGGTCTGGGATTGGAGGCGGTAGAGTAGAAAGTTCCTTGGATGTCGTCGTAGTAGTGGTCGTACTCGTGTAGTCCTGATCCAATAGCTTATCGATAGGATTTGTAGCTGGTGGATGGGATAAGGGAGTTACGGTCGCGAAGGATTCCTTTTCGGTAGATGATTCCATGTGGGTTGGTGCAAGCGGTATTATCGTCTTGTTGGTCCAATGGATTTGTCGTGTCTCAGAAATCTTATGTTGCGATGGAATGTATATTCGGTATATCTTATCAGAAGAGGTATAACCAACAAGATAGCCTTCGATCGCCCGAGGTAATAGTTTCGTTCCAGCTTTGCGAGCCTCCTCTGGTATATGGACGAAACATTTGGTGCCGTAAGGGCGAACATGGTGGATCGACGGTTTTTGTTTGTAGAGAGATTCATAGGGTGTCGAGTTTCCTATGGATCGGTTAGGGAGTCTATTCCGAAGATAGACGGCGGTTGCGACAGCTTCAGCCCAAAGCTTTAAGGTAAGGCTATTCAACATTGAACGAAGTGAGGTGACAATTGTACGGTTGTATCGTTCGGCAACACCATTAGATTCATGTGAGTAGGGTGGAGAGCGGTCATGAAGAATTCCATGCTTTTGAAACAATGTCAGCATATCTTTATTGACATACTCGCCTCCGTTGTCAGTTCTGAATCGTTTTATAACAGCGTTGTCCTGGGTTTGCCGTTCAAGGATAAACTGGGTAAACACTTTGACCGTGTCAGATTTAGCATTTATGTGGTAAATCCAAGCGTATCTAGTGCAGTCATCAATGAAGGTAATATAGTACCAGGAATTGCCGAAGGATTGTTGAGAAAACTTTCCGCTAAGGTCGGAGTGGATTAACTCAAATGGGGTATCACATCGTTTAGTGTTGGGTTCAGGCTTTCGTTTGGTTGATTTTGAGGTGATGCAAGTTTCGCATTGCCAGTCTTTCGGAATTGAGGGAATCGTAGGAGTATTGGAATAGTTGTCGTTTTTGAGGTAGTTCGGTGATGGGTGACCAAGTGCTTCGTGCCAGTCTTGGTAAGTCATTTTCCTAGCCAACTCTTTCTCTTCTTGAACAACATATTCTTGATCTTCGAGCTTTCCCCATATAACCTCTGTTTTATTTTCCCTAAGAACATTCATATCCCCACCAGAACTACGTAAAGAAAATCCTTTTCCCAAAGAAACAATAGCGCGCCATGACAAAAGAGAACAACAACCCAACTCCGGTACCCAAAGAACACGTTGTAGGTAGACAGGAGTCACTTGACCATCGGAGGTTTTGGCCAGGATCTTCACAGTCCCACGGCCACATGACTCTATTACCGAGTCATCGCCTAACCTAACGGTACCTTTTTCAGGTTGGAAGTTTATAAGAAGGTCTAAGTTGTTCGTCATGTGTGAGCTTGCGCCAGTATCTATAACCCATTTGGGATCGAGGGATTTCTCGGTAGTGTAGGTACGGGAGGATGTACTGACCGTTGGTGAAGTTTCTTCCACCACGATCCTAGCCGAGCTACCGGCTTTCTTCTCATTCTTCTTCTTTTGGTTGTCGGCTTTGAGTTTAGAACACTCATTCCAGGCATGGCCTTCACTGCGAGCAGAGGGGTAGTGCTTTTTGCAGTAGGTGCATTCCTTTGGGGTGGCCGACCGACCCGAACGTTGTTGTTCCCTTCCTTTTCCCTTGACTATAGCGGTTTTATACGCTTTGTCACCCTCAGAATTACCCGAGGTGGGAGACCGTAAGTCCATCAGTTTATTGTAGACATGGTCATAGGTAAGGTCCTCCTTGGTTTGGAGGTTGTCGACGATATTATTCATCGACTCGGGAAGGGAGCGGAGGAGGATAGCAGCTTTTGCTTCCGGTGATTCGAATACTGATTTGAAAACAAATGGTAGGGCATATCGATCGTAGGGAGTGGCTGCTGAGCAACGCAGTTGGATTCGATTCCAGTAGGTATCGTAGGCGTTGATATGTTCGGCGATAGGTGTTGCCGTATCGTACCTAGTATCAAAAACTGTGTTGAGTTGGTCGAAAAAGGAAGAGGTATTTTCTCTAGCGAATTTATCCTCGAACGCTTGCCAGATGGCGGAGGGAGTCTTGTGGGTAGCCAGCAAGATCAGCCACTGGGGTTCGATCGTCTCGAGGAAGTATGCCGAGGCATACTGGTAGCGGTTTTGAAATCCATCTATTGGATCTTCATTAATTACGTCTCCATCTCCATCTATTTCTTCCTCCGGTATCTCCTCTGTCCCTAAGACAATGTTCCAACAATTAAATAACCGTAGTACATACTCAGAAATGTCGCGCCAGGTACGGTAGTTCTCGGACCCGCTTAGCTTTGGGATTGAGCTAAGTTTATAGTTGGGAGCCCAAGTACGTTTAGTGGCGACGGTATGTGGGGTTTTGCTGGTTGTTCGTTTGTCCCTACTCTCGCGTCGGTTTCTTCGTGGGGGAAGGTAACCGTCATTGGAAGAGTGATCAGAGGGATCATTGTCAGGAGGTGTTTTGTCTTTTCCTTTGGGAGGAGGAGGAGGATCGTCTTTCGGAGGGACGGTATCGTCGGGAGGAGGGTCTTCTTTAGGTGGAGTTTTGTTTTTAGGGAGATATCTGCCGTGTTTGTCTCTAGGAGGGGCGGATTTGTCTCCCGTAGGAGTCGTAGAGGCTTCTCCTGTATCTTCTGTTTCCTCGCCGCGGGGAAATTCCCCAGTGCGTCTAGTACCACTAGCCATTGTGTATCTTTTGTTTTCGAAACCGACCAGTTCAAGTGGGTTGCCCAAGAGTTCACCTGGACATTAATCTAGACAAAAGCGTACACGTTGGTACGGTGGTGTAGAAGAGAGGAAGAAAAATAGAGGAAGAGGAGGCAACGGTGGGTTGTTAAGCGGATCGAACGTGTCGCTTAGTAATCGTTGCCTTAGACCGAAACTATGTTTGGGTCTGTAGGTGGGTAGCGTGTAAGCGTATTTCTTATAGAGTAAGAAGGGCTCCGGGCTCATAACCTGTTCAAAATATGGCTATGGTGCACAATCTATACTGCTATGTGGAGAATACTACGCAAGTGCGAGGGGG
>Ga0307509_10003434_pt1 | contig 24052 bp, 20 predicted proteins | sample 10_EM_MG_FD_202245 | JGI IMG/M metagenome (GOLD analysis project Ga0307509, IMG submission 202245) | Populus trichocarpa ectomycorrhiza microbial communities from riparian zone in the Pacific Northwest, United States - 10_EM | ecosystem: Host-associated > Plants > Roots > Unclassified | place... | reverse complement strand
TTGTATTGAGGGGCTGTTGATTCATAGCGTGACAAGCGACTTTAAGATCCTAGTATCGCTATACTTCTATTCTTAGCGAGTGTTGGGCTTGGTGCCATTCAGACTCAGGCGATCTTTTATAAAGACTAGTCGGGGACTAGTTCAAACCGGACCGGACCACCCAAGTTAGTCGGGTCTAGTCATCGCCATCATCAGGACTGGCCAGCCCGGTCCCGCCTCCAAGACTTGACCGGTCGGACTATTCGGAACCCTGATGGCGTTGTCGTGGCCGAAGTTTTTCCTATTGCCTTGGTGTGCGGTTAATTTGTCCAGGGGCAATACTACCAGGAACCGCTATATCATTGTTTCTTTAGTATCTTCAGAATTATATTTTGTGTGGTTGAGTTGGGTAGCTGGCGGTTGCTGCTTCTGCACATTCAATCGCCCGCAAGTAGAGCAGGGAAATAAGAATTTGCCTCGGATTGTCTAGTCGTTGCTGTCAGAACCAACCTCGAAGACCTGGCGGCACTCCACCAGCGAGGCGCCCTATTTTTTTCACGTCGCCCACTTTGTAAGCTCCACTAATCGAGCTGCTAACGTCCGCTTTCCCCAAGCTCTGTTGAAAGTATTCGATACTGCTCGGCACGCTCAGCCTACGGGGCATGCACACATCTTATCCCGCTATCGTTCAGCAAAGAACTGCGGACATACCCTCAGGAATAATACCTCACCGGGAGCAAGTTCATTGATACAACTCAGCGAGCTTAGCATATGCGCAGCCCCTGATATCCTTCAGGCAAGTCTTAGAATATACGCTTGGGATGGGCACAGCGCCGGAAGGATATGGGAAAGAGAATCGGATGCACGGAACCGGAAGTTTTCTTTGTGACATTTGTTCTTTGCCATTCTCCATAAGCAAAAGTAATTGAACATGGCAATGCAACGGCACACCTTCTTTGCCACCCAACTCAGCTCAACAAATGATGTCTAATATCACGACCAAAAAATATTTAAAAGTAAAATAAATCTATGATTCTAATTAATACCTTGTGTATTATCTATCTACTTGTTTGAGATTTATTGTATCATAGTGATGAAGGTATGGTGATTTCAGGAGTGAGGGGGCTAGGTTAGGGTAACTGTATGGTGGAACGTTGCAGCGTCAGATGTTCGGCTACAGTTGCTAAGGCACAATAACCGTGCCAAGGGTCCTGCCGATTATGTAACTGCGCACAGTTCTAAAATCCTGGTATGATACTCGCAGGAGGCGCCTTACGGCTCAACGCCAGCTTCGGCTTAACACCGTTTCAATTTGTATGTGGATTTGAGAATTAACAACCACTACCAAACACCCTCTGATACTTTAAACAGCCTTTCGGCTTTCTAATACAGTGTTTTAAGCCTTTGAAAATAAGTCTTCTATTTTCTTTCCACTTTTTTATGACATTGATTCTCTCGTGGTGGAACTTTGGTTTGGGATAATTCAATCATAATTTCATTATTTCTAATAGGAGCCTTGGGTTAGGCTGGAAACTGGCGTTGAGCTGCAAGGCGCCCCATAGAGGTGTAGCAAAGATTTTGGAACTGCGCTCAGTTACATAATCGACAGGAACTTTGGCACTGTAACTCCATTAGCGAGGCATACTATTTTTTCATGTCGCCCACACGGCGAGCTATCCTTTAACCAAGCTGATAACTTTAACGTCCGTTTTACCCGAGCTCAGCTTACAACTAGATCATAGTAAAAAATATTCAAAAACTGAAGTACCGGTAGATATACTTGCAAGTGATCCTATGCGCCCTACTGTCCCCAATAATAGGTGACGGGTACCTCGTGTGAATGTGGACAAACTGTAATAAAGTCTCTCATTGCAGTTACAGACGCTAGTCCTTTAGAAGGGTATTCTTGTGATAAATACAGTACTTGTATTTGGGGAGGCTGTTGCAAAATAGGAATAGGTATCATAGTATAAAAATATGTTGCATTGGAGAGTCGGCTTCCGGCGATAAGCCGTGGTGATGATAGCCTTGGCATCCAATGATTGGCCGGCAGACTCCCATCTAAAACAATAACCTTGTCCCAATCTGTGAAACCGTTCCCCGCTTTCCTAGCCTTGGAGATGTCCACCAACCCCCACGATACACTCTCATACTAGTGTGCTGCCGTATCATCAGACTTATCACCAGTTCTTATCCAACATGAATACATTACCCAGCGGGAACGGAGGACCAAGTCTCACTCGTGATCCCTTCCCGTATGGAATTTCCAACACCCGTGCCGACAACAACACGAGCAATAGTATCCACGGCGACTCGAACCAAAACATCGGAAATGTGTTACACAGCTATAATAACATCATCAACGTGGGAACAAGTGAAGAGTCTTTAAGAATCCAAGCATGGTTGTCGCCACTCGAGCCCCATGCAAGGCATGAAGATGTGAGGAACCGGCGGCTGGATGGTGTTGGGGACTGGGTTCTGGAGAAGAATGAGTTTGAGTCATGGTGCAAGAATCAGAATGGCTCAGGGAGTCCCACTCTACTGTGTTATGGGGATCAGGGAGTTGGAAAAACATATATAAGGTACCGGGGTATTTTCAAGGGACGATAGACGATGCTAACGAGGAAATAAATCAGTTCATTAGTAATTGACACCTTATGCGAGCAGGCCTATGGACAGAATATCTCGGTTTTGTCCCTCTACTGCGATTACCAGGCACAGAAGGACCAATCGGCCGCGAATATGATAGGGGGTCTACTCAGGCAGGTTGTCCTCGGAGTGGTGGGGAACGTATGCGAAATTAAGAAAGCTTTTGAGAAGTCAAGGCAGAAGGGTGGAAAAGGTCTCCGGTTGCCAGAGATGCTGGAATTATTCGTCAAAACAATTGGTTCTCTCGAGCGGGTATATATCTGCATCGACGCAATGGATGAGCTAGTGCCTCAACATCGTTCCGAGTTCCTCCGCGCACTACGCCAGATCATTCAAGAAGCGCCAAACACACGTTTATTCCTTACAGGGAGGCCCCACATTCGTGGAGAACTTGACAGGCATCTCACGGAAGGAGCCTATACCGTACACATTGTGCCCGACCAAGGGGATATCGCTCGATACCTAACCCGGAAGATGGACGATGACGATGCGCGAGATCAGGACTTGATGACGGAAAATCTGAAGAATGATATCATGGAAACAATGTTAGAAAAGGCATCGGATATGTGAGTAGAAGCAACCCGGTTATAAGTTTGGATCACTGATTGACATTCTCCTCAGGTTTCTGCTCGTGGCATTAAATATCGACGCCATCTTGGGCGAGACGTCGGTGGCGAGAAGAAAGGAAATGTTGCAAAGGGTAGCTACGACTGGGGTAGATCTGGACGATGTTTACAACCAAACACTGCGGCGAATAAAGGAGCAGAAAGGCGACAGATCAAGACTTGGGATGGAGGTGCTAATGTGGGTATCCCACGCGGAACGGCCGTTGCGGATCGACGAACTCTGCCATGCCCTGGCCGCAGAAATGGGGGCAACGGATCATAACCCTGAGAATATCCGGCCGCAAGATACAGTGTTAAGATCATGCTTAGGACTTGCCGTGGTTGATAAAGAGACATCGGCAGTCCGGCTAATCCACTACACCCTTCAAGAATACCTTTCCCGGCCTGGTGTATTGCCTGATGCCCATAGAACACTTGGTCAAACATGCTTGACTTATCTGAGCTATGGCCAGGTGAAGAGACTTCCAGCCGATAACGTTTCAAACCTTGAACACATGCCATTTCTCGGATATTCATCTTTGCATTGGGGAAGGCACGCAAAAATAGAACTCTCAGACCACGCCAAATCCCTTGCGCTTGATTTATTAAGTCGATACGAAAATCATATAGCTTCGGCCTTGCTTTCTGACTGGCTTTGGAGATACTATTCTTTTTGGGACAAACCTTACCTATTTACCGGCTTCCACTGCGCATCGTACTTCGGAATTGACGAGATCGTGGTTGCCTTGATAGAGGCGCAAGGTTCTGATATCAATCAAGGAGATTGTAGGGGTGTTACACCGCTCATCTTGGCTGCCGAGCAAGGGAATCAAGGGGCAGTGATGCTACTCCTCACACAGGACAATACTGACCCTAACAAACCGGACAAGAATGGCGATACACCACTCAACCGGGCTTCTTCCAATGGGCATGAAGGGGTGGTGAGACTACTGCTCGCACGGAGCGATGTCAATCCTAATAAGCCACAAAAATATGGTATAACACCACTTTGGAGGGCTTCTCGAACTGGGAATGAGGGGGTCGTGAGACTACTACTCGCACGGGACGATGTCAATCCCGATAAGCCAGACATCGATGGTGAAACACCACTCTGGCAGGCTTCTTGCAATGGGCATGAAGGGGCGGTGAAACTACTACTCGCACGGGACGATGTCGATCCTGACAAGCCAACCAACCAAGGTAAAACACCACTCGGGGGCGCTTCTGGGGGTGGGCATGAGGGGGTGGTGAGATTACTACTCGCACGTGGCGATGTCAATCCCAACAAACCACAAAACTATGGGATAACCCCACTCTGGGGCGCTTCCAGGAGGGGACATGAAGGGGTGGTGAGGCTACTACTCGAACAGGATGATGTCGACCCCAACAAGCCAGACAACCGTGGTACAACACCACTCTTTCTCGCTTCTTACCACGGGTACGAAGGGGCCGTAAGACTATTTCTCGCGCGGCACGATATCGACCCCGACAAGCCAGGCGAGGGTGGTGAAACACCACTCTGGGGCGCTTCTTCTAATGGGCATGAGGGGGTAGTGAGACTACTACTCGCACGAGATGATGTCGATCCCGACAAGCCGGCCAACGTTAGTAAAACACAAATCTGGGGCCGTTCTGGTGGGAGGCAAGAGGATGTGGTTAGACTACTACTCACACGGGATGATGTCAATCCCAACAAGCCAGATAGCGGTGTCGAAACACCACTCTGTGTCGCCTCTAGAATGGGGCATGTGGGGGTGGTGAGACTACTACTCTCCCGAGTCGCTACCAATCACCACAGACCAGACAGCGATAGTCTAATACCATCCCATGGTGCTCCCAGCAACCGGCATGAGCCGGTGGTGCGGCCACTAGTTGCACGGGGCGATGTCACTCCTGACTAGCCGGAGAACCGAGATCAAACACCACGGAGGATCTATTCGCTGCGTAAGCGTAGGCAGACCATAGCGGAACCCACCCCACGGCCGCCGGGGAAACAGAGAAGAAAGAACTGACAGCTGCCATTGGATTTACAATCTGGCGTATGCGGCATGCCAGAGATGTTGCTATATGTTTCCTTTATAATATTTGCTTACCGGTCGTGTACTATACATTTTACGGATAGGGGTAGCCGTTCATAAAGTTTAGCCGTACCGCAATATATAGAATCACGATGTATATTATTATTGTTATAAACAGGATAGATGTATATAATATTGCATATATCACTCTCTTCTACTGGTTGCTGAATACACAAGCACCCTTATATAAAAGCTAGAATGCGCTAGAAAAAAAACAGCCATAAAAGCTACATGCAGGGAGGAGCCCTAATTTTATATCTTTATTTCACTACAATAACTTTAGTATCGTCAACTAGAGAGCCTCGTAAATAGAGAGAGACCCACACTAGCATAATTTTACCTAATACATGAACGAGATAATATGGAGAGCTGAAGACGGGGGAAGGTATATTGAGGCTTGGTCATGGGGCCTTGCATAAGAACCCGGCCCATAGACCAAATCTAAGGAGCGGGATGGGCTTAAGAGGTATTGATACATGGTATAGAGCAGGGAGCTTTGTAATTGCCGGTATGACCCCCTATCCGGGATGCACTTTCGCCAACGAGGGTCATAGAAAGTCACTCGGTAGCGTGAATAACCCCCTGGAGCAATTAGTGATCATTTTGATATAGGCAATAGTTAACGGCCAGGATTGTTGATTAGAAAAAAGTGTCCATCTAAATTGGGGGAAAGGTGTAACCCGGCTATGTGGTGAAGGAGTGCAGCCCCACCACCGCCTCCGGGGATCACTTAATTCAAAGAAAAACAACGTGGGAAGATCAAAAATGGTGGAAGGAGAGAACACTTATTACTCCTAGCTAGTGCCTGGCTCGAAAAGACGTGGGGGAGTTAAGAAGGATTTGCGGGGACAAAGAAACTGTTTCCGAACGAGAAAGCCTTTCAAATACCATAGAAAACAGGGGGGATATCTTTAGAACTTTGCGAAAACGTATGATAACCATCACAAGGTTTCATGTTATGAGGAACCACAAAATATTTACTCATGCACACATTTTCCATTGTCTTTTTATTCACCAAGTAAGGCAAAAGTAATGATAAAAAATCAAGAGTTACTTGAGGCCTGACTGTATTTTTCTGAATTTTCTCTAGGATTTTTTAACATAAACTAAGTGATAGGGAAGAAGTTGTTTATTGTGGGCGGGAAACAAGGCAATTCTTCGAACGGGCTGCACTTTTTGGATGCTATATTTCTCGATCAATGGTATCCGGGGGGGTTTCTCGCCAAGAGCATGGTAACATGGGGGAGGGGTCAACAGGCGAGGGGGGCCAGTGGGCGCTCCACGAAAAATGGCTTCGTAAGCTGCGATTTTGTTTGGGCTGTTCGTTGAGCCCTCCTGTTCGTTGATCCCTCCACTATGGTATTGAAGAGGCCCACCCGCCCCCGAACACTTCACAAGCCAGTGATCCGGATCACGTGAGGTGAGGATAAATGTCCAGAACCGGCGACCAACTTCGTGTCCGGCAACCGCAATCCAACCAAGGAACAAACGCTGTAAAAACCTTTCCCACTGAGTGTATTTACACCTTGATGGTCAGTGAACAAAATTAATCGCGCACCAACGATCTATGGCAACGCAGCCTGTATTCTACTATATATTTACATTTTTAATTTGTCTTTTTTTATTCATGATAGTGGAGTTGGTGAGGGAATGGCGTTGTCATGGCCGAAGCTTTTCCTATTACTTGCTTGGGTGTGTGGTTAATTTTGTCCGGGGACAATTCTACCAGGAACCGCTGCACTTGTATGAATATTTCTTTAGGCCCTGTTGGGTTCATGGATTTTTTTCCATGGATTCGCCAGTTGCAACGTAAAATTCCGAGATGACCCCCAGTCCATAGATGGTGAAAAATAGTGTTCCGTTGTGCAATCCATAGATTCTTTGATCGTTGCAATGATCCCTGCAATCCATGGAAAAAATAATTACCCTCCAGAGGTAATTCCCATATGGATTCAGATGCCTGGAGTGCAACACCACACAATTATCCAAGTATACTTTTCAAGTCTTCTGTTCCATGCAACAGAACCAACTTTAAGCTGTCACGCAACCAAATATATTTTAATAATTCTACCTGACTAAGCACACTCAGGCCAAAAAATCAATAGATAGAAAAACAACGAAAATTCTATAGAGTCCCAATCCATGGATCGGTTGCAACAAGTTAGTAGCTTCAGAATTATCTTTTGCGTGGTTGAGTTGGGTAGCTCGCAGTTGCCGCTTCCGCACATTAGAGTGACCGCGCCCCCGTGCATAGAAAATCAAAGTTGTATTTATAACTAAGTTAATGGAGCGACTACCTCTGGAGAAAAGCAAGGAATTCGCAATGACACGAACCTCCTGCTGCGCAGGAGTTTTCTTCCCTCTCAAATATTCGCCCAGAGTTCCAACTTCCAACTTCTAACTTTGATATTCAGGCGGGGCGCCGACACTCTAATACAATCGCCCACAAGTACCGTATTTTTTTTCTGTTATCCGGAAATCCGCCAAGACCAGGCGTTCCTTTAGGTTTAACGGTGCAAGGAGTCAGAAATCGGCTCCTTCAATACACCCACTTAACATGGCAATCATAGAGTGGTTTTAGGTGTCTGCAACAATGCGGCTGAGTGTGTCGCAATCGCTCGTTTACAACTGCAAGGGTTAGGATGGTGATCAGACAAGCCACGCGCTTCGTGTTGGATTGCTGGACATCTAAAACCAGCCAGTGGTTGCCATGCTAGGTGGGTGTATTGAAGGAGCCGACTTCTGACTCCATGCACCATCCAATCTAAGCAACGCCTGGGCTTGGCGGATTTCCGGATAACAAGAAAAAAGTGACGGTAGGGGAGGGAAATAAGAATTCGCTAGGGATTGGTATGGTTCAAGACATTTATAGTGTACTCGTAATTTTCTGACGTTTGTAAACCCAACTGGGTCCGCATATGCAGCCAAGACTAGATGCATGAGACCTGCAGGTAAGTACTTCTCAAGGAAAGAGGTGAATTTAGAGGCTGGGAAAGATACGATGAAGTTTGTAGTAAATGGAAGATAAAGTGAGAAGATATTAGAAAGACTACAATCCCAGTCATAGAATGGTCACTCGGTGCTAAAAGATAGTTAGAAGTTGAACGTATTCTTGTATAATTATAGAAAATGAGGTAAAAATTAAAAATTAAAAATTAGAATTAGAATTAGAATTAAAAATTAAAAATATTGCCACCATTATCATCAATACAGGCTTCAATCCGCCGGAGAGAGCATTGAGCGAATATGATCATTTATCCTCTCCAGAGGATAATTTGCTCATTCTTCCTCAACCACCAGACGAATGCCAGCCACAGTCATCCAAATACCCAACCTCTCCTTTATCGGGTCTTTCATCTCAGTCCAAATCGTTTTGATTGGATTGAGATCCGGAGAGCTGGCTGGCCAGGCCAGCTTCCGGAGACCAAGCTGCCCTCTTGTAGCATTGTGATAATGGTGGATATGAGCCGGAGCATTATCCTTCATTATCACAATGCCCGGCCTGGCTGCCCGAGCAGCAATTGCGAATGGGTAGAGAAGGGGGGTTTGAATGCCTTCATGGTAAATGAACCAATCAATGCCCTCTTTCCTACCCTTTCCCCTCTCCTTCAACACCGGAACAGGTCTAGGACCAACCCTTCCTTGAGGTGTGAGATTGAATATCTCTACCTCTGCCATTTCCTCCTCCCATTATCTCCGGAGTTGTGCTACTGATGTAGCCTGGTAGTTCTTGGTCTCATATGGCGTAAGGTAGAGATGATAGGGAAGCTCGGATCCTGTATAAGTATGTAAATTACTATCATGTATTTTTAAACACTTGTAGATATAGTTATTAATAAAGAATAAGATTGATTACCCTTATAGCCATACAGTATGGCGCCCCAGGTAGGATGACAGTCGCACCTTGTGGAAACTTGCGATTAAGGTTCCGGGACAGAAAGGCCGCACCAGCTCGGTGTAATACACCACGGGCACGCCGGCGTCGAAGTGCCCCTGTTTCAAAATAGGAGTCATCTGTAAACACCACATCCTCCCAGTCCTGATACCGGTATTCTAGGCAAAATGCCAGTCGGGAGGCCTTTTGCTTTGGTGATAATGTGGGCTTTTCGGTGTGTTTCCTGCCATGAATCCCATTTTCTGCAAGCACCTTTTGTACTGTAAGGCCACTTATATCAAGCCCAGCTAGTAGAAGTAAATAGTATCTTTTATTAGTTTCTTTTATGTACATTGCTTCACTATGGGAAAAATAAATAAAGATTTACCAGCTTGACCAAGTGACTGAAAAGTCATCCGACAATGCTCACCATCTGACAAAGTAACCTCCACCAAATGTTGCTTCTGCCCCTCTGTGAGAATAGACTTTGAGCCTTTTTCACAATTTGTCCTTGGGACAAGATTCTCTTCGGCACAGATGTCTTGATTCCCTCCCAGCTCCGCTACTCGTCTTTTCGCCTTCCGGACAATATTTGAACAGGTAGCGACTAAAACACCTGTTTTCTCGGCAATTTGCCGTACGGTGACCTTGCGCCTAGCGGTTAGAGTAGCATAGGCAACTATTTGGGACCGCTTGGCTAGGGAGGTTGTTTTTCCCCGTGGTGCTACAGGCATACTTGCTTCTAAATGTAGGAATATTGGAACGTTTTAGAGTATTCAGAGGTATTGGAAATCCTGCATTTGTATATTTACATGCAAGGTTGTGGGGGATGGCTACCTACCGGAGTACTTAGACATAGGTCACATTTTCTCAGATTATGTGCCCTTGTACTTGATATTATTGGTCGGTTGTCCATATGCAGGCGCATGCGAACCCAGTTGTGTTTACAAATGTCAGAAAATTACGAGTACACCAAGGAGTTTGTAACGGGGGACGCCTTGGCATAAAAATTTGTGTGCTTGAGTTCAACTCATGTTCAAATAATACTTTTTATAATGGTTTTTAAGCCGTATGATATACAATTTTTTGTCAGCATGTAAATCACATATTATCATACTTACTTCTGTCAACTATCATATTTGTTATCTAAAATATCAATTGATTCAGGGAGAGAAACCATGTAGCTTGGCACCTTTAAAACAATTGACTGAACCAGGAATTGAACTCTTGCTTGCTTATGAGTTTATGACTGAATGCCAAGGCGTCCCCCGTTAGAAACTCTTTGGTGTACACTATAAACGTCTTGAACCATACCGTAGTCGTTGCTCCTAGCGCCACCCCCGAAGACGCGCCGGTGCCCGAGTACCGGTACTCCATTAGGGAGGCGCTCTATTTTTTTCATGTCGCCCGCTTTGTAAGCTCCACTAATCGAGCTGCTAACGTCCGCTTTCCCCAAGCTCTGTTGAAAGTATTCGATGCTGCTCGGCATGCTCAGCCTACCGGGCACGCACACATCTTATCCTGCTATCGTTCAGGCAAAGAACATCGGACATGCGCTCAGGATTAATACCTCGCCTGGAGAAATTTCTTTGATACTACTCGACGAGCTTAGCATGGGCGCAGCCTACCCCGATATCGTTCGGGCACGTCTTGGGATATGGGCTTGGGATGGGCGCAGCGCCGGGAGGACATGGGAAAGAGAATTGGATGCACGAGGGTTCTGGAGCCGGAAGTTTCCTTTGTGACATTTTTTCATTGTTATTGTCCCTTAGCAAAGGTAACCGAACATTGCGATGCAACGGGTCACCCTGCTTTGCCAACACCCAGCTTAACAAAATTAATGATGTCTGGGGTCGCGACCAAAAAAACTATTTAAAAATAAAATAAATCTATAATTTTAATTAATACCTTGTGTATTATCTTATCTATCTACTTCATTGAGATTTTTTGTGGTGATGAAGGTGTGGTCAGGAGTGAGGGGGCCGGGTTACGATACTGTATGGTGGAACGTTGAAGGGTCAGTGCCCGTTACTTTTGCTAAGGCGAAGTATAGCCATGCCAAAATTCCTGCCAATTGTGTAACTGGGCGCGGACGGCGCTGTTCCGAAATCTTTGCAGCACTTCTAGGAGGCGCCTTACGGCTCAAGTGGTATGTGGGTTTAAGAATTACCCACAACTACCAAACATTTGTCCGATGTTTTAAAAGTCTTTTCGGCTTTCTCATTCGGTGTTTTAAGACTTTGAAACTAAGTCTTCTATTTTCTTTCCACTTTTTTATGACTTTGATTTCTCGTGATGGGACTTTGGTTTGGGTTAACTCAATTATAATTTCATTATTCCTAATAGGAACCATGGGTTAGGCTGGAAACTGGCCAGGAGCCTTAAGGCAACTCATAGCAGGGTTCTGAATAGTGCGACCGGTCAAGTCTTGAGGACATGACCAGTCGCTCGGTCGACATTGGTGTTAACGACTAGACCAGCTTAGTTTGAGTGGTCCAGTCTCAGCCAGGCCTGGTCCCAGACCAGTCTCTATAACACGGTTGGATAATCGCGCTGGATGTCCGAACACTGCAAGCAATGGGGGTTGTGATGACATTTATCTTTCTTTTATTACCATGGCAGTCGGTAAAAGAGCCAGGGAGGAGTGTACACACGCTGGATGTCTGAATGTGATAAGTAATAGGAGCTGTGATCTCGCCTTTTATTTGTTAGCATGGAAGTTTGTAAAAAGGGTAGGGAAGGAGGAAATACGTGGAGGATTCAGGTATGCTATAAGCGATGAGAGTTACAACAACCCCCTCCTCTATCTTAGCTTCAAGATCCAGGAAAGGCGGAAGGGAATATACTTGAAAGGAAAGGACATGTGTTGCGATCGATCCAATACGAGAGATGTTTTTTTTTATGTTAATTCTGTGGTATGATTTTAGGTAAATGACTAGCACTTCCTAGAGTTCAACAGCGGCATTCGGGAAATATCTCATGGCAAATAAAAACCCAAAGCAAAAACAAAACAAAATAAATAAATCAAAACAATAACTAATAATGCCATAAGAGATTGAATCACAGTTAAAATTCCCCATGATTGAAGTTCCTTGCACTATCATCAAGCTTGCATCTTATGATCTGTTAGTTGTGTCCCCCACAATACTTATAAAATATCCAATAACTAGCCCACAACTGGGGCTCCAGGGTGGTGAATATTTCCGTTGGCAGGCTTGGTGGGTCTTGTGTATTGCCAGGCTGGAGGTGCCGGGTTTTTCATGTAACAGCAGTAGGATGCAAGCCAATAGGGAGAGAGTAGTAGTGCCAGCCAGTAGCAGTAGGGTGACAGCCGGTAGCAGTAGGGTGCTAGCTTCAAAGGTGTATTGCCCGCCGTACTTCATGCATAAGTGCTTCTGGAAGGACTTCATCTAAGATACCTGATGGGTATTGTGATTTTCAACAAACATAATAAAGCGCTACAGGTAGTATGTTTGGTAGCAGTAGGGTGCCAATCATGGTGTTTTATCTTATGAGGAGGCCATCCCAGTCGACTTATGAAGCTTCAAGTGTTGCTGAAATGATTGTGAGATTTATGTTGTGTTGTGGTGTTGAACCCTGAATTGACCTTCCCGAATAGGAAGGACAAATGCGGGGTAGGAAAATTGAGGGAAAGGAGCTTGGATCCAAGATGAGAGAGCTTTTCAGGTTCATATATATTCCTGTCTCTACGATTAGTAAATGAGTTAGTGGAGTGTGCTGGTGTGTGCGGGTGAATGAGAGAGACTTCCGCACAGCTATATTAGTGATTGAAGTCTTTGCGTGCTTTACTCTTGGCGTTTCATCTAGTTTCTCTGGTGGGGTTTTGACAATTTGGTGGTTGCCTTTAAGCGAATAAGCCTCAAGCCAGTGCACCTCCTATCACTCGGTTTTCACCCAGTCCACCTAGTCTGACTGAGCCCAGTCCAGTCAGTTTCAACAATCACGACTGTCCGGTCAGTCTAATTTCCACCATTAGACTAGACTAGACTTGGACCTGGTCTAGCTAGTCCGAGCCAGTCCTCGGCCGACCATTCGGAACCCTGCCTCGTAGAGGGGCAGCAAAGATTTTGGAACTGCGCACAGTTACATAATCGGTGGTTACATAATTGGTAGGGACCTTGGCGCAGCTACTCCATCAGCGAGGCTCTCCTTTAACCAAGCTGATAACTTTAACGTCTGTTTTACCTGAGCTCAGCTTAAAACTAGGTCCTAGCAAATATCCAAAAACTCAAGGTGAAGTACCGGTAGATCTACTCGCAAGCGATCCTATGCGCCCTACCGTCCCAATAATAGGTGACGTGTAGCTCGTGTGAATGTAGGCAAAAATTAATAAAGTCTCTCATTGCACTCTTAGTTCATTAAAAGGGTATTCTTGTGATATAAATACAGTACTTGTATATGGTGAGGCTGTTGCCGATAGTGATAGGAAGTCAATAAAAACATGTTCCCTCAGGAGACGGCTTCCGGGGATCAGAGGTGATGATAGCCTTGACAAGGAATGATTGGCCAGGACTCGCATCTGAAACAATCACTTTGTCCCAATCTGTGAAACCATTCCCCGCTTTCCTAGCCTTGGAGATGTCCACCAACCCCCACGATACACTCTTATACTAGCGTGCTGCTGTCATCACACTTATCACCGAACCTTATCCAACATGAACACATTACCTAACGGAAACGGAGGACCAAGTCTCACTCGTGATCCCTTCCCGTATGGCATATCCAACAGTCGTACTGACAGTAACACCAGCAATAGTATTCACGGCGACTTGAATCAAAACATCGGAAATGTGTTAAACAGCTATAATAACATCATCAACGTGGGAACAAGTGAAGAGGCTTCCGGGATCCAAACACGGTTATCGCCACTCGAGCCCCATGCAAGGCATCAAGATGTGAGGAACCGGCGACTGGATGGTGTTGGGAATTGGGTTCTGCGAAAGAATAAGTTTAAGTCATGGCGCAACAGTTAGGATAGCGCAGGGAATTCTACACTTCTATGTTATGGGGATCAAGGTGTTGGAAAGACATATATAAGGTACAGGGACATTTCTAGAGGCCATAGACGAAGCTAATAGGAACTAAATCAGTTCATTAGTAATAGATACCCTATCCGGGCGGGCTTGTGGCCAGAATGTCGCGGTATTGTCCCTCTATTGCGATTACCAGATGCGGAAGGACCAATCGGCGGTGAATATAATAGGGAGTCTACTCTGGCAGATTGCCCTCGGAGCAGTGGGGGGTGTAGGCGAGGTTAAGAATGCCTTTGAGAAGTCAACCCAAGGGCTCCGATTGCCCGAGATGCTAGAATTATTCGTCAAGATAATACGTTCCCTGGAGCGAGTATATATTTGCGCCGACGCAATGGACGAGTTATTACCACAGCATCGATTAGATTTCCTCCGGTCGCTACGACAGATTATTCAGGAGGCCCCGAATACGCGAATATTTCTCACCGGGAGGCCACATATTCGTGGGGAACTTGACAACCATCTTGCGAAAGGGGCCTATACCATACGCATTGTACCCGACCAAAAGGATATCGCTAGGTACCTAACCCGGAAGATGGATGATGACGATTCTCGAGATCCGGACCTGATGACGGAAAATCTGAAAAACGATATTATAAAAACAATATTAGAAAAGACTTCGGCAATGTAAGTATGAGGAATTTTATACAAGATTTGGATGGCCAATTGATATTCTGATAAGGTTTCTGCTCGCCGTATTAAATATCGATGCAATCATGGGCGAGATCTCCTTAGCAAAGAGAAGGAAGGTCTTGCAGAAAGTGGCCACGACAGGTGTAGATCTAGACTGTGTCTACGCCCAAACACTGCAGCGAATAAGGGACCAGAACGGCAGCCGATCAAAACTCGGGATGGAGGTGCTAATGTGGGTATCCCACGCGGAACGGCCGTTGCGGATTGACGAACTCCGTCATGCTCTGGCGGTAGAAATAGGGGCAACAGACTTCGACCTTGAGAACGTTCCGCCACAAGACACAGTGTTAGGGCTTGCCGTTGTTGACAAGGAAACATCGCAAGTCCGGCTAATTCACTACACACTCCAAGAATACCTTTCCCGGCCCGGTGTATTGCCTGATGCCCACAGAACACTTGGTCAAACATGCTTGACTTATTTAAATTATGACCAGGTCAAGAGGATCCCCGCCGATAATGTTTCAACACTCGGAAACATGCCATTCCTCGAATATTCATCCTTGCATTGGGGGAGGCACGCAAAAATAGAACTCTCACACCACGCAAAATCGCTCACGCTTGATTTATTAAGTCGATACGAAGATCATATATCTTCGACCTTGCTTTTTGACAAAATTCGGGGATACCGTTCTTTCTGGGATACTCCTTCACGTTACCTATTTACAGGCCTGCACTGTGCATCGTACTTCGGAATTGACAAGATCGTGGCTGCTTTAATCGAGGCGCAAGGCTGTAATATCAATCAAGGAGATTGTGAGGGGTGTACACCGCTCATTTTGGCTGCTCAGCAGGGGAATCAAGGGGCCGTGATGCTGCTTCTCGCACAGGACGACATCGATCCCAACAAGCCAGACAACTATAGTGAAACCCCACTCCGATGGGCTTCTCTCTATGGACATGCAGAAGTGGTGAGAGTCCTACTCGCACGGGACCATGTCAACCCCGACAAGCCCGACAAGTACGGTGGAACACCACTCGGTGGTGCTTGTTTCAATTGGCATGAGGGTGTAGGGAGATTATTGCTCGCACGGGACGATGTCAATCCCGACAAGCCAGACAACGATAGCAGAACACCACTCGGGGGCGCTTCTTGTGAGGGGCATGAAAGGGTGGTGAGATTACTACTCGCACGGGGCGATGTCAATCCGAACAAGCCTGATAACGATAGCGAAACACCACTCTTCCAGGCTTCCAGGAGCTGACATGAAGGGGTGGTGAGACTACTACTAGCACGTGACGATGTCAATCCCGAAAAGCCAACCAGCAGTGGTCAAACACCTCTGTCTGTGGTTTCTATGCTGGGGCATGAGGGGGTGGTAAAACTACTACTCGCACGGGACGATGTCAACCCTGACAATCCAGGCAACGAAGGTAAAACACCACTCAGGGGCGCTGTTGTTGGTGGGCATGAGGGGGTGGTGAGATTATTACTCGCACGGGATGATGTCAACCCCAACAAACCAGACAACCTTGGTATAATACCACTCTTTCTCGCTTCTTACAAAGGGCACGAAGTGGTCGTAAGACTATTTCTCGCACGGCACGATATCGACCCCAACAAGCCAGGCAAGGGTGGTGAAACACCACTCTGGGGTGCTTCTTCTAGTGGGCGTGAGGGGGTGGTGAGACTACTACTCGCACGGGACGATGTCAATCCCGACAATCCACAAGACTATGGGATAACACCACTCTGGGACGCTTCAATGAACAGACGTGAATGGGCGGTGAGGCTACTACTCGCACGGGATGATGTCAACCCCAACAAGCCAGACAACCGTGGTATAACACCACTCTTTCTCGCTTCCTACAAAGGGGACGAAGGGGCCGTAAGACTACTTCTCGCACGGCACGATATCGAACCTGACAAGCCAGGCAAGGGTGGTGAAACACCGCTCTGGGGTGCTTCTTCTAGTGGGCGTGAGGGGGTGGTGAGACTACTACTGGCACGGGATGATGTCAATCCCGACAAGCCGACTAACGTTAGTAAAACACTACGCTGGGGCTATTCTGGCTGGGGGCAAGAGGATGTGGGAAGACTGCTACTCACACGGGACGATGTCAATCCCAACACGCTAGATAGCGCTGGCGAAACACCACTCTGTGTCGCCTCTAGAATGGGGCATGTGGGGGTGGTGAGACTACTACTCCCCCAAGTCGCTGCCAATCACGACAGACCAGACAACGATAGTCCAATACCTCCCCAGGGTGCTTCCAGCAACAGGCATGCGCCGGTGGTGCGGCCACCTGTCGCGCGGGGCGATGTTACTCTCAACAAGCCGGACAACCGGGATCAAACACCACCGAGGATTTTTTCGCTGCGTAAGCGTAGACAGACCATGGCGGAACCCGCCCCACGGCTGCCGGGGAAACGGAGAAGGAAAAACTGACAGCGGCTATTGGATTTCCTATCGGGCATATGCCAAGGATGTTATATGTTTCCTTTATAATATTTGATTACCGGTTGTGTACTATACCTTATCCGGATAGGGGTAGCCGTTCATAAGGTTTAGCCGTACCGCAATATATAGAACCACGATGTATACTATTATTGCTATAAACAGGATAGATATATATAACATCGCATGATATTATATCAATCTTTTCTACTGGTCGCTAAATACACTAGCACCCTTATTGAAAGGCTAGAATGCGCTGGAAAAAACATCTATAAAAGCTACATAAGTTACAGGGCAGGGTCCTAATTTTATATCTTTATTTTAATATAATACCTGTAGGATGGCCTGGTAGAGGATCTTGTAATAGCGAGAGGCCCACACCAGCCTAACTTTACCTGATGTATGAATGTGATGAGATGGAGAGCTGGACGGAGAAGTGAAGACGGGGGAGGGTGTATTGACGCCTGGCTATGAAACTTTGCATAAGAACCTAACCCATAGAGCGGGATGGGCGGAAGAGGTGTTGATAATATGCTACAGAGCAGGGGGTTGTGTAATTGCTGGATGATTTCTCACTCGGGAGCACTCTCCCTAATTGGGGTCATAGAACGTCATTCGGTTCTATGAAACTCTTGATGGAGAAGTGCGCGATTGTTTTTGATAGAAAAGGTATATCATAATGGTCAATCTCAGAGATTACCGAGTGGAAAGGATTCATCTAAATAGGAACAAACGTGCAACCCAGCTATGTATTGAAAGAGCGCAGTCCTGTCATCACCAGTTGTTTGGATCCCTGAATTTCCACAACACGGAATCCATAAAACATAGGCCTTCAAAGACAAAACATGGGAAGAACAAAAGTGGTGGAAAGAGAGAGTACATAAAACTCCTAACTAGTGCCTGGCTCGAAGTGATGTAGAGGAGTTAAGAAGGATCTGGGAGGACGAAGAAACCGTTTCCGAACAAGAAAACCTTTAGCATACCGCGGAAAACAGGGGGGGGTATCATTAGAACTTTGCGGAAAGACACCATTACAAGGTTTCATGTTATGAGGAGCCACAAAATATTTACCCTGCACACAGTTTCCCCTGACTTTTTATTTACCATGTAACGCAGAAGTAATGATAAAAAATCAAGAATTACTTGGGGCCTGCTGGTATTTGTCTGAATTTTCCCTAAGGGTTTTTTAACATAAACTAAGTGATAGGGGGAAGTTGTTTATTGTGGGCCAGAGGCAAGGTAGTTCTTTGAACTGGCTTCACTTTTTGGACGGTATATTTCTCGGTCAATGGGTATCCGGAAGAGTTTATCGCCAAGAGAATGGTAACATGGGGGAGGGGTCGAAGGCGCGGGGGGGGGGCCAGTGGGCGCTCCACGAAAAATGACTTAGTAAGCTGCGATTTTGTTTAGGCTGTTCGTTGAGCCCTTCGTTGATCCACCCATGTTATTGAAAGGATTCACCCGTTTCCGAACACTTCACAAGCCAGGGATCTGGGTAACGTGATGTGAGACTAAATGTCCAGAACCAGCGACCGACTTCGCGACCGGCAACCACAGTCCAACCATGGGAGTAAGCACTGTAAAAATATTTTCCACTTAGTGTATTTACACCTTGATGGTCAGTGAACAAAATTAACCCCACACCAATAACCTATGGCAACGCAGCCCCCCCCATCACCGCCCACTTCCAACACCATCTGAAGAGATTTCCCTTGATCAATTTCTCTGTATTCTACTATGTATTTACATTTTTGATTTGCATTTTTTTTTGGTTTTGATGGTAGTGGGGTTAGTGGGGGAATGGCGTTGTCGTGACCGAAGTTTTTCCTGTTGCTTGGGTGTGTGGTTAATTTTGCCCAGGGACAATACTACCAGGAACCGCTATATCATTATTTCTTTAGTATGATATCTTAAGAATTATCTTTTGTGTGGTTGAGGTGGGTAGCTCGCGGTTGCCGCTTCCGCACATTCAATCGCCCGCAAGTAGGGTAGGGAAATAAGGATTTGCCTGGGCCCGTCCGGTTGTTGCTCTCAGCGCCATCCTCGAAGACCTGCTAGTATATACTCCATTAGCCAAGCGCTCGACTTTTTCATATAGCCCACTTTGTAAGGTTCACTAATCGAGCTGCTGACGTCCGCTTTCCAAGCTGTTGAAAGTATTCGATGCCACTCGGCATGCTCAGCCTAAGGGGCATGCACACATTCCATCCCGCTATCATTCAGGCAAAGAACTTCGGACATGCGCTCAGGATTAATACCTCGCCGGGAGCATGTTCTTTGAAATACTACTCGGCGAGCTTAGCATGGGCGCAGCCTACCCCGATATCGTTCAGGCAAGTCTTAGAATATACGCTTGGGATGGGCGCAGCGCCGGAAGGATATGGGGGAGAGGGTCCGATGCACGGGGGCTCTGGAGCCGGAAGAAGTTTCTTTGTGACATTTGTTCTTTGCTATGGCCCCTTGGCAAAAGTAACCAAACATTGCGATGCAACGGCTCACCCTTCTTTGCCAACACACACACCCAGCTCAACAACCGATGTCTAAAATCATGATCAAAAAATATTTAAAAAATAAAATAAATCTATGTTTCTAATTAATACCTTGTGTATTATCTATCTACTTGATTGAGATTTTTTGTGGTGATGAAGGTATGGTGTGTTCAGGAGTGAGGGGGCTGGGTTACGATACCAGCACTGTATGGGGGAACATTGCGGCGTCAAATGTTCGGTTACTTTTGCTACCGTAGAATCTCATGAGAGTCGGAATGGCGCTAAAGCGAACTAATATTAAAATGAGGCAGCCGAACTAACAGGAAGTCACGGAGAACGCCAAGTCGCTACAGTCTAAACATATTGAGAGCGGCAATTGGGCAGGTTCAAGAAAATCATCACTAGTGCTATTCTGACTTTCATGGCATTCTACTCGAGCGCAAACTAACGATCCGGAAAGAGTGACCTTGATATCTATGGTGCCATACATTTTGTTTGTCACTTCTTCCGCATCTTAATTTGCGCTCGAGTACGGTTATGGTAATGCACAATATCCGTGCCAAGGTTCCTGCCGGTTATGTAACTGCGCGCTGTTCCGAAATCTTAGCAGCACTTCTAGGAGGCGCCTTATCGCTCAACGCTAGCTTCGGCTCAACACCGTTTCAATGTATGTAGATTTAAGAATTACCAACCACTACCAAATACCCTCTGGGGCTTTAAACGGCCTTTCGGCTTTCTGATACATTGTTTTAAGTCTTTGAAAATAAGTCTTCCATTTTCTTTCCTCTTTTTTATGACCCTGAATTTCTTGTGGAGAGAGTTTGGTTTTGGTTAAATCAAAATTTCATAATTCCTCATAGGTGTCGTCATGGGTCAAACTGGAGACTGGCGTCGAGCCGTGAGATAAGTTACCTCATAAGCAGCAAATATTTTGGAACAGCGCGCAGTTACATAATCCACAGGAACCTTGGCCTGGGTACTCCATTAGCGAGGCATACCGGTACTATTTTTTCATATCGCCACACCACAAGCTCTCCTTTAACCAAGCTGATAACTTTACTTTACCCGAGCCCAGCATACAACTCGGTCCTAGCAAATATTCCGAAACTCAAGGTAAAGTATAGCCGCGTTCGCAAAATTCTCGCACCCTCCTTTGTACCTCAAGAACAATACCTATAGACAATAGAACAAGAAGCCTTCTGATAACTATTTTTCGGATATGCCCCTAGGGGCATTGTGAACCCTTATCACGATTTTATCGTACAGAATAATTAAGGGAGAGGGTAAGCAAAGCGTTTCTAATTACTCTAGTACTCGGGAGGGAGCGAGAACTTTGCGAACGCGGCTGTACCGGTAGATGTACTCGCAAGCGATCCTATGCGCCCTACCGCCCCAATAATAAGTAACTGGTAGCTCGTGCGAATGTGGACAAAAAGTGATAATGTCTCTCATTGCACTTATAGAGGCAAGTTTATTAAAAGGGTATTCTTGTGATATAAGTACCGTACTTGTGTATGGGGAGGCTATTGCAAAATAGTGTTAGGCAGTCTATAAAACATGTTCTATTGGGAGTCGTCTTCCGGTGAGGAGGTGCGGTGGTGGCCTTGGCATAGAATGATTGGCTAAGACTTCCATCTAAAACAATCACCTTGTCTCAATCTATGAAACCATTCCCCGCTTTCCTAGCCTTGAGGGGAGAAGTCCATCAACCTCCTCGATACACTCTCCTACCAGTGTGGTGCCGTATCATCAGACTTATCAACGCACCTGATCCAATATGAACACAATACCTAGCGGGAACGGAGGACCAAGTCTCACTCGTGATCCCTTCCCGTATGGCATATCCAACACCCGTGCCGACAATAACACGAGCAATAGTATCCACGGCGACTCCAATAAAAACGTCGGAAATGTGTTAAACAGCTATAATAATATCATCAACGTGGGAACAAGTGAAGAGTCTTTAAGAATCCAAGGATGGTTGTCTCCACACGAGCCCCATGCGAGGCATGAAGATGTAAGGAACCGGCGGCTGGATGGTGTTGGGGACTGGGTTCTAAAGAAGAATGAGTTTGAGTCATGGCGCAACAATCAGAATGGCTCAGGGAGTCCCACTCTACTGTGTTATGGGGATCAGGGAGTTGGAAAAACATATATAAGGTACCGGGGTATCTTCCAGGGACGATAGACGATGCTAACGAGGAAATAAATCAGTTCATTAGTAATTGACACCCTATGCGAGCAAGCCGATGGACAGAATATCTCGGTTTTGTCACTCTACTGCGATTACCAGGCACAGAAGGACCAATCACCCGCGAATATGATAGGGGGCCTACTCAGGCAGGTTGTCCTCGGAGCGGTGGGGAACGTATGCGAAATTAAGAATGCTTTTGAGAAGTCAAGGCAGAAAGGTGGAAAAGGTCTCCGGTTGCCAGAGATGCTGGGATTATTCGTCAAAACAATTGGTTCCCTCGAGCGAGTATATATCTGCATCGACGCAATGGATGAGTTAGTGCCTCAACATCGTTCCGAGTTCCTCCGCGCACTACGACAAATCATTCAAGAAGCGCCAAACACACGATTATTTCTTACAGGGAGGCCGCACATTCGTGGCGAACTTGACAGGCATCTCACGGAAGGAGCCTACACCATGCACATTGTCCCTGACCAAGGGGATATCGCTCGATACCTAACCCAGAAGATGGACGATGACGATGCGCGAGATCAGGACTTGATGACGGAAAATCTGAAAGATGATATTATCAAAACAATGTTGGAAAAGGCATCAGATATGTGAGTAGGATTAGCGCGATTATAAATTTGAATCACTGATTGACATTCTCCTCAGGTTCCTTCTTGTGGCATTAAATATCGACGCGATTTTGGGCGAGACATCAGTAGCGAGGAGAAAGGAAATGTTGCGAAAGGTAGCTACGGCTGGGGTAGATCTGGACAATGTGTACGACCAAACACTGCGGCGAATAAAGGAGCAGAAGGGCGACCGATCAAGACTCGGGATGGAGGTGCTAATGTGGGTATCCCATGCGGAACGACCGTTGCGGATCGACGAACTTTGTCACGCTCTCGCCGTAGAATTGGAGGCAACGGACATTGACCCTGAGAACGTCCGACCACTTGATACAGTGTTAGGGTCATGTTTCGGACTTGCCGTGGTTGATAAAGAGACATCGACGATCCGGTTAATCCACTACACCCTTCAAGAATACCTTTTACGGCCTGGGGTATTGCCTGATGCCCACAGAACACTTGGCCAAACATGCTTGACTTATCTAAGTTACGACCAGGTGAAGAGACTTCCAGTTGGTAATGTCTCAAACCTTGGAGATATGCCATTTCTCGAATATTCATCTTTGCATTGGGGGAGGCACGCAAAAATTGAACTCTCGGACCACGCCAAATTCCTTGCACTCGACTTGTTAAGCCGATACGATAGCCATATAGCGTCGGCCTTACTTTTTGACAAAATTCTGGGATACCATTCTTCCCAGCCTACTCATCACCTATTTACAGGCCTGCATTGTGCATCGTACTTCGGAATTGACGAGATGGTGGCTGCCCTCATAGAGGGGCAAGGCAGTGATATTAATCAAGGAGAGTGGTTGGGGGCCACACCGCTCATTTTAGCTGCTCAGGAAGGGAATCAAGGGGCTGTGAGTCTACTACTCGCACAAGACGATATCGATCCCGGCAAGCCGGACAGCTCTGATGGAACACCACTCTTGTGGGCTTCTTTGAATGGGCATGAGGGGGTGGTGAGACTACTACTCGCACGGGACGATGTCAATCCCGACAAGCCGGACATCTCTGGTCGAACACCACTCTTGTGGGCTTCTTTGAATGGGCATGAGGGGGTGGTGAGACTACTACTCGCACGGGGCGATGTCAATCCCGACAAGCCGGACATCTCTGGTCGAACACCACTCTGGGTCGCTTCTTACAATGGGCATGAGGGGGTGGTGAGACTACTACTCGCACGGGACGATGTCAATCCCAACAAGTCGGGCAACGATGGTGAAACACCACTCTGGCGGGCCTCTTACAATGGGCATGAGGGGGTGGTGAGACTACTACTCGCACAGGACGATGTCAGTCCCAACCAGCCAGATAACAATGGTGAAACACCATTCTGTGTCGCTTCTAGAATGGGGCATGAGGGGGTAGCGATGCTACTACTCTCCCGAGGCGCTACCAATCCCGACAAACCAAACAACAGTCCA
>Ga0307509_10003433_pt1 | contig 24054 bp, 14 predicted proteins | sample 10_EM_MG_FD_202245 | JGI IMG/M metagenome (GOLD analysis project Ga0307509, IMG submission 202245) | Populus trichocarpa ectomycorrhiza microbial communities from riparian zone in the Pacific Northwest, United States - 10_EM | ecosystem: Host-associated > Plants > Roots > Unclassified | place... | reverse complement strand
AGCCAGCAGGCTGTCCAGCAACTCCTTCGATACGGCTTTCTTTGCTACGGTCATCATCGCTCCTTGATGCGCGGCAGTTTCCTGCCAAATGACCGTTTACACAAAAATTCTGACACCCTCAGCCGATAAATTGCTGACCTCGATTGGCGGACACGCGAACGAGAGCTTCGGCCGACGAACGGTCAATTACGATGACTTCGCTGAACCACAACTGAAAGAACAATTTGACTCTCTCAATCCCACTGACCTGATGATGCCAAACGCAATTGGTAACTAGTCATGAAATTGTGGAAAGAAGATGAAAAAAGCCCCTGGAATATTCCAGGGGCCGCAGACAAAAAATATTAAATATTGAGATAAATCTCAAATTTAATGGGATCCTACAAAATCAAACGTCGATATTCCGCGCCGCCAGCGCATTCGTTTCAATGAAATTCCGGCGCGGCTCGACCAGTTCGCCCATCAGCGTCGTGAAGATCTCGTCGGCGCCGATCGCGTCTTCGATCTGCACCTTGAGCAGGCGGCGGACTTTGGGGTCCATCGTCGTTTCCCACAGTTGCTCGGGGTTCATTTCGCCCAGCCCTTTGTAGCGCTGCTTGCTGACGCCACGTTCGACTTCGGCGAGCAGCCAGCGCATGGTTTCGGCGAAGCTGGTAACGGGCTGCTTCTTCTCGCCGCGGGCGACGAAGCCGCCGGGGCCGAAGAGGCCGGCCAGGGTTTCGGCGGTCTTGCGCAGCTGCGCGTAGTCGCCGCTGACCAGCAGGTCCTCGTCGATGACGCCGACCTTGAGGTTGCCGTGGTGCATCTTTTCCAGACGCAGCTGCCAACGTTCGTGCGCTTCGTTGTAGCGCGCCAGGATGTGCACGCCGAGCTTGCTGCCGATGATCTTCATCAGCGCGTCGGCGCTGGCCTGCGCGGTCGCCTCGTCGGCGAGTTCGATCTTCAGGTTGGCGTCGATCAGCGCGTGCAGCACTTGCGGGTTGATCATGTGCGATAGGCGATTGATCACCGCTTCGGCGAGCAGGTATTCGCGCGCCAGTTCTTCGAGCGCCGTACCGGCGATTTCCGGTGCGCCGGCCCGCGGCGTGAGGATCGAGTCTTCGAGGGCGAGGCCGAGCAGGAACTGGTTGAGCGCCTGGTCGTCCTTGATGTAGCGCTCTGTCTTGCCGTGCTTGACCTTGTACAGCGGTGGCTGGGCGATGTAGATGTGGCCGCCCTCGACCAGTTCGGGCATCTGCCGGTAGAAGAAGGTGAGCAGCAGGGTGCGGATGTGCGCGCCGTCGACGTCGGCGTCGGTCATGATGATCAGGCGGTGGTAGCGCAGCTTCTCGGGCTTGTACTCATCCTTGCCGATGCCGGTGCCGAGCGCGGTGATCAGCGTGACGATTTCCTGCGAGGAGATCAGCTTGTCGAAACGCGCCTTCTCGACGTTGAGGATCTTGCCCTTGAGCGGCAGGATCGCCTGGAACTTGCGGTCGCGGCCCTGCTTGGCCGAGCCGCCGGCGGAATCACCCTCGACCAGGTAGAGTTCGCACAGCGCCGGGTCTTTCTCCTGGCAATCGGCGAGCTTGCCGGGCAGGCCGACGCCGTCGAGCAGGCCCTTGCGGCGCGTCATTTCGCGCGCCTTGCGGGCGGCGTCACGGGCGCGGGCGGCTTCGACGATCTTGCCGGTGATGACCTTGGCGTCGAGCGGGCGTTCCTGCAGGAACTCGGTCAGGCGGGCGGCGACCACTTCCTCGACAGCCGGACGGGCTTCGGAGGAAACCAGCTTCATCTTCGTCTGCGAGGCGAACTTCGGATCGGGCATCTTGACCGAAAGCACGCAGGCGAGGCCTTCGCGCATGTCGTCGCTGGTGATGTCGACCTTGGCTTTCTTGGCGATCTCGTGCTCGTCGATGTACTTGTTGAGCACGCGCGTCATCGCCGCGCGCAGACCGGTCATGTGCGTGCCGCCGTCCGACTGCGGGATGTTGTTGGTGAAGCACAGCACCTGCTCGGCGTAGGTGTCGTTCCACTGCATCGCCACTTCGACCGAGATCGTGCCGCCGCTCGGGATGGCCGATTCGCCCGACGAGCAGAAAATGTTCGGATGCAGCACGGACTTCGAACGGTTGATGTATTCGACGAAGCCCTTGACGCCGCCGAGGAAGGCGAAGTCCTCTTCCTTGCCGGTGCGCTGGTCGAACAGGCGGATCTTCACGCCGTTGTTGAGGAAGGAGAGTTCGCGAAGACGCTTGGCGATGATCTCGTAGTGGAATTCGACTTGGCCAACGCCGAAGATTTCCTCGTCGGCCAGGAAGTGCACTTCGGTGCCGCGTTTTTCGGTGTCGCCGACGACGCGCAGCGGCGAGACTTCGACGCCTTTCTGCACTTCGATCAGGCGATTGACCGCGGCGCCGCGGTTGAATTCGAGCAGGTATTTCTTGCCGTCGCGGCGGATGGTCAGGCGCAGCCACTTGGATAGCGCGTTGACACAAGAGACGCCGACGCCGTGCAGACCGCCGGAAACCTTGTACGAGTTCTGGTTGAACTTGCCGCCGGCGTGCAGCACGCACATGACGATCTCGGCGGCCGAGCGCTTCGGTTCGTGCTTGTCGTCGAACTTGACGCCGGTCGGGATGCCGCGGCCGTTGTCGGTGACCGAAATCGAATTGTCGGCATGAATGGTGATCACGATGTCGTCGCAATGGCCGGCCAGCGCCTCGTCGATCGCGTTATCAACCACTTCGAACACCATGTGATGCAGACCGGTACCGTCCGAGGTATCGCCGATGTACATGCCCGGACGCTTGCGGACTGCTTCCAGACCTTCGAGTTGCTGGATGCTCGACTCGTCGTAGTCCGACGACAGGTTGTTCTCTTCAATCATGCTCTATCCAATTTCAATTTCACGTGGAACGTCTGCTGCAGTGCTGCGGTGCTGCCCGATCAAATGCGCATCGGCATGACGACGTACTTGAAGCGGTCGTTGCCCGGAATGCTCAGCAGGGCGCTCGAATTGGCGTCGTTGAAGCCCCACTCGACGCTTTCCACCGAGGTGTTGTTGAGAACGTCGAGCAGGTAGCCGACGTTGAAGCCGACATCGAGCGGATCGCCGTTGTACTCGACTTCGATTTCTTCCTGGGCTTCTTCCTGTTCCGCGTTGGCGGCCATGATCTTCAGGCTGCCCGTGGACAGCACCAGGCGAACGCCGCGGAATTTCTCGTTGGTCAGAATCGCGGCGCGCACCATCGACTGCAGCAGGGCGGCGCGATTCAGGGGAACGATATTTTTCAGCGTGGCCGGAATCACCCGTTCGTAATCGGGGAACTTGCCGTCGATCAGCTTCGAGACGAGATTGATGTGGCCGAACTGGAAACGAATCTGGTTCGGCGCCATTTCGATCGACAGCGGTTCGTCGCTATCCGACAGCAGGCGATTGAGTTCGAGCACCGTCTTGCGCGGCAGGATCAGCTCCTGACGCGCGGCGCCCGGCTCGCGCAAGGCAGCGGGAGCATTCTCGAGCGGCATGCTGGCATAGGCCAGACGATGGCCGTCGGTGGCCACGGCGCGCAACTCGCTGCCATCGACCAGCAGCAACAGGCCGTTCAGGTAGTAGCGGACATCCTGCGCGGCCATCGAAAACTGGGTTTGCGCGAGCAGGTGGCGGAATTGCTTCTGGGTGACGGTAAAGCTCTTCAGATCGCCGTCGCTCAACGCCATGCGCGGGAAATCGTCGGGCGGCAGCGTCTGCAGGCTGAAGCGACTCTTGCCGGCACGCACCTGCAAACGCTTGTCTTCGAGAATCAGGCTGACTTCGGCACTTTCCGGCAGGGAGCGCAGGATGTCCTGCAGCTTGCGCGCCGCGACGGTGACCGCACCGTCGCCATCGCCAGCTGCGCCGGTCGTCGACGTGGTGATCTGGATCTCGATGTCGGTCGCCAGCAGCGTCAGCTTGTCGCCCTTTTTCTCGAGCAGCACGTTCGACAGGATCGGGAGCGTGTGACGCTTCTCGACGATACCGGAAACAGACTGCAAAGGCGCCAGAAGCGTGTCGCGTTGGGTTTTAATAAGAACCATATATATAAATCCTATAAAGATAATCTCAAAGGTAACTCTGTGGATATCTCTAGTTTTCTATTATTTTTCAGTTAATTAAAACGATTTTTCAGCACTGAAAAAAGTCTGTATCCACCTGTGGATGAAACTGAACAACTTATCCACAGCCCGGCAAATCAAAACTTGTCCACTTACTGCTCACAGCATTTCACACTACTTATACATTCTTCGTTCAGCCCTTCAGCACCTGCAAAAGCACGTGGATATCGTGGTTGAGCTCGTTGTCCTTGGCGCGCAGGGTGTCGATGGTACGTACCGCGTGCAGCACGGTGGTGTGATCGCGCCCGCCGAAAGCGTCGCCGATCGAAGGGTAGCTTTGCGAGGTCAGGTTCTTCGCCAGCCACATCGCCACCTGACGCGGCCGGGCGATGACCCGCGTACGCTTTTTCGAGAAGAGGTCGGCGACCTTGATCTTGAAATAGTCGGCGACGGTCTTCTGGATGTTCTCGACCGTAATCTGCCGATTGACCGCGCCGATCAGGTCCTTCAGCGCCTCCTTGGCCAAATCGAGCGCAATCTGGCGGCCATGGAAGGACGAGTAGGCGAGCACTTTCTTCAACGCCCCTTCGAGCTCGCGGACGTTGGAACGCAGGTGCTTGGCAATATAGAAGGCCACTTCATCGTCAAGCGCCACGCCTTCGGCTTCGGCTTTCTTCTTGAGGATGGCGACGCGCATTTCGATTTCGGGCGGCTCGATCTGAACCGTCAGACCCCAGTCGAAGCGCGTGATCAGGCGATCCTCCAGCCCGGAAATGTCCTTCGGGTAGGTGTCGCAACTGATCACGATCTGCTTCTTGGCCTCGATCAGCGCGTTGAAGACGTAGAAGAACTCTTCCTGCGTCCGGTTCTTGCCATTGAAGAACTGCACGTCGTCGAGCAGCAACACGTCGAGCGAACGGTAATAGCGCTTGAAGACGTCGAAAGACTTCTGTTGATAGGCCCGCACCACGTCCGAGTAGTAATCCTCGGCATGCACGTAACGCACGACCTTGTCCGGATTCTGGTCGAGAATGTGGTTGCCGATCGCGTGGATCAGGTGAGTCTTGCCGAGGCCCGCGCCGCCGTAGATGAAGAGCGGGTTGTAGGCGGAACCGCCGGGATTGATCGCCACCTGCGTCGATGCGGCGCGCGCCAGATCGTTGGCCTTGCCGACGATCAGGTTGTCGAAGGTGAAACCGGGAATCAGGCGGGTCTTTTCGTAGCTGGAACGGACTTTCGCACCGGCCGGGGGCGACACCGGATTTTCCCGGACCGCGCTCGGGCTCGCGGAAGTGCCGGCGGGCAGTTTTTCGGTCGGTGCCGCTGCGTTGCCGCCGCTGCTCACCACCTTACGTTCGCCGAGCGCCAGGGCGATCGTGATCGGAACGGAAAAGTACGCCTGGCCCAGTTCCTCGATACGGCTCAAATAACGCTCCTTCACCCATTTGAGGATGAAGCCGTTGGGCGCCGTCAAACGCAAGCCGTTGGCGATGTCGTCCTCGCCTTCGAGGCGAAGGGGACGAATCCAGGTATTGAATTGCTGAGCGGGCAGTTCTTGTTCGAACTGGCTCAGGCAGGATGTCCAGAAACTACTCATCAAAGGTAAATCGAAAAGATCCTGAGTTTGTGCAGCAATAGCGCAGTCGGCTGGCCGCGATTTCCGAAACCACGTTCGGGATAAGGCGGGAGGGAGGGATAGCGCATTCGCACTTTGATTGGGTACGCCTCAAAATACTGTTTATGATTGTTTTGTCAGTATCTTGCGAGCAATGCAAGGGGCCGATTTTAACCTGTTAGACACAAGTTATCCACAGGTTCGAGAAAAATTTAGGCTTGACAAGCGCTGCCTTGTCCCTGTCTAATTACGCGTTTACTTCGCACTGACTTCAAAGGTTTAATCATGAAACGCACTTATCAACCATCGGTAATTCGCCGCAAGCGCACCCATGGCTTCCTCGTTCGTATGGGCACCCGTGGTGGTCGTGCTGTGATTCGCGCCCGTCGTGCCAAGGGTCGTCACCGTTTGGCCGTTTGAACGCCAAGCAGCCTGTGGGCAAACGCGGGGTTTCGGCTTCCGCTTTTCCCAAGCACTATCGCCTGACCAAAACGGATGAATTTTCATCCGTTTTTGGTTTCAGGAGGGCGCTGAAGAGTCCGCATTTCCTGTTACATTACCGCCTCCGGACGGCAGAGGAAACGGCGGGCGCCCGCCTGGGACTGGTTGTCGCAAAACGACTGCTGCGGCGTTCGGTCGATCGAAACCTGCTGCGGCGGCTGGCGCGTGAAAATTTCCGCCTGATCCGTTGCCGCCTTCCGTCGCGCGACATCATATTGCGCCTTACGGTCAGGCCAAAACCGCTCGACCGGCGAGCTCTGGCTGCAGAAATACAGGGCCTGCTGGGAAAAATGATCTCACCTGAACGATGAGCCGATGAAACTGCTGCTGGCACTGATCCGCATCTATCAATACGCGATCAGCCCATTGATTGGGCGCCGCTGCCGTTTTTTCCCGAGCTGTTCGGAATATACCGCCGAGGCAGTACAAAAATATGGTGCGCTCAAAGGCGCACGCCTCGGTCTGAAACGCATCTCCCGCTGCCACCCGTGGAATCCGGGCGGCTTTGACCCCGTACCCTGACAATTTTCGCATAGGCCGTTCATGGACAACCGACGCCTGATCCTGCTGCTCGTATTCTCCTTCTCACTGGTTATGCTGTGGGACGCTTGGCAAAAGTACAACCAGCCGAAAGTTGCGCCGACGGTCGCGGCTGCCGGGCAAGCCAGCAGTGCCGCACCGCAACCCTCGGCCAGTTTGCAGGCGGCGGTGCCCGGCGCGCCGGCGACCAGCCCGGTGGCGGTCAAGGCGGAAAACGTCAACATCAAGACCGATCTGTTTACGGCCGACATTTCGACGCTGGGCGGCAGCATCGTGCACCTCGATCTCAACCGCTACAAGGCGATCGAGGAAAAGGACAAGAAACTCTCCCTGTTCGAAGCCAAGCATCAGTACCTTGCGCAGAGCGGCTTGATCGGCGAAGGTCTGCCGACCCACAAGACGATCTTCACCGTCGCACCGGGCCCGCGCGAAATGAGCGACGATGCGAAGACGCTGCAGCTGCGCCTCGAAGCGCACACCGCCGACGGCGTCAAGGTCGCGAAAATCTATACCTTCACGCGCGGCAGCTATCTGATCGACGTCGCCTACGAAATCGCCAACGGCAGCCAGAAGGAAGTCGCCCCGCACGCGTACTTCCAGCTGCAGCGCGACGACAAGGCGCCGGCCGGTGAAAGCCGGATGGTCAGCACCTTCACCGGTCCGGCTGTCTATACCGAGCAGGACAAGTATCAGAAGATTGCCTTCTCCGACCTCGAAAAAGGCAAAGCGAAGTTCGCTACCAAGGCCGACAACGGCTGGCTGGCGATGGTTCAGCACTACTTCGTCGCCGCCTGGCTGCCCGCTACCAAAGCGCCGCGCGAGTACTACATGAACAAGGTCGAAGGCAGCAGCGAGCCGGCCTACAACGCCGGCGTCATTGTTCCGATCGCGCCCGCCGCGCCTGGCGCCAAGACCGCACTGTCGATGTCGCTCTATGCCGGACCGCAAGTCCAGTCGGTTCTTGAGCAACTCGAAAAGCCGGTTGCCGAAGGCGGTATCGAAGCCAAGGGTTTGCCGCTGGTGGTCGATTATGGCTGGCTGACGATCGTCGCCGCGCCAATTTTCTGGTGCCTCGACGCGATCCACAAGATCGTCGGTAACTGGGGCTGGGCGATTGTCTTGCTGACCGTCGGCATCAAGGCCATTTTCTACCCGCTGTCGGCCGCCAGCTACAAGTCGATGGCCAAGATGCGCACCGTCACGCCGCGTCTGGTCGCCTTGAAGGAACGCCACGGCAGCGACCGCGCCAAGCTCAATCAGGAAATGATGGAGCTCTACAAGCGCGAGAAGATCAACCCGCTCGGCGGTTGTCTGCCGATTGTCGTGCAGATCCCCGTCTTCATCGCGCTTTACTGGGCCCTGCTCGGCGCGGTTGAAATGCGCGATGCCCCGTGGATTCTGTGGATCACCGACCTCTCGTCGGCCGATCCCTTCTACGTGCTGCCGGTCATCATGGTCGCCACCATGCTGATCCAGACCAAGCTCAACCCGACGCCGCCCGATCCGATCCAGGCCAAGGTGATGATGATGATGCCCTTCATTTTCGGCGGCATGTTCTTCTTCTTCCCGGCCGGTCTGGTGCTTTACTGGGTGGTCAACAACACGCTTTCCATTGCCCAGCAGTGGCAGATCACACGGGCCATCGAAAGTGGCGGAAAAGCTGCCAACGACGCCAAGGCCTGATTCAGGCCCGGCCGCAGAAACCATCACCGCGATCGCCACGGCTCCCGGCCGTGGCGGCATCGGCGTCATTCGCGTCTCCGGCCGGGGCCTGTTGCCCTTTGCCCAGGCGCTGAGCGGTAAATCACCAAGCCCGCGCATCGCGACACTCGCCGATTTTCGCGCGGCCGATGGGCAGGTCATCGACAGCGGCCTGCTGCTCTATTTTCCCGCACCGTACTCCTTCACCGGCGAAGACGTTCTCGAACTGCAGGGCCACGGCGGTACGGTCGTCCTGCAAATGCTGCTCGCGCGCTGCCTCGACCTCGGCGCCCGGCTCGCCGAGCCCGGCGAATTCACGCGGCGCGCCTACCTCAACGGAAAACTCGATCTGGCGCAGGCCGAAGCGGTCGTCGATCTGATCGATGCAGCGACGAGCGCTGCCGCGCGTAGCGCCGTGCGCTCGCTGCAGGGCGAGTTTTCGAAGGAAGTGCACGCCCTGGTCGAGCAATTGACCGAACTGCGTGCGCTGGTCGAAGCGACCCTGGATTTTCCGGACGAGGAAGTCGACTTTCTCAAAGCCGCCGATGCGTTCGGACGCCTCGATCGCCTGCAACAACGACTGGCCAAGGTGTTCGATCGCGCGCAGCAGGGGAAGCTCCTGCAAGGCGGCCTGCACGTTGTCCTAGCTGGCCAGCCCAACGTCGGCAAGTCGAGCCTGCTCAATCGTCTGGCCGGCGATGAACTCGCCATCGTCACGCCGGTTGCCGGAACCACGCGCGATCTGGTGCGCGGTACGCTGCAGATCGAGGGTATTCCCCTGCACGTCATCGATACCGCCGGTTTGCGCGAAACCGAAGACGAGGTCGAGAAGATCGGGATTGAGCGTACCTGGCGCGAGATCCAGCGTGCCGACGTCGTCGTTCTGCTGGTCGACGCCCGCAGCGGCTGCGGCGAGGCCGAGCGCGCGATCCTTGCACAACTGCCCGCCGGCCTCGCTCGCATCACCGTCTACAACAAAATCGATCTCGCCGAGCGTGCCCCCGAACGGCACGACGAAAGCGACGGTTCCGGTGTGGGCATCTCGCTTTCGGCCAAGCGCGGCGAAGGCATCGAGCTCTTGCGTCAGGAGTTGTTGCGCATTGCCGGCTGGCACCCCTCGGAAGACGTGTTCATCGCCCGTGAGCGGCACTTGCGGGCGCTGGGCGAGGCGCATCGGCATATTGCCGCCGCTCAGGAACAATTGCCGCAGCTAGAGCTTTTCGCCGAGGAACTGCGCCTGGCGCAACAAGTGCTCGGCAGCATCACCGGCGAATTCAGCGCCGACGACCTTCTCGGTGAAATTTTCGGACGTTTCTGCATCGGCAAGTAATACCGGATTCAACGCGTCAACGCACCAACACCTTCCCCGCCGCCACTTCCCCAAGCCGTACTGCGTACCGCCGCGATGCCGAAATTCGACTGTATAACCGCCCCTGAAGCCTGTTGATAAAAAGTGGGTATGTTCACTTAAAGTAGCCTGTGGATAAGTTACTAGTTTTAATCCACAGCCCGATACAGCCGTTTCGCACTCCCCAAAAACAGCTGCAACACCATGACAAAGCTGACGAAAATAGACTTACCCACAGCTTTTGCCTTCAGTTTGTCTTTATAGTTGTTATATATATAGATTCTATTAACTCCTAGGACTCCGAACACAGTGCTTGTGGATCCCCCCGTTTTAACCATCCTGGCACTAAGCGCTTTTTGCGCCGGATTCGTCGATGCGGTCGTTGGCGGTGGGGGGCTGATTCAGATTCCCGCTTTGTTTACGGCGTTGCCAAACAGCTTGCCGGCCACCATCTTCGGTACCAACAAGTTCGCCAGCGTCTTCGGCACCTGCAACGCAGCCTATCGCTATGCCTCTCGCGTCCGCATGCCGTGGGGTACCACTTTGCCGGCGGCGCTTGCTGCGTTCGCCTGCTCCTACCTGGGTGCGATGGCGGTCGCCTGGTTGCCGCGCGAGTTGTTGCGTCCCCTGATTCTCGCGTTGCTTATCGGTGCGGCGGCCTACACCTTCTGGCGCAAGGATTTGGGCCGTTTGCACCGGCCCCAGCACGCCGGCCGGCGCGAGTTGGTCTATGCCTTGCTCGTCGGCGGTGCGATCGGGTTTTACGACGGGTTTTTCGGCCCGGGGACCGGCAGCTTCCTGATCTTCCTGTTTGTCCGCTTCTTCGGTTTCGATTTTTTGCACGCTTCGGCGGCGGCCAAGGTGGTCAACGTGGCGACCAATCTTGCCGCCCTCAGCTTTTTTGTTCCCAACGGCTATCTCTTGCCGGTCCTTGCCGTCGCCATGGCGCTGTTCAACGTTCTCGGCTCGCTGGTCGGGACGCATCTCGCTTTGCGCCGCGGTAGCGGTTTTGTGCGGCAGATGTTCCTGATCGTCGTCGGCGCCTTGATTCTCAAGTTCGCCTACGACACCTTCACGTAAGTCGTTTTGCACTTGTCTCGCCGAGCGGCCGGCCGCACAATAGGCGTCCGTCACAGCTACGACTGATGGCGTCACGATAAAAAAATGGGAGGAGATTTCATGAGGATCAAGGCAGCACTAGCCGGGCTGTTCGCCGTTACGGCCATCGGCTCCGCAGCGACCGTTCATGCCGACATCAACGTCGGAGTGACGCTTTCCGCGACCGGTCCCGCCGCTTCGCTGGGTATTCCCGAAAAAAATACCTTTGCGCTGATGCCGACGACAATCGGCGGCCAGAAGGTGAACTTCATCATTCTCGACGACGCTTCCGATACGACGACGGCGGTCAAGAACACGAGAAAGCTGATTGCCGAAAACAAGGTCGATGTGATTATCGGCTCGACGATCACGCCAAACTCGCTGGCCATGGTCGACGTCGCCGCCGAAGCCGAGACGCCGATGATTTCGATGGCCGCTTCGGCGCGCATCGTCGAGCCGATGGACGCCAAACGCGCCTGGGTGTTCAAGACGCCGCAGAATGACGCGCAGATGGCGACGGCGATCGTCGAACACATGACCAACAACAACGTGAAGACCGTGGCCTACATCGGCTTTTCGGACGCCTACGGCGAGGGTTGGTGGAACGAATTCGCCAAGATCGCCGAAGTGCGCAAGATCCGGATTGTCGGCAACGAGCGTTTCAACCGCACCGATACGTCGGTGACCGGACAGGTCCTGAAGGTTCTTGCCGCCAAACCGGATGCGGTATTGATCGGCGGCGCCGGAACCCCCGCCGCCCTGCCGCAGAAATCGCTCAGGGAAAAAGGCTACAAGGGCATCATGTACCAGACGCACGGTGTGGCCAACGCCGATTTCCTGCGCGTTTGCGGCAAGGATTGCGAAGGCACCTTCCTGCCCGCCGGTCCGGTCCTCGTCGCCGCCCAGCTGCCGGACAGCAACCCGATCAAGAAGGCGGCGCTGGAGTACGTCGGCAAGTACGAGGCGGCGCACGGCAAAGGCAGCGTGTCGACTTTCGGCGCGCACGCCTGGGACGCCGGCAAGCTGTTGATGAATGCGCTTCCCGAGGCGCTCAAAAAAGCGCAGCCGGGGACGATCGAATTCCGTAAGGCCTTGCGTGACGCTCTCGAAGCAACGAAGAATCTGACGGTTGCGCACGGCGTATTCAACCTGAGCGCACAGGACCACCTCGGCTTCGACCAGCGTGCCCGGGTCATGGTCAAGGTCGACGGCGGCAACTGGAAGCTCGCGCCGTAAGCCGTCCGCCGCAACGCGCCGGGCGACCGCTTGAGCGGGGCGCCCGGAGCCGCTCCCTGTTTGGAATCGATTTCAAATCGATCTCACTTTCGCCCGCTCTGGCGGTGCGCGCCATCGGTGGCGAATTCGAGTGCCCCGCGTTTGACTGGATTAGCGTTTGATGGATTTACAGATTGCGTTGCTGCTCGGTCAGGATGGCGTTACCAATGGCGCAATCTACGCGCTGCTGGCTTTGGCACTGGTGCTCATTTTTGCGGTCACGCGCGTCATTTTCATCCCGCAGGGAGAGTTTGTCGCCTTTGGTGCGCTGACGCTGGCCAGCCTGCAGGCCGGCAAGCTGCCCGGAACCATCTGGTTGCTGCTCGGCCTCGGCGCTGCCATTGCGCTGATCGACGTGACGGGTGCGTGGCGCGACCGGCAGCTTCGCCGGATACCGCCGATCCTCCTCTTCAACTGCGGCGTCCCCCTGCTTCTTGCAGGGGCCCTGTTCGCCGTGCCGCCGGCCACCCTGCCGTTGCCGGTGCAGGTGGGACTCGCGCTGATGCTGGTCGTACCGCTCGGGCCGATGATTTACCGGCTCGCTTTCCAGCCGATCGCCGAAGCGTCGGTGCTCGTTCTGCTGATCGTTTCGGTTGCCGTGCATGTCACGCTGACCGGCCTCGGGCTGTTCTTCTTCGGCGCCGAAGGATCGCGCACGCCGGCTTTTACCGAGGTCAGCTTCGAGATCGGCGATGTGCTGCTGCAAGGGCAGACCATCCTCGTCGTCGTCGCCAGCGTGGTGCTGATCGCCGCGCTCTATTTCTTCTTCGAACGCACCATTTACGGCAAGGCCCTGCGCGCCACCGCCATGAACCGCACCGGCGCCCGCCTGATGGGCATCTCGGCGAACATGGCCGGCAAGCTCTCATTCACTTTGGCGGCGCTGATTGGTGCGCTGTCCGGCGTGCTGATTTCGCCGATCACCACGATCTACTACGATTCGGGCTTCCTGATCGGTCTCAAGGGCTTCGTCGGCGCCATCATCGGCGGCCTGGCGAGCTATCCGGTCGCCGCCGCCGGCGCCGTTCTGGTCGGCCTGCTCGAATCCTATTCGTCGTACTGGGCCAGCGCCTTCAAGGAAGTGATCGTGTTCACGCTGATCATCCCGGTGCTGCTCTGGCGTTCGCTGAGCACGCGCCACGTCGAGGAAGAGGAATAGGCGGGATGAAAAATTTCAAATTCCTTTTCGCTTTCGTCGTCCTGCTCGCCATCGGACCGCTGGTCCTGCCCGAGTTCTCCATCACCCTGCTCAACTACATCGGCCTCTACGCTATCGTTGCGCTCGGTCTCGTGCTGCTGACCGGAGTCGGCGGACTGACCTCCTTCGGGCAGGCGGCCTTCGTCGGTCTCGGCGCCTATACCACGGCCTACCTGACCACCGTGCATGGCGTTTCGCCGTGGCTGACCCTGTTGGCCGGGCTGGCGGTGACCGCCGTCGTGGCGCTATCGATCGGCCTGATTACCTTGCGTCTGTCCGGGCATTTTCTGCCGCTCGGCACCATCGCCTGGGGGATCAGCCTCTATTACCTGTTCGGCAACCTCGAGTTCCTCGGCGGGCATACCGGCATCTCGGGTATCCCGGTCCTGCAGTTGTTCGGCATCGAGCTCAAATCCGGCCGCGAGTTCTACTATCTGATCTGGGCCGCGCTGCTGGCGATCATGATCGCGACGCGCAATTTGCTGGATTCGCGCGAAGGTCGCGCGATCCGTGCCCTGAAGGGCGGCTCGCTGATGGCCGAGGCGATGGGCGTCGATACGCCGCGTTCGAAGATCGTGATTTTCACCATCGCCGCGCTCTATGCCTGCCTCTCCGGCTGGCTCTACGCGCACCTGCAGCGTTTCGTCAATCCGACGCCGTTCTCGCTGTCGCAGGGCATCGAATTCCTGTTCATGGCGGTGGTCGGCGGCGTTGCCCACGTCTGGGGCGCCATCCTCGGCGCCGGCCTGATCACCATTCTCAAACAGTGGCTGCAGGACTGGCTGCCCAAGCTGCTCGGGCAGAGTGGCAATTTCGAGATCATCGTTTTCGGATTGCTGATGATTTTTGTTCTGCATCGCGCGCGCGACGGCTTGTGGCCGATCATCCTGCATTTTTTTCCGGAACGTACCGACCGTCCGCGCGTCCCGGAAGCCGAGGCCTTGCCGCGCCGCCCGGTTCCGGAAGCGGGTTCCCGGCTGCTCGAAGTGAAGAATGCGACCAAGCGTTTCGGTGGCCTGCTTGCCAACAGCAAGGTGAGCTTCAGCGTCCATGCCGGCGAAGTCCTGGCGCTGATCGGGCCGAACGGGGCCGGCAAGAGCACGATGTTCAACGGCATTTCCGGCGTCGATCCGCTGACTTCGGGCGAAATCACTTTCTGCGGCGAGCGCATCGAGACGCTCGGTGCGCACGAGATCGCGCGGCGCGGCATGAGCCGCAGCTTCCAGCATGTGCGCCTGTTGCCGACCATGAGCGTGCTGGACAACGTGGCGATCGGCGCGCATCTGCGCGGCAGCAAGAACTTCGTGCACGCCGCCTGCCGCACCGAGCGCGACGAGGAGGCCCGCCTGCTGCACGAGGCGGCGCTGCAGATCGAGCGTTGCGGTCTCGCCGAGCATCTGTACGAGACGGCCGGCAGCCTGCCCTTGGGCAAACAGCGCATCGTCGAAATCGCCCGCGCGCTGGCCGCCGACCCTTGTCTGCTGTTGCTCGACGAGCCGGCGGCGGGCCTGCGCTACCTGGAAAAGCAGGCGCTGGCGGACCTTCTGCGCCGCCTGCGCGGCGAAGGCATGGGCATCCTGCTGGTCGAACACGACATGGATTTCGTCATGGGCGTGGCCGATCGCGTCGTCGTGATGGAATTCGGCGAGAAGCTGGCCGAAGGGCTACCGGAAGAAGTGCAGCGCAACCCGGCCGTTCTTGAGGCCTACCTCGGTGGTGTGGAATGAGCGCGATGAACGGGATCGTCGAAAAAGCTGAAATCGCCGGGCAACCGGTGGTTCTCGATGTGCGCAATCTCTCGGTCAGCTACGGCAAGGTCGAGGCCCTGCACGGCATCGACCTGAAGATCCGCAAAGGCGAAATCGTCACGGTGATCGGCCCGAACGGCGCCGGCAAGACCACGCTGCTGTGCGCGCTGATGGGTTTGCTGCCGGCCCGCGGCGATATCGTCTATCTCGGCGAGCGGCAGGGCGCCGAGCGGCAGGTCGAAGACCTCGTGCGGCACGGGATGACGCTGGTGCCGGAAAAACGCGAGCTGTTCGGCGAAATGAGCGTCGAGGACAACCTCCTGCTCGGCGCTTTCGATCGCTACCGCGGCGGACACCGCGACGAGCTGGAAACCATGGATCAGGTATTCGACCTCTTCCCGCGCCTGCTCGAGCGCCGCGAGCAGATGGCCGGCACGCTGTCGGGCGGCGAACGGCAGATGCTGGCGATGGGCCGTGCCCTGATGGCCAAGCCGAAACTGCTGATGCTCGACGAGCCCAGCCTCGGCCTCGCGCCGCTGATCATCAAGGAAATCTTCCGCATCGTCAGCGCGCTCAAAAAGACCGGGGTTGCCATCCTGCTCGTCGAGCAAAATGCCCGCGCCGCGCTGCAGGTGGCCGACTACGGCTACGTACTGGAAACCGGCGAGGTCTCGCTCGAAGGGCCGAGCAGCGAGCTGGCCAACGACGCGCGCGTCATCGAGAGCTATCTCGGCCTGGGTGGCCGACACTAGGGACGAGCGCCGGCCCTTGAGGGACGCTACTCGGCGGCGGGTGACGAGGTTTCGCCGCGCGCGCCGCCGAGCGGCGTAACGGCGATGCCGTATTTGCGCGCCGCGCGCTGGTATAGCTCGCGCGCCGAAACCACCTTAGCGTTGCGCCCATCCTTGGCCTGCGCCATCTGCAGGTAGCGCAGCCCACGTTCGGCCATCTCCTCGTCCCAGCCGTTGCGCTCGAGCAGGGTGAAAATCGCTTTGCTGGCATTGACCAGGAACTGCAGGTTGGGAACACGCTCCGCCGCTTCGATCAGCATCTGCACCGAGGCGTTCAGATCGCCGCTACGCGCCGCCAGCACGCCGCGGTTGTTGAGTTCGACGATTTCCCTGCCGACTTGCGCGAGCAGGGCCTGGCCGGCGGCCTCGTTGCCGGTTTTGGCGAACACGCCCTGAATGTGGGCGATCATGCTGCGGTCTTCGTGATTTTCGGCGGCGACCTTGCGCAAGAGGTTCTGTGCCGTCGTTTCATCGCCGGTCGCCAGGCAGGCGCGGGCGAGATCGACGGCGAGCTTTTGCGAAGCGCCGTCGCGCTTTCCCTCCACCAGCAGACGGTCGTGCAGGACGAGCGCCTTTTCCAGCGACTGTTTCGCCTTGCCCGGTTCGCCTTCCTGTTCCGCGCACAGGCTCTCCATGACCAGTGCGGCGAGCTCCCCCTGCTTGCTGCCACGCCAGTCGCGGCGCAGTTCCTGCGTGACTTTCTTGACGCCTTCGGTGTGCCCGCGGTCGAGCATCACGCGCGAGAGGTTGGTGTAATCGTCGATATTCTTCAGCGACGATCCGCGATGGCGGTCGAGCACCTTGCTGTAGGCTTTCTCGGCCGCGTCCAGATCGCCATTGCGCACCGCCACGTCGCCGACCATGCGTTGCCGGGTCGAATTGTTCGGCGAGATCACCGTCGCCTGATGCAGCATTTCCTGCGCCTCGGCGAGCTTGCCCATCTCTTCGCGCACACCGGCCACGAAATCGTAGGCAGCGAGATACTCGGGGAAATCGGCGACGATCGACTGGCCAAGAACTTCCGCTTCGGCCAGTTGTTCCTGCCCGCGCAGGGCAACGGCCAGGCCCATGCGCGCCCACGGCAGCGTGCGGCTCTCCAGCGCCTGCTGATACACCGCTTGGGCTTCGTCGTAGCGACCGAGCGCGTTGAGCGTCTCGCCCTTGACGCGCAGCGTGTCGTAGAGAAAGCTGCCGTCGCGCGCGAGCAGTCCTTCGCAGGCGGCCAGCGCGTCGACGAAGGAACCGTTGTCGAGATGCGCGTAGACCCGTCCGAAATAGTGTTTTTTGTAAATGGCGCGTACCAGCCGGCCCTGCAGCTGGTCGGCGGTGAACGGCTTGATCAGATAGTCGTCCGGTCCCAGTTCGGCAACCGATACCACGCTTTGATAGGCGCGTTCGCTGGTAATGATGATGAATACCGTGGCGAGCGAGATGAGTTGCTGGTGGCGCAACTCTTCCAGCAACTGCTGACCGTCGCGGCCGTCGTCGAGAAGGTAGTCCGAAAGGATGATATCGAAGCGGTTTGCCTGAACCTGGCGCAGCACTTCGGCGGTGGTCCCCGCGTTATGCACGGCGGTGATGCCGAGGCTGGAAAGCATCATGCGCAGCGAGTTGCGCGCACTGGGGTGGCGATCAACGAGCAGCACGCGCTTGCGCACCAACTCCTTGCTGAGGCTTTGCAGTAAATCGGCGACGGTTTTGGGATCTGGCTGGCTCACAGTGTGGCACCTTACGCCAGCACCGGCCGCACATCAAGCTTGCAGCCCGCTAGCTGCCGGTCAGAAGGCGCCCGACAACGTGGCCGATGACTATGACGCGACCGTCGTCCTCGCCGGGTTCGGAAAAATCCGACTCGTTGAGCGTTTCATCGCCAAACAGGCTGTTGTCGCAAATCAGACGAATGCTCTGCCTGATGCCGCGCTGTGCCCGGCGGACGATGTAGCGACCGCCGCTCTTGAGTACGAACACGCCGTTGCTCTGGATGCGATTGACGCGCGGGTCGTAGATGACCAGGTCGCCGTGGTTCACGTAGGGCGACATGTCGTCGGTCGCGATCTGCAGCATTTTGATGTCACGCGGCAAGCCGATCGTGCGCAACGTTTCCGGCAGCGTGTACCAGGAATGTCCATCCAGCGTGTCGTCCTCGTGCACATCGACAACCGCGTAGCGCTCGTCGATCACATGCGTACCTGTGCCGCGATCGCCAACCACCAGATGCTCGACCGTCGTACTCAGGGCCTCGGCGATCTCCGGCAGGCGAAACAGCTCGGGCACGCCTTCACCCTTGAGCCAGTTGGCCGCCGTGTTCTGGCTGACGCCAAACAATTCCGCCACCGCCACCACCCGACCGTAGCCGGAAGGAATCGCACCGCGCCGATCGAGTGCCGCGTTGAGATTGTCGGCAAACTGCTTGCGGAAGGCTTTCTGCCGCTGCGTCTTGTCGTCGGATTCGTTGAGCTGGATGACTGTATTCATGAGATTGATTATAGGTCGGAAGACCGGTCAAGCGCGATTTTCTGCCGTCATTTCCGGCAATTGCAATTGGGGTGTTGGCGTAATGATACAGAAGGCGGGTAAACGGGCAATAAATTGTGTTTGTTAAATGTGCTGTGGCTCTGTTTTTTGTCATAAATCAAAAACACGATAAATAATTGTCATTTAAAACAACGAACATGCATATGTATTATGCAGAACGACTGTAGAATACGGCCCCTTTGGCGAATCAACTACGCACCGGCCGTGTTCGAAGATGGCTTGTGTGTGCGACGAACGTCGCCGGTGATTGGATGCATTGCCCAATCGCCCAATAAAGCAGCGCTATTGGCAAGCCCCCAAAATCATGTCGTTTATTCTCCGAACGGTTTTCTTTTTCTGCCGCGCGCTTGTCGCCGTCGGCTGGTGTCTGCTCGCCGGTTCGGCCGTCGCGCAAGTCTCCGTCGATAGCGAAGCGCAGCGCCGTCAAGCCCAGCAGGAGGCCGAAGAGCGTTTGCATCGGCAACAGGCGCCCGATGTTCACCTGCAGCCGGCGGCGCCGGTCGTCGATACCGAAACCCTCAGCTTGCCTGACGAAACCCCATGCTTTCGCATCGATTCCCTGCAACTCGATGGTGATCGTCGCCAGGCCTTTGCCTGGCTGGAAACCTACCTTGCCGGTTACGGCGGCCGCTGCATCGGCCAGCAAGGCATCAACCGGATCGTCCAACGCGCCTCGGCGCTGATTGTCGCCAAGGGTTACATCACCACGCGCATCGGCGTTCCCGAGCAGGATTTGTCCAGTGGAACGCTGCGTCTCGTCCTCGTTCCCGGCGTCATCCGTTCGATCCGCATCGCCGACGAATCCTCCGAACCTTCGCCCGAACGCAACTGGCGCAGCGCCTTCCCGGCGCGCCCCGGGGATCTGCTCAACCTGCGCGACATCGAACAGGGGTTGGAGCAGATGAAGCGGGTTTCCTCGCAGGATGTGTCGATCGACATCGCCCCGGGCGAAGCGCCCGGCGAGAGCGACATCGTCCTCACCGTCAAGCGCAGCAAGCCGTGGCATCTGGGCTTCTCGCTCGATGATTCCGGCACCAAGGCGACCGGCCGCCTGCAAACCACGCTCAATGCCTCGCTCGACAATCCCTTCTGTCTGAACGACCTGTTCAGCGTCAGCCTGAACAGCGACGCCGATCAAGAGGCCGCGCGGCGTGGCACGCGCGGCCACAGTCTGCAGTACTCGCTGCCGTGGGGGTACTGGACACTCTCGCTGGCCGACAGCGTTTCGCACTACCTGCAGACGATTCAGGGTGTGAACCAGACCTTCCGTTCGAGCGGCGATTCGCTGAACCAGGAGATCAAATTGCAGCGCCTCGTCTACCGCGACCAGACGGCGAAGACCACGCTGCAGTTCCGCGCGCTGCACCGCTATACGCGCAGCTACATCGAAGACACCGAAATCATGGTACAGCGCCGCCGTACGGCCGCCGCCGAGCTGGGTGTTGCACATCGGCAATATCTCGGCGACGCTCAGCTCGACCTCGCGCTGGCGCATCGCCAAGGGGTGCCGTGGTTTGGCGGGCAGAGCGATGGCGCCGGACACAGCGCCGATGCGCCGACCTTCGGCTACCGCATGCAGACGCTCGACCTCACCGCCGCCACCCCGTTCAAGGTCGGCACGCAAGCCCTGCGCTGGCTTGCCACGCTGCACGGCCAGACGACGCGCGATGTGCTTTACGCCGCCGACTTCATCGGCATCGGCAGCCGCTACACCGTACGCGGTTTCGACGGTGATACGACGCTCGCCGCCGAGCGTGGCTGGTACCTCAGGAACGAACTCGAACTGCCGCTCGCCGACTCCGGGCAGGCCGTGTACGTCGGGCTCGACAAAGGCCAGGTCAGCGGCCCGAGCGCGCAGTTGCTGGCCGGCCGCCAACTCGCCGGCGCCGTGCTCGGCCTGCGCGGCGGCGGTCGCGGCGTCAACTACGACCTCTTTGTCGGCTGGGCCATCGCCAGGCCCGAAGGCTTCGGCAGTGCAAGGCCGGTTGCTGGTTTTCAGCTCAGCTATCAACTCTAATTGTCTTTACCCTAAGGCTCGCCATGCACGCTTCCCGCTCCGACTGCCATGCTCACGAGGCGTTGGTAGTCTCCGAACCGACGGCGCGCGCCACGCGTTTCCAGCGAGCGGTGGTGTGGCTGACCTTGAGTGCCCTGATCGCCCAACCGGTCACCGTTTCGGCGCAAGTCATTTCAACGGTTGGTGCCGGAGCTTATCAGCCGCAAGTCGGTGCCGCCGCCAACGGCGTGACGGTGGTGCAAATCACGGCGCCCTCGGCGGCCGGCGTCTCACGCAACCAGTACCAGCAATACAGCGTCACGCCGCAAGGCGTCGTCCTCAACAATAGCCAGGTTGTGGCGCTGACCCAGCAAGCCGGTTACATCGCCGGCAATCCCAATCTCGCCGCCGGTACGGCGCGCGTCATCCTCAACGAAGTCATCTCCAATCTGCCGAGCAACCTGCGCGGTTATACCGAAGTCGGCGGCAGCAAAGCCGAAGTCATCATCGCCAACCCCAACGGCATCACCTGCGACGGCTGTGGCTTCATCAACGCCAGTCGCGGCGTGCTCACCACCGGCACGCCGGTGTTCGGCGCGGGCGGCAGCCTCGACGCCTTCCGCGTCAGCGGTGGCACCATCGCGATCAACGGCGCCGGGCTCAATGCGGGCAACACCGACCAGATCGACCTGATCGCCCGTGCCGTACAGATCAATGCCCAGCTCTGGGGCCAGAACCTCAACGTCGTCACCGGCGCCAACCAGGTCGCCTACGCCGATCTCGCCACGTCGCCCATCGCCGGCAGCGGCGCCGCGCCCAGTGTCAGCATCGACGTCGCGCTGCTCGGCGGCATGTACGCGGGCAAGATCCGTCTGGTCAGCACCGAAGCCGGCGTCGGCATGGTCAATGCCGGCAACATTGCCGCGCAGGCCGGCGATCTCTCGATCGACAGTGCCGGGCGCGTCACGCTGACCGGCACGACGCAAGCCAGCGGCCGCATCGACCTCGGCGCGCAACAAGACATCGACAACAGCGGCACGCTCTACGCCCGAAGTGACGCCCAACTCACGTCACAAGCGCAGATCGTCAATACCGGCACGCTCGCCGCACAGGGCAATCTCACGCTCGCGGCGGTGAGCATCAACTCAAGCGGCTCCCTCGCAGCCGGCATGGCGAGCGACGGCAGTGTCGGTGCGCTTGGCGACCTCACGCTGAACGCCACCGGCAACCTCACCGCGACCGGCCAGCACGCTGCCGGCAACGCCATCGTCTTTACCGGCGGCAGTCTCAATCTCGCCAACAGCCAGACGCGCAGCAACGGCAGCATCAGCCTCACCGCCAGCGCCGGCGATATCGACCACCGCAACGGCGACCTGCAAGGGCAGGGCGCGGTCAGCCTCAATGCCGCCGGAACGATCAACAACAGCAACGGCAGCCTTGCAACCGTCGGTACGCTCAGCCTCAGCACCGGCACCAGCTACACGCACAGCGTCGACAGCACGCTACGCGGCGATGCCGGCATCCGTCTGAGCAGCGGCGGCGACCTGACACTGGCCGCCGGCCTCGACACCCAGGGCCGGTTGCAACTCGCTGCCACCGGTTCCCTCAGCAACAACGCCACGCAGGTCGGCAACGACATCACCCTGACGGCCGCCAGCCTCGACAACAACGGCATCATCGCCGCGCAGAACGACCTCAGCGCCAACATCGGCGGACGCCTGAGCAACCGCAGCAACCGACTGCTCTACGCCGGGCGCGACCAGCGGCTTTACGTCGACGAACTCCTCAACGAAGAAGACGGCAGCCTCTACGCCGGTCGCGATCTCCTGATCCAGAAGGACATTCTCGGCAATCCTTCCTCCAGCATCACCAACCGGATCGGCAGCATCGAAGCCGTTGGCGACCTCGTGATCCGCAGCAATGCACTCAGAAACGAGGGCAGCAATCCGGCGATACGGACACGCGGCAGCACGGATTCCGTCCCCTACGCCATCACCGGCTGCGCCGATGCCAGCGATGCCAGTTGCATCGATAGCGGCACAAGCAATGCGGCGGGCGAAACGATCTGGAACTCGGCCTGGGGCTTTCGTGCCGCTACCGTGGGCGAGGTTCAGGACTATTTCACGCGCAATCCGCGCGCCCCGGTCAGCAATCCCTCGGTGCTGCCCTATGCCCCCACTTTCCTGGCCGTCATCACCTCGCACCGCGCCGATGCGCACGAACGCGAAGGCGGCTGGGAGATCGGCCTGACGCGAACCGAGCAATACCTCGACCCGGGCGCCGTCGTCAAATCCGGACGTCTGCTCGCCGGGCGCGACTTTGTCTTTACCGGCGGCAGCCTCGACAACGTGGCGGCGCTCATCGATGCCAACCGCGACGTCAGCCTGACCGGAACCACCCTGACCAACCAGGGCCAAAGTCTGCAAACCACGACGGTGTATTACGGCGCGCGCTACACCCTGAGCGCTGGCCGCCACATGCTCGACGGTCCGTACGCGACGAGCACCGACATCCAGAGCACCGGCGCCGTCCCCTCGACGATCAAGGCCGGCGGCGCCCTGACCGGCAACCTCAGCGCCAGCCTGACCAACGACGCCCGCGCCCGACCGGCGACCCTGGCCCCGAACACCCCGGGCAGCACCGCCCTCGGCCCGCTGCTGCGCATCCCCAGCGGCAGCGCGCCCGGCCTTATCGCCCTGGCCGCACCAGGCGCTTCCTACCTGATCGAAACCAACCCGCGCTACACCGAACGCAGCCGCTTCATCAGCTCCGACTACTTCCTCACCCGCCTCGGCCTCGACCCGCAAAGCGTCGAGAAACGACTCGGCGACGCCGCCTACGAACAAAGCCTCGTGCGCGACCAGCTCTTCGCCCTGACCGGCCGCCGCTTCCTCGACAACAGCGTTAGCGAGATGGCCCAATACCAGGGCCTGATGGACGCCGCCTACGCCGCGCAGCAACGCTTCGACTTCAGGATCGGCATCGCCCTGACCGCCGAACAGATCGCCCGGCTCACCAGCGACATCGTCTGGCTCGTCGAACAGGAAGTGACCCTGAGCGATGGCCGCACACAAAAGGTCCTTGTCCCGCAGGTCTACCTTTCCCGCCTGACGCGCGACGACCTGTCGCCTGACGGCGCCCTGATCGCCGCCAATGACATCCAGCTCGTCACCCCGGCCTTCACCAACAGCGGCCGCCTGATTGCCGGGCGCGGCATTGAAGTCGCCGCGCTCGGCCTGACCAACCAGGGCACGATCCAGAGCACGCGGAGCGATAGCGTGACCCGCCTGAGCACGGTCGGCGACCTCGCCAACGAAGGCGGCACCATCGCCGGCGGGCAAGTCGACCTGACGGCCGGCGGTAATCTCATCAACCGCGCCGACAGCTTCGCGCGCACGACCGATTTACCCGGCGGCACGCTGACCGAAACCGTCACCGGCGCCGCCGGCCGCATCGTCGCCGTCGGCGACGCCAGCCTCGCGGCCGGCAACACGCTCATCTTCCAGGGCGGTAGCCTCACCGCCGGCGGCAACGCCAGCCTCAGCGCCCAGGGCGACCTCGAGCTCGGCACGGCAAGCCGCAGCTTGCGGCTCGCCGTCACCGGCCGCCGGGGCTACGCCTACGACGGCAC